>Ga0154441_1113_pt1 | contig 14943 bp, 16 predicted proteins | sample RifGroC2_FD_115945 | JGI IMG/M metagenome (GOLD analysis project Ga0154441, IMG submission 115945) | Candidatus Rokubacteria bacterium GWC2_70_16 | reverse complement strand
CTCCCGCTCCCCGATCCAGCCGACGCCCCTCCCGAGCTCAAGGCGGTGTTCGATGACATCGCCGGCTTCTATGCCATGGATCGGCCCCCGGCCGTGTTCCGGTGGATGGGCCGCGACGTCGGATACCTCCAGGACTACTGGGGCGCGACGCGGGAGGCCTTCGCCGACCGGGCCCTCGACCGTCTCATGAAGGAGATCCTCGCGCTGGCTGCCTCGATGACCGGCAAGTCGGACTATGGCGTCGACTTTCACCTTCGCGAAGCGCGTCGGCTTGGGCTGTCTGACCGCGCGCTCACGGAAGCCATCGAGGTGGTTCAGCTCTTCAATACAGTGACCAAGATCGCCGATGCCCTGCAGCTCCAGCCAGACTTCGATCCGCGGTCGACTGGATAGTCCGGGCCCGCAGAGCCGCGCGCATCGCCGCGTAACCGTCCAGAAGCGCACCAACGCCTCCAGGGTCCGTACCCGCTGGCACTCGCTGATGCGCATGTGGCGGAAGACCGTGCGGCACACCGTGCTCGTGAGGTGCATCTGCAACAGCTCCATCACCCGGATCAGGTCGATCCGAGCCGTCACCGGCGCAGGGCGTTGGGCCATAGCCCGTCCCGTCGGTGGCGGCTCGATGGCCCAGGACACGCAAGGACTTGCGGATTACCGTTGAGCGGCGAGGGGTCTTACGCTGGCTGCGCCTGAGCGCCAGAGGTCCAGCGGGAATCCGGCGCCGGGGGCCTGGCGTCTAAGGAGTGTGGCGTGGACCAGCGATGGGCCCGAGCAGTGAGCCGGGAAGGGAGGAGTGGACAATGACACGAGCAGGCACGAGGCTTCTGGACAGCGGCGAGAGGCTGCCCGCGGTGTCGATGGAGACCGTGGCGCACGGGCGCATCACGGTGCCCGACCGGTTCGGCGAGGGCTGGGGCGTGCTCTTGCTCTACCGTGCCCACTGGTGACCGTACTGCAAGCAGCAGTTGGCTGCTTTCGAGCGGGCCCAGGCCAAGCTCCAGGAGGCCGGGATCACGGTGGTGGCCGCCTCCACCGACCCTCTGGACAAGGCCAAGGAGACGGTCGCCGAGCACTCGCTCACATTCCCCGTGGGCCACGGGCTCCCGCTCGAGGAGACCGCGGCGACGTTCGGGGCGTTCTACGAGGAGCGGCGCGGCATCTTCCAGTCCACCGGCTTCGTCGTGAAGCCGGACAAGACCATCGTCGTGTCGCAATTCAGCTCGGGACCGATTGGCCGGCTGGTCTGGCAGGATATCCTGGGGCTCGTGCAATTCTACAAGACGCAGATGAAGTGAGCCCCTCGTCCGTCCGTGCTGCGGCGGGCGGATCCCGTGATCCCGTGATCGGCCGACGAGCCTTCAGGGGCGCGCTGGCCCTCGAGCTCGGCGTCCTGCCGCTCGTCGTCGAGGGGCAGCGAGTCCCGAGGGCCTACCGGAGCGGGGTGCTCACGGCGCCATGAGCAGTGGGCCAGTAAACCGAGGAGGGCGAGCCGGTGCCGAAATAGTGCCACTTCGCGCTCTCACTCGCGCTCGCGAGCAATCACGCTGCCAACTCTCGGAACGCTGCGTAACCCTCCGGCGCCTCTCGTTGTTTCTCGCTCGCGCTCACTCCCGGTGATTCACGGTGGAATGCCCCCGGACGGACTTACAAGGCCGGGGTCGCGAGTTCAATCCTCGCCCCGCCTACCACTTCATCGTAGAACACCGGCGGTCGGTCAGCGGGCCGCCCGATCCGGCGTCAAGAACTCATCGACGAGCCGGACCAACCCGCCTCGGTTCACCTTGTCCTGCCAGCGGGCGTGGGCGCGCGGATCGAAGCGCTTGGGACGCGATGACGGCTCCCGCACGCGCACCAGCTTGGCCACGGCCTTGCCGTCGCGGGTAATGATGATCTCGGCCTCGTGCGCGAGCATGGCTTCCGCTCTCGGCCACCGCTGCCGCAGTCGCGGATCGTGAGGGTCTTCACGGGCAAGAGCTACCATGTTTCACAGCGATGACAAAGGCCCGCTCCCCCGCCCCCTCGCTTGAGCCCCGCCTTGCGCAGGGCGGTGACGCCCTCGACCTCGCCCTGGTCCAGTCAGTCTCGCGCCACGCCGTCACGCCGCGGCGCCGGCGCCGGGGGGGGCCGGGGCTCGGCGGGACGGCCCATCCGATCGGCGCGGGAAGGGGCGACGCGAGGGCAGCGGGGCCAGGTGGGGCCGAGCCAGGAGGCTCGGCAGCACCCGAGCGACCGAGGGGGGCGAGCAGGGGGCCTGCACGGCGAGCGGGTCCTGGACGGTGGCGAGGACGCGCAGCCGGCCCCCAGGAGCCGCTGTACGTTCGCCCGCGGTTCGAGAGGGGTGGGGCGACGCCGATGACTCCAGGAGATCCCTCAAAGCTTCTGGCCCGTCGCCGTCTGCGCGCGAAGCAAGAAGGCCTTCGGGTATTTCCCCCTTCGGAGCCTGAGCCATCGCGTTCGGCCACGGGGTCGTCGTCAAGGAGCGGGCAGAGCGGTGGGGCCCCGGGCAGGCGGCGGCCGGATGGTCAGGCGTCGAGAGAGACCGCGGCTAGATTCCGCGGTAGACCGCGGTCTCGAACTTCCCGAACAGATCGATCGCGATGCCATCGTAGAACGGAAACAGCTGCGAGAGGAAGACGCCGCACACGCGCTTGGCACGATCGATCCAGAAGTAGGTGTTGGCGAGGCCGGCCCAGGCGAGGGAGTTCGCGGAGCGGCCGGTGGGGGCCGTCTGGGTGTTGATCAGGAAGCTGAGACCCCATTTCTTGCTCATGCCCGGGAAGAGCTCCACGTCGTTCGAGAGGGGCGGGATCGCGGTCTTGAACACGCCGATCTCGAGCGCGCCGATGTGGTTCTGCGCCATCAGCGCGACCGTATCCCTCCGCAGCACCTGGGCGCCGTTGAGCGCGCCATCCTGCAGGATCATCCGGCAGAAGGTCAGGTAGTCGCCGGCGGTCCCGTAGAGGCCGCCGCCTCCCATCAGGAACTCGGGGTTCTCCGGCAGGCCGAACTCGATCGGGGCCAGCGCCCCGTCCGCGCCGCGCTGGTGCACGCTGGCCAGGCGGCCGCGCTGGGACGCCGAGAGCTTGAAGGAGGTGTCCGTCATGCCGAGCGGCCCGAAGATGTTGTCCTGGAAATAGCGGTCGAGCTTCTGGCCGCTCCTGGCCTCGACCATCTTCCCGACCCAGTCGATGTTGATGCCGTACTCCCACTTGTCTCCCGGATCGAACACCAGCGGCGTGCCGAGCGCCGCGTTCGTGCACGTGGTGATCCCCGGCGTGCCGGTGACCTGCTGGAACTGGGCGATGGACGTGTTCCAGATCTCGTAGCTGAAGCCCGCGGTGTGGGTGAGCAGGTCGCGGAGGGTGATCGGACGCTTGGGAGCCCGGAGGCGCGGCTGGCCGGCGGCGTCGAAGCCCTCCAGGACCTTGGCCGCCCCGATCTCCGGGACCACCTCGCCGGCCGGGCGCTCGAGGCTCAGCTTGCCGCGCTCCACGAGCTGCATGGCCGCCGTCGCGGTGATCGCCTTGGTCATCGAGGCGATCCAGACCACCGTGTCGAGGGTCATCGGCGCCGGCTTGCCGACCTCGCGCTGGCCGAATGCGCCCTCGTAGACGACCCCGCGGTCGGTGGCCGCGGCGGCGACCACCCCCGGGACGCTCCTCGCTCCCACCGCCTGGCTCAAGATCGTGTCGATGCCCTTGAGGTCCGCCATGGTCGCACTCCTTCCTGGTGACCGGGAACCGCATAGGACGGACGCTGGAACCAGCGTGCCTGCGCTCACGAAGGCTACGCCCGCGGAGACCGGAGATCAAGGGGCACCGGGTTGCCTTTCACCGCGCGGGCAGCTCGGCGCGAACGTGCCGAGCGTCAGCGTGGTCCTTGATCGGGCGGGGGCTGAGGTTGCGGCAATCGTCCACCGCGCTCTGGAGCGCGTCGAGCCGCGGGAACTAGAAGCCGGGATCGCTGCGCAGCGTGCGGGGCTCGTCGAAGCAGAGGAAGGTGCCCTCGTGGCTGTCGAGGCCCACGCGCGGAGGCACGCGCGGCACGGCGTCGGAGGTGTTGACGAAGCGGAACGTGAGATCGCGGCTGTCCGCGTCGAAGGCGCGCGCAAAGGCGCGGTCGCCGGTGCGAGGCTGGCCGAAGGTGTTGAGGCCGTAGACCGGCCTGTTCTCCTCGAAGTGCAGCCGGGCCACGAAGAGGGTGGCCAGCGCGGCGCCCAGGCTGGACGCGCCTGCTGGCCATCGGTGAGGCGCTGCTCGTCAGCGCCATCTGGGCATCCTCCTTCGTGATCATCAAGGTCGGCTTGGCCCACATGCCGCCGCTGACCCTGGCGGGCTTGCGTTATTTCGCCGCCTTCCTGCTGCTCCTGCCGGCGATGGCCCTGAACGGCGGGCTCGCGCGAAACCCCGCCCCCGGCCACTGGTGGCAGCTGTTCCTGATGGGGCTCTGCGCCTACCCTTTGAGTAACGGTGCGCTCTTCTGGGGGCTCCAGTACGTGCCGGCGACCACCGGCGCCTTCCTGTTCAGCCTGCATGTCCCTCGCCATCATTTCGCACACCTCCGCGACGCTCCTGCCCTCGAGCGGCATGTCGGCGCCCTCGCGGAGCCTGCGCTCGTCGGCGATGGCGTAGCGCCGGTAGATGGCCTCGGTCCTGTGCCCGACCAGCTTCATGGCGCGCGCCCGGGGCACGCCGGCGCGCTCCAGGTTCCTGACCGCCGTGTGCCGGAAGTCATGCGGGAGCCGCTCCGGCACGCTGGCGTTCTTGCACGCGGTGAGCCGCGAGCGCCGATCGTGTCGGATCGGCGCGCCGCGACGCTGGACGGGGTCAAGCCCGGGTGGTGCGCCCGGCGGATCTACGCCATCGACTACCTCGTCCGGACTCCTCTTCTGCGGCCGTCCCCTCGGCAACTACGTGTACCCGGCCGACACCGGGGGGGGGCGTGGATGGGCTTGGCGAGGACGTGAGGACAGGGGAGAGGGAAAGGCAGGAGGCGCCGTCACAGCTCCCAGAGGGTGATGTCGAGGGCCTTGGCCTCAGCGCGGATCGTGGGGCTCACCCGGCCGATGGTGAAGATCCCGTAGTGAGCCTTCTTTCCGGCGCGAGCCCACGGGACCTGCGCCGCCTTCTGGCGAAGGCCGTGCAGCAGAGCCCGGTCAACCTTGCCGGCGCTGAGGCGACACTCGCCGAAGAAGGCCTCGGTCCCCTTCCCGGAGCGCGCCACGACGTCGATCTCCACGCCCTGGCGATTCCACCAGCGACCCACGGCATCCGGATCGAAGGGCAGGCGAAGGCGCTCGTCTCCCTCCCGAATGCCTCGATGAATGAGGGTCTCGTATGTCCGGCCCTCGAGGGTTGGTAGATCGCGGCGGATGAAGGTCAGGACCCGGTCGTGCCGGCCGGCTTCGAGCTGGCTCTGGTGGGGATACACGTACCGGAACCAGAACGTGAGGAACGGGTCGCGGACGGCATACCGGCCGAGCCGACCCCCGGCATCGCCGAGCGGGAGCTCGCGCTCCACGAGCTGGAACTCGTCCTGGAGCCGCCGCAGGTCCTTCGGCAGGGCGGTGGCGGGGATGCCGGTGACGTCGGACATCTCCTGGAGCTGCACCCGCCCGGCGGCGATCGCCCGGAGGATCGAGAAGGCGGTGGTGTGCTCACGCGCGAACTCCTCGATCAGCAGGCTCCTGCCCTCGTCCCGGAGCAGCGCATCGGGCCGGAGGATGAGGGCCTCGATCGCGGTCAGCGGGTCCTGGCCCAGGAGATCGGCGTCGCTGGCCAGCGAGTAGTACTTGGGACAGCCGCCGAAGACGGTCCAGTGGCGCACGAGCTCCCGCAGGCCCCGTCGGTCGTGTTGCGCGAGGAGGCCCTCGATCACGTCGGGGGGGAACGGCTCGACGCGGAGCTGCGCCGTGGCCCGGCGGGCCAGAGGCTCCCGGGCCCCGGTGAAGATCCGCTCCATGAGGCTCGTGACCGAGCCCACGGCGATGAGATGGACCCGGCGCTCCTGGTGGAGCAAGTCCCAGTGCTTCTGGAGGATGGAGAAGACGCTCGGGTCGACGAACCGGAAGTTCTGGAACTCGTCGAACACCACGGTGAAGGGGGCGTCCTGGGCCGCGTCGAAGCAGGCGCGGATGAGGCCGTCCCAGGTCAGGCGGGCGCCGCGGAAGGCCGGCTGGACGGCGGCGAGGAGCTCGGCGAACTCGGCGCGAAGATCCTCGGCGCGCTTGCGGGTGACGAAGAAGTAGAGGGCGCGGGGGACGCCGCGGAGGAACTCGCGGACGAGCGTCGTCTTGCCCATGCGCCGGCGCCCGAGCACCAGCGTGAACTGGCTCTGGCGGGCGGCGCGGCGCTGGGTCGCGCGGAGCGCCTCCAGCTCCTGGTCCCGATCGATGAACCGCATGCCGAGAATTATGGTCGTGAGCCATTATGGTCGTCAACCATAATCAAGGGGCTGGCCGGGGCCCCCGGTGGGGGGGCATTCGGGGCATCGATCATCCACGCGCCTGCGCCCCCTGCCGGCGGCCTCGACGGCGTGGCCGGGCCGGCGACCACGACTAGGCTCACGCGATAGTAGGCCGAGGCCCTCCGCCTGGCCTCTGCCGGTGGCGAGGTGCGTCGAGGGGACCTCATGGCGGGCTGTGGGATCTCGAGGGACCGGGCGCGGCGGACGCTCGGCTCGCTGGTCGAGCGGGGTCGCTTGCGCCGGCTCGGCAGCGGGCGGGGGGCGTGGTACGTGCTTCGGGGGACTGACGGGGCGGGGGAATGAGACGGGGACGCAGGTCCGGCATCCTTCATCGCTGTGCCATCGGCAGATCCCTCGGTGGTCGAGCGTGCGGGCGGAGCGCGCTGCGTCCCCTCGGGGCGCCCGCCCGCGTGGGGGCCGGATGGCCGGACGGGGGGGGCAGGGCGGGGGCGATCAGGGCGAGGCGGCACGGCGCGGGGCCGGCCGCCGCGAGACCTCCTGCCGGGTCTTGCCTGACACGTTCGTAGATCATACGAGGCCTACGCAATAACCAAGAGGACCTCTGGCGGATGATTTCGTTTGACAGCCCATAGGTGGAAGGACACCATCGCCTGAACCGCAGCTAGCATGCCGCTCAGCCGGGCTGGCGCGGTCGGCGCGCGAGGAGGCCCGTCATGTGCGCTGTGCGATCGGTTCCTGGGGCGGCCAAGGGAGCGGCGTTGATCCGGGAGGGTTGAACATGGCAGGCACGGTCGCTGTCAGGAGGGGCTCGGTTCTTGTGGCTGTCGCCCTCGCGGTTCTCGGCTCTGCCGGGGCACCGAGCCAGGCGGAGGTGGCCGCGCCGGACTTCGCCCTCGTCGACGATACCGATCGCCTGGTGAGGCTGGGCGACTTCAGGGGGGCCAAGAAGGTTGTCCTCGTGTTTTACTTCGGTCACGGCTGACAGCCATGCCTTCAGCAGCTCGGCGAGCTGCAGGCCCGCATCAATGAGATCAGGGCCCTCGACGCCGACGTGGTCGCCATCGCGAACAGCAATCGGCCGGACGTGAGGCGGACTCGCAAAGCCCTCGGGATCACCTTCAGCCTCATTCCCGGGCCGAATCGAAAGGTCCAGGAGGAGTACGGTGTCTACGACGAGGAGAAGCGCAGGCTGACTCCGGCCACGATGGTCGTGGACAAGGACAGCATCATCCGCTTCAAGTACGTCGGGAAGGATGATGAAGATCGACCTGGCCTGTCCAGGATCCTTTCGGTGCTGCGTCAGCTCAGGTGACGATTTCGACATCCTGTGCCATCGGCATCGCCGGGGACGGCCCGCCGCCGGGGGTGGAGGCGAGCGGGGCCAGCGTGAGTGCCCCCGGGTGAAGTCCAGTCCGGCGCCGGTCTCGATACGGCCCCGGCGGGACGGTGGGCTGGCGGTGAACTACGCGGCCATGTCGAGAGTGACGGGCGGCCAACCTGCGCCTCTTCCACCTGGCGGCCGCAGGAGAAGTGAGGGTGCCTGGCAAGGAGGGCTCCTGGTGACGGTCAGAGGGTGATGAGTGGCCTCTGGATCCGTGGGCGGCCGTACTCGGCGCCTCCCGTGAGGACCCGAAGGTTCGGGAGCACGTTGACGACCCCCGAGCCATGTGTGTGGCCGCACAGGACCAGCAGCTCCTGGTCGGGCCGAGCCCGCATCGCGTCGATCAAGACGTCGCCCACGGCCTTGCAGGTGAAGTGCGGCAGGAAATCATCGTCGGAGATGCGGCCCTCGTGCCAGCAGGCGGCCCGGAACGGCGGCACATGCGTGAGGAAGATCAGCCGCCGGAACCGCCCGAGCGCGAGCGGCAAGACGCGGCGGACATGTGCCGCGGCCTCGTCCCCGAGGGCGCCCAGCCTCTCGAACCGTGCCGGCAGCGGCACCCCATCGAAGTCCTCGATGAGGTGATAGTCGTTGAGTTCGACCCGAGACCCGCGTCCCGTGCCGAGCCGCCCGTCGGCCCAGCCATCGTGTCCGATGAGCCCCGTGTCCTCCGTCAGCTCGATCACGTCGCGCTCATTCAGCCAGGTCAGCCACCGGGCGCCCGCGCAGCGTCCGGACACCGCCGCGCGGACCGCCTGGATGCTGCCGCCGTAGAAGTCGTGGTTGCCGAGGACCAGGTAGATGGGCCGCGCGATGCGCGCCTCGAGGAGATCGAGGTAGCGGAGGAGGCTGGGCGCCTCGCCGATATCCCCGCCCACGAGGATCGCATCCGTCCCGGTCTCCCCGATCTCGGCGCAGAATGCCTCCGCCGCACGGTCGGTCAGGAAGTTGAGGTGAATGTCGGTCACCCATGCCAGGCGCATCGGTGGCGAAGGATAGGGCATGCTGGCAGCGACCACAAGCGCCGGCGGAGACGACTGCCGGTGGCGGCGAGGATCGGGGGGAAGCAGTGGCCTCACCGGTTCAGACGGGGAAAGGGCTGTCGTCAGATGTTGAACTGCGATACAGGGTGTTCCACGGCGGCGAGCGCGATCTAGAGGATTGACGGCTATATGGGTCTGGTGATACATCCACCCACATGAAGACCACCGTCGAGATTTCCGACTCACTCCTCGAAGAGGCTCGGAAGGTCGCGGCCCGCGAAGGCACGACGCTCAAGGTCCTCATCGAGCAAGGCCTGCGAAAGGTCGTGGCCGAGCGCCGCCAGCGCGCCGGCGCGTTCCGGCTGCGAAAGGCCTCGTTCAAGGGCAACGGCCTTCAGCCCGGCGCCGCCGGTGCCTCCTGGGAACGCATCCGGGAGATGGCATACGAGGCCCGCGGCGGGTGATCGCGGTCGACACGAACCTCCTCGTCCACGCCCACCGCGAAGACTCTCCCTGGCACGACTCGGCAGCCACACGGACCTGCGGTAAACGCGTGGCCCATCGAGGGACGCGTGCTGGTGCTGGAATGGCGCCAGTTCCTCGCCTGCCACGGCGCGCGAGGTGCCGCGAGGTCAGGGTGGCTCGTCGTCGCTGTGCTGGCCCGCCAGCGGGATGCCGAGGTCCATGCCGAGCCGCTGCGCCCGCTCGGCGTAGCGCGGCATTGCGAGGGCGGTGAAGCCGGTGAGCGCCTCGCCGAGATGCGCTTCCGCTCCAGCGAGGTCATGGCGCGCGTGTGCCAACCGCGCCTGCTCGAGATGGGTGCGCGCGACCTCGTGGCGGGCCCCCATGGCGGAGAAGGTGTCGTGGGCCTCGCCGAGCCGGCGTTCCGCCTCCGCCAGGTCCCGGGCGGCCAGCGCGACGCGCCCGAGAATGCGCTGGGCCCAGCCGGCGCCATAGCGGTACCCGATCTCGCTGGTGATGCGAAGCCCGTCGGTCGCGAGCGCGCGCGCCTGGTCCAGAGCGCCGCGCTGCAGATGGGCCTCGGCGAGCAGCGCGGTGAACCACCCCTCGAGCTGGCGTACCCGGAAGCGCTGGTAGGCCTCGACCGCGCGCTCCAGCAGCGGGATCCCCTGAGCGAAGTCGCCCATCTCGACATAGGCCCCGCCCAGCACGCCCGTGGAAAGGGTGGCGCTGACGGGGTCCGGCGCCAGCGCCAGTCCCCGCCGGCACGCCTCGAGGCCCGCCTCGAAGTCGCCCCGCATCACCTGGAAGGCGCCGCGGTCGGAGGCGGCCACACTCTGCAACCGCTGATCGCCGATGGCCTCGCCGATGGCCGCCGTCCGGGCCTCGGCCTCCATCGCCTCGTCGAACTGCCCCAGCGTCGCGTGGTTGACGCCCAGGACCCACCAGGCGTGGCCGAGCCACCACTGCTCTGCGGTTCGCCCGAGATGGGCGATGGCCGCCCGGGCGAGCTCCACCCCCTCGGCGGGCCGCCCCGACCAGAAGCACCCGTAGGCCAGCACGTAGCAGGCCTTGCCCATCGTCTCCTCGTCTCCGCAGCGCTCGGCCTCGGCGAGCGCTCGCCGCGCGTGCTCCACCGTCAACGCCGCGTGCCCCAGAAAGCCGTGGGTGTGAGCGAGCCGGAAGTGGTACGGCCCGGTCTGGGCCGGCTCGTCGAGCCGCTCGACGCGGTCCCGGTGCCGCGCGAGCAGGGTGAGGATGTCCGCGAAGCGCCCAAGGACCTAGAGCGAGTGCGCCTGACGGAGAACCAGGGACAGGATGCGCCGGTCCGCGTCCTCGACGGGATGGCGGTCGAGGTGCCCCAGGGCCTCCTCGAGGGCCGCGAGCGCCTCCGCATGGGCGTGGACACGCGCCGCCCTGTCGGCGCCGCGCGTCAGGTAGGTGACTGCCTTCTCGACGTCCTCGGCCCTCGAGTAATGGTATGCGAGCCGGTCGGCGACCTCGTCGAGCCGGTCGGCGTGGAGCGACTCGAGCGCGGCCCGGCGGCGGCGTGAAGCGCCTGGCGCCGCGGCAGCGGGAGGCCCTCGTAGGCGACCTCCTGGACCAGGGCATGCTTGAAGACGTGGACGGACTCCTCGCCACCGCCCTCCTCGCGGAGGAAATCGAGCCGGCCCAGCTCGCGCAGATGCGGGTCCGGCGCTTCCGGGTCCTGCCAGATCGCGCGCAGGGCGCCGCTCACATCGCCGCGCTCCTCCGGGCTCGTGGCGTCACCGCCGAGTTTCTCCTCGACGAGGGGCTCGTGGTAGGCGAGGGGCTGATCCCGGATGTCGCGGCGCCGGTGGCGATGATCGGGACGGCCGAGAAGGGGTTCCTCACCCTGGAGCTGGTGGCGCGCGCGGCCGGCGGGCATGCCTCCATGCCGCCGGCGTCCACCGCCGCGGGAAGGCTCGCGCGGGCCATCCGGCGGCTCGAGGCGCAGCCCGTGCCGGCGCGACTGGTGGCACCCGTCCGCGAGCTGTTCGACGTGGCGGGGCGACACATGTCTCTCGGCCGGCGGCTGATCTTCGCCAACCTCTGGCTCTTCGAGCGCCTCGTGCTCCGGCGCCTGGCGAAGGCGCCCGGGACCAACGCGGCGATCCGCACCACGGCGGCGGTCACGGTGCTCCGCGCGGGCGAGAAGGACAATGCCCTGCCCACCGAGGCCCGGGCGCTGGTGAACCTGCGCATCCTGCCCGGCGAGAGCCTGTCCGGGGTCACCGCGCGCGTGCGGCAGGCGCTGGGGGATCCCGCGGTTGCCGTCACCCCGCAGCTTGCCTTCGAGCCGAGCGCGGTGGCGTCAACCGGGTCGCCAGGGTATCGCGTGGTTGCCGCGACCGTCCGCGAGGTGTGCCCGGATGCCGTGGTGGCCCCGGGGCTCATGGTGGCGGGCACCGACAGCCGCCACTACCTGGCGGTGGCCGAGGCGGCCTATCGCTTCCTGCCGCTCCGGCTCGGGCCGGAGGGCGTGAGCCGGATCCACGGCGTGAACGAGCGCATCGCCGTGGCCAGCTTCGCCGAGGTGATCGCGTTCTATGCGCGGCTCCTCCTCAGGGCAAATGCCTGATGGAGCCGGGTTGCTCCGGCGCGGCCGACAGGGATTTCCTTCGGCACCGGGAGGTGCTACCCTGGCCGCATCACCTAACCGGCCTGGTGCGGATCGGGAAAGGAGCCCTATGCGTCCACTGGCCCGGTGCTCCCGGCTCTTGCCCCTCCTGCTCCTCCTGCCCCTGGTCGCGCCGCCGCCCGCCGCGGCCCAGACGGCGCGCGAGCTGGCCAAGTCCGTCTTTCCCTCCGTGGTGTCCCTGGTCATGAGCGCCGGCCTGCAAAGCAGCCGGTCCGGGGGCTACCTGATCGTGCGCGAGCCGAGGAATCTCGGCAGCGGCTTCTTCGTGCGCGAGGACGTGGTGGCCACCAATGCCCACGTCATCCAGGGCGCCGTGAGCGGCTACGTGAAGTTCATCGGCCAGGAGGCGAAGCACGAGATCGTCGGGGTGGTGGGCATCGACCTCCAGCACGACCTGGCCCTCGTGAAGATCTCCCACATGAAGGCCCGGCCCCTGCCCCTGGGGGATCCGGCCCAGGTGGCCGTGGGCGAGCAGATCTACGCGGTGGGGACGCCCCAGGGGCTCGAGGGGACCTTCACGCCCGGCCTCGTGAGCGGGATCCGCACCGGGGAGACGGGCACGCTCTACCAGATCAGCGCCCCCATCTCGCCGGGCAGCAGCGGCGGTCCTATCCTCACCCAGGACGGCAAGGTCATCGGCGTGGCCGTGGGGGGCTTCCGTGTGGGCCAGAACCTCAACTTTGCGGTCCCTGTCACCTACCTGCTCTCGCTGCTGGCGCAGCCCCCGCGACTGATCGCGCTCGAGAAGGTCCCCACCGAACGGCCGGGGTCCCCTCCGGGCTCTTCGGAGCCGCCGGCTGCCGAGGCTCCACAGCGCGGGGCTGCCATCGATACGGTCTTCAAGCCGCGGGACTGGGCGGCCGAGGCGCGGGCCGAGTTCGAGCGCCAGTTCCAGGCCGTTCTCGACCAGGGCCGCGTGCTCGCTGGTCTCCTCGAGCCCGGCACGAGCCGCGAGCAGTGGCGCCCCACGTTCCAGGATTTCGAGCGCCGCTACCACGATTTCAGAGCGCGCTACCACGTCCACCTGGCGGCCACGGCCCGGGAGCGGGAGATCCTGGCAAAGCTGGTCAAGGCCTCCGACCTGCTCCTCGCCGCGGAGGACACCTGGGCCAAGGAGATCGCGGCCACCACCGAGTTGGAGAACAGCCGGCGCGCCCGCGAGGCGGCCCGGGCACATCACGCCCGGCGGCAGTCGGGCGTCACCCAGGTGGAGCTGGACATCGCCGAGGAAAATCTGTCCAGGGCCAGGCGCAACCAGGAGCAGGCGACGACGGAGCGGAAGACGCAGTGGGCGGTCGCGGCGCCGGCGGTCAAGGCCGTTGAGCCGCTCACCCCGTCGGACGCGCCCGCCGCCCCCCCTCGCTGACCCGGCTGTCCGTGCCTCTCCTCCCTCGGCGGGCCCACCGCTGGATCGCGACGGGCCTGGCCCGCGCCTTCGCGGGCCTGGAGAAGGGGATTCCATGCTCGATGCGCCCGGCGCACCCGGTCAGCGGATCAGCGCGTCGAGCCCGCGCAGGGCCTCCTCCGCGGGGATGATCTCGATCCCCGCCTCGTGCCTTCGGCGAGACCCCGTGTAGATGAAGAACGTCTTCGCCCGGGGGTAGCTCTCCCGGAACCGGCGCAGCGCTCGGAGGTCCTCGGGGCGTACGGTGTGTGCCATCTTGACCTCGACGGCCACGAGGCCGCGTTCGCCATACAGCACGAAGTCCACCTCGTCGCCGGTTGCCGTCCGCCAGTAGTGGAGCGAATAGCCAAGGTCTCCGTACTCGTTCACCGCCCGCAACTGCTGCATTACCAGCGTCTCCAGCGCGCCGCCGCGGATCTCCTCGGCGGAGTCCAGGGGGCCGCGCGGGCGGATGGCCTGGAAGACGCCCGTGTCGAAGAAGTAGAACTTCGGATGGGCGACGACGCGCCGCTTGGCTCGCCTCGCGAAGACAGGGAGCCGCATGGCGATCAGGAGATCCTCGAGGATGCTGAAGTAGTCCTCGGCCACCTTGGCGTTGACGGCGCTGTCCCGGGCCACGGCGGCCATGTTGAGGACCGATCCCTGCGAGAAGCTCGCGGCCTCCAGGAACCGCGCGAACGCTCCGAGATTCCGGGCGAACCCTTCCTGCTGGACCTCCTCGCGCAGGTACGTGGTGACGTAGCTGCGGAGGTAGTCGCGCGGCTCGGGGTCGGTGCACGCGAAGGGCAGGCAGCCGTGCTGGAGCGCCCGACGCAGGTCGAAGTCCTGCCCCAGCTCGCCCACCGTGAGGGGGTGCATGAAGCGGGTGAGGGCGCGCCCGGCTAGGAGGTTGACGCCCTTGCGCCGGAGCTTCCGGGCGCTTGAGCCCGTGAGCGCGAAGCGAAGGCGTCGCGCCTCGATGAGCCGGTGGACCTCGTTGAGCAGATCGGGCAGCCGCTGGATCTCGTCGAGGACCACCCAGCCGCGGTACCCGGCGGGGATCGCCTCCCCGAGGCGCGCCGGGGCCGCCAGGAGGCGGGTATAGGTGTCCGCATCCAGGAGGTCGAAGAACAGGGCGTCAGGGAACCGTGCGCGGAGCCACGCGGTCTTGCCCACGCCCCGGGGGCCGAAGAGGAAGAAGCTCTGCCGCAGGGGCGGCTCCAACACTCTGGCGTACACGAGTCACTTGTATCATGAAAAAACGCCTTATCGAGTCCTGAAATATCCCCCCCGCCCTTGGGGTCAGGTCTTGCATTCCAACAATGTGTGATTGCAAGACCTGACCCCGAGCTACACTGGCCCCGCCGTTCACCGTGCTGACGGCTACCCCGCTGCTGCCCGCGACTGAGGACACAAGGAGGGACCGCCCATGACCGCCCCCGTTCCCCTGCAGGACGCGATGCCGACCACGCGCGGCCTCAACTTTTACCGCGAGGACCGGAACCTGCAGTGGCTCTGCCGGACCCTCATGCCGCGCGAGGTGTTCGAGCGCGCGGAGCCGCACCTCGTCGCCATGGGCGAGGCGGCGGGGGGCGTGGTCGACGCCCTCGCCGCGGACGCCGACCGCAACCCGCCGGTGCTGCGG
>Ga0154441_1215_pt2 | contig 14987 bp, 14 predicted proteins | sample RifGroC2_FD_115945 | JGI IMG/M metagenome (GOLD analysis project Ga0154441, IMG submission 115945) | Candidatus Rokubacteria bacterium GWC2_70_16 | reverse complement strand
CGCGGGCCCGGATCGCCAAGGCCCAGGCCGATGCCCGCACCCTCGCCTCCGCCGTGAGCATGTACTCGGCCCACATGGGCTCGCTCCCGTCCACCCTCGCGGATCTGAACTCCGCGTCCACCAACGCGGCGGGCCAGAGCGCCGGCCCGTTCATGCCGTCGACGCCCGCCCCGCCGGCGGGCTGGAGCAGCTACGCCTACAGCTCCACCGCGTCCGGCACCTTCGCCATCTCCGCGACAGGCGACAGCACCACGGTCAGCCTGCCGTAGGGATTGCGGATCGCGCGGTCTGACTGGCGAGGGAGGGGGCTCCCCCCCTCCCTCGCCCGATCTCCGTCGCTTCGCATGGCCGCGCTGCGCCAGCCGCTCCTGCTCCTCCTCCTGCTGGGCGCGGTAGCCTTCTCCGGTGTCCCGGGCTTCGATCTCGTCTGGGACGACCGGCACTTCATCCTCTACAGCGCGCCCCTGACTCACGGCTCGCCCGTTGCGCTCTTCGGCTCCGGCTTCGGGCTCGACGGGGCGGGCAGCGGCTACTACCGCCCGCTCGTGACGCTCACCTTCTTCCTCGAACACCGCCTCTTCGGCGCGAGTCCCGCGGGCTACCACGTGATGAACCTCCTCTATCACCTGGCGGCGGCGCTGGCGCTGGTCTGGGCCGGCGCGAGGCTCCTGGGCAGCCGCGGGGCGGCCTGGCTCTCCGGCCTGGTGTTCGTCCTGCACCCGATACACACGGAGTCGGTGGCCTTCGTCTCCGGGCGCACCGACCTCCTGGCGACGCTCTTCTTCCTCCTGGCCGTCGGCTGCCATACGCGCTGGGCTTCCGGGCGCTCGGCATGGGCGCTGCCAGCGCTCCTGGCCTTCGCTCTGGCCCTTCTCTCCAAGGAGCCCGCCGTGGCGCTCCCCGCGGTGCTGCTGGCCTGGGAGCTGACGCTGGCTCGCGCCGAGGGCGGCGCCGGCGCGCCCGCCCGGATCGCCGCGCGCCTTCTCCCTTTCGTTCTCGTGGCGGTCGCGTATCTGGGCGTGAGGCAGTGGGCGCTGGGATCCATGCCCGGGCTGCCCCCGGGGCAGGAGAGCTTCGCCGCGCGGACGGCCGCCGGCGTGGCGGCCCTCGGCCGCTACCTGCTCCTCCTGGTGGCGCCCTACCCGCCAACCCCCGACATGGTGCTCGATCCCGCCGCCGGCTGGCTCTCCTGGGCCACCGCCGCGGGGCTCGCGAGCCTGCTCCTCGTGGGGGCAGGGACCGCGCTCGCCTGGCGGCGCTCGAGACTGCCCGCCTTCCTGGCTTCGTGGTTTCTCCTCACGCTCCTGCCGGCGACACCCTTCGTGCCGTGGGGGCCCATGCAGATGGCGGAGCGCTTCCTCTACCTGCCCTCCGCGGCCTTCGCGTTCTGCCTGGGCTGGGCGGGCGGGCGCTGGCTCCCGTCCCGCGGCGCCCTGCACGGCCAGCTCGACGCCCGTCAGGCCCTGGTCGCCTGCGCCGCTGCGGCGCTCCTCCTCTCGGCCCTCGGCCTGACCCTCTACCGCAACGAGGACTGGCGCGACTCGGAGCGGCTCTTCACCCGCATGGCGCTCTCCTCGCCCCGCTCGTGGAAGGCGGCGGTGAACCTCGGCCACCTCTATCAGCAGCGGGACGAGCTGCTGCCGGCCGCGGCCGAGTTCAGGAGGGCGCTGGCGCTGCAGCCCGATCTTCCCTCGGCGCTCATGGGGCTCGCGGTGGTGGAGAGCCGTCTCGGCATCCACGAGGACGCGATCCGGCTCGGACGGCGCGCGCTGGCGGCCGCCCCGGGGAGCGACCTGATGGACCTGCAGCTCGCCCTGATCCACAGCAACGCGGGCGATCACGTGGCGGCCGCAGGCCGGTTCGCCGAAGCGGTGCGCAAGAGCCCGCGGCGCCCCGACGCGCGCTACCACCTGGCCCTGGAGCTGGCGCGGGCCGGGCGAGAGGCCGAGGCCCGCGCCGTCCTCCGGGAGGCGGAAGCCCTCGCGCTGAGCCTCGGGCTGCCCCCATCGGCCGGGGGCAGCGCGGCCGACCTCGCCCGCGCCCGGCTCCGTGGAACCCCCACGCCATGAGCCCACGCTTGCCACCGCCCGCCCGCGCGGCATGGCTCGGCGTGGCGCTGGCGGTGGTCCTCGGCTATGCCGCCACGCTCAGCTACGACTTCGTGTGGGACGACACGCTCCTGATCCAGCGCAGCTGGCACCTGCACCAGTGGAGGTCGCTCCCCGCGGTCCTCGGCTCTCACTTCTGGGCCGAGGTCCAGGAGGCGAGCCACTACTACCGCCCGCTCGTGATGCTCAGCTTCTTCCTCGACCTCCGGCTCTGGGGGCTCAATCCGGCGGGCTTCCACCTGACGAACCTGCTGGCCCACCTGGCGACCTCGCTTGCCGTGCTGGCACTCGGCCGCAGGCTCACGGGCAGTCACTGGGCCGGAGGGATTGCCGGGGTCGCCTTCGCGCTGCACCCGCTCCACACGGAGTCTGTCGCCTTCATCTCCGGGCGCACGGACATCCTGGCAACGCTCTTCTTCCTCCTGGCGTTGCTCGGGTACGCGGCCTGGCGCGACACGGGCCGGCGCCTTCCGTACGCGCTGTCGCTCGGAGCGTTCTTCCTCGCGCTCACGGCCAAGGAGGTGGCCGTCACCCTGCCCGCGATCCTGGTCCTCTACGACTGGGCCGCCGGCGCCGATCCCGCGAGCGCGCACGGGGTGCGCCGCGCCGGGCTTCGCTATGCCGGGCACGGGGGCGTGATGATCCTCTACGCGGGCATCCGCCTGGCCGCGCTCGGTCCGACGCTGGATGCGGAGCCGGGCAGCTGGGGAGGCCTGGGGACACGTCTGCTCACCACCCTCGACATCGTCGCCTCCTACGCGCGGCTCACGGTCATCCCCTATCCCGCCAATGCCTACCCGCTCATCGTGCCGGTGACCTTCCCCGGAAGCGCGGGCCTCTGGCTGGCGATGGCGCTCCTGGCCGCGGCGCTGGGGCTCACCGCGTGGGCGCTGCGGCGCTCGCGCATGCTGGGCTTCGGCGCCCTCTGGTTCTGGATCACGCTGCTCCCCTTCGTGGGCGTGAACCTCCTGCCCCTGTCCACCGCCATCATGGCGGAGCGCTTCCTCTACCTGCCGACGGTCGGGTTCTGCCTGGTCCTGGCCATGGCCTTCTGGCGGCTGCTGGGATCGGCGGCGCTCTCCGCCTCGAGCGAGCTCCGCCCCGCCCCGGCGCTGGCGCTGGCGGGGACCGTGCTGCTCTACACGCTCCTCACGCTGTGGCGAAACGAGGACTGGAAGGACGACTACCGTCTGTACTCGCGCATGGTCGAGGCCTCCCCCCACGCCGCCCTGCCGCACGTGAACCTGGCCTACACGCAATTGCCGCGGGGGGAGATCGCGGAGGCCGACGCCCATCTGCGAGAGGCCGCAAGGCTCATGCCCCGGAACCCCCGGGCCCTGGTGGGGCTGGGACTCACCCGGACGCTCCTCGGCGGCCCGGAGGCAGGCCTCCGCTACGCCCTCGAGGCCAGAGCCCTGGCGCCGCTGAACCACCATATCCTGGCCACGCTCGGCGCCGTCTACCTCTATCGGGACGAGCCCGCCCGCGCGGTCGAGCAACTCGAGGACTCCCTCCGCCTGAACCCCCATCAGGTGCATGCCTCGCTCAACCTGGCCCTGGCCTTCTTCAGGCTCGGGCGGCAGGCCGAGGCCGAAGCCACCCTCGCGCGCTCGGCCGACCTGGCCCGGCTCATGAGCCCCGGGCTGCCGCTGGTGGACCGGGTCACTGCCGAGATCCACGCCAGGCCTGACCCGGCACGCGCCCGGACAGCCTGGGAGCGGTACATCGCCAGCCTGCGCGCCGCGGGCGAGCTGGCTGGCACCCAGCAGGCCGACCTGGCCTACGCCGAGGGCCAGCTCGCAAGGCTCCGGGGAGGCGGGCCGTGACGGGGCCGGGCGGGCTCCTCGCCCCGGTCCTCCTCTTCGTGTTTGGGCTCTTCGTGGGGAGCTTCCTGAACGTCGTGATCGCGCGGCTCCCCGCGCGCCGGAGCATCGTCACGCCGCGCTCGGCCTGCCTGCACTGCGGGGCTCCCATCCCGTGGCACGACAATGTCCCGCTGCTCTCCTTCGCCCTGCTCGGCGGGCGCTGCCGGCACTGCCGGGCTCGCATCTCGTGGCGCTATCCCGTCGTGGAGGCCGCCACCGGCTGCCTCTTCGCGCTGGCGCTGTGGCGGCACGGGCTCTCGCTGGATCTCGCGAGCGCGCTCTTCCTGCTGGCCGCGCTCGTGGCCGTCACGGGCATCGACCTGGACCACCAGATCATCCCGGACGTCATCACGCTGCCCGGCATCGCCGTCGGGCTGGCCTGGAGCCTCGCCACGGGGCACCCTCGCTGGCTCGACGCCATCGTCGGGGCCGCCGTGGGCGGCGGGCTCTTCTTCCTGATCATCGTCGCCAGCGGCGGCGGCATGGGCGGAGGAGACATGAAGCTCGGCGCCATGCTCGGCGCCTTCCTGGGCTGGCGGCTCCTCCTCGTGGGCGTCATGGTCTCCGTGCTGGCTGGCGGCGTCGTCGCCATCGCTCTGCTCGCGCTCGGGCGCCGGGGTCGGAAGGACGCCGTGCCCTTCGGGCCTTTTCTCGCGCTGGGCGGCGCCGTCGCGCTCCTCTGGGGTGAGGGGATCCTCCACTGGTACCTCACCGCGTTCGCGCGCTGAGGCAGCTCGCGGGGGGGGCGTCAGTCTGGTGACGTCAGGCGTGTTCGCTTGGGCGAGTGGTCGGGCGCCCGTCATGACGGATCCGAGAGAGGGCGCGGCCCCGGAGGTGCCGATTCTGCCGGCCCCGGCGCTCGGACAGGGCCCGGATCGGGAATCGTGCGCCCTGGGGCAGACCCGGCCATGCAGCAACTTCGGGCCGCGCCCCTGGCCTCCTTCTTGCTAGAATTCCCGGTGAGCCCGCGTGGCGGTGGAAAGGCTGGGCAGAGGCACATGGGACCTCGACGCTCTGAGAGACTGACGGCGCAAGCGGGCTTCAGCCTGGTCGAGCTGCTGGTGGTCATCGCCGTCATCGGCATCCTCGCCGCCATGACGACGCCGTTCTTCATTCGCTACTACCAGAGCGCGGGGCTCAAGGCCGCGGCCGAGGAGCTCGTGACCTTTCTCAACCAGGGGCGCCAGATCGCCATCAAGGAGAACCAGTCCGTCTGCGTCCAGGTCACGTCGGCGGCCGTCCGCCTGCGTGTCGGTGGCTGCAACGGGACCACCTGGGTCGGCCCGGGCACCGACGCGGCCGGGAACTGGAAACTCCCGCAGGGCTTCACGCTCGCCGGCACGACCGAGCCGGTGTTCAGCTACCTCGGCGCGGCCTCTCCCGCGGCGACATACACCGTCGCGAACAGCGCCAGCGGCGCGACCCTCTCCGTGACCGTGTCGGCCTCGGGCAGGGTCAAGGTCGGGCCCTGAGTGGAGGCGGTCATGCGGCGGCTTCCCGGGAACCAGCGGGGCATGACGCTCGCGGAGATCCTCGTCGCCATCGCCATCATCGGCGTGGGGCTCGCGGCGCTGGCCGCCGCCATCCCCCTCTCGGGCTACGGCATCCAGGAAGGGAGCCAGCTCTCCACCGCCACCTTCCTCGCCAACGAGCGGCTCGAGCAGGTGAAGAACGCCACGTGGACCGCGACGCCCGCGGCGGACAACTTCGGCGTCTCGTCGGGCGATGCCGCGCCCCAGAGCGGCGGGATCACGACCTTCCCGGACGAGGCTTCGGTGGCGGCGCCGTACACGGCCTACAGCCGCAAGGTGCGCGTCTTGGACTGCGCCGGGGGGGGCGGCTGCGCGGGGATCACGGACGCCAACCTGCGCCAGGTCACGGTGACGGTAACGTACAGGCCGCTGACCGGGGTCGGCCAGAGCCCTGCCACCAAGGCCGCCACCGTGACCATGCTCATCGCCAAGCGGTGACGGCCATGCGCAGGATGCTCCGGGACCAGCGCGGCTTCACCCTCACCGAGCTGCTCGTGGTGACGGCGGTGCTCGCCGTCGTGCTGGGCGCCGTGGTCCTCATCCAGCAGAAGGGGCAGGAGGCGTACATCATGGGCTCCAACCGGGTGGAGACCCAGCAGAACGCCCGGGTGGCGCTGGAGCTCATGACGCGCGAGCTGCGCTCGGCGACGGCCGTCACCGCCATCCCGAGCGGCACCAACATGACCTTCGCGGACCAGAACGGGGCCTCCGTCCAGTACCAGGTCACGAGCGGCACCCTGACCCGCACGACCGCGGGCGCCACGACCACGCTCATCGGCGGCGTGCAGGCGCTGGCCCTGACCTACTACTCGGCCTGGGACGGCCAAACCGGCACCGGCACGACCACGGGGACGGCCTCGGCCGTCAGGGTCATCAAGATCGATCTCGAGACCAGGACGGAGGAAGGCGCCGGCACCGGCTCCTTCGCGAACCAGTACGCGAAGATGGAGTCGATGGTCCGGCTGCGGAACCTGTGAGGGAGAGACGAGCCATGGACATCCGCCGACTTGCCCGAACCCTGACCGGCCAGCGGGGCATCGCGCTGCCCATGGCCCTCATCGCGCTCCTGATCCTCACGGCGCTCGTGCTGGCCTTCTCCGTCCTCTCCACCTCCGAGCCGACCATCGCCGCCAACCAGCTCCGCGTGGCCCAGGCCCGGGCGCTGGCGGAGGCCGGCCTCGAGCGCGCCACGTGGGCCCTGACGAACAAGGACGCCACGGGCGGCCTCGCCGACCCCCTGCCCTCCCCCGTCCCGGCGCCCTACGACGGCAGCCAGCTCCTCATGGTCTCGGTGGGGGCGACCCAGGTCGGCGGCTTCCGCCTCACCGTCACCAGCGGCGCGCAGAGCAATGAGCGCGGCGTCGTCGCCGTGGGCTGGGTCCCCACGGATTCGAGCGCCGACGGCCGGACCAAGGCCCACCAGCGCATCACGGCCACCCTGACCAAGGTCCGGTTCCTGGACCCGCCCTGCGCGCTCTGCGTCCGCGGCGACCTGGACGTGGGAGGCAACTCGGCCATCGACTCGCGCAGCGACACGAGCTGCGGGGCCAAGTCGGGGACCATCACCACGGGCACGACGGCGATCGGCAGCGGCGCGGCCGATGTCTGGGGCGCCGACGGCAACAGCACCAGGAACCAGACCGGCACAGCCCCCCCCGCCGACATCGTGAACAACTACAGCGCGGCGAGCTTCGACAACTTCCTCTTCACCAACAGCGACCTGGACGCGCTGAAGGCCATCGCCAAGGCCCGCGGGACCTACTACCAGGGCGCCGTGCTGTTCAACTCATCGAACCGGATGCCCAACGGCATCATCTTCGTGGACACGACCACCGGCAACAACATCACCGCGTCCACCCCGTCGTCGGAATTCGCCGCTCTCAGCATCCACGGCGGCGCCCCGGCGGATCCCAGCGGCATCTTCAGCGGCTGGGTCATCTCGAACGGCGGCATCAGCATCAGCGGCAACTTCCGCATGCACGGCATGGTGTACGCGGTCAATGACATCTCCTACGTGGGCACCGGGACGGGGGAGATCGTCGGCCAGATGATCTCCCAGAACATCCGCGACACGGTCGCCACGAGCATCGACACCAACACGGGCGGCAACGCCGCCGTCACCTACAACTGCGCCTATGCCAAGACCGGCGGCGGCCAGATTCCCCAGAGCTGGTTCCTCAAGGCGGGCACGTACAAGGAAGTCGCCGACCCGTGAGCGGCCGCCTCCTGCGCTGGGCGCCGGTGGTGATCCTGCTCCTGGCCGCCTGCGAGGCGCCGCCTCCGCCGCCGAAGGCCGAGCCCGATCTGGCCACCCAGGCAGCCCAGGCGCTCTCCCGGGGCGAGTACGCGGCGGCGGGCACCCTCTACCGGCGGGCTCTCGAGGGCTCGCCGGACAGCCTGGCCCTCCACTATGGCCTGGCCGTGGCGGCCTCGTACCTGGACCAGCGGGAGACGGCCATCCGCGAGTTCAGGTGGGTGCTCGAGCACGGCCCGGCGGGCTCGGCGGAGGTCGAGGCCGCCCGCCGCTGGCTCGCCAGCGCGGGCGCCCTGCCGCGGCCGGCCGGCCCGGCGGCGCCAGCCGCCGCGGAGCGCGAGCTGGGCCACGCGAGCCTGGAAGGACGGGTCGTCTTCGGCGAGGGGCAGGAGCTCCGGCCCATGGCGCGCAAGGCGCTGATCCTCGTGGGACAGCCGGGCACGCCCACCAAGGAGGAGCGCTACAACCTGAGAACCGACGAGGAGGGGCGCTACCGCTTCCCCAGCGTGGCCCCGGGGCCCTACATGCTCACCGACCGGGTCGCGGGCCCGGTCATCTGGCGGCTGCGCGTGGAGCTCGGGCCCGGTCAGGAGATGGCGCTGGACCTCACCCCCGCCAACAGCGTGAAGGCGCGCGACGACTTCCCCAACCGGGAGTAGCCCGCGCGCCTTCGGCCCACCATATGGGGCGTGCATTGTTTGTTGACACTCCCGCGCGAGGGCCCGTATACAGTAATCACCTGTTCGGAGCCTTTCCCGACGCTCACTTAACCGCCGGTTGAGCCACGTGCCCGGGGAGCCGCCCCCGGCGCCGGGCGCGCCAGCAGGCGTGGAGCCGACCATGGGGCTGTTCGGACTGGGGAAGAGGCAGGCGACCTTCGGCCTGGACATCGGATCCAGCAGCGTGAAGGCGGTGGAACTGGCCGAGGGACGGGGCGGCTTCTCGCTCCGCTCCTTCGCCATGGTCCCCCTGCCTCGGGATGTCATCGGCGAGGGCACCATCAAGGACCCGGCCGTCGTCGCCGAGGCGATCAAGGAGTGCCTCGACAAGGCGGGGATCAAGAGCAAGGCGGCCGTCATCTCGGTGTCCGGGCGCGAGGCGATGACGAAGCGGGTGCCGATCCCCAAGGTCTCGGCCAAGGAGCTGGCCGACGCCATCGCGCTCGAGGCCGAGCACCACATCCCCTTCGCGGTGGACGACGTGTTCCTCGACTATCAGGTCGTGGGCGAGTCCGGGAACACCATGGACGTCGCGGTGGTGGCGGTGAAGAAGGTGAAGGTGCTCGAGTACGTGGCGGCGGTGGAGGAGGCCGGGCTCGAGGCCGTCGTGGTGGATCTCGACGCCTTCGCCATCCAGAACCAGTACGAGCTCAACAACCCCGGCGACGGCGGCGAGGCCGTGGCCCTCATCGACATCGGCGCCAGCTTCATGAAGACCAACGTGATCCGCGGCGGCGCCTCCATCTTCGCCCGCGACGTGCCGTTCGGCGGTCACCAGTACACGGACGCCATCGCCCAGCGGCTCAGCATCCCCGTCGAGAAGGCCGAGGCCGCGAAGCACGGGCAGGACGTGGGGGTCAACTGGGAGGCCATGGTCCCGGCGCTCGAGGCGGTCTCGCGTGACCTGTCCATGGAGGTGCAGCGCACCTTCGACTACTTCGCCTCCGCCGCCGAGCATGAGCGGATCGGCAAGATCGTGCTGTCCGGCGGCTGCGCGCGGCTCGCCGGGCTCGACGAGTTCCTCTCCTCCTCGTGGGGGATCCCGGTGGAGCTGGCGCGCCCCTTCCAGGCGCTGCAGGTGGACACCGCGCGCTTCCCCGCCGAGGAGATCGAGCGGGTGGGGCCGGTGCTGGCGGTGGCCATCGGGCTGGGGCTGCGGCGTCCGGGGGACAAGCCGGCATGATCAAGATCAACCTGGCGCCGCCGGCCGCGAAGAAGCGGTTCGCGATGCCGAGCTTCAACCTGGGCATCCTCTTCGGCATTCTCTTCGTGGCCCTGGTGGCGGTCCTCGGCTTCTGGTGGTGGACGCTCGACGCCGAGGTGCAGGACCTGAACCGACAGGTCGCCGAGAACCAGAAGGAGATCGGGCGGCTCAAGCAGGTGATCGCCGAGGGCCAGCGCTTCAAGCGGGAGAAGGAGGATCTGGAGCGGCGGGTCAACGCCGTCGAGTCCGTGGCCCGGCTCCAGGCGCGCCCCGTGTACCTGCTCGACGCCGTGGCCGACATGCTCCCCAAGGACCTCTGGCTCACGCGGATGGAGGAGAAGGGGCCGCAGCTCCGCTTCGCCGGCACCACCTACTCCTCCACGGCGCTGGCTGACTTCATGGCGAACCTCAAGGCCTCCGGGAAGTTCAAGGACGTGGATCTGCTGGAGTCGCGGCAGGACCTCAGCAAGTCTCCGCGGACGATCACCTTCGAGGTGTCGTGCCGCTTCGAGATCTGAGCCATGGCCCTGCTGGATCCCATCTATGCCCTGCCGAAGCCCCAGAAGATCGTCCTGGGAGTGCTGCCGCTGGTCGTCGTGGGGGCCCTCGGCTACTTCATGCTGATCTCGCCCAAGACCGACGAGCGGGACAGCCTCTTCCAGCGGAACGAGGCGCTGCGCGCCGAGGTGATCAAGGCGAGGGCCGACGAGGCGAGCCTGCGGCCCTTCCGCCTGCAGGCCGAGGCCCTGCGCAAGCGCCTCGAGGCTGCCAAGGAGCGCCTGCCCGTGGAGAAGGAGATCCCGAGGCTCTACCGGCAGATCTCCGACCTGGCCTTCCAGTCCGGGCTGGGGCTGGCCCTCTTCCAGCCGAAGCCGCCGGAGGAGCGCGCCGTCTTCGCCGAGGTGCCGATCACCATGACGACCGAGGCGGGCTACCATCAGCTCGGCGCCTTCTTCGACCGGATGGCCCGGCTGCCGCGCGTCGTGACCCTCGGCGACTTCAAGGCGACGGCCATCGATCGCCCCACGGGGACGGTCCGCGCGGAGATGACACTGGCCACCTACGTCTTCCGCGCCGAGGGGGCGCCTGCGCCCGGCAAGCCCGGAGCGCCCGCGGCCAGGCCCGCGGCGCCTGGCGGGCCGGCAGCACCACGACCGGGAGCCCGGCCATGATGGCTCGATGCGCGCTCGTGGCGCTGTCAGCGGCCCTCGTCCTGGCCGGCTGCGGGGGCGGGACGGCGCCTGCGCCACCCGGACCGCCGGCTCCGGGGCCGGTGGCCACCCCGCCCCCGCCGCCCAAGCCGCCGGGCCTGGCCGCCCAGCCCGAGGCGGGACCACCGCTGCCGCCCATCCCGTACGAGGTCAAGCAGCGCCGCGATCCCTTCAGCCCGGTGGTGGTGAGCCAGGGGGGCAAGGGATTGCAGGTGGGCTCGGTGAAGCTGGTGGGAATCATCCAGGGACGGCAGTCGCCGCTGGCGCTGGTCGAGGCCCCCGACGGCATCGGCTACATCCTCAAGCCGAGCGACACGTTGGGTGACGGCCGCGTGACCCAGATCGGCCCGGACTCGGTGACCTTCGCCGTCCCCGGGGCTCCGGGGCAGAAGCCCGGCAGCGTGACGCTCAGACTGAGAACGGACTGAGAGGGGGGTGAGGTGATGAAGGCCATGGCGCGCATCGCAACGCTCCTGCTGCTGATCGGCCTCGCAGGCCCGGAGACCGGCAGCGCGGAGACCGCACCCGTCCAGCTCAAGGACATCGGCGTCGATCGCCTCGCCGACGGCGTGACCGTGAAGATCAGGACCAGCGGCCCGGTGCAGTACCAGGCCACGCTCATGGACGCCCCGACCCGGCTCGTGGTCGACCTGGCGGGGACCGTCTACGGGTGGAGCCGGCAGAGCCTCACCCCAGATGTGGCGCCTATCAAGGAGATCCGGGGCAGCCAGTGGAAGCCCGGAACCTCGCGCATCGTCCTCGAGCTGACCCGCAAGGTCGGCTACCGCATCGAGCAGAGCCGCGACGGCCTCTCGGTGATCCTCGACGCCTCGGCCACCGCCAGGAGCGAGGGGGCCGCGGCTGCCGAGCCGCCCCGGCGCCCCGAGCCAAGAGCAGAGGCGACGATCGAGGCGCCCGGGCGCGCCCCTGCCCGCGCTCCGGCGCGGCTCGCCCAGGCGGCGGCCGCCGCCAGTGGGCCAGTCGGCGCCGCGGGGGAAACACCCGCGCCCCTCCGCATCGCCCAGGCCCAGCCCTCTGCCCAGGCCCCGCCCCCGGCCGCTCCGGCTCCCAATGGCTCGCGGCTCATCTCCATGGACTTCAAGGACGCCGACGTCGTCAACCTGCTCCGCATCCTGGCCGCCGAGAGCGGGCGGAACATCGTGACCGGAGACGACGTCAAGGGGAAGGTCTCGGTCTCGCTCCGCAACGTGACCTGGGAGCAGGCCCTGGAGACGATCCTCGAGGTGCGGGGGCTGCAGAAGATCGAGAGGGCCGGCGTCATCCGCGTGGTCTCCACCGAGCAGCTCACGAAGGAACGGGAGGCCCGGGCGCGGGGGGACGAGGCCAAGCTCAAGGCCGAGATCGATACCCGGACCAAGCTGGCGGAAGCGCAGCTCAAGGAGGCCGATCTGGCGGCCAAGCGGCTCGCCGCCCAGGCGGCGGCCGAGGAAGCCAAGGCGCGGGGCCCCCTTCGCGAGGAGACGATCCGCCTCTCCTACGCCGATCCCGAGGAGGTCGCCAAGACCCTGCAAGGAATCCTGGGCATCCCCCCCGAGGGCTCGGCGCCCGTGACAGGCCTGCTGCCGGGCACCCCCGCGGTGGTCCCGAGCGGGGCCACCCCGCCCCCGACCGAGCCGCCCTTCTCCGCCATCTACGGCGCTGGCGCCGCGCCCCGGGGGCCCGTGTCCGTGAGCCAGGACGTGCTGGCCAAGGGCATCACCATCAGGGCCCACAAGCCCACCAACACCATCTTCATGCGCCACTACGCGGCCGACCTCGAGCGGATCAAGAAGCTGATCCGCGAGCAGCTCGACGTGCCGCTGCCCCAGGTCAAGATCGAGGCGCGCATGGAGATCCTGGACCGCAACGCGCTGGAGGCCATCGGCGTGCAGTGGGGCGGCGCGGCCGCGCGCAATGTCTTCAACCGGGCCACGCTGGTGGGCCAGGGCTTCCAGTCGGCGCCCAGCGCCGTGCCCGGCCTGACCCTGCCGGTGGTCGGTGGGGTGCTCCAGCCAGACGGCTCGACCATCACCATCAGCCCGACGGCCCAGTCGGGCATCCTCCCGGTCAACCAGAACGTCACGCTGAACCGGCTCTTGCCGGTGGAGACCACCACGGGGCTCCCGATGGGGGGCAACCTGGTGAACCTGCCCTTCCAGCTCCTGCCCAACGCCGCGAGCACCGTGCCGGCTGGCGGCATCGCCTTCGGCATCATCGGCACGAAGCTCAACATCAACCTGGCGCTCCAGGCCCTCGAGACCCAGGGCAAGACCCGCACGCTGGCGCGCCCCGAGATCGTGACGGTGGAGAACAGCAAGGCCACCGTCTCCCTGGGCGAGGAGATCCCCTACGCCACGGTGAGCAGCGCCGGCACCCAGATCCAGTTCAAGGAGGCCGTGCTCAAGCTGGAGGTCACGCCCACGGTGACCCGCGAGCGGATCGGCAACGAGGACATCACCAAGATCAAGATGGTGGTGATCATCGAGAATAACTCCCGCGGCGACACGATCAGCCCCGCTCCGGGCGTGAGCGTGCCGCTCATCAACCGCAGGAAGGCCGAGACCCAGGTGCTCATGCGGGAAGGCGAGCGGCTGGTGATCGGCGGGGTGACCCAGTCCGTCCAGCAGAACACCGTCCGCAAGGTCCCGATCTTCGGCGACATCCCGCTGCTCGGCTGGCTCTTCAAGCAGAAGGAGCACTTCGAGACGGGCCGCGAGCTGGTCGTCTTCGTCACGCCCACCATCCTCAAGACCGACGGCGCCCAGGCGGCGCAGACCGCGCCGGGCAAGTAGCGCCGTGAGCGGGACCTTCCGCTTCCTCACCGCGGGGGAATCCCACGGCGAGGCGCTGACGGCTGTCATCGAGGGCGTCCCGGCCGGCCTGCCCCTCGCCGAGGCCGACATCAACGAGGACCTGGCGCGGCGGCAGCGCGGCTATGGCCGCGGCGGCCGCATGAAGATCGAGCGCGACCAGGCCCATATCTCCTCGGGGTTGCGCTGGGGCGTGACGCTCGGCAGCCCCATCGCACTCACCATCCAGAACCGCGACTGGGAGAACTGGAAGACCACCATGGCCGTCGGCGAGCCCCCGGCGGGCACGCCCCCGAAGGCGGTGACGCGGCCGCGCCCCGGGCATGCCGACCTGGCCGGCGCCATGAAATACGGCCACCGCGACATCCGGAACGTGCTCGAGCGATCGAGCGCCCGCGAGACGACGGCGCGCGTCGCCGTGGCCGGGGTCGCCAAGCGGCTCCTGGCCGAGTTCGGCATCTCGATCCTGAGCCACGTCACCGAGATCGGGGGGTTGCGCATCAGCGCGCTGGCGCTGCCCTGGGAGGAGATCCGGAGCCGCGCCGAGGGCTCCGAGGTGCGCTGCGCCGATCCCGCCGCCGAGCGCGCCATGATCGAGGCCATCGACGACGCCAGGGCCAAGGGGGACACGCTGGGGGGCGTCTTCGAGGTGGTGGCGCTCGGCTGTCCCGTGGGCCTCGGCTCCTACGTCCACTGGGACCGGAAGCTCGACGGGCGGCTCGCCCAGGCCTTCTGCTCCATCCACGCGATCAAGGGCGCCGAGCTCGGCATGGGCTTCGAGGCCGCCCGGCACCCCGGCTCCCAGGTCCACGACGAGATCCTCTTCGACCGCGACGCAGGGTTCACCCGGCGCACGAACAGTGCCGGCGGGCTCGAGGGTGGCGTGACCAACGGCCAGCCCGTGATCGTGCGCGCGGTGATGAAGCCCATCGCGACGCTCAGGCGCCCGCTCCGGTCCGTGGACATGGAGACGAAGGACGCGGTGGAGGCCGTGGTGGAGCGCAGCGACGTCTGCGCGGTGCCGGCCGCCGGCGTGGTGGGAGAGGCCATGATGGCCATCACGCTCGCCCAGGCCTTCCTCGAGAAGTTCGGCGGCGACAGCCTCGAGGAGATCCGCCGGAACTACCGGGGCTACCAGGACTCCCTCAAGACCTGGTAACCCCGGCAGACCCGGCGCCCCGATGAGGCCCGGAGGGCCGAAGAGGCCCAACCGCCACCCGGAGTCCTCCACGTTCAGGCGACATGGTCAGAGGCCCGGAGGGCCGAAGAGGCCCAACCGCCACC
>Ga0154441_1231_pt1 | contig 14991 bp, 16 predicted proteins | sample RifGroC2_FD_115945 | JGI IMG/M metagenome (GOLD analysis project Ga0154441, IMG submission 115945) | Candidatus Rokubacteria bacterium GWC2_70_16 | reverse complement strand
GCGTGCTGGAGGAGATCTGCCTGGGGGCGGACTGGGACCTCGTCGAGATGTGGGTCGCCGACGGGGACGAGCTCAGATGGCAAGGGGTCTGGCACCGGCCTGAGCTCGAGGCGAGCCCGTTCCTGGCGGCCAGCAGAGCGATGCCGGTGGGGCGCAGTGGGGGCCTGGCCGGGAAGGCCTGGAGGCAAGGCCAGCCCGTGTGGGACGAGGACGTTCTCGGCAACCCGGGGTTCATGAGGGCCAAGGCGGCCGCGGTCGCGGGCTTGCACGGGGCGCTCGCCTGCCCGCTGCGCGGCGAGGCGCCGGTCGGGGCGCTTGCCTGCTTCAGCCGGGCGCCGCGCCCCCGCGACGACCGTCTGCTCGCGGTCATGCAGGACGTGACCCAGCGGGTGGGCCACTTCATCGAGCGGCAGCGCGCTGCCGAGGCCCTGAAGGAGAGCGAGGCGCAGGTGCTCCAGCTCCAGCGGTTGGAGTCCGTGGGACGGCTCGCGGGCGGCGTGGCGCATGACTTCAACAACCTCCTGACCGTGATCCTGGGCCGCAGCCAGCTCCTGCTGGCTCGCTCCGAGGTCGACGAACGGGCGCATCGGGACATCACCCTCATCGAGCAGACGGCGATGCGAGCGGCGTCGCTCACCAAGCAGCTCCTGGCCTTCAGCCGGAAGCAGGTGCTCGAGCCCCGGGTGCTGGACCTCAACGGCGTCCTCTCCGGCATGGTCGTGATGCTCCGGCGGCTCATCGGCGAGGACATCGACCTCGCGGTCCGTCCCGGTCCGGACCTGGGCCACGTCAGCGCTGACCCCGGCCAGCTGGAGCAGGTGATCGTCAACCTGGTCGTGAATGCCCGCGATGCCATGTCCCAGGGCGGGCAGCTCACCCTCGAGACCGCCAACATCGAGCTCGATGCCCGCTATGCGCGCCAGCACCCGGGCGCGCAGCCGGGGTCCTACGTGATGCTTGCGGTGAGCGACACCGGCGTCGGCATGGATGCCGAGATCCAGGCGCGCGTCTTCGAGCCCTTCTTCACGACGAAGGAGCCGGGCAAGGGGACGGGGCTGGGGCTGTCCACCGTGTACGGTATCGTGAAGCAAAGCGACGGCTACATCTCCCTGTGGAGCGAGCCCGGCCGCGGGACCACCTTCACGATCTATCTCCCCCGCGTCGAGGCTCCGGTCGCGACGGAGGGGCAGGTGGTCGCCACGCCCCCTCAGGGGACCGAGACGATCCTCCTGGTGGAAGACGAGGACGAGGTCCGGGCACTCGCTCGCGAGGTGCTCGAACAGAGCGGATACACCGTCCTCGCCGCCAGCGGGCCGGCCGAGGCCCTCGGGATCGTCGAGCGGCATGCCGACCCCATCCATCTCATCCTGACCGACGTGGTGATGCCGCATATGAGCGGGCCCCAACTCGTGAAGGACATCGCCCCGCTCCGCCCGGGCATCAAGGTGCTCTACATGTCCGGATACACGGCCGACGCGATAGCCCAGCACGGCATCCTGGACCCGGGCGCCTCCCTGCTCCAGAAGCCGTTCCTGCCCCACGCTCTCGCCCGGAAGGCGCGTGAGGTCCTGGACACTCCACCCTAGCAGGATGTGGGGGAACCCTGCGGGCTGCTCAAGAAGGTCCAGATGCGAGGCGGCGCCCGACGGCCGCACGCGAGGCGTACTCGCTGTACGTTGAGCGTGCGGCCGAGGGCGCCAACGAAGCAGATGGGCCTTCTTCAGCAGCCTGCTAGACCGTGACGAGGAGAGCCATGAGCGAGCGAGTGGGATTCATCGGGCTGGGCACCATGGGGATGCCCATGGCGGCGAATCTGGCCAAGGCCGGCGTCGCGCTGGTCGTCCACGACAGCGCGCGCGCGGCGACCGAGGCCGCCGGCCGGCTGCCGGGCGCGCGCGCGGCCGCTGCCCCGGCCGAGGTGGCGGCGGCGACGGACGTGGTCTTCACCTGTCTCCCGAACGACGCCATCGTGCTCGAGGTCTATCTGGGCGCCGCCGGCCTCTCCGCCGGGGCGCGGGCGGGGCTTGTCACCTGCGACTGTTCCACGGTGAGCCCGGCGGTCAGCGTGGAGATCAGCGGGAGGCTCGGGGCCCGGGGTATCAGCCACATGGACACGCCCATGCTCGGGTCGAAGCCCCAGGCGGTGGACGGGCAGATCTTCTTCATCGTGGGGGGCGAGGCCGCGACGGTGGCGCGGATCGCGCCCTACCTGGCCATCATGGGCAAGCAGCACATGTACGCCGGCCCCTCGGGCACCGGCAACCGCGTGAAGCTCATCCACAATGGCCTGGCTGCGGTCACCTCGGTGGCGGTGGCGGAGGCGCTCGGCATGTGCGTGCAGGCCGGCGTCGATCCCGGGACGTTCTACGAGATCGTGCGCAACGGGGGCGGGATGGCCTATGGCACCTACTTCGAGCGCCGGGCCCGGCGCATCCTCGACGGGGACTTCTCGCCCACCTTCACGCTGGCGCTGATGCGCAAGGACGCGGGGCTGGCGCTGGACCTGGCGCGCGCCGCGGGCGTGCCCGCGCCGATGCTGGCCGAGGCCGGGCGCGCCTACGACGAGGCCGCGGAGCGGGGGTGGGGGCAGGAGGACTTCTCGGCCGTCACCCACGTGATCGAGACGCGCATCGGCCGCCGGCTCTCGGGGAAGTAGCGCCCGGCGCCTCCCCCGGGGGCCAACCCTGATCGGAGAATCACCAGCGGCTGGGAGAGGCCCGAGGCAGTGGGTGCCGCGGCGAGCGGGGCGCCCCACGGCGCGGAGCGCACCGCCTCACCGGCTCGCGCGTTGAGCGAGAGCCAGATCGCGCGGGGCACGGTCGGGGCGTTGGCGGGAGCGAGCACCGTGGGGCTGCTCGCCGCGGCAGGCCCCGCTGCCCCGGGCCGCGCCGCGCGCAAGTATTTCCCGATCGGGACCAAGAGGTTGCAGGGAAGCCTGGTCGGGCGCCCGGCCGGCTACAGCCCGAGGGCCAGGTCGGTGGCCCCGTGGACTGCGGCCGCGAGATCGCCGGGGGCCGCGCTGTCGCCGGCGGCGAAGACGGTGAGGCCCTCGGCCTCGAGCCGGCGCTGGAGCGCGTCGTCCGGACTGAGCGTGCCCTCCACGACGACCAGCGCTGCCGGGGCGGCGGCGGGCTGGCCGGCCGCGTCGGTGTAGCGGACGCCCCCTGCCTCTATCGCCTCCGCGCGCGCCTCGGTGACGATGCGGACGCCGAGACGGTGGAGCTCTCCGGTGAGGCCCCGGCGCGTCTGCGGCTCCACATCCCGGGCGACGTCGCGCCCCGGCGCCAGCAGCGTCACCTCCCAGCCGCCCTCGCGAAGGTAGCCCGCCGCCTCGCAGGCCGCGCGGCCGCCCCCGAGGACGACGGCCGGGCCTGCGCCGCGCCCGTCGCCCGCCAGGCATTGCTCGACGCTCGTCACGTGAGGGGCGTCCATGCCGGGCAGCGCGGGCAGCGTCACGCGCGCGCCTGCGGCGACCACCACGACATCCGCGGCCAGTCGGCCGATCTCCTCGGGGGTGGCCCGGGTGCCGAGCCTCACCGCGACGCCGGCCTCAGCCAGCCGGCGCGCCCAGTGGGGAGCCAGCTCGCCCACCTCGCGCTTGAAGGCGGGGCGGTCGGCGAGGCTGAGCCGGCCGCCGAGCGCCTCCGCGGCCTCGAGGAGCGTCACCTCGTGGCCGCGCCGGCGCGCCACGAGGGCCGCCTGCATCCCCGCGGGGCCGCCACCGACCACGACGATGCGGCGGCGGCGCGCGGCGGGGGGCGGAGGGAACTCCGCCTCGCGTCCCATCTCGGGGTTGATGGCGCAGCGGATGGGTTCGGCCTTCATGAGGCGGGCCAGGCACTCGTTGCAGGTGATGCAGCGCAGGAGGTCCCCGCGGCGCCCCGCGCGGGCCTTGCGGGGCAGGTCGGGATCGGCGAGCAGCGCGCGACCCATGGCCACCAGCTGGGCCTCGCCGCGCTCGACCACCTCTTCCGCCACCGCCGGGTCGTTGATCCGGCCCACGGCAGCCACCGGGATGCGGAGGGTCTCGCTGAAGCGGGCGGCTTGCCCGCGCAGGCAGGCCTGGGGCCAGCCCAGCGGCTGGACTATCCACTGGAAGGAGGCGTAGGTCCCCGCGGAGACGATGAGGGCATCCACCCCCGCCTCCTCGAGCCAGCGGCCGAAGACGAGCGTGTCGTCCAGCGTGAGACCGCCCGGCAGCCTGTCCTCGGCCGAGAGCTTGTAGAGGAGGGGGAAGCCGGGGCCGAGCCGCTCGCGGATCCGCCGCACCACGGCCAGCGCGAAGCGGGCGCGCCCGGCCAGATCGCCGCCCCACTGGTCGGTGCGCTGGTTGGCGAGCGGGGTGAGGAACTGGTGGATCAGATAGCCGTGGCTGCCATGCAGCTCGATGGCGTCGAAGCCCGCCTCCCGGGCGCGGGCCGCGGCCTCGGCGAAGCGCTCCACGAGGGCCGGGATCTCCTCGCCCTCGAGCGCGCGCGGCATTTCGCGGACCATGGGGCAGGGGAGGGCCGAGGGCGCCACCGGCTGGCGGCCGGAGATGCGCCGGCTCATCTGCCGGCCGGCGTGATAGAGCTGCATGGAGATCGGCACGCCGTGGGCGTGCACCGCCTCCGCCACCCGGCGCAGGCCCTCGAGCAGGCCGTCGTCGTCGGCGCGGAGCGCCACCGGGAAGGGCGCGCCGGAGGCGTCCACCGCAGTGGCCTCGGTGGTCACGAGGGCGATGCCGCCCTCGGCGCGCCGCGCGAGGTAGCGGACGAGGCGGTCGGTGGCGCGCCCCCCGGCGGCGGCGAAGCCCGAGCCCATGGCGGCCATGATGAGCCGGTGCTCGAGGCGGAGCGTGCCGACGTGGATGGGGCTCCAGAGCGCGGCCGCGCCGCTCATGCCTGGACGCTCCCGGTGCGTCCGCCCGAGATGGGCAGGAGCAGCGTGATGTCGTCGGCCGTCGCGACCACCACGTCGCCCGCGTCGCTCAGGTTGTAGCGCTCCCCGTTCACGAGGCAGGAGTACTCGTGGGAGAAACGGCCAGCTCCATCGAGCATGGCGCCCTGGAGGGGGCCGTTGTCGGCCATGGCCCGCTCCAGCACCACCCGGAGCGGCGCGCGCTCCAGATCCACGCAGATCTCCTTCTCCCCCACGACACGGGTCAACGGAGGCAGGAGCTTCAGCCGGATCATCGGGGGCTCGGCTCCCGCGCCGGCCGCGCCGGCCCGCGCGCGGGGAGCTGGTACTCGCTCAGCAAGAGCGCCTCCGTGTAGCAGACCCTGACGCACTCGGGGTCGCCGCCGCAGAGATCGCAGAGGATCAGGCCGTGCCCGCCGTCGTGGAAGGCGCCCAGGTGACAGGCCTCGGCGCAGAGGCGGCACCCCGCGGGACAGCGCGCGGGGTCGAGACGGAGGACGCCCGTGCGGGCCTCGCGCGTCAGCGCTCCGGTGGGGCAGGCGGCCAGCGGGAGGCAGACCGTGCACTGACGGCACACGTTGACGGCGAAGGTCGGCTCGGTGATGGTCTCCTGGGAGATGCGAAGGCGCGCCGCGCCAAGCGAGAATGCCGGGGCGTGCCCGGCCGCGCACACCGACTCGCAGAAGCGGCAGCCCGTGCATTGGAACTTCCTGACGGTGAGTCTCAGCATCGGCCCGGGCCTCGCGCGCTGGCGACGAGCGCCCCCTCGCGCTCCAGCCCCAGCGCCCGGAGCGCCTCCGGCGTGGGGATGCCGTCCCCGTCCCAGCCGCGCAGGGCGTAGTAGCGGTCCAGCAGCGCCTCGAACGGCTCGCGCTCGACGCGGGTCCCGGCACGGGGGCCGTGAGTCCAGGGCTCGTAGAACTTCGCGGGCGGGGCATCGTCCTTGCGGGACATGCCCTGCCGCACGAGGAAGAGGCGCTCCATGTTGTAGATCCGGTCGCCGACCCGGACCAGCTCCTCGGTCGTGAAGCGCATGCCCGTGGCCGCCTCCACGGCATCCCGAAACTCGTCCACGCCCAGGAGCCCCGTGGAGAGCCATTTCGAGAGGAACTTGCAGGCCCCGAGGGCATCGGCCAGCGCGCAGACGTTCTCGGTCCAGACGGTGGCGTGCTCCTTGTTGTGGTAGGAGGCGGCGTCCGACGGGATCGGCACGCCGATCAGGGCCTCGGTGACGCTCGAAGGCAGCGCGAACTCTTCCAGCGTGTACCGGCTCCGGAGATGGCAGGCGCCCCGCGAGGAGGTGGCCAGGCCGAGCACCTGCGCCCGGTGGCCGCGCACGTCGTCGCACTCGATGGACAGCCCCTTGACGTGGTCGAAGAAGCGCTCGGCCCCGCGGCCGATCGCGCGGGCGGCGTGCATCCAGCCCTCCGCGATCAGGGCCCCGATCCCCCGGCGCTCCACGGTTTGCCTGAGAACCCCCATGATGGCGTCGTGGTCGCCCCAGCGGAGCGACAGGCCCCCGGTGTCGGCCTCCCCGATGACGCCCTTCTCGTAGAGCTCCATCAGCCAGGCCGTGTAGGCCGTGGCCGAGAGGACGTCGAGGCCCATGTCGTTGCAGTAGTCCCACGCCTCGAGGATGGTCCGCCAGTCCGCGGCCCCGCACTGGCTGCCCCAGCCGCCGGCCCCGCCGTACTCCGGCCCGCCCCCGCGCCGGCGCGTCCCGTCGCGCAGCGTCACCTCGTGGACGTGCCGGCAATGGGTGGGGCAGTTGAAGCAGGCGGTCTTGGCGATTTCGTAGCGGTCGAGGAACACGTCGGCGTCGAGCTCGCCCGGTAGCTCGGTCATGTTGCGCTGATGGTTGAAGCCGCCCTCGTAGCCCTGGGTCCGCGTGTTGTTGAGGCGCACCAGCGTCCCGTAGCTCGAGGTGGCGAGGAACCCCTTGCTCCGCGTGATCTGCTCGTAGTGGGTCCGGGTGACCTTCGCGAGCGCGGCCGGGTCGGCCACCGGGAGGGTGGCGCCGCCCCGCGCCGCGATGGCCCAGACGTTCTTCGAGCCCATGACGGCCCCCATGCCCGTGCGGCCCCAGGCGTCGGCCATCGTGTGCATGATGCAGGCCCAGCGCACGCACCGGCGCCCCGCGGGCCCGATGGCCGCCACCTGGACGCGGGTGTCGCCGAGCTCGTGCTTGATGGCGTCCTGCGTGTCCGTCAGGGTGAGGGCCTCGAGGTGGCGCGCGTCGCGGAGCTCGATCTGCCCGTCGTGGACCCAGAGGTAGACGGGCTCCGCCGCGCGGTTCCTGAGGACCAGGTGGTCGAAGCCGGCGAAGCGCACCTCGGCGCCGAAGTGCCCGCCACCCGCCGAGTCCCCCAGGTGTCCCGTCTCCGGCGACTTCGCCGAGAAGCTCGAGCGGGAGGCGCCGACCCACGGCAGCCCCGTCAGGAGTCCCGTCCCGAAGAGCAGCACATTGCCGGGGCCCAGGGGATCGGTGTGCTCGTCGACGGCGTGGAAGAGCAGGTGGGTGTTGATCCCGCGCCCGCCGAGGAAGCGGCGGCGCAGGTCCGGGGCGATCTCCTCGACCGTCACCTGCCGCCTGTCCAGGTCGATGGTCGCGAGCTTGTTCATTGCCCGCTCCCGCCCGTGGCCCGGCTCCGGGCCCGGGCCTGGTAGTCCGTCCAGTCCAGCGGGGCGATGATCATCCCCGAGTCGGGCGTGAACCACCTGATCCGCCACGCCTCCCCGCAGCCCGGGCACACGGCCGTCGCGGCCGGATGCGTGGCCTCGAACCGCGCCGTGCAGGCCTTGCACCGGAGCGCCACCGGCCCAACGGCTCCGACCTTCGCGTGCTTCGGCGTGTAATCGCGGGCCATCCGCCCCCCTTTCCCGCGCTCGAGCGTCGACCCGAAGAGTACGCGATCCAGGCCCGGAGCTGTATCCGTCCGATGCCCTCGCGCATCGCCCGCACACACGCTCTGTCCTTCGGCTCCCTGCGCCGCGGAGGCTTGCCGGACCCCCCCGTCACCACGAGCCTGATCCCTGGGGCGGCCCGCCGCCGGGGGTGACGGCGAGCGGGGCCATGGCGATCCACCTCGGGTCCCGGGTCATCCTGCGCCGCCGCGGGGTCGTGGTCAAGGAGCGGGCAGAGGGGGGCGGCGCCGGGTGCTGGGGCGCTGGCGGCGAGGGGCGGGGGCAGGGTCGGGAAAGGGACAGGAGACGGGAGGTGCCATCGCGCCAAACCGTCTTCAGCTTGACGAGGACGCGCCCATCGGGCCGGAGCTGGACGCGGTTCCGGGCCTCGGCCGGGTCGGCGTCCTGGCGAACCCGACGCACCCGGCCGCCGCGGCCCCGCTGGGGGAGCTCGACACCGCCGCCCGCGCGCTGAAGGTGCAGTTCCGGACCTTCGAGGTCCGCGCCCCCGCCGATGTGGACCCGGCCTTCGCCGCGATGGTGAAGGAGGCCGCCGCGGCGGTGGTCGTGCTCACCGATCCCGTGCTGCTGCTCTCTGACCTCGCCATCGTGCGGCTCGTGGCGCAACATCGCCCGCCGGCGATCGCCGAGCCGCGGCAGTACATGGAGGCCGGCGGGCTCATGTCCTACGGCACGAGCTTTCCCGACCTCGTCCGGCACGCGGTGCGGTACGTCGACAGGATCCTGAAGGGCGCCAGGCCGGCCGAGCTCCCCGTGGAGCAGCCGACGAGGTTCGGGCTGGGCATCAACCTGAAGACCGCCCGCGCGCTCGGCCTCACGATTCCGCCGGCGGTGCTGGTGCGCGCCGACCCGGTGATCGAGTAGCCGTCCCATCGACTGATCCCCCGGCCGTCGGCCGAGGGTCCGGAGTGCGCCGCGTGCCCCCGGGTACCGTAACGCGGTCGATCTCACCGAGACCGTCACCTACCCGGCGTGACAAGGCGCAGCCGACCGCGACCTGCCGCCACGGCCTCTCGGCGCGGAGTGTGCGGCACCGATCCTGCGCCTGCGGCTGGGACACGGTCCGGTGTCGCCGAGTCCGCACGTGGTCCTCAGGGGGGGGTACGAGTCGCGGGGCGTGCCGGGGGATCACAGGAAGGAGCGCTGCCCCCGACCTCAGTGCGGCTCACGCCTCGGCGTAGGCCTTGAGGAAGTCCTCTCGAGGGATTCCCGCCTGCGTGCAGATGGTGCGGAGCGTCGAGCCCTTGAGCCGCGGATGGTTGGGCATGGTCAGGATGGTTCGTGTCCCGTCGGGGTTGCCTCTGGCCAATGCGATGTGCTCGCGTTCCCGGACGACAGCGAAGCCCAGGCGTTCGAGAGCTCTCACGACCCGCGCCTTGGGCGCGTCGGCTGGGAACTTCGCCATGGCGGCTACTGGGTGACGCCGGCCTCGGCCACGAACGCCTCCAGGACGGGGGAGTCCTCGGAGAACGCCTCCTGTCCGAAGGTCTCGATGTGGAAGCGAATCGCCGACTTCACGTCGGCGAGCGCTGTCTCATAGGTATCCCCCTGCCCGACGACGACGCCCTTGAGGCCCAGGGGATAGGCCACGTAGCCGTCCAGGTGCTTCTCGACCACCACCTTGTAGTGCTTCATGCCGACCGCCTCCTCCAACTCCCTGCGCCGGGGTCTGACCTGCCAGCGCCGCTTCGCTCCAAGCATTCGGGCTCGGGGACAGGATACCAGAGCGGGTCCGGGCCGACCGCCCTCAACTGCGCCTGGCCCGGGGTAGATCGCCTCCGTCCCCCGCGGGGTCCTCGGCCCGGACCAATGTCACCGAGACTGCCACCCACCCCGCGTGACAAGGCGCAACCGGCCGCGACTTGCCGCTCCAGCGTTGGGCCCACGCGGGAGTCGCGGAAGAACATCTGCCTGAGGGCGCTCGCGACGCGCGGGGCGCCGGGGCGCCAAGGGGACGGTCACCGCGTGAGGTGGAAGGGCACGTCCACCACGACGACACCGCGCCGGAAGAGCAGCGCGCCCTTGACGAGGAGCGCGATCTGGTTGTGCAGCAGGTGCTGCCACCAGCGCCGGGGGATGAACTCCGGGATCACGATGGTGACCACCGAGTTGGGGCCCTCCCGCTGGAGGCGGTCGATGTAGTCGAGAAGGGGTCCGAGCACCGACCGGTACGGGGAGGTCAGCACGATGAGCGGCACGCCGCCGCTCACCTTGCCCCACCGCTCCTCCACCCAGCCTGTGCGGGCCGGATCGGTCTCGACGAAGACGGCGCGGGGGCGGGTGGCGAGCGTCTCGGCGAAGCGCAGCGCCTTGACCACGCCCATGTGGACGTCGCCGACCAGCACCAGCACCGTGTTCCTCACGGGCGGCTCCGCGGCCAGGCGGTCGAGCGACAGCTCCTCGGCCACCGACTCGTAGTGGCGGTGGACGGCGAGGAAGCCCAGGACGATCACCGGGATCAGGACCACCACGATCCAGGCGCCGTGGGTGAACTTGGTCACCGCGATGACGACGGTGACGAGGCCCGTGACCAGCGCGCCCCCCCCGTTGATGGCCAGGCGCCACCGCCATCCGCCCCCCTCGTGCCTGAGCCAGTGGCGGACCATTCCGGACTGGGACAGTGTGAACGAGCTGCTGACCACGCTGGTCCGCCACGCGGGCAGGGTCGTCACGCACCAGCAGCTGCTGCGCGAGGTCTGGGGGCCGGCGCATACCGACCAGGCGCACTACGTGCGCGTCTACATGGCTCATCTGCGTCACAAGCTCGAGGCCGAGCCGGCCCGGCCCCGTTATCTGCTGACGGAACCAGGGGTCGGCTACCGGCTGGCGGCCGACTGAAGCGGCTCAGGCCGAGCCCGCGCGCCGCGGAGGGGCAGGCCGCCACGCGAGGACGAAGAAGACGGAGCCCGCAGCGGCCAGCGCCGCCAGCACCTGGAAGCCCGCCTCATAGCTCCCCGTCCGGTCGGCCAGGACACCGGCGATCAGCGGGCCGCCCATCATCCCAAGCATCACGATCATGGAGGAGATCCCCGTGATCATGCCGAAGGAGGCGCTGCCGAAGTAGTCCGCCCTGATGGCGGCCATGAGCGGGCCGCGGATCCCCCAGGCCAGGCCGTGGAGCACGGCGAAGCCGAGGACCATCCAGAAGGCCGTGGCCGAGGCGAGCAGGAGCAGGGCCGCCGCGTGGCCGGCCATGCACGCCACGATGATGGTGCGCTTGCTGAAGCGGTCGCCGGCCCAGCCGCCCCCCAGCTGGCCCAGCACCTGCATCGCGGTCATGAGCGCGATGACTCCCGCGCCCTGGCGCAGGGAGTAGCCGAGGCGCTCGGTCACGTGCACGACCAGGTGGACCAGCACCGCCGAGACGACCAGGAGGGCCGAGCCGTGGCCCAGGGAGATGAGCCAGAAGGCTGCCGTGCGCATGGCCTCGCGCGGGGTGAAGTCCGCGGGGCCGGCGTGGGCCGCCCCGTGCGCGGCTGACCGCGCGCTCACGGGTGGCGGCGTGGCCGTTTCGGGAGGGTCGCCGTCGGGACGGAGGCCGTAGACTTCCGGGCGATGCCGCACGAGCTGGGCGATGGGCACACCCAGGAGCAGGATCAGGACGCCGGAGGCCGCGGCCGTCCACCGCCAGCCATAGCGGGTGAGCGACAGCGCCACGAGCTGGGTGAGGAGCCCCCCCACCGCCATGCCCGTGGCGCTGATGCTCAGCGCCAGCGCCCGGCGCCGCCGGAACCAGGAGACGATGGCGACGCTGATGGGGAGATAGCCGCCGAGGCTCGACCCCAGCGCCATCAGGAAGAAGGTGGCGAAGAAGCCGAGCGGGGATGTGAACTGGCTGAACAGGATGAAGCCCACGCCGAAGATCACCATGCCGACCCGGATGAGGGCTCTGGGGCCGAAGCGATCGGTGAGCCAGCCCTGGACGGGGCCGAGGATGCCGCTCTCCATCCGCGCCATGGAGAAGGCGGCGGAGAGCATGGTCTTGCTCCAGCCGAACTCCTCGCGCAGGAGGACCACGTAGGCCCCGTAGGAGTGGAACACGAGGGCGCCGATGAGGGCCTCGAGGCCGAACCCGGCGGCGACGATCCACCAGCCGTAGAAGATCCGGTCGCGCGGGCGTGGGAGCATGCGAGTGGAGCCGCGCCACTATAGCACGCGCACGGCGGGGCAGGGCCCGCCCGCGCGCCGGCGCCCCCCTTCGCGGTTGCGTCCGCGCGCCTTTCTGCGCCATTCTAGCGAAGGCCGAACCGGCCGGAGGGAGAGCGATCATGAGCAACGCGAACGGCGCCGTCGGCGGCGCGCTCGGCTACCTGGACAGCCACTTCAAGGAATTCACGCGCATGCTCGGAGATCTCGTGCGCATCCCGAGCATGTCGGCACGCGGCTTTCCGCCCGAGGAGGTGCAGCGCTCGGCCGAGGCCACGGCGGAGGTGCTGCGCCGGGCGGGCGTCGAGAACGTGGGGATCATCACGATCCCCGGCGGGCACCCGTATGTCTACGGCGACTGGCTGAAACGTCCGGGCGCGCCCACGATCCTGCTCTACGGGCATCACGACGTGCAGCCGCCCGGGCGTCCGGAGAAGTGGCTGTCGCCGGCCTTCGAGCCGACGGAGCGGCGGGGCCGGCTCTACGGACGTGGCACGGCCGACGACAAGGGCGGCGTCATGGCCCACGTGGCCGCCGTGGCGGCATACCTCGCGTCAGCGCGGAGCCTGCCGTGCAACGTGAAGTTCCTCGTCGAGGGCGAGGAGGAGATCGGCTCCGGGCACCTGGGGCGGTTCCTGGCGAAGCACCGGCAGATGATGGCCGCCGACTTCATCGTGCTGTCGGACACGGGCAACTTCGCCACGGGCATCCCGGCGCTCACCTATCAGCTCCGCGGCATCTGCCAGGTGGACGTGGAGGTGCAGTGCCTCCGGCAGCCGGTGCATAGCGGCGCCTGGGGCGGGCCCGTGGCGGACGCTGTGCGCATCCTCTGCGGGCTCATCGCCGGGCTCGAGAAGGCGGACGGCTCCCTGGGCGTCCCCGGGCTCTACCGCAAGGTCGCCCGGCCCGGCGCGAAGCAGCTCGCGCGGATCCGGGCGCTGCCCTGGAGCGAGGCCCGGTTCAGGCGCGAGGCGGGCATGCTGCCGGGCACGACGCTCGGCGGGGAGCGCCGCTTCTCCGTCTACGAGCGCCTCTGGACGCGGCCCGCGCTCACCGTGATCGCGCTCGAGGCCCGCCCGCTCCACGGCTCGTCCAACCAGATCATCGAGGCCGCCCGCGCTCGGTTGTCGCTGCGCACCGTGCCGGAGATGGACGCGAAGGAGGCCGGGCGCCTGCTCGTCAGGCGGCTCACCTCGAGGCCTCCCCGCGGCGCGAAGGTCACCGCGCGCGTGACGGGGTCCGCGCCGTGGTGGAGCACCGACCCTGAGGGGCCGGCCTTCGAGGCGGCGCGCCTGGCGCTCAGGGCCGGATTCGGGAAGGAGGCGGCCATGATCGGCTGCGGCGGCACCATCGGCTTCGTCGAGCCGTTCGCGCGGCTGCTCAAGGGCGCGCCGTGTCTCCTCACGGGCGTGGCCGATCCGGCCTGCAATGCGCATTCGGAGAACGAGAGCCTGCACCTGGGGGACTGGCTCAAGGCCATGCGTGCGGCCGTGCATCTCTACGACGAGCTGTCGCGCGTGCCGGTGCGCCCGCGCCGCTGACGGCGGCCGCGCGGCCCGCGAAGGAGCGGCCCACGCGCGAGGAGGCGCTGCGTCTCTACACGCTCGGCAGCGCCTGGTTCGCCCACGACGAGGCCCGGCGCGGGTCGCTGGAGGTGGGCCGGATGGCCGACCTCGCCGTGCTGTCCGGGGACTACGCGAGCGTGCCGGTGGAGGAGATCGGCGGCATCGAGTCCCTGCTGACGATGGTGGGCGGCCGGATCGTCTACGCGGCCGGGGCGCTCGGGAGGCCGCTTGACGCTGGTCGGCCGCTGCGCTAAGCCTGGGGCCGGCCCCGCCCGCCCGGGCGCCGGCGGGCGCGCCCAGCTCACGTCCTTGACCAGGGAGATCCGAACGATGAAGCGTGCCGTCGAGTTCCCCAGCGAGAACCCCCGGGAGCTGATCCGGGCCGACCTCTTCACCCCGGACGAGGGGAAAGGCCCGTGGCCGGTGATCGTCATGGGCGGCGGATGGTGCTACGTGAAGGAGCTCATCATGCCGGAGTACGCGCAGTTCTTCCTGCGCGAAGGCCTCGCGGCGCTGATCTTCGACTACCGATGCCTCGGCGCCAGCGACGGGGAGCCACGGCAGCACCTCGACCCCTGGAAGCAGATCGCCGACTACCGCTCGGCGGTGGACGCGCTGAGCTACCTCGACGAGTACGAGGATGTCATCGACCGCGAGCGCATCGGCGTCTGGGGGATCTCCTACAGCGGCGGGCATGCCCTGATCGTCGGCGCCCTCGATCCCCGCGTGAAGTGCGTCGTGTCGCAGATCCCCATCATCGAGGGCTGGTACAACTCCATGCGGGCCCATGGCTCGGTCGGCTTCCGGGAGCTGACGGCGCTGGTCACCCAGGAGCGGCGGCAGCGGTACCTCACCGGCCGGCACGGCACGATCCCGCATTCCGGCGACCCCAAGACCGAGGTGGTCACCTGGCCACACCCGGAGACGCGGCCCGTCTTCATGAAGATCAAGGAGACGACCGCGCCGCGGCACGAGCACTACAGCACCATCCAGTCCGTCGAGCACGTCTGGGCCTACGACGTCCGCCCCTTCCTTCCGCGGATCCTCGACACCCCGACGCTCATGATCGTCGCGGAGGGCGACGACCTGACGATGTGGGAGCGGGAGGTCCCCGCCTTCGGGGAGATCGCGACGAGCAAGAAGAAGCTGTTCGTCCAGCGGAAGAGCACCCACATGAGCATGTACAGCAACCTGTCCCACCTCGCGATCGCGGGGAAGGAGGCGGCGGACTGGTGCCGCCAGTGGCTCATCGAGCCGAGGTAGTCGGGCCCCCGGCGCCCGCGTGAGGTCGACCGGAACGCAACCTCAGCGCATCACGAAGGGATTGGCGGTCTTCGCGCCGATATTGATCCACACGCTCTTCACCTGCAGGTACTCCCGGATCATCTCCTGGCCGTTCTCACGCCCGAGGCCCGAGTCCTTGTAGCCGCCGAAGGGCGACAGGTAGGAGACGGAG
>Ga0154441_1211_pt2 | contig 15039 bp, 17 predicted proteins | sample RifGroC2_FD_115945 | JGI IMG/M metagenome (GOLD analysis project Ga0154441, IMG submission 115945) | Candidatus Rokubacteria bacterium GWC2_70_16 | reverse complement strand
GGCCGCAGCCGAGGACCACGTCCTCGATCTCGGCCGGGTCCAGCTGCGGCACCTTGCCCAGCACGTCCCTGACGCAGTGGGCGGCGAGATCGTCCGGCCGCGTGAGGTTGAACGACCCGCGGAACGACTTGGCAAGCGGGGTCCGGGAACTGGCCACCACCACGGCTTCTCTCATCGGCGTGCCTCCCTCATCGATTATGATCGGGTCCGTAGCCGGCGTGCGCGAGCGAAGGCGGTCTGGGGCGAGTATACGCGATTCCGGGACCCCCGCGGAGACCTGGGTGCCGGTCCGAGGAGGGGACGGTCATCTGGACGGCGCCGCAGTAGCGGGACACGGGCTCGGGCAGGCCGAGCTCGCGGGAGGCCACACACGGAACTGACCCACGCAGCCCCACAACACGAGGAGGAGCCCCGATGGCACAGAAGTCCGTCGTCCTCACCGACCGCGCGCCAAGCCCGTTCCGCGGGGCGCCCTACTCCCAGGCCATCCGCGTCGGCGATCTGGTCTTCGTCTCGGGTCAGCTCGCGGTGAAGCCGGGGACCTCGGAGATCGCTGGCGCCACCATCCAGGAGCAGACCGAGCAGGTCATGGCCAACCTCAGAGCCATTCTCGAGGCCGCCGGCAGCGGGCTCGACCGCCTGGTCAAGACGACGGTGTTCCTGGCGCGCCTCGAGGACTTCCCGGGGATGAATGAGGTCTATCGCCGCCACGCCGGGGAAGCCCCGCCCGCCCGCTCCACCGTCGGCGGCGCCGCGCTGCCGCAGGGCGCGCTCGTCGAGATCGAGGCCATCGGCCACCTGTAGGCCGCACCAGACCGGCGAGGGGAGATGGTGAGCCGTGCTGGGATCGAACCAGCGACCCCCTGCTTAAAAGGCAGGTGCTCTACCGACTGAGCTAACGGCTCCCGGGCGGGATGATATCACGCGCGGGGGACGGGCCAGCCGCCAGGGGCGCTACCGCCTTCGCGGCTGGCCGCGCGGCGGGATCTTCGCGGCGGCGTCGGGAACCTCCGGGCCCCCGAGCTGGCGCACCAGCTCGGCGAACTCCGCCGTCATGTAGAGCTTCGACGCCGCCCGCGCCACATCGGAGGTCCACCAGCGGAGGACACCGGGCGCGGCGCGCATCAGCCCCCGGCACGCGGGAGCACGACCAGTCCGCGGACGCGCAGGGCGCCGTCGACGGAGCGCGGCTGGCGCCGCTCGCCCCGGCGTCGCTCGGTGGCGGGGGGCTGCCGGGTGCTCCGGCGGTCGTCCCCGCGCCGGTCCAGGACCACCGTCACCTCGCGATCCCCCGAGAACCTCTCCCTGAGGTACTCGTAAAGGCCGAGGTTGTGGTGGGCCACCACGAAGAGGTGCCCGAGCTGCTTGAGCTCCGCCGTCGCCTGCATCACGAAGAAGCGCATGTCGAGGGCGCGGAAGAGGGCCAGGGCGGCGATCAGGTGATCCTCGGCCTGGGCACGGCTGCCCTTCTTGAGGTGGAGCTGGCCGAGGCCGAGCTGGATCCGGCCGACGAGCGGGCGCATGCCGAGCTCCGTGGCCAGCGCCAGCGCCTGGACGAGGTCCCGCTCGGCCCTCGCCAGGTCCGGCGGATCGCCGGCCAGAGCCACCTCGCCCAGGAGCCGGAGCGCCCGCGCCTGGTGCCCTCGCTCCTTGTGGGTGATGGCGAGCGTCAGCGCCGTCTCGGCCACCGCCAGCGCGCGCGAGGCCTGGCCCGCGGCCACGAGCCCCTCGCCGAGCTGCGCCGTCCAGAGCGCGAGGTACGCCTTCACGCCCAGCGCCTCGCTGCGGGCCACCCCGTCCTCCAGGAGGCGCAGCCCCTCGTCATGCCGGCCGAGGAGCACCTGGGTGAGCCCGAGCAGTGACGAGGGGATGGGCTGCCACACCGTGAGCTGCGCGCTCTGGCAGGTCTCGAGGCTCTTCTCCAGGAGGTGCCGCGCCCGATCGAGGTGGCCGCGCTGGAGGGCCACGAGCCCGCCGAGGCCCCAGGCGATGGCCCGGGCATAGGCGTGGCGCTCGGCCTCGGCCACCCGCTCCGCCATGTCCGCGTACGTGCGCGCCTGATCGAAGTCTCCCAGCTCCGCCAGGGTGAAGGCGAGCCAGCCGCTGGAGCTCACGTAGGAGATCGTGGTCTGGGACCCCGGGCTCCCGGCCGCGCGCATGGCGTCGAGCTTCTCGACGTTCCGGGCGAGGACGGCCTCGGCCTCCCGGTAGCGCCCCTGCGCGTGGTAGCTGTAGCCCATGTACCCCCGCGCCAGCGCCTGGAGCGCCACATCCTCGCCGGCCTCGCCGATGGCGAGGCACCGCTCGCCGTAGGCGATGGCCATGTCGGGCTCGCCCTTGAGGTAATGATAGTTGATGAGGTAGCTATACACGCGGGCCAGGCGCGCCTCATCACCGATCAGCTTGGCCATGTTCTCGGCCTGCTGGGACAACGCGAGCACCTTCTGGAGATGCCCGAGCTGCAAGAGCGGGGGGCGCAGCTCCAACCGCACGTCGATCCCCTGGGCCCTCACCTCACCGCTTTCCGGCTGCTTCCCGAGCGCGGCGAGGGCCCGCTCCAGGTACGTCACCGCCTCGACGTTGGCACAGCGCGCCGTCGCCTTGGCCCCGGCCCGGCGGAGGTGGGTCACCGCCTCGTCCCACACCTCGCCGCGGAAGGCGTGCTCGGCGAGCACCTCCGCCAGCTCCGTCCGGCGATCGGCATGCAGGCGCTCCAGGGCCCGGAGGATCTGGGCGTGGAGCGCACGCCGGCGGTCCTGGAGCAGCGTGCCGTACGCCACGTCATGCGTGAGCGTGTGGTTGAACGTGTACTCGAGGTCGGGGTAGCGGCCCGTCTCGTAGAGGAACTCGCCCGCCTGCAGCCGGGTCAGGCTCTCGCCGAGCGCCTCCTCGGGCACTTCCGCGACGGCCCGCAGCAGGGCCAGCGGCACGTCCTTGCCGATGGCGGAGGCGGCGTGGAGGAGCCGCTTGTCCTCGGGGGCGAGCCGGTCGATGCGCGAGGCGATCATCGCCTGCACCGTGGCGGGCACCTCCATGGAGGTGAGCTCCCTGGCCAGGCGATGGGCGCCGCGCTCCCCGGCGAGGACCTGCGTCTCGATCAGCGTGCGGACGCACTCCTCGATGAAGAACGGGTTGCCCTCCGTCCGCTCGATCACGAAGCGCTTGACGGGCTCCAGCGAGGCGTCCTCCCCGAGCAAGGTGCGGAGCAGGACTCCCGCGGTAACGGGTGGCAGCGGATCGAGACGGAGCTGCGTGTAGCAACTGCGCCCCCCCCACGGATGCCCGTACTCGGGACGGTAGTTGGCGAGGATGAGGATGCGCGCCGTCGGCAGCGCCTCGACGAGGTGGTCCAGGCAGGCCTGGGTCTCCCCGTCGATCCAGTGGAGGTTCTCGAAGACGAGCACCAGCGGCTGGACCTGGCTCTCGCGGAGGAGGAGGCGCTTGACCGCCTCCAGCGTCCGCTGGCGACGGAGCGGCGGATCGGGCACCTCCCCCTCGGGGTCGTCCACCGGCACGTCCAGCAGGGCGAGGAAGGCGGGCAGCACGGGCTTGAGCGCCTCGTCCAGCGTGAGGAGCTTGCCCGTGACCTTCTCGCGAATCCTGCGGGCATCGTCGCGGTCGTCGACCTGGAAGTAGCCGCGGAGGAGGTCGACCACGGCGTAGTAGGAGGTGAGCCGCGCGTACGAGACCGCGCTGCCCTCGAGGATCAGCCAGCCGCGGACGCGGTGCGAGCGCGTGAACTCCCAGAAGAGGCGCGACTTGCCCACGCCTGGCTCGCCGACGACGGCGACGATCTGCCCGTGGCCCGCCTGGACCCGGTCCAGCGACTGGCGGAGCGCGTCGAGCTCCGCGTCACGCCCGACGAAGGGCGAAAGCCCGCGCGCCGCTGCCACCTGGAGCCGTGAGCGCGCCGGGCCGGCGCACACGACCTCGTACACCTGGACGGTCTCGGCGAGGCCCTTCACCGGCACGGGCCCCAGCGGCTTGACCTCGACGTAGCCCTCGGCGAGCCACAGCGTGTTGGCCGTCATGAGGGTCGCCCCGGGCCGCGCGAGCTGCTCCATGCGCGCGGCGAGGTGGGTGGTCTGACCCACCGCCGTGTAGTCCATGTGCAGGTCGGAGCCGATGGAGCGGACCACCACGGCGCCGGAGTTCAGGCCCACGCGGATCTGGACGTCGAGCCCCTGGGTCCGGCGCAGCTCCTCCGCGTACCACCCCACCGTCTCCTGCATGCGGAGCGCGGCATAGCAGGCGCGCACGGCGTGGTCCTCGTGGGCCAAGGGGGCCCCGAAGAGCGCCATGATCCCGTCGCCCATGACCTGGTTCACCGTCCCCTCGTAGCGGTGGACGGCCTCCATCATCCGCTCGAGGACGGGGTCCAGGATCCCCCGCGCCTCCTCGGGGTCGCGGTCGGCCAGGAGCTCCATGGAGCCCTTGAGATCGGCGAACAGCACGGTGACCTGCTTCCGCTCGCCCTCGAGCGCGTTCCGGGAGACGAGGATCTTCTCGGCCAGGTGCTTGGGGGTGTAGGCTTGCGGCGGGGCGGGGCGCTCCACGGGCTGGCCCGCGTGGGGGGCCCCGCAGAAGCCGCAGAACTTCCGGTCCGGGGCGACCTCGGCGCCGCAGGAGAAGCAGGCGAGCGCCAGGCGCGCCCCGCACGCCTCGCAGAACCTGACTCCCGGTTGGTTCTCGCTCTGGCACCGAGGACACTTCACGCCTTGCCCTCCAGCAGGCCCAGCCTAGCCGCCCCGCGCCGAGCGGTCAAGGCCGCCCCGGCCGGCGATCCACTACTGCGCCCCGGAGGCGCCGAGGGAGGGGAACCAGCGGGGGAGGGCCGAGCCGGCCACGATGATGGTGTCGTCGCGGACGGGGCCGGTGGAGACCAGCGCGATGCCTACGCCGACGATCTCCGAGAGCCGCTCGAGGTACTCCCGCGCCTTGGTCGGCAGCTCGGCGTAGTCCCGCATCCCGTGGGTCGCGCTCTGCCATCCCGACCACTCCTCGTAGACAGGCTCCGCCTCGTGCCAGATGCGCTCCTCCTCGGGGAACTCGGTGAAGACCTCGCCGCGGTAGCGATACCCCACGCAGATCTTCACGGTCTCGCAGGCGTCCAGCACGTCGAGCTTGGTGATGGCGAAGGCGTCCAGCCCGTTGATGCGCGCGGCGTACCTGAGCCCGACGGCGTCCACCCAGCCGCAGCGCCGCGGCCGCCCCGTGACCGAGCCGAACTCGTTGCCCCGGGTGCGCAGGAGATCGGCGATCTCGCCCGAGATCTCCGACGGGAAGGGGCCGCCGCCCACCCGCGTGCAGTACGCCTTGGAGATGCCCAGCGCGCCGTGGATCTTCGTGGGGGGTACGCCTGTGCCCGTGCAGGCCCCGCCGGCCGTGGTGCTGGAGGAGGTGATGAAGGGGTACGTCCCGTGGTCCACGTCCAGCAGCGTCCCCTGGGCGCCCTCGAACATGACAGAGGCGCCGCCGTCGATCCAGCGCGACAGGAGGAGCGCGGTGTCGGTGATGTAGGGCGCGAGCCACCCGGCGTAGCGGAGGTACGGCCCGAGGATCCCCTCCACCGTGAACTCCTCGGCGTCGTAGATCTCCCGCAGGAGGCGGTTCTTCTGGCGGATGTTGAACTCGAGCTTCTCGCGGAAGAGCTGCTCGTCCAGGAGATCCGCCATGCGGATCCCGACACGCGCGGCCTTGTCCGCGTAGGCCGGCCCCACGCCCTTGCCCGTGGTCCCGATGCGGCGCTTGCCGGCCTGGGACTCCGCGGCCCGGTCCAGCGCCGGGTGGTAGGGCATGACGAGATGCGCGTTCTTGGAGATATAGAGGTTGCCGTCCAGCGAGACGCCCCGCTGGACGAGCGCCTCCATCTCGTCGATGAGCGAGGCCGGGTTGATCACGACGCCGCAGCCGATGACGCAGCGGCAGCCGCGGTGGAGGATCCCCGAGGGAATGGACTGGAGCACGAACTTCTCCTTCCCCACGACCACCGTGTGCCCCGCGTTGTTGCCGCCCTGATAGCGCACGACGACGTCCACGTGCGGGGTGAGCACGTCCACGACCTTCCCCTTGCCCTCGTCGCCCCACTGGGCGCCCACCACCACGATGTTAGGCATGGCTCCCGCTCCCGCTGCCGGGCGCGAAGACCGGGAAGTGCCGCGCCGGATCGGCGAGGAGATCCGCGACCGCGCGCGTGCGCTCGCCGCCTCCCGCCAGGTCCAGCACGCGCACCGCGTCGGGCGCGCTCCGGTCACCGCCGATGACCAGCACCCAGCGCGCGCGCTGCTGGCGCGCGTAGGCGACGGAGTCCTCGAGTCCCCGGCTGATGATGTCCCGGGCCACCGCGGCGCCGAGGTCGCGATACCGTCGCGCCAGCGCCAGCGCCCGCGTTTTGTCCGCGGTGAAGTCGATGATGAAGAAGTCCGGCCCCGGCGGCGCCGTCGCCGCGCCCTGGGACTCCATGGCCAGGAGCGCCCGCCCCACCTCGAAGGCGAAGCCCGTCGCCGGACAGTCGTAGCCGAAGCGCCCCAGCATCTGGTCGTAGCGCCCGCCGCCCGCCAGCGCCGCCCCGAGCCCGGTGACGTAGGCCTCGAAGTGCACCCCGGAGTAGTAGTCGAAGCCGCGCACCTCGCCCAGGTCGAGCAGCACCGCGTCCGCGAGACCGTAGAGGCGCAGCAGCCGGTACACCTCGGCGAGGTTCGCCAGCGCCGCCTCCGAGCGCGCGCTCTTCACCAGCCGCTCGGCGCGCTCGAGCACCTCGCCGCGGCCGTAGAGCGACGGCAGCGCCAGCAGCAGCTCGGTCACGGCGGCGGGGGCGCCCAGCTCCCCGACCCGGCGCTCGAGCGCGGAGACGTCCTTGCGCGACAGCGCCGAGCGCAGCCGGCGCGCGGTGGTCTCGTCCACCGCGAGATCCTCGAGGATGCCGCGGAAGAAATCCGTCTGCCCGACGTCGAGCTGGAAGCGGTCCAGGCCCAGCGCGCGCAGGCACTCGACGGTCATGGCGATCATCTCGGCGTCGCCCTCGGGGTTCGGCAGCCCCACCAGCTCGACGCCCGCCTGGTGGAACTCCCGGTAGCGGCCCACCTGGGGCTCGTCGTAGCGGAAGACGTTGGTGACGTAGGCCAGGCGGAGCGGCTTGGGCTCGTCTCGCATCCGCGTCGCGACGATCCGGGCGATCTGGGGCGTGATGTCCGCGCGGAGGGCGAGGAGCCGCCCCGACTCGCGGTCCACCATCTTGAACATGCCCTCCTGGAGGTCGTGGTCCGTCCCCTGGGAGAGCACGTCGAAGTACTCGTAGGTGGGGGTGACCACCTCACGGTATCCCCAGCGGCGGAAGACGCCGAGGAGCCGCTCCTCGACGGCACGCTTCTGCGCCGCCTCGTCGGGGAGGTAGATCTTGACGCCCTTGGGCAGCTGGGTTTGCTGCGGCCGGCGCTCCACGGCGTCGGCTCCTACCGGCCGGCCAGGACGGCGTCCAGATGGACGAGCGTGTTCATCCGGTGCAGCGCCGTCCAGTCGGGCCGGAACTCGAGCTCCGAGATGCCCGCCGACGAGACGTGGAGCGACCAGATGCGCGGAAGCGGCAGGCCGAGGGCCTCGAGGATGAGGATCCGCGCCGTGATGCCATGAGCGACGAGACAGATGCTCTCCTCGTCGTGCCCCTCCCGCAGCCTCTCGAGCCCCGCCAGCACCCGCCGCTTCACGTCTGGCAGGCGCTCGCCCCCGGGCGGCCCCGCCAGGTGCGGCGTCTCGAGCCAGGTCCGGTAGAGGGCAGGCTCCTGGGCGCGCGCCTCCTCCACCGTCAACCCCTCCCACCCCCCGAAGCCCATCTCCTTGAAGGCCTCCTCCACGCGCACGGAAAGCCCATGGGGCGCGGCGATGGCCGCGGCCGTCTCCTGCGCCCGGCGCAGCGGGCTCGCGTAGACGGCCTGGAGGGAGGCCCCGGCCAGCGCGCGGCCGGCGGCCTCGGCCTGGGTGCGTCCGGCATCGGACAGACCGGTGTCCGTCCACCCCTGGTAGCGGCGCTCCCGGTTCCAGGCGGTCTCGGCGTGACGGAGGAGGAAGAGTCTGAGCCCCATGGCCAGCGGCTGATTCTACCAGACGGCCTCGGGCTCAGCCCCGGTCCGCGAACACCGTCTGGGCGGCCCGCACCTCGGTGAAGAGCGCCGCGTGCTCGGGCGTCCGGTGCAGGTAGTACTTCTTCATCGGGGGCTCCTCCCGCGATCGAGATGGGTCACGCAACTCACCCTATCAGAAGCGGCGCGACCCTGGCAATGCCGCCCGCGCGGCCGAGGGATTCCGCGAGACTCATTGGCTCGGATCGCTCGGGAACGGCGATTGGGCGACCGGGCGGGTGGCGGCGGGGCCCAGCGCGGTGACGAAGATGGCGTCCTTGCCGGAGGCGTGGGGCGAGAAGAAGGCGACCACGGCGTCGTCGTAGAAGGTGAGCCCCGTGGCGCCGAAGCGCTGGGCGTAGGCGGCGAGGTAGAGGCGCCCGCCCGTGAGCCCGGCCTCCAGGTTCGCCAGCCGGTAGCCGCGGTTGCCGAAGCGCGCGAGGACGCCCTCCAGATCGGCGAGGAAGAACACGGTGGCGCTGGAGCGGCCGCCCAGCGGCTGCTCGAGGCAGAGGAAGGCCGAGTCACGCCGGAAGTCGCCCGCCCTGAGGGGCTCCAGCGCGTGCTCCTGTCGGCGGTAGACGTAGGCGCCGGGAGGGGCGCCGTCCACGGCGTGCACGTTGACGTAGAGATCCACGAGCCCCGATGGCGCATCCCCGGCCGAGGGCCGCGTCGCGTGGTGGAGGGCCGCGGAGAGCGCCTCGGCGCTGATCGCCGCGCCGGAGAACGCGCGCGCGGAGCCGCGCGCGAGGATCGTCTCGCCGAGCCCCCGCCCCGCCGTGCCGCGCGGCGCCGGCAGCGCGAGGCACGATGGCTGGGCCCCCATCGCGCGCGGCGGCGGCTCCGGGCTCTCCCGCCACTGCATCGCCTCGGCCTCGGAGGCCAGGCAGGAGTCGGCGTGGGCCGCCCGCACCGCCGGGTACTCCACCTCGCTCGAGGAGAGCGGAACCACCCGGTGCTGGAGCGGGACGACGACGGGAGGCGGGCCGGCGCCGGCGCCCTCCGGGCCGACGGGCAGGAGCACGAGGGCCCCTTCCTTCCCGGGATCGAGGCCCAGCAGCCCGTGGATCTCGCGGTCCACGAAGCCCGTCACCGTCCGCGCAGCCAGCCCGAGCCCCGCGGCGGCGGCCAGCGCATTGGCGAGCATGGTGCCCGAGTCCCAGAAGAGATGGCGATAGGCGCGCGCGCGATACTTCCATGCGTTGCGCCAGTAGAGCCCGCTCAGCACGAGCGTCGCGGGCACGCGCCCGGCGGCATCGTCCGCCGCCGCCACGGCCATGGCGCCGCGGAAATCGCCCTCGCGCAGCCGCCGCAGCGCGAAATCCCCGGGGCAGAAGTGGTAGACGCCCGGGGCCAGCCCCTCCACGTCCCCGGCCACCACGTAGACCTCGGTCTGGTAGAGGGCGCCCGTGGAGGGCGCCGCCCGGAAGTACATCTCCCCGCCCCCGGGGGAGGTCTTCCGCCTGGTCACTCCCGCCGAGAAGAAGAGGAGCGATGCGAGGCGGTCGAGGTCGAGCGGGCGGGGATCGCCGGCCCCTCCCGCCAGGGCGGCGAGGGTGTCGATCTCCAGCGCGGGGAGATCCCGGGGCAGCGGGACGGCCGGCAGGTCGGGGTAGATCTTGAAGGGCGCCGGCTTGATCTCCCAGTCGAGGCCGTGGCCGTCCGCGCGGACTGAGCGGGGGCTGTGGGCGGTCCCGGCGTGGTAGGCGCGCGCCGACTCGATCTGGCGGTTGAGCGACACGCGCTGCTCGCCTCGCGCGGTGTCTACGTGAAGTGGTACGGGGGGCGGTAGAGGCCGCGCTCGGTGATGATCACCGTGATGAGGTCGGCCGGCGTCACGTCGAAGGCCGGGTTGAAGACGGGCGACTCGGCAGGCGCCGTCTGGCGCCCGGCCACGCCACGCACCTCGGCCGGGTCCCGCTCCTCGATCACGATGGAGGCGCCAGTGGGGATGGACGGATCGATGGTCGAGACCGGGGCGGCGATGTAGAAGGGGATCCCGTGGTGGCGGGCCAGGACGGCGAGCCCGTAGGTGCCGATCTTGTTCGCCGTGTCCCCGTTGGCGGCGATGCGGTCGGCCCCCGTGACCACGAGATCCACCTCGCCGCGCTTCATGACGAAGGCCGCCGCCACATCCGAGATGAGCCGGTGGGGAATCCCCTCCTTGACCATCTCCCAGGCCGTGAGCCGGGAGCCCTGCATGACGGGGCGCGTCTCGTCCACCCAGACCAGGCTCAGGCGCCCCCGCTCGTGGGCCGCGCGGATCACCCCGCCCGCGGTCCCATAGCCCGCCGTGGCTAGTGCGGCGGCATTGCAGTGGGTGAGGATGCGGGCCCGCTCCGGCACGAGCGTCGCGCCGTGGGCCCCGAGCGCCCGGTTCGCCGCCACGTCCTCGTCGAGCATCGCCTGCGCCTCGGCCAAGAGCCGCTGCCCGAGCGCCGCCACCGGCAGATGGCGGTGGGCCAGCGCCACGCGGCGCATGCGCTCCAGCGCCCAGAAGAGGTTCACGGCGGTGGGGCGCGTGGCCCCGAGGCCCTTGATGGCCTCCTCCAGCTCCGCCATGAGGCCGTCCGCATCCCGCGCCGCGCTCGCCCGCGCCGCCAGCGCCACGCCGAAGGCCGCCGTCACGCCGATGGCCGGCGCCCCCCGGACCACGAGCGTGCGGATGGCCTCGGCTACATCATGCCAGGTCGTGTAGGGGCGCTCCACTTCCTGCGCCGGCAGGAGCGTCTGGTCCAGGAGCAGGAGGCGGTCCCCCTGCCAGCGGATCGGCGAGATCATCGCGACGGGTCCTTTCCAAGCCGGGCCCTGAGGCCGTCGGCATCGAGGCCGCGCACGAGGAAGAGCTTGTCGCGGGCGCTCCCGCCGCGCACCAGCTCCACCGACGAGGGCGGCACACCCAGGGCCGTCGCCAAGAGCGCCGTCACGGCCCGGTTGGCCCGCCCGCCCTCGGGCGGCGAGGTGACGCGGACGCGGAGCGCCTCGCCCTGCCAGCCCACCACCTCGTTCCGCGAGGCGCCGGGTCGGACGCGGACGTGGAGCAGTCTCCCTTCGCGCCGGGCGGGCGGAGCCGCCATCGTCCGGCTCAGTCGCCGGCCGGCGACCCGGAGGAGGCGCCGCCCGTCGCGGGCTCCTCGGACGGGCCCGAGCGGAGATCCTCCGCCACGAGGCGCTGGTACATCTCGAGGGTGGACCGGAGCCCTTCGGCAAGCTGGCGGCGGTGGCGCTTGAGCAGCATGACCTCGCTCCGGATCACCGCCTCCTGGGCGCGGGCCTGCTCGAGGAACTTCTCGCCCGCCGCCTCGGCCTCGCGCACCACGAGCGCCGCCTCGCGCCTGGCCGCCCCCTTCATCTCCTCGGTGAGCCGCTGGGTGGTCACGAGGGTCTCCTGCAGCACCTTCTCCCGATCCTCGAGGCCGCGCGTGCGCTCCTCCAGCACCTGGAGCTGCTCCTTCAGGAGCGTGTTCTCCCTGACCAGGGCCTCGTAGTCCTGGGCGACGTCCTCGAGGAAGGTGTCCACCTCCTGGACGTCGAAGCCCCGGAACATCTTCACCGTGAACTGCTGCTGCCGGATGTCCATGGGCGAGATGCGCACGGTGCCCTCCTCAGTACAGCAACGGCAGGATGACCCGCTCCACGAACTGGATGGCGATCAGGGCGATGAGCGGCGAGAGGTCGAGGCCGCCCGTCTTCCACGGGGGCAGGAGCTGGCGCAGGGGCCTCAGCACGGGCTCCGTGGCCATGTGGAGGAAGCGGACGATGGGGTTGCGGGGATCGGGGCGCACCCAGCTGATGAGCGCCGCGGCGATGATCACGTAGGTGTAGAGCTGCAGGAGCTGGCCGATGAAGCCGACGAGGGTGTAGCCGAGCACGCTAGCGTCCTTTCCCGAGCTCGCGGGAGCGCAGCGTCGCCCGCTCCACGGCGCTGATGAAGGTCCGGCGCACGCCCCCCTCCTCCAGCGCCGCGATGCCGGCGATGGTGGTCCCGCCCGGGGAGGCGACCATGTCCTTGAGCTGCCCGGGGTGGGTGCCGGTCTCGAGGATGAGCTTGGCCGAGCCGAGCACGGTCTGGGCGGCGAGCGTCATGGCCGTGGCCCGGTCGAGGCCCATCTTGACGCCCCCGTCGGCGAGCGACTCGATCACGATGGCCACGTAGGCCGGGCCGGAGCCCGAGAGTCCCGTCACCGCGTCCAGCGCCTCCTCGTCCAGGACCACCACGCGCCCCACCGCGCCAAAGAGCTCCTGGGCCGTCTCCAGGTCGCCCCCCTCGAGCCCGTCGGCGCGCGCGATGGCCGTCACCGCCTCCAGCACCAGCGCGGGCGTGTTGGGCATGACGCGGATGAGGCGCTCCACGTGGGGCAGCTGCTGCCGGAGCGTGGTGGTGGAGACACCGGCCGCCAGCGAGATGATCAGCTTGCTCCGGTCCACGGCCGGGGTGATCTCCGCGCACACCGCCGCCATGATCTGCGGCTTCACCGCCAGGACGATGACGTGGGACTCGCGGACCAGGGTCGGGTTGTCGGCGCAGGCGCGGATCCCGTACTGCCGCGCGATCTGGGCCAGGCGCTCCGGCCGGGCATCGCTGGCCGCGACGTCCTGGGCGGGGACGAGCCCCGCCTGGAGCAAGCCCCGGATCATGGCCTCGCCGATATTCCCCGCGCCCAGGAAACCGATCCGCTTGCCCTTGATGGTCACAAAGCTGCCCTCCCCGGGGCGGGGCGCTGCCGGGGGCCGAAGATGGCCGTGCCCACCCGCACCATGGTCGCGCCCTCCTCGATCGCGACCTCGAAGTCGCCGCTCATGCCCATGGACAGGTGCGGAAGCCCTGCCGCGTCCCGCAGCCCGCGCAGCCGGCGGAAGTGCGGGCGCGCCGCCTCGGCATCCGGCCCGAGCGGCGGGATGGTCATGAGCCCGCGAATGCGCAACCCCGGCAGCGCCGCCGCCGCGTCGAGGACGGCCTTCATCTCGGCGGGCGCCACGCCGCCCTTCTGGGGCTCCTCCCCCACGTTCACCTGGAGCAGCGCCTCCACGACCCGGCCGGCGGCCCGCGCGCGGCTGTCCAGCTCGCGCGCCAGCTCCAGTCGGTCCACCGACTGGATCCAGTCGAAGAGGCGCACCGCGTCCCTGGCCTTGTTGGTCTGCAGCGACCCGACCAGGTGCCACGGCACCGGGTGGCCGAGGAGGGCGACCTTGTCCTTCGCCTCCTGCACCCGGTTCTCGCCCAGCGCGGGCACGCCCGCGTCCACCGCGAGGCGGATGCGGTCGAGATCCACCGTCTTCGACACAGCGATGAGGAGCACCTCGCGCGGGTCGCGGCCCGATCGGAGGCACGCCCGCTCGATGGCAGCCCGAACCCGCTCGACGTTCTCCTGGATGTCCAGCATGAGCCCGTTGTTCCGGCTGCGCGATTCTAGCATGCCGGCCCGCCCGGGGGGTCGCGGCTTCAGGACGAGACGGGGACGGCCGCCACCGTCGCCAGGCTGCCTCCCCTGCCCTCGCGCCGGTAGGAGAAGAAGAGGTCGAGCCGGCAGGCCGTGCAGAGCCGCGGGTTGTCGATCCTGGAGGGATCGACGCCGGCGCTGCGCAGCTGCTCCTCGTTGACCTTCCACAGGTCGAGCATCCATTTCCCCGGCCCGGCGGGGGTGACCCAGGCCGGCCACGCGCCTGGGAAGGCGCTCCCCAGGCGCTGGATGACGGGGAGATCCACCTCGTAACAGCATGGGCCGATGGAGGGACCGATGGCAGCCAGGAGCCTCTCGCGCGGAGCCCCGGCGCGCGTGAGGGCCTCTGCCGCGACCCGCGCCACGGACTGCGCCGTCCCCCGCCAGCCTGCGTGCGCCACGGCGAGGCGGCGTCCGGTCGGGTCGAAGAGGACGATGGGAAGGCAGTCGGCGGTGAAGACGGCCAGCGGCAGGCCGGGGCGATCACTGATCAGCGCGTCGGCCCGGCCGACGGAGCCGCCCGCGCGGGCCTCGGCCACTTCCGCCCCGTGCACCTGGCGGGCGAAGGCCGGCGGGTCCTGCAGGAGCCCGCGCTCGCCGAGGAGCGCCCGGGCTGCGGGGCCGAACGGCCAGCCCCCGTTCGCGGCGCGCTCGAGGCGGGGGAAGTACCGCGTCGTGAAGAGATGAGGCACTCCCGCGGCCTCCAGCAGGGGCGAGGTGAGAAAGGGGGGGCGTCCCGTCATGCCGCTCCCATTCTCTCACGCCCGGCCCGGGCAGATCGGCTCAGTCTGCCTGGCGGCGGAGGAAGGCCGGGACGTCCAGGTCCTCCTCCAGCGGGTCCCCCATCTCGGCGCGCGGCCCCACCACCGCCGGCCGGCGCCAGGAGGGCGAGGACGGGCTCCGCGGAGCGCGGGGCATCTCGACCACCTTGCCGCCGGGCTCCGCCGCGACCGAGCGCTCGGCAAAGCCAGTGGCGATCACCGTGATCCGCACCTCGTCGTGCAGGCCCTCGTCGATGACGGCGCCGAAGATGATGTTGGCGTCCTCGTGGGCGGCCTCCTGGACGATCTTCGCGGCCTCCACCACCTCGTGGATGGACAGGTCCGGGCCGCCGGTGAAGTTGATGAGGATGCCGCGGGCCCCGTCGATGGAGGTCTCGTCGAGAAGGGGGCTCGCCACGGCCTTCTGCGCGGCGTCCAGCGCGCGGTGCTCCCCCTTGCCGGTGCCGGCGCCCATGAGCGCCATGCCCATGCCGGACATGATCGTCCGCACATCCGCGAAGTCCAGGTTGATGAGCCCCGGCACGAGGATGAGGTCCGAGATGCCCTGGACGGCCTGGAGCAGCACCGTGTCGGCGACCTTGAAGGCCTCGAGCAGCGGCGTGCCGCGGTCCACGACGGCCAGGAGCCGTTCGTTGGGAATGGTGATGAGCGTGTCCACCACGCTGCGCAGCTCGGCGAGCCCGGCGTCCGCCTGCTGCGCCC
>Ga0154441_1215_pt1 | contig 15056 bp, 15 predicted proteins | sample RifGroC2_FD_115945 | JGI IMG/M metagenome (GOLD analysis project Ga0154441, IMG submission 115945) | Candidatus Rokubacteria bacterium GWC2_70_16 | reverse complement strand
AAGAGGCCCAACCGCCACCCGGAGTCCTCCACGTTCAGGCGACATGGTCAGAGGGCCGCAGGCCCGAAGAGGCCCAACCGCCACCCGTAGTACATTACATTCAAGCAACATGATCAACATCCCCGTGAGCCTCGGCGCGCGCTCGTATCGCATCCTCGTGGGGCCGGGCCTCCTCGCCGGAGTCGGCGCCGAGCTCTCGCGGATCGGTGTCGGCAGCCGGGTGGCCGTGCTCAGCGACGAGCCGGTCCTGGCGCTGCACGGCCGGCCGGTCGTCGAGGGCCTCGAGGCCGCCGGCTTCGCGGTGACCACGATGCGGCTGCCCGAAGGCGAGGCGGCCAAGACCCTCGCCACGGCGGAGCAGGCGTGGGACGCGCTCCTCGCGGCGGGCCTGGACCGCACCTCCACCGTGGTGGCGGTGGGCGGCGGCGCCGTCGGAGACCTGGCCGGGTTCGTGGCCGCCACGTACATGCGCGGCGTGAGCTTCGTCCAGGTGCCGACCACGCTCCTGGCCCAGGTGGACGCCTCCATCGGCGGCAAGACGGCCATCGACCACCCGCGCGCGAAGAACCTGATCGGCGCCTTCCATCAGCCGCGCCTGGTGGCGGTGGACCCGGCGGTCCTCCTCACGCTCCCCGAGCGGGAGTTCCGGTCGGGGCTGGCGGAGGTCATCAAGCACGGGATCGTGCTCGACGCCCCCTACTTCGCCGACCTGGAGGCGAGCCTCCCCGCGCTGCTGGCGCGCGATCTGCCCACTCTCACGCGGATCGTCGCGGGGTCGTGCCGCATCAAGGCGTCGGTGGTCGAGCGCGACGAGCACGAGACGGAGCTGCGCGCCGTGCTGAACTACGGTCACACCATCGGTCACGCCCTGGAGGCGGTGACCGGCTTCGAGCGCTGGACGCACGGGGAGGCGGTGGCGCTCGGCATCGCCGCCGCGGCGCGCCTGGCCGAGCGGCTGGGCATCGGGGGGAGCGACGCGACGGCGCGGCAGACCCGGCTGCTCCAGGCCGCCGGCCTGCCGGTCCGCGGCTCCGGGGCCGCGCCCGCGGCGGTGGTCGAGGCCCTGGCGCGGGACAAGAAGGCGCGGGATGGCCGAGTCCCGTTCGTCCTCGCCCCGCGGATCGGCGCATTCCAACTCGTCTTCGACGTCCCGCAGGAGGCCGTGCTGGCCACGCTCGACGAGCTGGCCTGAGCGCGATGCCGGGCCAAGGGACGAGCCAGACGAGGCCCCGGAGGGCGAGCCGCAGCCGCAGGCGAGGCGAGCGGAGAGGAGCACTGCGGCGAGCGGAGCGAGCCGGCGCCGGCCGAGAACGTGGAGGGGGAGCCGGAGGCGAGGCGACCGGATGTGGGAATCCGACGAGCGTGAGCGAGCCGTGGCGAAGGCGATTGGCCCGGCGATTGACTGGGCGCGGCGAGCCACGTATAACAAGATCGCCATGGCGCAGCCGGTGGCTCGGGTCAGCGGGGACGTCGCGGCCCAGGCGGCCGCCCAGAGTGCCATCCGCCGGTACGAGGAGCGGCTCGCAAGGGACCCCGCGTCGCTGGCCTTCGCCCCTCTCGCGGACGCCTACCGCAAGGCGGGCCGGGTCCGCGAGGCGATCCGGCTCTGCCGCGAGGGGCTCGAGCGCTTCCCGCACTACACGACGGCGCGCCTCGTGCTGGCCAAGGCGTATCTGGACGAGGGCGACACGCAGCAGGCGGCGGCGGAGCTCGGCAGCCTCGTGGCCAGTGGATCGAAGGACCCGGAAGCGCACCGGCTGCTGGCGCAGCTCCACCGGATGGCGGGCCGGCTCGACGAGGCGGTGGCCCACCTCGAGCAGGCCGCGAGACTCGATCCGGGGGACCGCGAGTCGCGCCTCGCGCTGGAGCTCCTGAGGGGGGGAGGGCGGCTGCCCGAGGGGTCGCCGCTGGCCGGGCTCCTGGCCGACGACACGTTCGCGACGCTCTCGTTCGGGACGGCCTGTCTCGATCAGGGGCTCTGCGAGGAGGCGGCGCAGATCTTCCTGCGGCTGCTCAAGAGAGATCCGGGAGATCTCCGGGCCCGCGCGCTGCTCGAGCAGGCGCTCCGGACCAAGACCCAGAAACGGAAGGGACCATAACGCGATGCAGGTGTCCACGGCGGAGTTCAAGAAGGGTCTGAAGATCCAGTTCGACGGGGCGCCCTACGCCATCGTCGACTTCCAGCACGTCAAGCCCGGCAAGGGCGGGGCGTTCGTCCGCACCAAGCTCAAGCACCTCAGGCTCGGCAGGGTGATCGACAACACCTTCCGCGCAGGCGAGAAAGTGGCGCTGGTGGACTTCGACGAGAAGCGCATGCAGTACCTGTACCGGGACGACCGCCTCCACTTCATGGACCTCGAGTCCTACGAGCAGATCTCGCTCTCGCCCGAGGAGGTCGGGGACGCGCGGGACTTTCTCAAGGAGAACACCGAGGTCGAGATCCTCTTCATCGACGGCAGCCCGGTCACCGTGGAGCTGCCGAATTTCATCGAGCTCGGGATCGCCGAGACGGATCCGGGCATCCGCGGCGACACCGCCTCCGGGGGCTCCAAGCCCGCCCGGCTGGAGACGGGCGCGGTCATCCAGGTGCCGCTCTTCCTCAACGTGGGCGACGTGGTGAAGGTCGACACGCGCAGCGGCGAGTACCTCGGCCGCGTCGCGGCGGCGGGGTAGCGGCGTGGCCGGGAAAGCGCGCGCGCGCGGCGGATCGGCACGCGGGGCCGGCGCCTGGACGCCCCGGGAGCTGGTGGAGCTGGCGGTTCAGCACGACCTGGCGGAGCTCGAGGTGGACCAGGGCGGCACGCGGATCCGGGTCGTGCGCGCGCGCAGCGCGGCGGCCGGCGAGGCCGCGGCCCGGGCGCAGGCCCCGGCCGGCGCGGGCGCGCTGCCCGCGGAGCGCGCCGAGCCCGCCGGCGAGACCAGCCTGGTGAAGGTCGAGGCGCCGATGGTCGGCACGTTCTACCGGGCCCCGTCCCCGGACGCGGCGCCCTTCGTCAGCGAGGGGGACCTGGTCAAGGACGGCCAGGTCCTCTGCATCATCGAGGCGATGAAGCTGATGAATGAGATCGAGTCGAAGGTCGCCGGGCGCATCGCGAAGGTGCTGGTGGAGAACGGCCAGCCCGTGGAGTTCGGCCAGCCCCTGTTCCTGGTGGAGCCGCGTCGCTGAGACCGGGCGGCCGGGTCCCGTCCCGCCAGACATGTTCCACAAGATCCTGATCGCCAACCGCGGGGAGATCGCGCTGCGCGTCCTCCGGGCCTGCCGGGAGATGGGCATCCGCGCCGTGGTCGCCCACTCGACGGCCGACACGGACTCCCTGCCCGTGAGGCTCGCCGACGAGAGCATCTGCATCGGACCGGCGGAGTCGCGCCAGAGCTACCTCAACATCCCCAGCATCATCTCCGCCGCCTCCGTCACCGACAGCGAGGCGATCCACCCCGGCTACGGGCTCCTCTCCGAGAACGCCGCCTTCGCCGAGATCTGCCGGGCCTGCGGCATCACGTTCATCGGCCCCTCGCCCGAGGCGATCCGCATCATGGGCGACAAGGCCCAGGCGCGCGAGACGGCCAGGCAGGCCGGCGCGCCGGTGGTGCCCGGCAGCGAGGGCGCGCTCCGCGGCCTCGACGAGGCGCAGGCGGTGGCCGACGGCATCGGCTACCCGGTCATGATCAAGGCCGCCGCCGGCGGAGGCGGCCGGGGGATGCGCATCGTGCGCGAGCGCGAGGCGCTGGCCCAGGCCTGGGCCATGTGCCAGTCGGAGGCCACCAAGGCCTTCGCCTCGGGCGAGCTGTACCTCGAGAAGTTCGTGGACGAGGCCCGCCACGTGGAGGTGCAGGTCCTGGGCGACCGGAATGGGATCCGCGTCCACCTGGGCGAGCGCGACTGCTCCGTCCAGCGGCGGCACCAGAAGCTCCTGGAGGAGTCCCCCGCGCCGTCCATCTCGGCCGAGACTCGCGCCGGCCTCTGGAAGGCCGCGCTGGCCGTGGCCAACGCGGTCAACTACGTGTCGGCGGGCACCGTGGAATTCCTGGTGGACCGGCAGGGGCGCTTCTACTTCATCGAGATGAACACGCGGATCCAGGTCGAGCACCCGGTCACCGAGATGGTGACGGGCATCGACCTGGTCCGGGAGCAGATCCGCATCGCGGCGGGGGAGCGCCTGGGCTATTCGCAGAGCGCCATCCGCGTGAGCGGGCATGCCATCGAGTGCCGCGTGAACGCCGAGGATCCGGAGACCTTCGTCCCCTCGCCCGGGCGCCTCACGGCCTGGGTGCCGCCCGGCGGCCCGAAGGTGCGGGTGGACAGCCACATGATGGCCGGCTACACGGTCCCGCCCCACTACGACTCGCTCATCGCCAAGATCATCGTCCATGGCCGGGATCGCGGCGAGGCCATCGCCCGCATGCAGCGCGCGCTGGGCGAGACCGTCGTGGAAGGGGTCAAGACCACCATTCCGTACCACCTGAAGCTCCTCTCCGACCCGGCGTTCGTCTCCGGCGAGTTCACGCTCCCGCGCCTCGAGCAGAGGCTGTAGGCGGCCGTGAAGTTCCCCACCCCACTCTACGTGATCCTCGACAGCGCGGCGGCCCGCGGGCGCGAGCTACCCGCCCTGCTCGAGGCCGTCCTCGCCGGGGGATGCCGCGTGGTCCAGCTGCGCGAGAAGACCGTGCCCATGGCGGAGCTCTACCCGCTGGCACGGAGGCTGCGGGAGCGCTGCCGCCAGGCCGCAGCGCTCTTCATCGTCAACGACCGCGCCGATCTCGCGCTGGCGCTCGAGGCCGATGGGCTCCATGTGGGGCAGGACGACCTGCCGGCGGCTGCCGCGCGGCGGCTCCTCCGACCCGGGATGATCCTGGGCGTCTCGACCCATGACGAGCCGCAGGCTCGCCAGGCGCTCGAGGACGGCGCCGACTACATCGCCGTGGGGAGCATGTTCCCGACGGGCACCAAGGCCGGGTTCCAGCTGGTGGGGCCTGACCTCCTGCGGGAGCTCCGACCCGCGATTCCCGTCCCGCTGGTGGCCATCGGAGGGATCACCGAGGCCAATGTGGGCGAGGTCGTGGCGGCCGGCGCCGACGCGGCGGCAGTCATCTCCGCTGTCTGCGGGGCGCCCGATCCCGGGCAGGCGACAGCGCGGTTTCTGGAGGCGATCCACGGCCGCCATCGGGCCCCGGACGGTCGTTGACCATGACGCAGAAACGGTTATAATACCGTCGCCTTTAACCCAACCCGCCCTGTTTGAAGGAGGGAACCGATGAGAACCGTACGACTCCGCTACCTGCTCCTTGCGCTCGCCGCCCTCGCGCTGGTGCTCCCGGTCACCTCTCTGACGGATGCCCAGTCCAAGGGCACCATCAAGATCGCCACGCAGAGCCCGCTCTCGGGCGGCCAGGCGGCGCTGGGTGAAGGCATCAAGCTCGGCACCCAGCTCGCCATCGAGAAGCTGAAGGGGCCCATCGAGAAGCTCGGCTTCAAGGTGGAGCTGGTCCCCTTCGACGACCAGGCCAAGCCCGACGTGGGCGTGGCCAACGCGGCCAACGTCCTCGCCGACAAGGACATCCTCGTGGTCGTGGGCCACCTGAACTCGGGCGTCGCGATCCCGTCCTCCGAGAAGTACAAGGAGGCGCAACTGGCGATGATCTCCCCGGCCAACACGAACCCGACGGTCACCGACCGCAACTACCTGAACATCACCCGGGTCTGCGGCCGTGACGACGTCCAGGGCGTGGTGGGCGCCGAGTTCGCCAAGACGACGCTGAAGGCCAAGAGCGCGTACGTGATCCACGACAAGACCACCTACGGGCAGGGCGTGGCCGAGTTCTTCAAGGCCGACGCCGAGAAGAAGGGCATCAAGGTGCTCGGGTTCGAGGGCACCGAGGAGAAGTCGAACTTCGACCCGATCATCACCCCCATGAAGGCCAAGAACCCGGACCTGATCTACTTCGGCGGCATCTACGACCAGGCGGCGCCCTTCTTCAAGCAGGCGCGCGAGAAGGGGGTCAAGGCCCAGTTCATGGGCCCCGACGGCATGGATTCCTCGGACCTGACCAAGATCGCCGGCAAGGCCGTCCAGGGCATGTACTACACCTCGGTGGCGGGTCCGGTGTCCGTGTACCCGGCCGCCAAAGAGTTCGCCAAGCAGTACAAGGAGAAGTTCAAGAAGGACCCCGAGCCCTTCGCGGCCCAGGCCTATGACTCGGCGGCCATCGGGCTCAAGGCCATCGAGACGGCCATCAAGGCCAGCGGCGGCAAGGTGCCGAGCCGCGAGCAGGTCTCCGTCGCGGTTCGCAAGACGAAGCACACGGGGCTCACGGGGACGGTGGAGTTCGACGAGAAGGGAGACCCGAAGAAGGCCCTCTACTTCGTGCTCCAGGTGGCCTCCGACGACCCGACCAAGTGGGGCGACAACAAGGAAGTGAAGCGGCTGTCCATCGCGGCTCCGCCGCTCAAGAAGAAGCCGTAGCTCCCCGCATGAACCCACAGAGGGGAGGGGCCCGGTAGCGGCCCCTCCCCTCTGTGCTGTTTCGAGGCCCCATGGATTTCGAGCTCCTCATCGGGATCTTCCCCCAGGTCTTCCTCGACGGCCTCATCCTGGGCTTCATGTACGCGCTGATCGCGCTCGGCTACACCATGGTGTACGGGGTGCTGGAGTTCATCAACTTCGCCCACTCCGAGATCTTCGTGGTGGGCGCCTTCGTGGGTGTCGAGATCCTCCTCACGTTCCAGGCCGCCGGGCTGCTGGAGCTCTTCTCGCCCTTCCTCGTGCTGCTCGTGGTGCTGCTGCTCGGCATGCTGGCCAGCGGGCTGCTGGCCGTGACGGTGGAGCGTGTCGCCTACCGGCCGCTCCGCGGCGCCCCGCGGCTGATCCCGCTCATCTCGGCCATCGGCGTGTCGTTCTTCCTCCAGGACGCCGTGAGACTCGTCGAGAGCGTCTGGCGCAACGCCTTCAACCTCGTCTACCCGACGATGGACACGCTCAACATCCGGTTCAGCTTCACCGAGACCATCGACGTCTCGGTGAAGTCCCTCGTGGTCATCGTGGCCTCACTCCTCATGCTCTGGGGGCTCCACGCCCTGGTGAACCGGACGAGGATCGGCACGGCCATCCGCGCCGTGGCCGAGGACCAGGCCGCGGCCAGCCTCATGGGCATCAGCGTGAACCGGATCATCTCGCTCACCTTCCTGATCGGCGGCGCCATGGGCGGGGCGGCGGGGGTGCTCTTCGGCGTCCAGTACAGCCTCATCAACCCGTACACGGGCTTCATCCCCGGGCTGAAGGCCTTCACCGCCGCCGTGCTGGGCGGCATCGGCAACATCCCGGGAGCCATGCTGGGGGGGCTCGTCCTCGGGCTCCTGGAGGCCTTCGCGGCCTCCTACCTCTCGCTCCTCACGGGCGGGGCCTTCGGCGCCGAGTACAAGGACATCTTCGCCTTCTCCATCCTCATCCTGATCCTCATCTTCCGGCCCAAGGGTCTCCTGGGCGAGGTCGTCAGGGAGCGCGCTTGATCCAGAGGCTGCTCGCCCGGCCCGTGCCCGCGACCATCCTGGTGATCGCGCTGCTGGGCGTCACGGCCTACGCGGTCTCGCATTTCCCGCGCTCCATCGTGGCCTTCATGCTCTTCCAGGCCTCGATCCTCCTCCTCTACTTCGCGGCCATGCCCGGCTGGCTCAAGGGCCTGCTCACCGCCGGGACGCTGGGCGTGCTGATGCCGGTGGTGGGCTCCATCAACGGCTACTACCTCGAGATCGCGATCCAGGTGGGCATCTTCGTCGCGCTGGCGCTGGGGCTCAACATCGTGGTGGGGCTGGCGGGGCTGCTGGACCTGGGCTACGTGGCCTTCTTCGCCGTGGGGGCCTACACCTGGGCCATCTTCGGCTCCCCCCAGGCCAACCAGATCTTCGGCGGCAGCGCTTTCCCGCTCCCGCCCGCCTGGTTCTTCCTCTTCCTGCTGCTGGGCGTCGGGGTGGCGGCGAGCGCCGGCATCCTCCTCGGCCTGCCGGTGCTGAGACTGCACGGCGATTACCTCGCCATCGTCACGCTGGGCTTCGGCGAGGTGATCCGCGTCCTCGCCAACAACCTGGACAAGCCCATCAACTTCACCAACGGGCCCAAGGGCATCACGCCCATCTCGCGGCCGCCCATCTTCTTCGACCCCCTGCTGCGCGCGGTCGGGGTGGACCCGAACCCGAACGTGGTCTACCCGCTCTACCTCTACTTCCTCGTGCTGCTGATTGTCGGCGTCACGATTCTGGTGAACCGGCGCGTGGAGGACTCGCACGTGGGCCGGGCCTGGGAGGCCATCCGCGAGGACCAGACCGCCGCCCAGGCCATGGGCGTCCCGCTCGTGCGCATGAAGCTCATGGCCTTCGCCTGCGGCGCCTCCTTCGCCGGGGCCGTCGGCGTCCTCTTCTCGGCCAAGCAGGTGTTCATCAACCCCGAGTCCTTCACCTTCATGGAGTCCATCGGCGTGCTGGCCATGGTGATCCTGGGCGGCATGGGCTCCATCCCCGGCGCCATCCTCGGCGCCACCGTGGTGACGGTGCTCAACCTGCAGGTGCTGAAGGGCCTGTCGCTCTGGCTCAACGAGCTCCGCAACGCCGGGGTGACCCTCTTTGGCTGGAGCCTCGCCAACCTGCCGACGCAGCTCGAGCCGGCCAAGTACGAGCGCATGGTCTTCGGTCTCATCCTGGTCCTCATGATGGTCTTCCGTCCCCAGGGCATCCTGCCGGTCCAGCGCCGGCACCGCGAGCTGCGTGACGGGGCGGCCCTCCCCGAGAGCTGAGATGGCGGCCATCCTCGAGGCCAAGGGCGTCACGAAGCGGTTCGGCGGACTCACGGCGCTGGACTCGCTGGACTTCGAGCTCGAGGAAGGGCACATCGCCTCCATCATCGGGCCCAACGGCGCCGGCAAGACCACCTTCTTCAACGTCTTCACGGGCATCTACGTCCCGGAGGACGGCGCGGTGACCTTCCGGGGCATGCCCGTCCTCGGCCGCCGGCCCGACCAGATCACCGCGCTGGGCATCTGCCGCACCTTCCAGAGCATCCGGCTCTTCGCCAACATGACCGTGGCCGAGAACGTGCTGGTGGGCATGCACAGCCGCGTGCCGCTCACGCTGTGGGACGTGCTGGCGCGTGGCGGCCGCTGGAAGCGCGAGGAGACCGCGCTCTGGCGCCGGGCGGCCGAGATCCTGAGCCTCGTGGGGCTCAGGGAGAAGGCCAACGAGCTGGCGCGCAGCTTGCCCTACGGCGATCAGCGCCGGCTCGAGATCGGCCGCGCGCTGGCCTCGCGGCCGGCGCTTCTCCTGCTCGACGAGCCCACGGCGGGCATGACCCAGGGCGAGGCCCGCACCCTCATGGATCTCCTGCGCCGCCTGATCCGGGAGCTGGCGCTCACGATCCTCCTGATCGAGCACAACATGCGGGTCGTGATGGAGGTCTCGGACCGCGTCACCGTGCTGGACTACGGGCAGAAGATCGCCGAGGGCCGGGCCGCCGAGGTCCAGCGGGACCCGCGCGTGGTGGAGGCCTACCTCGGCCGGAAGAAGCCCGGGCTCGCCGCGGGGACCGCCCTTGCCTGAGGCCCCGATGCTCGACGTCCGCGACCTGCACGTCTACTACGGCGAGATCCACGCGCTCAAGGGGATCTCCTTCCGGGTGGCCCAGGGCGAGGTCGTCACCCTCCTCGGCAACAACGGAGCCGGCAAGACCACCACGCTCCGGACACTCTCCGGGCTCCTCACCCCCCGCAGGGGGGAGGTCCTCCTGGACGGCGCCTCGCTGGTGGGCGCCCCGCCGCACGGCATCGTGCTCAAGGGCATCACCCATGTGCCGGAGGGGCGGCGCATCTTCAATCGGCTCACGGTGCTCGAGAACCTCGAGATGGGCGCCTACACGCGCTCCGACCGCGGGATCGCGGAGGACATGGAGCGGGCCTTCGCCGTGTTCCCGCGGCTCAAGGAGCGGCGCAGCCAGGTGGCGGGCACGCTCTCGGGCGGCGAGCAGCAGATGCTCGCCATCGGCCGGGCGCTCATGGCCAAGCCCCGCCTGCTCCTCCTGGACGAGCCGTCCATGGGGCTGGCGCCGGTGCTCGTGGAGCAGATCTTCGAGACGGTGCAGGCCATCAATCGGCAGGGCGTCACCATCCTCCTCGTCGAGCAGAACGCGGCCATGGCGCTGTCCATCGCCGGGCGCGGCTACGTGCTGGAGACGGGGGAGATCGCGCTCGCGGGCCCGGCGGCCGACCTGGCCGGCAATCCCGAGGTCCGCCGCGCCTACCTCGGCGAGGCCTAGCAGACTGCTGAAAAAGGCCCATCTGCGGAGGTACGGCACCCTCGGCCGCACGCTCAACGTGGCTCGCTCACGCTCGCCCGGATCTCCGGGTCCGCTCGTCTCGCCTCCGGCTCGGCTCGCCAAGCGGAGTACGCCTCGCGTGCGGCCGTCGGGCGCCGCCTCGCATCTGGACCTTTTTGAGCAGCCTGCGGGGTTTTTCCGCATCCTGTTAGACTAAGGAGACGAGAGGCGTGATGACACAGGGACTGACCTTCGAGGAGCATGCAGTCGGCGCGACGTACCAGACGCTGGCGCGCACGGTGTCGGAGGCCGACATCTGCGCCTTCGTCAACCTGTGCGGCTTCACCGAGCCGCTCTTCTACGACATGGAGTACGTGGCGCGGGAGTCCGTGTTCACGGGCCGCCTGGCTCCCGGCGCCCTCACCTTCGCGCTGGCCGAGGGCCTCATCATACAGACCGGCCTCATCCACGGCACGGGGATGGCGTACCTCGGCGGGGAGATCCGGATCGTGGGGCCGGTGCTGGCCGGGGACACGCTCCGCGTCTCCGTGACGGTGGCCGACAAGCGGGAGACGAAGAAGACCGACCGCGGCATCGTGACCTACCGCCACCGGGTCACGAACCAGCGCGGCGAGGTGGTCCTCGAGGCCGACATCAAGCGGATGATCAGGCGGAGCGGCGCCCGGGGCTGATGCTCGTCCTCACGCGCCGGGATCTGGAGCGGCTCCTCTCCCCTGCCGACGTGATCCGGGCCGTCGAGGGCGCCTTCCGCGAGCGCGCGGCCGGCCGGGCCCAGGCCCTGCCGCGCGCGGCCCTGCCCATGGCGCGAGGTGGGGTCTTCCTCTCGATGGTCTCGGCCCTCCCGCGCCGGCGCGCGCTGGGCGCCAAGCTCGTCACCGTGGTGCCGCAGAACCGGCGGCTGGGCCTGCCGACCATCCACGCCTGCTATCTCCTCGCCGATCCGGGCACCGGCGCGCCGCTGGCGCTGATGGACGGGGCCTTCCTCACCGCGATCCGCACGGGCGCCACCTCCGCGCTCGCCGCGCGGCTGCTCGCCCCGCGCGAGGTCCGGAGCGTCGCCTGCTTCGGCGCCGGCGTCCAGGCGGCCTTCCAGCTGCGCTGCCTTCGGGTCGTGCGCCCCTTCGCGCGTGTCCTCGTGGTCGGGCGCCGCCCGGAGCGGGCCCGCCGCTTCGCCGGGCGCATGCGGGAGGCGCTGGCCCTCGATGTGCAGGTCACGGGCGATCGGACGGCCGCGGTCCGCGAGGCCCGTCTGGTCACCTGCGCCACGACCTCGGCGAGACCCGTCTTCCGCGGGCGCGACGTGCAGCCGGGCACTCACGTCGATGCCGTCGGCTCCTTCAGACCGTCCACGAGGGAGGTGGACACGGCGCTGGTCAAGCGGGCCCGCGTCGTGGTGGACACCTACGAGGGGGCGCGGGAGGAGGCCGGCGACCTGCTCATCCCCCTGCGGGCCGGGGCCATCCGCCGCGGGCACGTCCGTGCGGAGCTCGCCGAGCTGGTGTCGGGCCGGCGTCGCGGACGCATCTCGCGCGAGGACATCACGCTGTTCAAGTCCGTCGGGTGGGCCGGCGAGGATGCGGCGACGGCACGCCTCGCCTATGATCGGGCCGTGGCGGCGCGGGTCGGCACGGAGGTGGCGCTCTGAGGCCGCGCGGACAGGCCGGAAGGCGCCCGCGCCCGCGCCCGACGCCACGGGGGAGCGGGTAGCCATGGGCCGGACCGCGGAGGCGGTCATCATCGGAGGCGGTGTCACCGGCCTCTCCACGGCCTTTCAGCTGGCTGGCCGCGGCCTCCGCCGCGTCGTGGTCCTCGAGCGCAAGTTCCTGGCCGCCGGCGGCACCGGCCATTCGGTGGGCATCGTCCGCCAGCTCTACCCGACGCGCGAGACCACGGAGATGGTCCTGCGCTCGCTGGCGGTGTTCCAGGACTTCCGCGAGCGGGTCGGCGGCGAGGCGGGCTACGTGCCGTGCGGGGTGCTGATCGGCGTGTCTCCCGCGATGCGCCCGACGCTCGAGAAGGCGCTCGCGCTCCAGAAGACCCTCGGAGTCCAGGCCGAGATCCTCGATCCGGAAGACCTCCCGCGGCTCGAGCCCCGCATCGATCCCTCCGGGCTCGGGGCGATCCTCCACGAGCCGGCTTCCGGATACGGCGATCCCGCCTCCGTCGCCGCCGGCTACGCCGAGGGGGCCCGGCGGCGCGGCGTCACCATCGAGCAGGGCGTCGAGGTGGTGGCGATTCACCGAAGCGGTGATCGCGTGACGGGGGTGCTGACCGCCTCCGGCGAGGGCATCGACGCCCCCGTGGTCGTCAACGCGGCAGGCCTCTGGTCGCCCCGAGTCGCGCGGCTTGCCGGAGTCGAGCTGCCCATCGTGATCGGGCGGCACCCGGTGTTCGCCATCGAGCGCGATCCCGCCTTCGGCCCCGCCCACGCGGTGTACCTGGACCTGGCGGGGGGCAGCTATGTCCGGCCCGAGACCGGCTCGCTCACGCTCACGGGCTCGCTCACCGACGACGAGACAGAGCACCCCATGGACCCCGACCTCCTCGGGGCGGAGGCGGGCTTCGACGAGGCGAGCGAGGCGCTGGCGCGAACGGCGCGGGCCATCCCGCGGCTGGCCGACTCGCGCCTGAGCCGCGGCTACGCGGGCGCCTTCGACATCACCCCCGACTGGATGCCGATCCTGGACGAGTCCCCCGTCCGGGGCTTCTACGTCGCCGCCGGCATGTCAGGCCACGGCTTCAAGCTCGCGCCGGCCGTGGGCGAGATGATGGCGGCGCTGATCACGGGCAGCCCTGGCCCGGTGAGTCTTGCTCCCTTCAGGCTCGACCGGTTCGCCTCCTCCTCCCGCGCCGGGACCTTCGTGTCCTCCTACCTCGGGTGATGCCGGCGCCCCCAGCCGACGCGGTCCAACCCCCGGCCGAGGACTCCACCCGGGTCGCGCGCGCGCTCCTCCTGGCGCTGGGGGGCGCCCTCTGCCTGGCGGAGATCCGGATCGCCGGACTCACCGACGCCGGCTACGAGATTCTGTACGGCCGCCACGGGTGGGCGCCGGGCGAGATCGCCTTCATGCTCCACTACCTCCTCTTCGGGATCCCCGCCGCCGCCCTCCTCGGCGGAGCGCTCGCGCTGGGCCTGGGGAACCGTCTCTCCGCGGGCTTCGACCGCCTGGCGACGCTGCCCTCACGGACGGCCTGGCGCCTGGCGGGAGGAGCCGCGGCCGCGGCCTTCCTGCTCATCGCCCTCGTCCGCCTCGGCATCCTCCGGGACACGGCCATCACCGACGACGAGAACGTGTACGCGTTCATGGCCCGGGTCTTCGCCTCCGGGCGCCTCTCCCTGCCGTCACTCCCGGAGCCGGTGCGGCCCTTCTTCGACAACCAGTTCATCGTCAACGACGGCAAGTGGTACGGCATCTACTTCCCGGGGTATCCGGCCGCGCTGGCTCTCGGCGAGTGGCTCCACGCAGCCCGCTGGGTGCCGGGGCTCTCGGCGGCCCTCACGGTGCCCCTGACCTTCGCCGTCGGGCGGCGGACCTTCGGCCAGCGGGCCGCGCTCCTGGCGCTGCCGCTCCTCGTGCTCTCGCCATTCTTCGTCTTCTCCTCCGCCACCCTGCTGGCGCATGCCTGGGCGGGGCTCCTCTTCATGGGCTTCGTCTACGCGGCGCTCCGGATCGCGGCGGCCCCGGGCGCTGTCGGCTGGTGGCTTGTCGCGGCGCTCGCGCTTGGCTGGGCCGGGCTCACCCGTCCGCTCTCGGCCGCCGCCTTCGCACTCCCCTGGCTCTGCTGGCTGGGCTGGCGCCTCTGGCGCGACCGCTCCGGCCGGACGGGCGCCGGCGCCATCGTCTTCTGCCTGGTGGGCGTGCTCACGCTGGGACTGTTCTGCGCCTACAACCTGGCGCTCTCGGGATCTCCGCTCGTGACCGGCTACCAGACCTTCGCGCGCATCAACAACTTCGCCTTCACGGTCGGCGCCCTCGCCGCGCCGCCACCGCTGCCGAGCCTCCACGAGCTGGGCTACACGCTGGCCCGACTCAACTTCTGGCTTCTGGGCTGGCCCGTGTCGCTAGCGCTCCTGCCGTTCTTCCGCCGCGCGACCGAGAGCGTCCTTCTGGCCCTCGGAACGGCGGCGGTGCTCCTCGCCTACGCGCTCAGCGCCGTCCCCAGCATCAACGTGGTGGGGCCTGTCCACTACGCCGAGCTGGCGCCGCCGCTCATCCTCCTCGGCGCCAGCGGGCTCGAGCGCGTCGTGGAGCGGGCCCGCGCCGCGGCGCCGGCGCCGGGCCGCGAGCGACTCCTCCTCGGCCTCCCGCTCGGCGCGACGCTCGTCATGCTCCTGACCTTCATCCCCATCTACGGCGCCTCCCTCCGGGCCATGGCCGACGTGGCCCGCGCGCCGTATGCCCTCGCGGAGGAGCGCGGCCTCGACCGCGCCGTGGTCTTCGTCCACAGCCTGCCCGCGCTGCACCGGCGCCCCTTCGCCTGGGTGTACACTCACCGGAACAGCTCACCCGGCCTCCAGGATCGGATCCTCTTCGTGCGATACCTCGGAGCGGAGAAGAACAAGGAGCTCATGCGCTACCTGCCGGACCGCAAGCCGTACGCCATGGGGCTGCGCGGCGGCGAGCTCCTGCTCGTGCCGGTGGAGCCCTAATGACTCTTGCCGAATACGGTTGCGCGAATGGGCCGGGGGCGGGCAGGCGGGGGCGCTGCCTGAACCCGTGCCGTAGCGGCTCTCGACGCCAA
>Ga0154441_1255_pt1 | contig 15082 bp, 12 predicted proteins | sample RifGroC2_FD_115945 | JGI IMG/M metagenome (GOLD analysis project Ga0154441, IMG submission 115945) | Candidatus Rokubacteria bacterium GWC2_70_16 | reverse complement strand
CCGACGCGCTCGCCGTGGCGCGCGGCCGGCAGGAGATACGCGAGGGCTGGGCGGCCCGCCGCCGGGCCGCGCGCTCCCGCGCGACGCCCCCGGCCAATTCGCGTGACCGTATTCGGCAAGAGTCAATAGCACGATGCTCGAGAACTCCCAGGCCTCCTAGCGATGTGTGGGATCGTCGGGTATATCGGTGAGAAGAGCGCCGTCGAGATCCTCCTCGACGGCCTCAGGCGGCTCGAGTACCGCGGCTACGACTCGGCGGGGGTGGCCGTGCTCGGCCCGGACGGGCTCCAGGTGCGCCGCGCGGCCGGGCGCATCAAGGTGCTGGAGGGGCTGCTGCGCGAGCAGCCGGTCAGGGGGAGCATCGGCGTGGGGCACACCCGCTGGGCCACCCACGGGCGCCCCACGGACGACAATGCGCATCCCCACACGGATGGCTCGGGCAGCCTCGTGGTGGTGCACAACGGGATCATCGAGAACTACCTCCCAGTCAAGGAGCGGCTCCAGCGGGAGGGTCACGAGTTCCGCTCGGAGACCGACACGGAGGTCATCGCGCACCTCATCGAGCGCCACCTGCGGGACGCGTCGCGGCTGGAGGAGGCGGTGCGGCGGGCGCTGGGGGAGCTGCGCGGCTCCTACGCCATCGCGGTCCTGTCGCGCCACGCGCCGGATCGGCTCGTGGCCGCCAAGCACGGCGCGGGCAGCGTGGTGGTGGGGCTGGGCGAGGGGGAGGCCTTTCTGGCCTCCGACATCCCGGCCATCCTCATGCACACGCGCGACATGGTGATCCTGGAGGACGGCGATCTGGCCGTTGTCACGCGCCACGGCGTCGACGTGAGCCAGCTCGACGGGGCGCCCGTGGAGCGCGCGCCCACGCGCATCCTGTGGGACCCCATCCTGGCCGAGAAGGGTGGCTACCGCCACTTCATGCTGAAGGAGATCTACGAGCAGCCCCGGGCGGCGGCGGACACGCTGCGCGGGCGCGTGTCGCCCGAGAGCGGCAGCGTCGTGCTCCCCGACATCACGCTCGACCCCGAGGTCCTCCAGGACATCCGGCGGGTCGTGCTGCTCGCCTGCGGCACCTCCTATCACGCCGCCATCGTCGCCCGGTTCCTCGTCGAGCGGCTCGCGGGGATCGCGGCCGAGGTGGATGTCGCCTCCGAGTGGCGCTACCGCGATGCCGTGGTGGGCCCGGACACCCTGGTGGTGGCGCTGTCGCAGTCGGGCGAGACGGCCGATACGCTCGGCGCCGTGAAGGCCGCCCGCGCCAAGGGGGCGCCCATCGTCGGCATCACCAACGTGGTGGGCTCGGCGCTGGCGCGCGAGGCGACGGGCATCCTCTACACGCCCGCCGGGCCCGAGATCGGCGTGGCCTCGTCGAAGACCTTCACGGCCACCATGATGGCCGGCTACCTCCTGGCGCTCTGGCTCGGGCGCCGGCGCGGGGCGCTCCCGCCGGAGGAAGGGCGGAAGCACGTGCAGGCGCTCCTCGAGCTGCCGCGGCTCATGGAGAAGACGCTGGAGCTTGAGCCCCAGCTGGCCGGGCTCGCGCGGGAGCTCTCGCACTACAAGAACTTCCTCTTCCTCGGGCGCGGTATCAACTTCCCCATCGCCCTCGAGGGCGCGCTCAAGCTCAAGGAGCTGTCCTACCTGCACGCCGAGGGGTACCCGGCGGGGGAGATGAAGCACGGGCCCATCGCGCTCATCGACGACGGGATGCCGGTGGTGGCGCTGGTGCCCCGGGACGGCACCTACGAGCGGATGATGGGCAATGTCGAGGAGGTGCGGGCGCGGGAGGGGCGTGTCCTCGCGCTGGCCCACGAGGGGGACAAGGAGATCAAGGCCAAGGCCGACTGGGTGATCCCCGTGCCCGTGGCCGGCGACCTCCTGACGCCCATCCTCATGGCCATCCCGCTCCAGCTCCTCGCCTATCACGTGGCGGTGCGGCTCGGCCGCGACGTGGATCAGCCGCGCAACCTCGCCAAGTCCGTGACGGTCGAGTAGCCCGCCGCCGCGGCGGGGCCGGTCGTTCCCGTGTGGTATCGTAGGAGCCCATGCTCCGCCCGGACGCAAGCCGCGAGGCGATCCTCGGTCCCCTGAACCCGGTGCAGCGGGAGGCCGTGATGGCCACCCGGGGCCCGCTCCTCGTCCTGGCGGGCGCGGGCAGCGGCAAGACGCGCGTCATCGCCCACCGCATCGCCTATCTCCTCGGCGTCGAGGGGGTGCCGCCGCGCCATGTCCTGGCCGTCACGTTCACGAACAAGGCCGCCGAGGAGATGCGCCGGCGCGTCGAGGAGCTGGTGCTGCCCGCGGGAATCCGCCCGCCGCTCATCGCCACCTTCCACTCCACGTGCGTCCGGCTCCTGCGCGCGCATGCCTCCCGCGTGGGACTCGCCCCGTCCTTCGTGATCTACGACGAGGAGGACCGGCTCACGCTGGTGCGGGAGGCCATGCGCGAGCTCGGGCTCGACGAGCGCGAGCTCACGCCGGCGGCCGCCGTCCACCGGATCAGCCACGCCAAGAACCAGATGCTCCCGGTGGAGGAGGTGGAACGCGTCGCCCGGACGCCGCGCGAGGAGCGCATCGCGTCGCTCTACCGGCTCTACGAGGGCCGGTTGCGCGGGATCGGCGCCGTGGACTTCGATGACCTGCTGCTCCTGGGCGTCCGCCTCTTCGAGACCGCGCCGGACACGCTCGCCTGGTACCGGGAGCTCTGGCAGTACGTGCTCGTGGACGAGTACCAGGACACGAACCGCGCCCAGTACCGGATGGTGCGGCTCCTGACCCAGGAGCACCGCAACCTCTGCGTCGTGGGGGATCCCGACCAGTCCGTCTACCGCTGGCGCGGCGCGGATCTGCGGAACATCCTCGACTTCGAGAAGGACTTCCCAGGCTGCCGCGTGGTGGCGCTCGAGCAGAACTACCGCTCCACCAAGCGCATCCTCCGCATGGCCTCGGCGGTCATCCAGCACAACACGGCGCGCAAGGACAAGGGGCTCTGGACGGAGAACGCGGAAGGGGAGGCGGCGGCCGTCTACCGGGCCTGGGACGAGACCGAGGAGGCGGCCTTCGTGGCCCGCGCGATCCGCGACCTCCGCGACCGGGGCGCGGAGTACCGGGACGTGGCGGTGTTCTACCGCACCAATGCCCAGTCGCGCGTGCTCGAGGACGCGCTCCGCCGCGCGAGCATCCCGCACCTGATCGTGGGCGGCGTGCGCTTCTACGAGCGACGCGAGATCAAGGACGTGCTGGCCTACCTGCGCCTCGCGGTGAACCCGCGGGACGACGTCGCGTTTCGCCGGGCGGTGGCCGCGCCTTCCCGCGGGATCGGGCGGACCACGCTCGACCATCTGGACGCCGTGGCGCGCCGCAGCGGTGTGGGTCTGTTCGCCGCCTGCGACACGCTCCCGCCCGAGGTCACGGCCAAGCCGCGCAAAGCGCTCCAGGACTTCGCGCGGCTCGTGGCCCGGCTCCAGGAGCGGCGGGCTGCGCTGCCCCTGCCCGCCTTCATCGACGAGGTCCTGGGGAGCACCGGCTACCGGGAGGCGCTCAAGGCCGAGCGCACGGCGGAGGCCGACGCCCGCCTCGAGAACCTGGAAGAGCTGATCGCGGCCTCCGAGGAGTTCCTGGCCGCCCGCGCGGGGGAGCCTGCGGGCGACGGCGCCCTGGAGGCCTTCCTCGACTCCATCGCGCTCGTGGCCGACACGGACGAGATCTCGGATGACCCCGCGGGGGTCACCCTCATGACACTGCACTCGGCGAAGGGGCTCGAGTTCCCCGTGGTGTTCCTCACGGGGATGGAGGAAGGCGTCTTCCCACACTCGCGCTCCATGAACGACCCGGACGAGCTCGAGGAGGAGCGGCGGCTCTGCTACGTGGGTCTTACCCGGGCGCGGGAGCGGCTCTTCCTCTCTTACGCGCTCCACCGGCGGCTGCACGGCTACGGGCTCGGCGAGCCGTCCCGCTTCCTGCTGGAGATCCCGGAGGAGGCGCTGGCGCTCCTCACCTCCCGCGCCGCCGAGCCGCGGATGCCCGCGCGCGCGCCCGCCCTGGCGGCGCCGCCGGCCGAGCCCGACGAGGAGTTGCCCTTCCGCGTGGGCGCCAGGCTCCGCCACGCGCGCTGGGGCGAGGGACTCCTGGTGGGGATCGAGCGCGCGGGAGACGACGTGATCGCCACGGTGCACTTCGCCAGCGTCGGCCGGAAGCGCCTGTCCCTCCAGTACGCGCACCTCGAAGAGCTCGACTGATGCCGCGGGCCAGCCGAGCCGGCGCGCGAGCGGGCGAGCATGAGTGAGGCGAAGATCTCGATCGAGCAGGTGGAGCACGTGGCGCGCCTGGCGCGGCTCGAGCTCTCCGCGGCCGACAAGGAGCGGATGCGCCGCGAGCTGGACGCGATCCTCTCCTACATCGACACGTTGCAGGCGCTCCCGACCGAGGGCGTGGAACCCACCTCGCATGCCGTCCCGCTCACCAGCGTGATGCGGGAGGACGAGCCCGAGCCCTCCTTCCCGCAGGCGGACATGCTGGCCAATGCCCCGGACCCGAGCGGCGAGTCGTTCCGCGTGCCCCGGATCATCGAGGAGTAGGCCCTTGCTCACCCGCCTCACCATCGAGGAGCTGGGGGCGCGCTTCCGGCGCGGCGAGGCGACGCCGAGCCAGGCGGCGGCGGCGTACCTCGAGCGCATCGGCGCCCTCGATGGCCGGGTGAAGGCCTATCTCACGGTGACGCGGGAGACGGCGCTCGGGCAGGCGGCGGAGGCCGACGCGCGCTTCGCGGCCGGCCGGCCGCTCTCGCCGCTCGACGGTGTGCCCGTCGCGGTCAAGGACCTGCTCTGCACGCGGGGGATCCGGACGACGTGCGGCTCCCGCATCCTCGAGACCTTCGTGCCGCCCTACGACGCCACGGTGGTGGCTCGCCTCCGCGCGGCGGGCGCCGTCCTCCTCGGCAAGCTCAACCTGGACGAGTTCGCCATGGGCTCCTCGACGGAGCACTCGGCCTTCTTCCCGACGCGGAACCCCTGGGACCTGGACCGGGTGCCCGGCGGCTCCTCCGGCGGCTCGGCGGCGGCGGCCGCGGCCGACCTCGCGGCGGCGACGCTCGGGTCGGACACGGGCGGCTCCATCCGGCAGCCGGCGGCCTTCTGCGGCACCGTGGGGCTCAAGCCCACCTATGGGCGCGTGTCGCGCTACGGGCTCGTCGCCTTCGCCTCGTCGCTGGACCAGATCGGCCCCTTCGCGAAGACGGTGGCGGATGCGGCCCTCGTGCTCGGCGTCATCGCCGGCGCCGATCCCCGGGACTCGACTGCGGTGGACGTCGCCGTGCCCGACTACCGGGCGGCCCTGTCGGGCGGCGTCGAGGGGCTCAGGGTGGGCATCCCCGCCGAGTACTTCATCGAGGGCCTCGATCCCGAGGTGGAGGCGGCCGTGCAGGCGGCCGTCGCGGTGCTGCGCGGCCTCGGGGCGAGGACGGAGGGCGTGTCGCTGCCGCACACCCGCTACGGGCTGCCGGCCTATTACCTCATCGCTCCCGCCGAGGCCTCGTCCAACCTGGCGCGGTACGATGGGGTGAAGTACGGCCTCCGGGCGCCGGGCGGGCGCCACCTCGTCGAGATGTACGGCCGGACGCGGGCGGCGGGCTTCGGCGCCGAGGTCAAGCGCCGCATCATGCTCGGCGCCTACGCGCTGTCGGCCGGCTACTACGACGCCTACTACGGGAAGGCCCAGCGCGTGCGGACGCTGGTCCGCCGGGACTTCCAGCAGGCCTTCGAGCGGGTGGACGTGCTGGCCGCGCCCACCACGCCCGGCGTGGCCTTCAGGCTCGGCGAGAAGACGGATCCGCTGCAGATGTACCTGAACGACATCCTCACCATCCCGGTGAACCTGGCAGGGCTCCCCGGGGTGTCCGTGCCCGCGGGCTTCACCCAGGCGGGGCTGCCCATCGGGCTGCAGCTCATCGGGCGGCCCTACGACGAGGCCACCGTGCTGCGGGCCGCCCATGCCTACGAGCGCGCCACCACCTGGCACCAGCGAAAGCCACCGCTTCCATGACCTCGCCAGCCCTCGAAACAATTATCGGGCTCGAGGTCCACGCCCAGCTCTCGACCCGCAGCAAGATGTTCTGCGGCTGCTCCACCGCCTTCGGGGCGGCGCCCAACAGCCAGACCTGCCCCGTGTGCCAGGGCATGCCGGGCGTGCTGCCGGTGATCAACCGGAGCGCCGTGGAGCTCGGCATCAGGACGGCGCTGGCGCTGGGGTGCCGCATCAACGAGCACAACCGCTTCGCCCGCAAGCACTACTACTACCCCGACATGCCGAAGAACTACCAGATCAGCCAGTACGAGGAGCCGCTGGCGGAGCACGGCGTCCTCGCCATCGAGGTGGGCGGGACCCCGCGCGCCATCGGCATCCAGCGGGTCCACCTCGAGGAGGACGTGGGCAAGCTCGTCCACGAGGGCGCCCTCGAGACGGCCCGGTCGAGCACCGTGGACTTCAACCGGGCCGGCGTCCCGCTCATGGAGATCGTCTCCAAGCCCGACCTCCGGAGCCCGGAGGAGGCCGCCGGCTACCTGCGCGCGCTCCGGACCATCCTGCTCTACCTGGGCGTCTGCGACGGGAACATGGAGGAGGGGTCGCTCCGCTGCGACGCCAACATCTCGCTCCGGCCCGCGGGCAGCGAGGAGTACGGCGTCAAGGTCGAGATCAAGAACATGAACTCCTTCCGGAACGTGCAACATGCCCTCGAGCACGAGGTGAGGCGTCAGGCGCGCGCGCTCGACGAGGGGGAGAGGATCGTTCAGGAGACCAGGCTCTGGGACCCGGAGCGCGCCCGGACCGTGTCCATGCGCTCCAAGGAGTATGCCCACGACTACCGCTACTTCCCCGAACCCGACTTGCCGCCGCTCCAGGTCGGCGCCGGCTGGGTCGAGGCCATCCGCGCCGGGCTGCCCGAGCTGCCGGCCGCGCGTCGCCAGCGCTTCGCCGCGGCCTACGGGTTGTCGGCCTACGACGCCGACCTGCTCACCCAGGGCCGGGCGCTGGCCGATTACTTCGAGGCCGCGGTGCGGGAGCACCCCCGGCCCAAGGCCGTCGCCAACTGGGCCCTCAACGAGCTCCTGCGCGAGCTCCCCGCGGATGACGACCGCGCCGTGGCGGCCTGTCCGATCCCGCCGCGGAACCTGGCGGGGCTGCTCCGGCTGATCGACGACGGGACCATCAGCGGCAAGATCGCCAAGGATGTCTTCGAGAAGATGTACCGGACGGGTCAGGACGCCCCGTCCATCATCGAACGCGAAGGCCTCACCCAGGTGGCGGATTCGGGCGAGCTGTCCCGGATCGTGGACCAGGTCCTGGCGGCCAACCCGAAGGTCGTCGAGGACTGGCGCTCGGGGAAGAAGGCCGCGCTGGGCTTCCTCGTGGGCCAGGTCATGAAGGCCACGCAGGGCAGGGCCAACCCCGGGCTGGTCAATCGGCTGCTGGGGGAAAAACTTCCGACAGGTTAAAGGGTTAAGTAGAATGGTGGGAGCCCATGATCCGGCTCCACCATGTGGCGAAGCTGTACGAGGTCGGCCCGGTCGCCCTGCCGGCCCTCACTGACATCTCGTTCAGCGTGGGGAAGGGCGAGTTCGCCGTCCTGAGCGGTCCGAGCGGGGCCGGCAAGACCACCCTCCTCCGCCTTCTCTACCGCGACGAGCGTCCCTCCGAGGGCGACATCGAGGTGGCGGGCTTCGACGTCGTCACGCTGCGCCGCGCCCAGGTCCCCCTCCTCCGTCGCTCCGTCGGCATCGTCTTCCAGGACGCCAAGCTCCTGGCCGGCCGGACCGTCTTCGAGAACGTGGCCTTCGTCCTGCGGGTGCTGGGAGCTCCCCGCGGCGAGATCACGCCGCGGGCCTTCCAGGCGCTCAAGGCGGTGGGGCTCTCGGCCCGCGCCCAGGCCTACCCCGCCCAGCTCTCGCAGGGGGAGGCGCAGCGCGCCTCGCTCGCCCGCGCCATCGTCAAGGCTCCGGCGCTGCTCCTCGCCGACGAGCCCACCGGCAACCTCGACGAGGACATGGCCGCCGAGATCCTGGAGCTGATCAAGGATATCTGGACGCGCGGCACCACGGTCTTGCTGGCAACCCACCAGGCCGGGCTCGCCGCTGGGCTCAAGCGCCGCACGCTCACCCTCCGCGACGGCCGCATCTCCAAGGACGAGGGTTGATGAGCCGGGGCGTGCGGGTGGGCGCGACTGAAGTGGCCCACGGTCAACATGCCGCCAGGCATGTTGAACATGGTGACAGCTAATGACTCTTGCGGATTCCCGTTACGCCGGGGGCCGGCAGGCGGGAGCACTGCCTGGACCTCGCACCCTCGTCACGGCCGATCCGCGGACGTGGTGCAAACGAGAAGGGCGGGCGCCGGCTTCGAGACCCGCTAAGGCACGGGTCCAGGCAGCGCCCCCGCCTGCCGGCCCCCGGCCCATTCGCGTAACCGTGTTCGGCAAGAGTCAATAGTGCTCGCGTTCCTTGTCGGCGAGGCGGTGCGCGACCTCAGGAGAGCCGGCCGGGTGGGGCTGTCGGCCGTGGTGCTGATCACCCTTTCGCTGGCGGCGCTGGGCGGCTTCTGGCTGGTCTCCCTCAACCTCGAGCGGGCCGTCACCCAGTGGCGCGAGCGGCTGCGGGTCGTCGCCTACCTTCGCGAGGAGCCCCGGTCCGAGGCGGTGGCGGAGCTGATCCGCAAGGTCCAGGCCGTTCCCGGCGTCCAGCGCGTCCGCTACGTCTCGCGAAGCGAGGCGCTCGAGTCGCTCAAGCGCACCCTCGGGGGCCAGTCGAGCGTGGTAGACCAGCTCCCGCGCAATCCGCTTCCCGCCTCCGTGGAGGTGACGCCCGACGAGGCCACGGCGACGCCCGAGGGCACCCGGGCGCTGGTCCAGCGGCTCGTCGCCCTGCCGGAGGTGGAGGAGGTGCAGGGCGGCGCCGAGTGGGTGGAGAGCCTCGCCCAGTGGCGCCGGCTCTTCCAGCTGACGGGGCTCGGCGTGGGCGCGGTGCTGGCCCTGGCCGCGATCCTCACCGTGACCACCGCGACGACGCTGGTGCTGCACGTCCGGCGGGACGAGATGGAGATCATGCGCCTGGTGGGAGCGACGGAGCGGGTGATCCGGCTCCCGCTCCTGCTGCAGGGGATGGCGCAGGGGCTCATGGGCGCGGTGATCGCGCTGGGGGGTCTCGAGGCGGCCTATGCGCTGCTGGCGCCCCGGCTCGAGCCGCTCCTCACGCTGACCCTGGGGCTGTCCCGCGCGGTATTCCTCTCGGCCCCGGAGATGCTCGCCCTGCTGGGCGGCGGCGCCGTGCTGGGCGCGCTGGGTGGGGTGCTGGCCAAGGGGCGCCCCTTCGCATGAGGCGCAGAGCGCTGGCGGCGCTGCTGATCCTGCTCGCGCTGGCCGGGGCCGCCTGGGCCCAGCCGAAGAAGGACGCCTCCGAGATCGGGGACAGGGAGCGCGCCCTCCAGCAGAAGCAGCGCCAGCTCCGCGAGGAGCGCGCGAAGGCGGCGGAGGCCCGGAGGCGCGAGGCCTCCCTCCTGGCCGAGCTCGAGGAGACGGAGAAGCGTCTGGCGGAGAAGCGGCGCCAGGTCGCCCTGCTCGATACCCGGATCAGGCGCGCCCAGTCCGACATCGCGACGCTCCAGGCGGAGATCGGGAGGCTGGAGACCCAGCGCGGCGGGCAGGAGGAGGCGCTGGCCCGCCGGCTCCGCGCGATGTACAAGCTGGAGGCCCAGGGGGGCGTGCTGCCGCTGGTCCTCTCGGGCAGAGACCCAGTGGCCCAGGCCGTGCGCCTGCGCCATCTCGCCACCCTGGCGGCGGTGGACGCCCGGACGATTCGAGAGTATCGTGTAACTTCCGAGGGGCTGGAGGAGCGCCGGGTCCGCATCGAGGCGCGGCGCAAGGAGCTGTCGGCGCTCCGGGCTGAGGCCGATACCGAAAGGGCCGAGGCGGACCGGGAGGCCGGGAAGCGGCGGGGGCTGCTCGCCAAGGTCAAGGACGAGCGGGCCTATCACGACCGGATGATCGTCGAGCTGTCCGAGGCCACGCGCCGGCTGGAGGCCTTCATCCGGGACCTCCAGGCGAGGCAGCGGCGGGCGGCCCGGGCGCCGGAGCGCTCGCGCCCCGCGCCCGGGGACATCGGGCCTGGCGTCGGGCTCGGCGCGTTGCGCGGGCGGCTCGTGTGGCCGGCCGACGGGAAAGTGGTCGGCGAGTTCGGCGCGCAAGTCCACCCGCGGTTCGGGACGAAGACGTTCCGGAACGGCATCGACATCGAGGTGGCCGAGGGGACGGACATCGTGGTCGTCTACCCCGGGCACGTGGTGTACACGGGGTGGTTTCGCGGGTATGGGAACCTGATCATCGTGGATCACGGCAACGACTACTACACGCTCTACGCCCACGCCGCCGACATCCGGGTCGCGGAGGGCGATGACGTCAAACAGGGACAGATCATCGGCACCGTGGGGGACACAGGCTCGCTCCAGGGGCCGCGCCTGTACTTCGAGGTGCGGCACCAGGGCAAGCCGCAGGACCCCGCGCAGTGGCTGAGGCCGCGGGGCTAACAGGGAGCGGCCGAGGAGGAGGGTGGAGGACATGGGTTCGATCCGGCACATCAAGAAGGTCGCGATGGTCTCGGCGCTGCTCTTCGTGCTCACGCTGTCGGTGGGCGGCGGCGTGGCGAGCAAGGGGACCGACCAGGCGGCGACCTACGAGAACCTCCGCCTCTTCACCGAGGTCCTGTCCATCGTCCAGAGCCAGTACGTGGACGAGGTGGCGGCCAAGGACATCATCTACGCCGCCATCAAGGGCACGCTGCGCGGGCTCGATCCGCACTCCTCGTTCCTCGACCCGGAGATGTACCGGGAGATGCAGGTGGAGACCAGCGGCAGCTTCGGGGGCCTCGGCATCGAGATCACGCTGCGCGATGACGTCCTCACCGTCGTGACGCCCATCGATGGCACGCCGGCCCACCGTGTCGGGCTGCAGCCCGGGGACCGCATCGTGAAGATCGAGGGCATCACGACCAAGGACATGCAGCTGACCGATGCGGTCAAGCGCATGCGCGGCAAGCCGGGCTCGAAGATCGTCATCAGCATCATGCGCGAGGGCTTCACCGAGCCCAGGGACTTCGAGATCACCCGCGAGCAGATCCACGTGCAGTCGGTGCGCGCCGTGCCCCTCGAGCCCGGCATCGAGTACCTCCGCCTGCGCCAGTTCCAGGAGCAGACGGCCCAGGACATGGAGGCCGCGCTCGAGAAGTTCATGAAGAACGGCAAGCTCCAGGGGCTCGTGCTCGACCTGCGCAACAACCCCGGGGGGCTGCTCACCTCCGCCGTGGAGGTGTCGGAGAAGTTCATCGAGGCGGGCAAGATGGTCGTCTACACCGAGGGGCGCGTGCGCAACCAGAACATGCGGTTCAACGCCAACGCCAAGCGCGTCTACCTGGACTTCCCCATCGTGGTGCTGGTGAACCAGGGAAGCGCCTCCGCCTCCGAGATCGTGGCCGGGGCGCTGCAGGACCACGGGCGGGCCGTCGTGCTGGGCACGCAGACCTTCGGCAAGGGGTCGGTGCAGACGATCATCCCGCTGTCGGACGGCTCGGGTCTGAGGCTCACCACGGCCAAGTACTTCACCCCGAAGGGGCGCTCCATCCACGGCAAGGGCCTCGCCCCCGACATCCTCGTGGAAGTGCCCAGGGTCACGGCGGCCGCGCCCCCCGCGGCAGAGCCCCCGGCAAAGCCCTCGGGCCCGCACGTGGAGACGAAGCCGCAGGACGACCTCAAGAAGGATCCGCAGCTGCAGCGGGCCCTGGACCTGCTCAAGGCCATGCGGATCCTCGACCGGACGCGTCCGACTCCGGCGGGGACGCAGGCTCAGGTCCGCTAGGGAGCGGAGCGGGGCGGGATGCCGGCCGGGGTCTGGAAGGCTCTGGCCGGCCTCATCGGGGCGCTCCTCGTGGCCGTGGTCGCGCTGGACCAGTGGCAGGCGCGACAGGGAGAGCCGAGCCTCCTGGGGCTGTCCCTCTTGGCCCCCGCTCCCGCCCCGGCTCGCGCCTCCCGGGGACCCGGGTCAGCGACCGAGCCCGGGCCGGCGCAGCGGCCGCAGCCGCCAGCCCCGCCTCCCGGTGGCGGCGCCTCCCGGCTCGCCGTCATCGTGGACAACCTGGGTAGCCGGCGCGACGTCTTCGATCTCCTGAAGGACATCGGGCGCCCCGTCTCGGTGGCGGTGCTGCCGGAGCTGCCCCTATCCCAGTGGATTGCCGGGGAGGCGGCGCGGCTCGGCATGGAGGTGCTGCTGGACTTGCCGATGGAGCCGTACCGCTACCCGGAGATGGATCCGGGGCCGGGCGCGCTCTTGCTGGCTATGGCCCCGGAGACGGCGGCGGGGCTGCTGGCAAAGCACCTGGCAGCGCTGCCGGCGGCGGTGGGCGTCACCAACCACATGGGCTCCCGCATGACCGAGGACCGCGCCCGGATGCGGGCTGTCCTCGAGCCGCTCCGGGCCCGGCGGCTCCTGTTCGTCGACGCCCTCACGAGCAACCTGTCGGTGGCATACGATGAGGCCAGAGGCCTTGGCCTGCGCGCCGGGCGCCGCCAGGTGGCCATCGACGCCGCGGGGGGCGAGGAGGCGCTCCGGGCCCGCTGGGAAGAGGCCGGGCGACTGGCGGCGGGGCGGGGCGAGGCCATCGCCCTGGCCCACGGCCATCCGCTCACGATCCGGCTCCTGAAGGAGTACATTCCTCGCTGGGAGGCCGCAGGGGTGAGGATGGTACCCGTGTCCCACCTGGTGCGATAGAGGCCGGTATGCTCGTGCTGGGCATCGAGACATCGTGCGACGAGACGGCAGCGGCCGTGCTGGACGGCGGCCGCAAGATCCTGGGCAGCGTGGTCGCCTCCCAGGACGCGGTGCACGGGCCCTACGGCGGGGTCGTGCCCGAGCTCGCCTCGCGGCGGCACCTGGAGGTCGTCCTGCCGGTGATCACTCAGGCCCTCGCGCAGGCAGGAGTCGGGCTGGCTGATCTCCACGGCATCGCCGTCACCCAGGGCCCGGGGCTGGTGGGCTCTCTCCTGGTCGGCTGCTCCGTGGCCAAGGCCATCGCCTACTGCCACAGGCTTCCCCTCGTGGGGGTCAACCACCTCGAAGGGCACATCTACGCCGCCTTCCTGGAGGAGCCGGCGCCCACCCTGCCTTTCCTCGCCCTGGTCGTCTCGGGGGGCCACACGGCGCTCTACCTCGCCGGCGGGGGCGGCCGCTACGAGCGCATCGGCCAGACCCGCGACGACGCCGCGGGCGAGGCCTTCGACAAGGTCGCCAAGCTCCTCGGCCTCGGCTACCCCGGGGGGCCCGTCATCGAGCGCGCCGCCCGCGCAGGAGACGCCAAGGCCATCCGATTCCCGACGGCGCAGATGAGCGACGGCGCGCCCGACTTCTCCTTCAGCGGGCTCAAGACAGCCGTGTCGTTGCACGTCAAGCGCCACGCCCCGCTGGGCCCGCGGCAGGTGGCCGACGTGGCCGCCTCGTTCCAGGCCACGGTGGTGAAGATGCTGGTGCGCAGGACCGTCAGGGCGGCCCAGCGCGCGCGCGCCCGGCGCCTCGTGCTCACGGGCGGCGTGGCCGCCAACGGCGCGCTCCGCGAGGCGCTCCAGGCGGAATGCCGCGAGCGCGGCTGGGCGCTCCACGTGCCCTCGCCCGCGCTCTGCACCGACAATGCGGCCATGATCGCCGCCGCCGGCCACGACCGTCTCGTGGCCGGCGAGCGGGCGCCGCTCACGCTGAACGCGATCCCCGACCTGACGCTGGCATGAGCGGGCCCCGTCGATGAGCGCGCGGCTCGACTACGAGGCGCTCCTGGCGGGCCTCCCGGACGCCGTCGTGGGCGTGGACGAGGGACTCCGGATCGTCCTCTGGAACCCGGCCGCCGAGGCGCTGCTCGGCCGCTCGGCCCGCCGGGTGATGGGGCGCATGCTCAAGGACGTCTTTCCCCCCGACACCTCCCTGGTCCGCCATCTCACCGACACCCTCGCCACGGGCGAGAGCCGCTCGGAAGCGGAGGCCACCGTGGAGGGGGGCGACGGCCGGCCTCTCCACGTGAGCGTGATGACGGCCCCCCTGGCCGCGCGCGGCGGCGCCGTCGCCGCCGCCGTCGCCGTGATCCGGGACATCACGCGCCTGCGCCAGCTGGAGGCCGAGGTGCGCCGCGGCGAGACGCTGGCGGCGGCGGGGCGGATGGCGGTGGGACTCGCCCACGAGATCCGGAACCCCCTCACCGCCATCCGCGGGGCCGTGCAGCTCATGAAGCGCGAGCTCGGTGACGACGCGCGCTTCCGCGAGTACACCGATGTCCTGCTCAACGAGGTCACCCGCGTCAACCGCATCATCGAGATGCTGCTGGACCTCGGCCGCCCGGTGACGCTGCGGCTGGCGCCGCTGAACCTCCACCAGCTCCTGGAGCGGGTCGCGCTGCTCTCGCAGGAGATGGCCGCGCAGCAGGGCGTGCAGGTCATCAGGCGCTATGACCCGAGCCTGCCGCCCATTCTCGCCGACGAGGACCGGATGCTGCAGGTCTTCCACAACCTCGTGCGAAACGCGCTGGAGGCCATGCCCGCGGGGGGGCGGCTCACGCTGATCACCCGGCTCAGCCTGAACCCGCTCTTCTCCAAGGTGGACCTGGGGCAGGGCCCCCGGAGCCTGGCGGAGGTGCAGTTCGTGGACGAGGGCCAGGGGATTCCCGAGGCGACGCGGGCCCAGCTCTTCACGCCCTTCTTCACCACCAAGGACCGGGGGCTCGGCCTGGGGCTCGCCCTGTGCCACCGCATTCTCGAGGAGCACAAGGGCACGATCCAGGTGGAGAGCCAGGCCGGGCGCGGGACGACGGTGTCATGCTTCCTCCCGGTGGCGCGCTAATGCCTCCTGGCGAATACGGTGACGCGAATGGGCCGGGGGCCGGCAGGCGGGGGCGCTGCCCGGACCCGTGCTTTAGCGGGTCTCGAAGCCGGCGCCCGCCCCTCTCGGTTGCACCCCCTCCGCGGATCGGCCGTGACGAGGGTGCGAGGTCCGGGCAGCGCCCCC
>Ga0154441_1227_pt1 | contig 15261 bp, 15 predicted proteins | sample RifGroC2_FD_115945 | JGI IMG/M metagenome (GOLD analysis project Ga0154441, IMG submission 115945) | Candidatus Rokubacteria bacterium GWC2_70_16 | reverse complement strand
TCCACCTCGGCGGCGGCCGGGTCCTCGCCGCCGCGGCGGCGCTGGCGGCGGTCGGGCTGCTCTGGGTCGGGCTCACCCGCACGCGCTGGGGCCAGGCCGTCCGCGCCACGAGCGTCGATCCCCAGGCCGCCGCCCTCGTCGGCATCGATGTGGAGCGGGCCCGGCGCGGCACCTTCGTCCTGGCCCTCGGGCTCTCGGGCGCCACGGGAGTGCTCTTCGCGACACTGCACTATGTCCATCCGGCCGCGGGCGTGGACCTGACCCTCATGGCCATTGTCCTCGCCATCTGGGCGGGAGTCGGGCGGCTCAGGAGCGTGCTCGGAGCAGGCGTGCTCCTGGGCATCATCGAGTCGCTCACCGTCGCCTGGTCGGGGCCGGGATGGCGCGAGCCCGTCGTGGCCCTCATGCTGCTGGGCTCGCTGCTGGCGCGATCGGGCGGCCTGGCCCGCGGGCTGGCGCACTGATGCGTGCCGGGCTCGGGGCGCTTCTCGGCGCCGCGCTCCTCGCGGCGCTGCCCCCGGCGCTCGGCTTCCATCCGTACTACCTCTTCCTGCTCTCCACCTCCTTTCTCTACGCCGCGGTGGCCTCGGCGTGGAACCTGCTGGCCTATGCAGGGCCGATCTCCCTGGGCCACGCCGCCTTCTTCGGACTGGGCGCCTACGGCGCGGCGCTCGCCTCCCTCGGCGGGCTGTCGCCCTGGGCCGCCATCGCCCTCGGAGGGCTGGTGGGCGCGGGGGGCGCCGCCGGGGCGGGGCTCCTGTCCATCCGGCTGCGCGGCGCCTATCTCGCGCTGGGCACGCTCGCCTGCGCGGAGCTGCTGAGAGGGCTGGCGCTGCACTGGAGCGATGTCACGGGGGGCGGCGCGGGGCTGGTCGGCATCCCCGCGCTGCCCGTCCTGCGCGGATGGCCGCGCGTGCTCACCGAAGGGCGGGCCGGGGCCTATTACCTCGCGCTGGCGCTGCTGGGCGCGACGCTCGGGCTCTTCGCGCTGATCCGCGGGAGTCGCGTGGGGCTCGCCTTCGCGGCCGTGCGCGAGGAGGAGGAGCGCGCGAGCGTGCTGGGCCTGCGCCCCCTGCCCTGGACGCTGCTCGCCTTCGCCCTCTCGGGCCTGGTCACCGCGCTCTGCGGCGGGCTCTACGCCCACACGGTGCGCGTGGTGGAGCCCGATCTCGTCTTCAACCGCCACTACTCGTTCCTGCCGCTGGTCATGGCCACCGTCGGCGGGCTCCACACCCTCCTGGGCCCCGCCGCCGCGGCCATCGCGCTCTACCTCGTGAGCGAGCTGGTGCTGCACCCGCTCCTGCCCGCCCTGCACCAGGTCGGCTACGCGCTGGCGCTCATCGCCGTCATCCTCTATCTGCCCGGGGGCCTCGCCGGCCTCCGGAGGGGCGGGCACCGTGCCCATCCTTGAGGGACGCGGCCTGAGCGTGGCCTTCGGCGGGCTCTCCGCGCTCCGCGGCGTGGACGTCGCCCTGGAGGAGCACGAGGTGGTCGGGCTGCTGGGCCCCAACGGGTCCGGGAAATCCACGCTCTTCGACGTGCTCGGCGGGCTCCGGCGCCCCACCTCGGGGGAAGTGTGGTTCCGCGGGGAGCGGATCACGGGCGGGCCGCCCTGGGTAGCCGGCCGGCTCGGCATCGGCCGCACCTTCCAGATCCCGCGCCCCTTCGCCGGGCTCACCGCGCTCGACAGCGTGCTCGTGGGCGTGACCTTCCGGCACCGCCAGCGCTACGGCCGGGCGGCCGACCGCCGCGCCGAGGCCGAGCGGCTGCTGGCGCTCGTGGGGCTCGGCGACAAGGCCGGCGCGCGCGCCGCGGCGCTCTCGCTGGGCGAGATGAAGCGGCTCGAGCTGGCCATGGCGCTCTCGAGCCGCCCGGCGCTGCTCCTGCTGGACGAGCTGGCCTCGGGGCTGTCGCCGAAAGGGCGCGAGGAGGTGCTGCTCTTCTACGCTCGGCTACGCGAGCGCGGCACGACCATCTTCGCCGTGGAGCACTCCTTCGGGCTCCTCGCGCGGGTCGCGAACCGGATGCTCGTGCTGGACCAGGGCCAGATCGTCGCGGACGGGCCCCCCGCCGCCGTGCTCGCCTCCCCCCGGGTCGCCGCCGCCTATATGGGCGAAGAGGAATAATAGCGTGCCGGCCCCGCTCCTGCTGAGCGTCCGGAACGTCCATGCCGGCTACGGCGATCTCACCGTGCTGCGCGGCCTGTCGCTCGAGGTGCGCGCGGGCGAGTTCGTCGCCCTCGTGGGCCCCAACGGCGCCGGGAAGTCCACCCTCATGAAGGCGCTCGCGGGGCTCCTGCCCCTCGCCAGCGGGGAGATCGCGCTGGACGGGGAGCGGATCGACGGGCTGCCCCCCTGGGCCATCGCCGCGCGCGGGCTCACCCTGATCCCCGAGGGGCGGCGCCTCTTCGGCCCGCTGTCCGTCCGGGAGAACCTGGAGCTCGGCGCCTTCCTCCCGGCGCCGCGCGCGCGCCGCGAGGAGACGCTGCGCACCATCCTGCGCCTCTTCCCGATCCTGCAGGACAAGCACGGCGCGCCGGCGCGCGTCCTCTCCGGAGGGGAGCAGCAGATGCTGGCGCTGGCGCGCGGCCTCATGGCCCGGCCCCGCCTCCTCTGCCTCGACGATCCCTTCCTCGGGCTGGCACGCAGCGTGACGGACCGCTTCTGCCAGGCGGTGCACGCCATCACCTCGGAGGGGATCACGATCCTGGCGGCCGGACAGCACGTGCGCCGGCTCCTGCGGCTGGCGACGCGCGCCTACCTGCTGGAGGCCGGGCAGGTGGCGCTCAGCGGGCCCGGCCCCGCGCTCCTGGAAGACCGGCGGCTCCAGCAGACGCTCCTCGAGCTCGGGACGGCCGCCCGATGAGGCGCAAGTGGATGCTCGTCATCGCAGCCCCGGCGCTGCTGCTTCTGGCCGGAAGCCTCGCGGCCGCGCTCTTCCTGCCCCATCCGATCCCCCGGACGGCAACCCCCGCCCAGCGCCTCTACCTCACCCACTGCGCGAGCTGCCACGGTGCCGGCGGCCAGGGCTCCTGGCGGGCGACCCTCCTCTTGATCCAGCCGGGGAACCTGGCCGATCCGCGGATCATGGACAGCCTTTCCGACGAGTACCTTCGCGAGGTGATCAAGCGCGGCGGCGCGGAGCTCGGGAAGCCGGGGATGCCGGCCTTCGGGTTCCACCTGTCGGACGAGCAAGTGCAGGGGCTTGTCCGCCACCTGCGCGCGCTCGGGCGGCGTTGACCTCGGCTTTCCCTGGACAGCCCCGCCGCACTTCTGCTAGAAGGGAAGCCGTCACCGCAGCTTCTGGATCTCCACCACGAGCAGCCGGTCCGGCATCTGGCGCACGGTGAAGCGGATGCGGTCCCCCGGGAGGACCCCGGCCCGATCGAGGAGCTCCCGCGACTCGACCATGAAGGCCATCGAGGGCATCTCGTCCATCAGCCCCGGCACGGCGTCGTGCTTGACCAGGATCATGGCCTCGCCCCAGCGGGCCTCGAGCACGCCGGTCACCCGGTACAGTCCCCGCCCCGGGAACACGGCACGGTAGCTGCCCCAGATGCCGGCCGCGAAGCCCGCGAGGAGCAGCAGGAAGAGCGCCGGGGCGGCCCAGCGTCCGGCCCGGGGCACTACCTGAGCTTGTCCCGCAGGAGGCGCCGCAGGAGCTTGCCGGTACCGGGGCCCGCCGGGCCCGGGGCGCGCGGCAGGGTCGGGACGAACTCCACCGCGCGCGGCAGCTTGTAGACGGCGAGCCTGTCCCGGCAGAACTCGATCAGCTCCCCCCCGAGGGTTGCGCCGGGGGGCACCCCCGGCCTGAGGACCACATACGCGCAGGTGTTCTGGCCGCGGACGGCGTCGGGCACGCCGATCACCGCGCAGTCGGCGACGGCCGGGTGGAGAGAGAGGGTCTCCTCGATCTCCTCGGGCCCGATGCGGTAGCCGGAGGACTTGATGAGGTCGTCCTCGCGCGAGAGGAACCAGATGTAGCCGTCCTCGTCCATGGTGACGAAGTCCCCGGCGCGGCACCAGCCGTTCCAGACGGCCTGCTTCTGCTTCTCCTCGTCCCGCCAGTACACGGTGCCCGTCGGCCCGCGGGCCAGGAGCCGCCCGGGCTCGCCGGGCCGGCAGTCCGCGCCCTCCTCGCTCACCACGCGCAGCTCGTATCCCGGCACCGCGGGGCCGATGGCCCCCGGCTTCACGCGCCGCGTGACGGCCGAGGAGATGAACACGTACATCATCTCGGTGGTGCCGAGCCCCTCATAGATCTCGTGCCCGAACATCTCCTTCCACGCGCGGTAGGTCTCCGCGCCCAGGGACTCCCCCCCGCCGGTGCAGACGCGCACGGAGGAGAGATCGTACTTCTGCCGCGCGTCCGGCACCTGGAGCATCTTCCGGTAGGCCGTGGGCAGGATGGACACGATGGTGATCCGGTGCTTCTGGATCTGCTCGAACATGCCCTCGGGCGTGAAGCGCGGCAGGAGCGAGGCCGCGGCGCCGAAGCGGAAGGGGATCACCGCCTGGGTCGAGTAGCCGGCGGCCAGCGACAGGGGCGCGGGCCCGCCGATCACGTCGTCGGCCGTCACCCCCCAGCCGTGGCGGCCGAAGCCATCCGGCACGCTCAGCGCCTCTTCCATGAAATGGACCGTGCCCTTGGGGAGCCCCGTGGTCCCCGAGGTGAAGAGCAGAACGGAGACGGCCATGCGGTCGCGGCGCACGGCTTCGAGGCTCTCCGAGCCGCGCGCCACCAGCTCCCCGTACGGGACATAGCCCCTGGCCTTGAGCTCCGCCGCATCCCCGCCGATCACGATGACGTGCTTGACCGTCTTGAGCTCGGCCCGCGCCGCCTCCACCTCGTCCAGGAGCGGGGCGGCGACGACGAGCGCCACGGCCTCGGTGAGCCCCGCCACGTGCGCGATCTCGGTCCGGGAGAACAGCGGGGACGTCGGCACGATCACGGCGCCGAGCTTGAGCACGGCGAAGTTCGCCACCAGCGCGGGCGGAATGGAGGGCGAGCGCAGCAGCACGCGGTCCTCCTCCTCGATCCCCAGGGCCCGGAGCGCGCCGCCGACCCTGTTGACGGAGGCCGCCAGCGCCCGGTACGTGATCGTCTGGCCCTCGAAGAGGATCGCCGGGCGGTCGCCCCGCCCCTCGGCCACGTGGCGGTCCACCAGCTCCTCGGTGGAGTTGAGGAGCCCGGGGTAGGTGGCGTGCTCGGGCAGCGTGTAGATGCGCTGCGGCCACAGCTCGCGCGGCGGCAGGTACGAGGCGGGGATCCGACCCATGGGGCTCCTAGCGCGCCTCCGACGAGTCTCGCCCGCTCCACGCGGGCCACCGCACCGTGCCGGGCCAAGGAACGAGCCAGACGAGGCCCGAGGGAGGCGCGGGCGCGAGGCGTACCTGGATGTACGTTGAGCGCCCGCGCCGACCGAGAACGAAGTATGGCGAAGTTCGTTGGCCCGGCACTAGTCGAGGTCGCCCTTGCGCTGGATCTTCCCGCTGAGATGCTCCCCCGTGATGACCCAGTCGCCGCCGCAGCCTTCCTCGAAGACGTCGGCCGCGCGGCGGTACGCGCTGCCGAGCGTGAGCACCAGGAGCCCGATGGTGCCGGCCGTGCCGAGGGTGCAGACGATCACCTTGCCGGGCACGTGGAACACGTTCATCAGGGCGGCCCCCGTCTTCTGGGCCTCGCTGGGCTCCAGGCCGGCCGGCGCCTGCTGGGCCAGCGCGGTCCACGAGGCGAAGGGCCCGGCCAGGAGGGTGACGAAGGCCAGCCCGGCGGCCATCCAGCGGAGCGTCTTCGCGTAGCGCCAAGTGTGCATGGTCATGTCTCCTGTCAAAAGGGCTGTCATCGCCTAGATCGCGCCGGCGGCGCGCAGGGCCTGGAGGTCGCCCTTGCCGAGGCCCAGGTACTTGAGGTAGATGAGCTCGTTGTCCGCGCCCACCGGCCGGCACGCCCACTTGATGCGGGGCGGCGTCCGGGACAGCTTCCACGGCGGCGCCTGCAGCAGCAGCTCCCCGTAGTCGGGGTCGTCCACCTTCCGGAGCACGCCGCGCTCCCACCAGTGGGCCTCCCCGAGCACGTCCTGCGGCCGGTTGAGCCGCGCCGTGGCCACGGTCCCGGGGCCGCGCTTGTGGGTCATGTAGTCCTGGAAGCGGGTCAGGATCTCCTCCGCCGTCAGGTCGGCGGACCAGCGCTCCAGCTCCTGGTGGAGCTCCCGCGCCTTCAGGATCCGGTCCCGCGTGGTGGCGAAGCGCTCCTTCAGGTCGGGGCGCTCCATGATGTTGGTGAGGCCCGCGAAGTTGATGTCGGAGAAGCCCGCCACGAAGGCGTAGGAGTCCCGGGTCTTGACAAGCGTGTACGGGAAGACCTGGATGTGGAGGTCCCCCACCCGCTCGTGGATGCGCTGGTAGGCGTGGTACCAGAGCACGCCGACGTCGGAGAGGCGCATCTCCGCCTCGCCGGGCGTGAGGTCGATGAGCTGGCCCCGCCCGCTCGCGACCCGCCAGTGCAGCGCCGCCAGCGCGGCCAGCACCCCGAAGGCCCCTCCCACGTACCAGGCCGCCCAGTTGCCCTGCCGGGTGGGCACCGAGGACTCGGCGGGCCCCGAGCCCTCGGCCTCCCCGGTCACGTAGGGCACGCCCGACATCGCCTGGGCGGTGATGTCGTAGTCGGGCATGGCCCGGGCCGCGCGCGGCCCGAACTGGCCGTGGGTGGAGACGGCGAGGTAGATCAGCCGCGGGTTCAGCACCGAGAGCTGGCGGTAGCCGATGCCCCAGGCGTCCATCTGGCCGGGTAGCTCGCTCTCGATCACGATGTCCACGTGGCGCGCCAGGCGGGCCAGGAGGAGCCGCCCCTGCTCGCTGCGGAGGTCCAGCGTGATGTGCCGCTTGTTGCGCGCCTCGACGAGATAGGCGAGCCCCGTGCCGCGGTGCTTCACCCCGCCCGGAGAGAAGAGGCGCGCCACGTCACCCGCCGGCGGCTCCACGCGGATGACCTCGGCGCCGAACTCGGCCAGGATGGACGAGGCGAAGAGGGCGGCGAAGTTGCCGCTGGAGCAATCGAGGACGCGGAGATCGTCGAGGGCCTCGGGCTTCTCGTGAGCGCGCCCGGGATCCGTGAGGTCCCTGGCGAACTGGGGCCAACTCGTGCCGTGGGCGGTATCGGTCATATCCGCGACCCTCCGGTCCACTCGGCGGGCGGCCGGGCGCCGTTCCTGTCGGCCCACTGCCCGATGACCTTCCGCTCCTGGAGCGCCGCGATGGCCGACGGCGACAGCCCCAGCAGGCGATTCAGCACGTCCTGATTGTGCCAGCCCACGGGCTTGGCCGCCCACTTGATCCGGGCCGGCGTCTCCGAGAGCTTGGCCGCCGGGCCCTGCTCCACCATCTTGCCATACAGCGGGTCCTCGTACTCCCAGACCGAGCCCCGGGCGCGCAGATGGTCGTCCTCGAACTTGTCCCTGGCGGTGGCGACGCGGACGGCGGCGAAGCCGTGCCGGGCGCCGGCGGCCTCCACCTCGGCGCGGGCGAGCTTGCCGGCCCAGAGGCGGATGCGGTCGAGCAGCGCCGTCATGTGCTCGGGCTTCTGCCGCTCGGGGAGCGTGGCGTAGCGCACGTCCGTGGCCAGGCCGGGCTCGCCCATGGCCTCGCAGAGCCCCGTGAACTCCGCGTCGCGCGCTGCCGCCACGGCCACGTAGCCGTCGCGGGTGGAGAAGATGTCGGCCGGCACCAGCGCCTCGTCGCGGTTGCCCACAGGACCCCGATCCTGCCCGGTGAGCCCGTGCCGGACCCAGGTCCAGTCCAGCGTCCGGATGAGCCCCTCGCTCTGCGCGAAGTCGATGAGCTGCCCCTCGCCTGTCCGGTCCCTGTGATGGAGGGCGACCAGGGCCGCCGTGGCCGCCATGAGCCCCCCGAACCAGTCGCCGATGAACATGCCGCAGAGGATGGGGGGGCGCCCGGGAAAGCCCGTGATGCCGATCATGCCGGAGACGGTCTGGGCCACGGCGTCATAGGAGGCGCGCCCCTGGGAGAAGGGGCCCCACTGGCCGAAGCCCGAGTCGGCGACGTAGATGAGCCGCGGGCTGATCTCGCGCAGCTGACGGTAGCCCACCCCCCACTTGTCCAGCGTCCCCGCGCGGAAGTTTTCCACCATGATGTCCGACCTGGCGGCGAGCTGCCTGAAGAGCGACTTGCCCTCCTCCGCGTGCAGGTCGATGCCGATGTGGTACTTGGAGTGGTTCTCGGGGAAGAAACCGATCGAGGCGTTCTGCCAGTACATGGCCTCCGGGGTCACGTAGCGCATGGTGTCGCCGCCCGGAGGCAGCTCCACCTTGACGACCTCCGCCCCCAGCTCGCCCAGGAAGTCGGCGGTGGTGGGCCCCAGGACCAGCGTCGTCAACTCGAGCACCCGGATCCCGCGCAGCGCCTCGGGCTTGTCGAAGATGCGGGCGCGGTCGAAGAGGGCCGCGGTCCACTGGAAGTAATCCTGGGGCTCCCGCTCCGTCATCGGTGCTCCTCCCCTCTGCCTCCGGGAGATCTCCGTGGGTCGGGTCGGGCCGGGCCCGACACGCGCGTGCAGGCGCCACTATAGCAGGGGAAATGCCGCGCTCTCAAGGGTTTCGGGCCCGTCAAGATCCCCGTGTCGTTGACACGCGATCTGGGCGCGGAGAAGCGCTTGACGCGGAGCCGCTTTGGGCAGATCCTCGGGCGGGTCGAGCAACGCGCGGGGCGCCCGACCGGATGGAGCCGGCGGCCCACGAGGAAGCGAGATGACGAGCGGGTGTGAGGCTCGGAGCCGAGCGCTCTGCAAAGGAGGAACGAGGATGGCGGCCAATCTGACGCCCTGGCAGACGGACCGGTGGTTCGTGAGCCCCTGGAACTTCGACCACGAGGTGATGCAGGGGACGCAGTTCCCGAAGCGGGTGAAGTTTCACGACGTGTGCCTGCGCGACGGCGAGCAGCAGGCCGGCGTGGAGTTCACCCCGGCCGAGAAGGTGCGCCTGGCCACCATGCTGGCCGAGGCGGGGGTGCACCGGATCGAGGCCGGCATGCCGGCCGTCTCCCCGGGGGATGCCCGGGCCATCAAGGAGATGGTGAAGCGGAACCTGCCCGCCGAGATCTTCGCCTTCTCCCGCTGCATGAAGGAGGACGTGAAGCGGTCGGTGGACACGGGGGTGAAGGGCATCGTGATGGAGGTCCCCTCCAGCGAGCACATCATCCAGTACGCCTACAAGTGGACCCTGGATCACGCCATCGAGACCAGCATCGAGGCCACGCAGTACGCCAAGTCGCAGGGGCTCTACGTGGTGTTCTTCCCCATCGACGCCTCCCGGGCCGAGATGAGCTGGTACCTGAAGATCATCGAGCAGGTGGCCACCCAGGGGCACATGGACGCCCTGGCCCTGGTAGACACCTTCGGCGTGCTGTCGCCGCACGCCGTCCGCTACTTCGTGCGCCACACCCGCGAGCGGATCAAGAAGCCGCTGGAAACGCACTTCCACATGGACTTCGGCATGGGCGTGGCCAACACGGTGATCGCGGTGGCGGAGGGCGCCGAGGTGATCCACTCCACCATCTCCGGCATCGGGGAGCGCGCCGGGAATGCGCCCACCGAGGACACGCTCCTGGCTCTCCTCACCATGTACGGCGTGGACACGGGCATCAAGACGGAGCGCCTCACCAAGCTGTCCCGGTACGTGCGCAAGATCGCCGGGCTCGCGATGCCCTCGAACCGGCAGATCGTGGGGGACATGCTCTTCGACATCGAGTCCGGGATCATCGCCAGCTGGTACAAGAACGCGGGCAAGGACCACTTCCTGGAGGTGTTCCCGTTCCACCCGAAGCTGGTGGGACAAAGGATGCCACGCGTGGTGCTGGGGAAGAACAGCGGCCTCGACTCCATCCGGATCCACCTGGAGCGGATCCGCGTCAAGGCCACCGAGGACCAGGTCAACGACATCCTCGCGCGGGTCAAGACCGCCTCCCTGAAGAAGAAGGGCCTCCTCGACGACAGGGAGTTCCGCCGGATCGTGAGACAGGTCGTGCGCCCATGAAGCTCGTCCGCTTCTCCCGGACCGGCCATGCCCCCCGCCTCGGCTGCTTCCTGGGCCCGGACCGCGTCGTGGACCTGGCCGCCAGCTGCACCGCCTACCTCCGCGGCCAGGGCGTGGTGCGGGCCGCGGCCATCGCCGCCGTCCTGTTCCCGCAGAGCACGCGCGGCTTCCTCGAGGGTGGCGTCGCCAGCCAGGACATGCTCGCCCGGATGATCGAGGCGACCCGGGCGGGAGGCTTCGACCCGGTGTCCCACCCGGCCGCGTCGGTCCGGCTGCACGCGCCCATCGCGGACCCCGGCAAGTTCATCTGCATCGGCCTCAACTACCGGGACCATGCCGCCGAGGGGGGCACCCCCGTGCCGAAGCAGCCGCCGATCTTCCCCAAGTGGGCCAATGCCATCCTCGACCCGGGCGAGCCCATCCTGCGGCCGCGGGGCGAGACGAGGCTCGACTGGGAGGTGGAGCTGGGCGTCGTCATCGGGCGCACCGCCCGGCACGTGCCGCGGGCCCAGGCCCTCGAGTACGTCTACGGCTACACCATCGTCAACGACGCGAGCGCGCGCGACTTCCAGTTCCACACGAGCCAGTGGGCCTCCGGCAAGATCGGCGACACGCTGGCGCCCGTGGGCCCGTACATTGCCGACCTTGCCGAGATCCCCGACCCGCACGTGCTCGAGCTCAAGGCGTGGGTCAACGGCACCCTCATGCAGGACGGGACCACGCGGAACTTCATCTTCGACATCGGCTACCTCATCGAGTACCTGTCGAGCATCATGACGCTTTCGCCGGGCGACCTCATCGCCACGGGGACCCCCGCCGGGGTCGGCTTCTCCCGCAAGCCGCCCATCGCGCTGCAGCCCGGAGACACGGTGCGCCTTTCGATCACGGGGCTCGGCGTCCTCGAGAACCCGGTGAAGGACGCCTGAGCCGGGGCGCGCCATGGATCTCGACCTGCTGCGCACGCTGGTGGTGAACCACTCCACCAAGATCGTGCTGTGCTCGCTGGACGGCCTGGGCGGTCTGCCTCGCCCCGGGACCGGGCAGAGCGAGCTGGCGGTCGCGCGCCTCCCGAATCTCCACGCGCTGGCGGCGCGCTCGGCCTGCGGACTGATCCGCCACGTGGGCCCGGGCATCACGCCCGGCAGTGGGCCCGGCCACCTGGGGCTCTTCGGCTACGATCCCCTGCGCTATCTCGTGGGGCGCGGCGTGCTCGAGGCGCTCGGCATCGACTTCGCGCTGCACCCGGGCGACGTCGCGGCGCGGGGGAACTTCTGCAGCGTGGATGGCGGCGGCCGCATCACCGACCGCCGGGCCGGACGCATCCAGACCGACGTGTGCGTGCGCCTCGTGGAGCGACTGCGCCAGATCCGTCTGGAGGGCGTCGAGGTGCTGGTGGAGCCGGTCAAGGAGCACCGCTTCGTCCTCGTGCTGCGGGGACCGGGCCTCTCCGGCCGCGTCTCCGAGACGGACCCGCAGGGGCTCGGCGTCCCGGCGCTCGAGGCCCGCGCGCTCGGGCCCGAGGCCGAGAAGACCGCCGGCCTCGTGAACCGCTTCGTGGCGGCGGCGCGCCCGCTCCTGGCGGACGCCGCCCCGGCGAACATGGTGCTGCTGCGGGGCTTCGACAGCCAGCCCGCCCTGCCCCGCTTCCCCGAGGTCTTCGGCCTCAGGGCCGCCGCCGTCGCCGCCTACCCCATGTACCGGGGACTGGCGCGCCTCGTGGGGATGGAGGTGCTCGCGACGGGCACGACCTTCGCCGACGAGGTCGCCACGCTGCGGGAGCACTGGAGCGCGTACGACTTCTTCTTCCTGCACTACAAGGACACGGACAAGGCCGGCGAGGACGGCGACTTCGACGCCAAGGTCGCGGCGCTGGAGCGCTTCGACGCGCAACTGCCCGACATCCTCGCGCTGCGGCCCGACGTGCTCGTGGTCTCCGGGGATCACGCGACCCCCTCCGTCCTCAAGGGGCACGGCTGGCAGCCGGTGCCGGCGCTCATCTGGAGCCAGTACTGCGGCGCCGACCCGGTCCGGCACTTCACCGAGCGGGCCTGCGCGGCCGGGACGCTGGGGCTCCTCCCCGCGCAGGATCTCATGCCGCTCGTGATGGCCAACGCCCTCCGGCTCACGAAGTTCGGGGCGTGAGGCGCCAGCGGCCGGCTGGATTTGAGCCGCCGGCGGCTCATCTGGTAAGGTAACGGCCTATGCGGCGTCTCGCCCCGGCGCTGGCAATGCTCGCTCTCGTCGCCGCCTCCGTGACGGGGTTGCCGACCTCTCTCGTCGATCCGCGCCCCGTTGCCATGGCGGCGCCGGGACGTCCCGGCGCGCCGCCTCCCACCGTCAGCGAAACCGTGCTGCGTCGTGGCGAGACCCTCGAGGCAGCGCTTCTCCGCAGCGGCGTGGCCCGGACCGATGCCTTCCAGATGATCGCGGCGCTTCGGCGCGCAGTGGACCCGAGACGGCTGCGCCCCGGGGAGCGGCTCCTGGTCGCGCGCGCGACGCCCGGCGAGACGGTCGGCGTCACCTACCGGCGCTCACCCGCGGAGCGCCACGAGCTCACGCCGGAGGCGGACGGGTGGACGCTCGAGACCGTGCGGACGCCGGTGGAGCGCCGCGTCGTCGCGGTCGCCGGCCGGCTCGAGGACTCGCTCTTCGCGAGCATGGAGCGCCTGGGCGAGCACGCCTCGTTCACGGCCGCCTTCGTGAGCCTCTTCGAGTGGGATTTCGACTTCGCCGCCGACTCGCTCCCAGGAGATCGCTTCAGGCTCCTGGTGGAGAAGCGCTACGCGGCGGGCGAGCTCCTCGGCGACGGAGAGATCCTCGCCGCCCAGTACGCGACGGCCGGACGGCCGATCCTGACGGTCGTCGGCTTCGCCGACGGACACGGCCGGACGCTGTACTACGACGGCGCGGGGCGCGCGGTCCGGAAGATGTTCCTGCGGGCACCGCTGGACTTCACCCGAATCAGCTCGGGGTTCTCCCACGCCCGCCAGCACCCGATCCTGGGAGGCATGCGCCCTCACCTGGCCATCGACTATGCCGCCCCCGCCGGGACGCCCGTGCGCGCGGTCGCCGAGGGCGTCGTGGGGAGCGCCGGGTGGAATGGCGGAAACGGCATCAGCGTGGCGATCCGCCACGCGCGCGCCTACGAGACGATGTACAACCACCTGTCCGCGGCGCTGGTCCGGCCGGGCGAGCGCGTGCGCCAGCGCCAGGTGATCGGGCGCGTGGGCTCCACGGGGCTCTCGACCGGCCCGCACCTGGATTACCGCATCGCGAAGCAGGGGCGGTTCGTGAACCCGCTCGCCGAGAAGTTCGTCCCCGGCGCGTCCGTTCCCCGGGAGCGCCGGCGCGCCTTCGAGAGCCATCGTGAGGCCCTGCTCGAGCGCCTCGCGCGCGAGGCTCCGTTCGACTCCCCGCGCGGGCGCTCCTGACGCCCGTGCTCCGCAAGAGGTCGGGCTCGGCCCTCTGCTACGCCTGCGGCAAGCTCAACCGGGTGGACGCCCCCGTCTGCTTCTACTGCGGGGGGAGGAACCCCGGGCTCTGGGGATTCGGCCCCTGGCTCGGGCGGCTGACGGGCCGCCTGGACTTCGCCCGCATCGTCACCGTCGTCTGCGTCGCGGCGTATGCCGCCGCGATCCTGGTGGACCCGGCCGCCGCCCTGCGCCCCCGGGGCCTCTTCGATCTCCTGTCGCCGAGCGGAGCGGCGCTCCTGGCGCTGGGCATGACGGGCGCGTACCCCTGGCAGCTCGGGCACTGGTGGACACTGCTCACGGCCGCCTACCTGCACGGCAGCCTGCTGCACATCGCCTTCAACCTGCTCTGGATCCACCAGCTGGCCCCGGCCGTCGAGCAGGCGTACGGGCGCTCCCGCCTCGTCCTGATCTTCACGGGGGGCGGGGTGCTCGGCTTCGTGCTCTCCAACTGGGCCGGTGTGGGCACGACCATCGGCGCCTCCGGAGCGGTGTTCGGGCTGCTGGGCGCCATGGCGGTGTACGGCCGAAGTCGCGGGGGCCTCTTCGGGATGGCGGTGTTCCGGCAGTACTGGCAGTGGGCCGTGATCCTCTTCATCATGGGCTTCCTCATGCCCGGGGTGAACAACTTCGCGCATGCGGGAGGCTTCGTCGGCGGCTCCCTGGCGGCCCTCGCCCTCGGCCACGGCGATGGGCGCGTGGAGCGGAGAGCGCACGCCCTCGCGGCGACGGCCGTCGTGGCCCTGACGGCGCTGGCCTTCACCCTCGCGATCTGGACGGCCCTCTGGGCATGACCCCGGGTCCCCGGAGGCGCTCTCGATGACGACAGCCTGCTCCTCCTCACGGCCCCGGCGCGGGGCCCCGGGCGCTCCATGACAACCGTGGCGCTGCCCCTCGCGTGGGTCCTGCCATTCGCCGGGATGCTCCTGGCCATCGCCATCTGTCCGCTCTGGGTGCCCCACTGGTGGGAGCACAACCGGAACAAGCTGCTGCTGTCCTGCGCCCTCGGCGCCCCCGTGCTCGTCCTGTACCTGACGCGGGAGCCTCACGCGCTGGTGGCCACGGCCGAGGAGTACGTGTCCTTCCTGATCCTGCTCGCGAGCCTCTACGCGATCACGGGAGGCATGCTGCTGCGGGGAGACCTCGAGGCGACCCCGCGCACCAACACGGCCTTCCTCGCGACGGGGGCGGTGCTGGCCTCCGTCATCGGGACTACCGGCGCCTCGATGGTGCTGATCCGGCCCCTGCTCCAGACCAACCGGGAGCGCAAGCGGGTCAGGCACACCGTGATCTTCTTCATCTTCCTCGTCTCCAACATCGGCGGTCTGCTCACGCCCCTCGGCGATCCCCCGCTCTTCCTGGGCTACCTGCGCGGGGTCCCGTTCACGTGGACGTTGCGGCTGTGGCTTCCCTGGCTCATCGCCGTGGGAGCCCTGCTGGTGACCTATTTCATCTGGGACTCCGTCCACCACGCGCGCGAGTCGCTGCCGGCCCTGAAGCGGGACCGCTCCGACATCGAGCCGCTGCGCATCCGGGGCGGGCTCAACGCGCTGCCCCTGGCCGGCGTGGTGCTGTCCGTGGCCTTCCTCCGCGCCCCATGGCGCGAGGTCGCGATGGTGGCGCTCGCCGGCCTCTCGCTGTGGCGGACGCCGCGGGACGTCCACCGCGCCAACGGCTTCACGAGCTACCCCATCGTGGAGGTGGCGGTCCTCTTCTTCGGGATCTTCCTCACCATGATCCCGG
>Ga0154441_1205_pt1 | contig 15385 bp, 19 predicted proteins | sample RifGroC2_FD_115945 | JGI IMG/M metagenome (GOLD analysis project Ga0154441, IMG submission 115945) | Candidatus Rokubacteria bacterium GWC2_70_16 | reverse complement strand
CCGACGTCCGGGCCAGCCAGATAGCGTTCCAAGGGCGAGACACCGAGCTCGGAGTGGACGGTGCGGTGGTACTCGAGTTCCACCCACGCCTGGGTCGCGGCGTTCAGCCGGTCGAGCGTCAGCTCGGGCTCGCCCTCGAGCATCGCCAGCAGGCGGCCTTCGACTTGGCCCCAAAACACCTCTTGCTTCGCGTTCTGATACGGGCTGTAGGGCAGCGTGGTCTCGTGCACGATCCCCAGCGTCTCCAGCCCCTGCCGGACCTCGGCCGCGACCATCGCGCTGCCGTTGTCGGTCAGGAGCGCCCGCGGCAGCGCGCGTTTCTGGATCGCCTGGGCCAGCCCATGCACGAGCGTCGCGGCCGTCTCGTCGAGATACCACTGGAGGTGACACGCCAGCCGCGAGCGATCATCGAGCACGCCGAGCAGGCGCGGCCGGACCCATGTCCCCGCCCGCGTCAGGACCGTGCGGGACCCGTGGTGGAAGTCCACATGCCACAGCCCGTGCACGTATTCTGCCTCGAAGCTGCGGACCTCGAGGTGCTCCCGGCGGCTGGCCGCCACGACGGCCCCCGGCGTGTCCAGCGCGGCCGGGCGTGGGTGCGGGACCAACCCCTGCGCCGTCATGTCCCGCCGGAGCGGCGAGTACGACGGCCGGCGGCCGAGCGCCGGGGCCTCCGCGATCAGCACCGCGAGGTTGTCGAGGTGGAGCTGGTAGCTCCAGCTGCGGTGGGCCTCATACTGGCTCCGGAGCGTCAGCTGCAGCTTCGTGGACACGGCGCGGTGCTGGCCCGCGTCCTTGCGGCGGCGGCGCCGCAGCACGCCGACCGGATCGCGCGCCGCGTTGCGGGCGGCGTAGTACCAGCGTTCGATCGTCGGGATCGCGAACGCCACCGGGGCGCCCGTCACCGGATGCCGCCACGTCTGCGTCGCCAAGCGTCGCAGGGCCGCGCGCAGCCCGCCGCGCGCCGGCGGGGCCGCCAGCAACGCCCCCACGATCGCAAACCGCACGCGCGCCCACCGGTCGCGGCGGGCCCCACCGTCCTCGTCGTCATTCATCGCGTGTCCGCTCCCTTCCGGCGGCGCCCGGCGCCGCCTTCCTTGGCGCGGACGAGCCTACGAGCGCGGCCGGCGGGGGGCCAGCCGCATCGTCTGCGGGTCGCCGCCGCCCATCGACGAGCCTGCCCCCGCGGCGCCCCGGGGCGCGGTCAGCGGCCCCAGAAACCTGAGCGTCTGGACTAACCGCGTCTGCTCATCGGCGCCGGCGAAGCGGCTGAGCAGCGAGGCCGGCAGCGTGTCGACGGCCACCGGCGGCATGAAGCGGCCCCGGCCCCCGCGCCAGAACGCGCTGGCGACGAACGTCTGTCGCCACCAGATCCGCCAGCGCTGGAGCGTGCGCACGCTCACGGCCAGCAGTTCCCGCAGCCGCGCCGCCCGCGCCGCCGTGATGCCACTCACCATCGCCGTGACCAGCACGACCACGGCGCCCAAATACACCCGGCGCCCGAGGGAGCGCACCGAGGGCGGCGTCGCCCGGAGCCGGCAGCCTTTCCGGGCGCAACAGAAGCTCAACCGGAACGCGTACTCCGGGCCCAGGTCCTCCGGGCCGCCGCGGGGCTTCCGCGGATAGCGGGCGCTGTCGAGCCTCCCGCCGCAGAACGCGCAGCCGCCCGCGCGAACTTCCGCGGCGAGGTCGTGGTCGAGCGCAAGGAGCACGTCATACAGGCTGGCGTCGCGCAGCAGGGCGTGGGACACTTGGGGCCTCCTTCGTCTTGGTCGACAAAGGAGGAGACCCCTTCACGGACCGGTCGTCAAGCGATCGGACTCCGTGAGGGGGTCTCGCGTTTCCCCTCAGCGAGGGTGATCAGAAGCCGGCATGAACCCATCGATGTTCGCGCTCACGCTCATCCAGTCGGCAGCGACCGCTAACCCCGCCATGAGCCACGACACGCGAGAAAAGGCTTGGACTTGTGAGTAGTCCGCCAGATTGAAGGGCGAGCCTTCCGGCAGCAGAAGGCCCAGCGCTTCCCGCAGGAAAGCGATTGCATCCGCGGATACCGCTCCCGGGAAGTTGTGGGACAGCGGCCGCGGGGCGTTCACGAGCGCTGGCGGCCGGCCGTGGTGCCCCGTCACAGCGCTGAGCCAGGGGGCCAACAGGTCGCGGAGGTCTTCCGGATCCGCATGCTGCCAGGTCGGACCCGCCAGCACTTCGAGGGCGGCTCCCTGACGACCCTTGCCCGCGCAGAAGCGGTAGCCGAGCGTGTCGTGCCGCTCGTCGTAGCTGACCGCAGCCTTCCGTCCTTGAAGGGCCAGCATGAGGTCGGGCCGGAGATTCTGAAACGAGTCGGCGAACTTGCCCACATCGTGGATCGCCAGGAGGTACGTGAGCCACCGCCTCAACGCATCGGCATGCACCCCGAGGAAGCCAGCCAGGCCGCGCAGCAGCTCTTCCTGCTCGCGCAGCAGGACGCTGCCGACCGCCGCCACATCCAAGCAATGGTACGGCAGCAGATGGTATCGAGCTTCTTCATCGGCCACGCCAGCTTTCCCCCAGTAGCGGTAGAGGCTTTCGCGCTCAGTCCCCATCCGCGGCTCCAGGTGACTTCGCCTCGGAATTGCGCGAGCTCATCAGATCACCCCCGACGCCCGGAACCGAAAGAAGCAGCGCGCACCGGCCTCCACGTCGGGCAGAGCCCCCTGACGCCCCCGGGGCTCCCCGACGAAGAGCCTCATGTGGAGCTCGGCCAGCGTCGGATACTCGGGCCTGCCGAGGCGCCCGGGGAGACGACAGAGGGCGGCGGCGGTTGTCATCAGGCAGAGGTACCTCGTCACGTGGAATCCATTCTCCACGGCTTCCTTGGCGTAGCCGAGCCTGTACATCTCTGCCGCAACGACGTTCCGGCCGAAGTCCACGTTGTGCCCGACCGGCACCCGCCCATGCTCGCCCACGGCACGCAGAACATGCTCCATGGCCAGAGTCCTTGAAGAACGCGACGAGTCCATCCTCGGGTCAGGTGACCTCCCGCATCGTAGCTCTTACCGTCGCGGTGTGACAGCCGGGGTCACAGCAGATCCGCCGAAGGGCAGGTTGGCCCTCCCCCGGCCCCGGGCTCGCCGAGAACCTTTCGTGGTGGTCTCGTGCAATGTCCCGAGAATCTCAGCACGACACGAGCCCGCTGACAGGCACAGCGTACTTGTCAGGGATTCCCCCCAAGGGCCGTTTGACGGGCGGGGACCTCCCCTCTACACTCTGGCGGGATGGATTGCCCCCGGGGTCGGACACCCATCGAGGAACGGGAGGGATCAAGTGACCACGAACGAGATGAAGCGGAAGCTCAAGGACGGCAAGCCGGCGATCGGGGTGTGGATCGCCCTCGGCGACCCGATCATCGTCGAGCACCTCGCCGCCCAGGGGTGGGACTGGCTCTGCGTGGACACCGAGCACAACCCCATCGACCTGGCCACCATGACGAGCATGTTCCAGGCCATCGGCCGCTACCCCTGCGCCCCCATGGCGCGGATCCCCGAGGTGAGCGAGCTGGGGATCAAGCGCATCCTGGACGCCGGCGCCTGGGGCATCGTGGCTCCCAACGTCAAGACGCGGGAGGAGGCCGAGCTGGTCGCGGCCTATGCCCAGTACCCGCCGCAGGGGCGGCGCAGCATCGGCTCCGGGCGCCACGCGCTGTCCTTCCACACCGACATGGAGACCTATCTCCAGCGCGCGAACGACGAGATCCTGAGAGTGGTCCAGATCGAGCACGTCGACGCCCTGCCGAACCTCGACGCGATCTTTTCCGTGCCCGGCATCGACGCCTGCTTCATCGGCCCCAACGATCTCTGCGCGTCCATGGGGCTGGCGCCCTCGCTGGAGCCGCCGCACCGGGAGTTCGCCGAGGCCATCGGCGTGATCCTCGCGGCCGCGCGCCGTCACGGCGTCGCTCCGGGGATTCACAACGCCCGGCCGGAGACCGCGAGCCGGCGCATCGCCGACGGCTGGCGCATGGTGGGCTGCGGGAGCGACATCGCCCACGTGACGGCGGGGGCGCGGGGCGCGCTCGAAGCAATCAGGCTCACATAGCGCGCGAGCCGGGCTCAGCCGCGGCGGCGGGCCGGGCGCCTTGGGCCGCGGGCCTCCCGCTCCTACGCGCGCAGCAGTCGACGAAACTCCTCGACGTCCAGTTGCGCGTCCCGGATGAGCTTACGGAGCAGGCCGGGCTTCAGGGTGGGGTGGTCGGGAATCGTCAGGGGTTGGCGGGCAGTGTCCTTTGGATGGAGAAGCCTCATGTGGCTTCCGCGTTGCCGGACAACCTCATACCCGAGGCGTTCAAAGACGCGAACAGCCTCCCGGGCCGAGACGACCGGAAGCTTCGGGCTCACCGAGTGACGACGACGCTCCCGACGAGAACCCGAGAGGGATCGGGAATGTCCTCGCCCTCCTCCTGCATGACCTCAAGGCACAGCTCGATGGCCTCCTTGATGTTGGCCAGGGCCTCGTCAATCGTCTCTCCCTGGCTGTAGCAACCCGGTATCGATGGGCAGCTCACCACATACCCGCCCGTCTCGTCCGGTTCCAGGATGACCTTGAAATCATAGATATTCACGTCGTGGCCTCCCGCGTTGCCAGCATGCGCCCGTTCCAGTCGACCCTGGCCCTGGTTGTGAACGCAGGGCCAGTCTACCAAGTTCACGCGCCGAACCCAAGACCGCCAGGCTCGGAGGTAAGGAACGCGACGAGCTCCCTCCCTCAGCCCCGCCGGCGGGCGGCGAAGTAGGCGTCCAATCTCCAACCCGCGAACGACGAGATCCTGCCCTCTGGCGTCCATGGGCCTGGCGCCCTCGCTGGAGCCGCCGCACCGGGAGTTCGCCGAGGCCATCGGCGTGATCCTCGCGGCCGCCCGCCGTCACGGCGTTGCTCCAGGGATTCACAACGCCCGGCCGGAGACCGCGAGCCGGCGCATCGCCGACGGCTGGCTGATGGTGGGCTGCGGCAGCGACGTCGCCTACGTGACGGCGGGGGCGCGGGCCGCCCGCGAAGCCCTCAGGACCAGATAGGCCTCGACAGGAACCGTGGGTCGCGGACGTTGCACCGGCACACATGATGGCACTACAATGCCATCATGGTGCGGACACAAATACAGCTACCCGAGGACCAGCATCGCCGGCTCCGCCGCTGGGCGCGCCAGCGCGGAATCTCTCTCTCCGAGGCGGTGCGACGTTGCGTGGCCGAGCAGCTCACCCAGGAGGGGAGCTCGCCAAGCCGCGAGGAGCGTGTGCAGGCGGCACTGGCCGTCTGCGGCCGATACGCCGACCGCTCGGGGCCCTCGCGCGTGGCCGTCGAGCACGACCGCCATCTGGCCGACGCGTACCGCCGGTGAGCGCCTTCCTCGACACCTCCGCGCTCTACGCGTTGCTCGTCAGGACCGAGGACCGGCACGCCGACGTCCTCCGATCCTTCCGAGCCCTGCTGGAGGAGCAGCGCGCGCTGTGGACCACATCGTACGTGCTCGTCGAGACGACAGCCCTGCTCCAGCACCGGATCGGGCTCCCGGCTGTGCGCGACCTGCTCGAGCACGTGGTGCCCGTGCTCTCGGTCGACTGGGTCTCGGAGCGCCTCCACCGCAAGGCCGTCGAACGCCTTCTCCGGGAAGATCGCAGACGACTCAGCCTCGTGGACTGCGTGAGCCTGGAGTTCATGCGCTCCCAGGGCCTTCGCGACGCCCTCGCGCTCGACAGCCACTTCGCTGACGCGGGCCATCGGCTGATTCCTGCCGGCCGGGCCTGAAGGTCTGCGCCCGCGGACTCAGCCGCGGCGGCGGGCCAGGAGGCCTTGGCCGCGGCCCTCCCGCTTCTGCGCGCCCAGCAGTCGACGGAATTCCTCGACGTCCAGTTACGCGTCCCGGATGAGCCTGGGAGCAGGCCGGGTTTCACGGTGCGGTGGTCGGGAATCGTCAGAGGCTGGCGGGCGGGGTCCCGTGGGTGGAGAAGCCGCATGTAGCTTCCTCCTTGCCGGACGACCTGATAACCGAGGCGTTCGAAGACGCGAACAGCCTCGCGGGCCGAGGCGACGGGAAGCTTCGGGCTCACCGGGTGACGGCGACGCTCCCGACGAGGACTCGGGAGGGATCCGGAATATCCTCGCCTCCCTCCTGCATGACCTCGAGGCACAGCTCGATGGCTTCCTTGATGTTGGCAAGCGCCTCGTCAACCATCTCTCCCTGGCTGTAGCAGCCCGGTATCGGTGGGCAGCTCGCCACGTACCCGCCCGTCTCGTCCGGTTCCAGGGAGGTTGATGAGGATCTCGCTGCGGCCACGCCCGAGCCGAAGTTTTCGCTTGACGGCTCCGCCGGAAGGGCATCGCGGCCCGCTGGCCACGCTCGGCCGATGCCCGTCCAGCGCCCCGCACGCGCCCGACGCCGGGCGGCTGGAGAGGCTCCGACCGGAAATGATTCCGCGCCCGGGAATCGCCCGGCCCCGGCGCTCCCAGGAGGCTCCGAAACCGGGGTGTAGAGTCGGGGCAACGGGAGGGAAGTCGCCATGCAGATCCACGCGCCAGCCATCGTCGCCACCCCCAGTGCCGCCGCCGAGATGGACCGGCTCGGCGATCTGATCGCCGAGCTGTCCGCCCACCTCGAGGCCGCTCATCCGCCCGCCTCCTCGACCTCATACGCGAGTTCGACGCCCGCGGCGGCTGGAACGCCGGCTTCCGCTCCTGCGCCCACTGGCTCTCCTGGCGCGTCGGCCTCGACCCCGGCGCCGCCCGCGAGCGCGTCCGCGTCGCCCGCGCCCTCGGGAGCCTCCCCCTGCTCTCCGCGGCGATCGCCCGCGGCCAGCTCTCCTACGCCAAGGCCCGCGCCCTGACGCGTGTGGCGACCCCCGAGACCGAAGCGCGCCTCCTCGCCGTCGGCCGCGCCGGCACCGCCGCCCACGTCGAGCGCATCGTCCGCGGCTGGCGCCGGGTGGACCGGCAGGCCGAGGCGCGGGAGACTGCGCAGCAGCACGCGGGCCGGGGGCTGCACGTCTCCGAGGACGGGGATGGCATGGTGGTGCTCCGCGGCAGGCTCACGCCCGAGGTGGGCGCCCTCCTCCTGCGCGCCCTGGACGCCGCCCGCGACACGCTCTACCGGAAGGAACGGGCCGAGCGGGCAGCGCCCGGCGTGGCTGACCCGCCGGAGAACCTCCCGACCAGGGCCCAGCAGCAGGCCGACGCCTTGGCCCTGCTCGCCGAGAGCGCCCTCCACCACGGCCTCGATCCCGGCGCCCCCGGAGAGCGCTACCAGGTCGTCGTCCACGTGGACGCTCCCGCCCTCGCGGACCCCGACCAGCCCGGCCAGTCCGCCCTCGAGGACGGCGCGCGCGTTTCCCCGGAAACGTCCCGCCGCCTCGCCTGCGATGCCGGCCGCGTGGTCATGCGCCACGAGCCGGACGGGCGCGTCGTCGAGATCGGCGCCCGGACGCGGACGATCCCGCCGGCGCTGAGGCGCGTGCTCCAGCACCGGGACCGCGGCTGCCGCTTCCCCGGCTGCGGCGTCCGCGTCGCCGAGGGCCATCATCTCCGCCACTGGGCCCAGGGCGGGCCGACCACCCTCGCGAACCTCGCGCTCCTCTGCCGCCGCCACCACCGCGCCGTCCACGAGGAGGGTTATCAGGTCCAGCGCCTCCCCGATGGCGCGCTGCACTTCAGCCGCCCCGACGGCCGGCCCCTGCCCGATGTCCCGGCCCCGGCTGCGGTGCCCGCGGACCCGGTCCACGCGCTCCGCGCGCGGCACGAGGCCCTCGGGCTCCGCCTGCATCCGCGCACTGCCTGCCCGGGCTGGCTCGGCGAGCGCCTCGATCTCGGCTGGGCCATCGACGTCCTGCATCCCGCGGCGGCGGGCCCCGGCCGCCCGGCGAAGGCGTCGGGAGCCGGGCCCCCGCCGCTCTCGGCGTAGACGCCACGGCTCGCCAGCCGAAGCCGTCGCTCGGCGGCATGCCAGCTCGCGGGATCGCCTGCACGGACGGCCTGTCGCCTCGCGATCCGCCGCCACGTGCCCGGCAGCTCATGGCGCGTGGGAGGACGACGTTTGACGGCACCGTGCCGCCCCCCGACACTCGGCCCGGATGGATGACACCAAGCCAGACCCCGCAGGAACGGGAGGGAGCGCGTGACCCCGAACGAGACGAAGCGGAAGCTGAGAGAGGGCAAGCCCGCCGTCGGAGTGTGGATCGCCCTCGGCGACCCCATCATCGTCGAACGCCTGGCCGCTCAGGGGTGGGACTGGCTCTGCGTGGACACCGAGCACAACCCAATCGACCTGGCGACGATGACCGCGATGTTCCAGGCCATCGGCCGCTACCCCTGCGCCCCCATGGCGCGCATCCCCGAGGTGAGCGAGCTGGGGATCAAGCGCATCCTGGACGCCGGCGCCTGGGGCATCGTGGCCCCCAACATCAAGACGCGCGAGGAGGCGGAAATCGTCGCCGCCTACGCCCAGTACCCGCCCCGGGGCCGGCGCAGCATCGGCTCGGGGCGCCATGCGCTCTCCTTCCGCACCGACGTCGCGACCTATCTGGAGCGCGCGAACGACGAGATTCTCCGCGTGGTCCAGATCGAGCACGTGGACGCGCTCAGGAACCTGGATGCCATCTTCTCCGTCCCCGGCATCGACGCCTGCTTCATCGGCCCCAACGACCTCTGCGCTTCCATGGGCCTCCTGCCCTCGCTGGAGCCGCCGCACCGGGAGTTCGACGAGGCCATCCACACCATCCTCGCCGCCGCGCGCCGCCCGCGAGGCCCTCGGCACGACGTAGGGCGCGGGCCGCGCGCGAGGCCATCCTGCAGGGCCAGGCGCGGGCGAAGCCGAGAGGAGCCGACAGCGGGCGCGGCCGACCGCGCCACCTCCGGGCGGGCGCCCTGATCGCGGGCGGGGCAGGTGGGCCCGTGTATCAAAAGGTGGACATTGACGCTCCGGCGGCCAGCCGGTACAGAATTCTCTGGGAGCTCAGGGCCGTGCTCACCGAGGCCATGGCCCTCGCGGGCGCTGACGGGGTGCGGGTCGGGGACCTCGCCTTCCGCAGGCGTCCCCGCAGCCGTCCGGACGCGTCGGGGCGCCCCTCCCCCCAGGGCCACTGTGCCGCCCCCCTCAGGCGCTACGAGCGCGATGCGCTGGCAATGGCGAGCGCCAGGGGTGAGGTGAGACGCCGCGATGTCGTGGCCCGCTGCATGATCTCGCGGGACTCGGCGCGCCGCGTCCTGGTGGGGCTGGTGGGGCTGGGCCTCCTCGATCGCGTCGGCCGCGGGCGGGCGACGGGCTATGTCCCCCGCGAGGCGGGGCCGACCGCCGGCTCGGCCGGAGGCAACGCGGTGCCCTGTTCCCGAGATGGGCTCCCGCCCTCGGCGATCCGGGTGGCGCGCGCCCCGGGGCCGCCGTCCACGTCGAGGCTCGTGCCCGTGACCAGCTCGGCGCGGGCGGAGCCGTAGAAGAGCACGGCGTCTGCGATGTGCTCTGGCAGGACCGGCCGGCCCAGCGGCCTGCGCCTCGCCAGCAGCTCGAGCTCGCCGGGGCGCGCGGTGCTCTGGGCCAGCGGCGTGACGGTGAGCCCGGGGCGCACGCCCGGGCGCCACGGTATACTGAGGCGGATGAAGCGCGAGGACCTGAGAGCGTACGCGCAGCGAGCCTGGCATGCGGCGGAGGCGCTGAAGCAGGAGCACTGGGCGCGCGAGGTGGCCGAGCGCGGGCCCCTGGCGACCTTCGAGGCCTCCCAGGCGCTGTGGGAGCACATGCGCTCCGTGAGGCCCGACTGGCCGTCTCCCGACGAGCGGAGCGCCGACCTCGCCCACCATGTCGCGCTCAAGCAGCTGATCGACCGCGCCGCGGGTGCCTTCCTCGCCACCGCCCATCGCTGATCTGCTGGCCCGGCTCGAGCGCGTCTTCGCTCGGCAGGGGGTGCGCTGGTTCCTGTTCGGCGCGCAGGCCGCGATCCTCCACGGCGTGGCGCGCCTCAGCGCGGACGTGGACGTGACCGTGGATCTCGGCGCCCGGTCCAGCCGGGAGCTGGTCAGCGCCCTCGCCGAGGCGGGCTTCGATCTCCGCGGCGGGGACGCCGTCGGGCTCGTCGAGACGACACGAGTCCTGCCCTTCGTCCACCGGGCGTCACGGATCCCGGTGGATGTGGTGCTCTCGGGCCCGGGCCTCGAGGAGCAGTTCTTCGCCCGCGTGGAGGAGCGCGTCGTCGGCGAGGCGCGCGTGCCCGTGGCGGCGGCGGAGGACCTCGTCGTCATGAAGGTCCTCGCGGGGCGCCCGCGCGATCTCGACGACGTCGCGGCGATCATCCGGGCGCGCCGCGGTACCCTCGATGTGCCGCGGATTCGCGCCACGCTGGGCCTGCTCGAGAGCGCCCTCGACCGGCGCGACCTCCTGAGCGAGCTGGACCGCCTCGTGACCCTGGCCAGCCGGCCCGAGCCTCCGTCCGCCTGAGACCGCCGTCGGGTCTGTCCCTCCCACGGCTTTTCGGCCGACCCGCGCCGCTGCAACTCCGCCGTGGGCACGACGCGACTGGGGTTGATCTCAGCCGCGGCGGCGGGCGGCGAAGTAGGCCTCCATGTCCTGCATGCCGAGCGAGATCCCACCGTCCACGTCCAGGCTCGTGCCCGTGACCATCTCGGCGCGGGGCGAGCAGTAGAAGAGCACGGCATCCGCGATGTGCTCGGGCAGGACCAGCCGGCCCAGCGGGATGCGCTTGGCCAGCAGCTCGAGCTCGCCGGGGCGCGCGGCGCTCTCGGCGAGCGGCGTGACGGTGAGCCCGGGGCAGACGGCGTTGACGGTGATCCGGTCGCGGGCCAGCTCGAAGGCCAGATGCCGCGTGAAGCCCAGCACGCCCGCCTTGGAGGCCGTGTAGTCCGCACCGCCGAAGTAGCTCATGCGCTTGGCCGCCAGCGAGGCGATGTTGACGATGCGCCCCCCGCCCCGCGCGCGCATGGGGCGGATGGCCGCCCGCGCGCAGTTGAAGGTGCCGCCCAGGTTCACGTCCACGATCCGGTCCCACTCGGCATGCGACATGTCCTCCACGAGGAGCGGGCGGCCGAAGCCCGCGTTGTTCACGAGGATGTCGAGCCCGCCCAGCTCGGCCACGATCCGCGTCACCATGGCCTGAACCTGCCCCTCGTCCGCCACGTCGGCCGTCACAGCGATGGCGCGCCGCCCCAGCGTCCGCACCTCCTCGGCCACCGCCAGGGCGCGCTCCTCCCGGAGGTCGTTGATGGCGACGTCGGCCCCCTCACGCGCCAGCCCCACGGCGCAGGCGCGCCCTATCCCCTGCCCGGCGCCCGTGACGAGCGCGATCTTGCCCTGCTGCTCCATGACCTTCCCTCCTCATGCGCCGAGGCTAATGCTTCATGCGGGTCATGATGCCGGGCGGGATCTCGTCGGGGTCCACGCGGACGTCCAGGAGCGTCGGGCGCGGGTCGTCGAGGAAGCGCAACACCGCCCGGTCCAGCTCGTCGAGCCCCTCGATGCGCACTCCCGCTACCCCCAGCCCCGAGGCCACCCGGGCGAGATCGATGTCGCCCAGCGTGCTCGCCAGGAAATCCCCCTTCCGGAAGAGCTGCTGATAGGTCCGGACGGTGCCGAGGGCGCGGTTCGTCAGGACGACCCAGAGCACGGCGACCCGGTGGGAGGCCGCCGTCTCGAGCTCCATGCCGTTCATCAGGAAGCCGCCGTCCCCCGACACGCACAGCACCGGGGCCTCGGGCCGGGCGAGCTTGACGCCGATGGCGCCCGGGACGGCCCAGCCCATGACGGCCGAGCCCGCGGCGTGGTAGAAGCCGTCGCGCGGCTTGAGCGGGTAGTAGTGGACGGTGAACATCGTGTTGTTGCCGGCGTCCAGCGCCAGCTGGGTGCCGTCGGGCATCAGCCCGGCCAGGCGATGGATCACCGCCGGCGGCCTGAGCGGGCGCGTGCTCGAGCGCATCGCCTCCGGGTTCTCGTGAAGCGGGACGTCGCGCACGAGGAGCGCGAGGGCCTCGCGCCGGCTCCTGGCGCGGGCCTCGTCGGCCGGCAGCCGCCGGAGGATCGCTGCCAGGGTGGCCCGCGCGTCGCCGATGAGGGCGAGCGCCACCGGGTAGATGACGGAGATCTCCCGCGGATCGAGGTCCACCTGGAGGAAGCGCGCCCGCGGGACGAAGGCCTCGTCCCACGCGAAGTTGGTGTACTCGCCCAGCGTGGTCCCCACGGCGAGAACGAGATCCACCTCGGGCGAGGTCATCACCCGCACGGCGCGCGGCGAGCCGCCCATGGCCACATGCCCGAGCCAGAGCGGATGCCCGGCCGGCACCGCGGCCTTGCCCTTGAGCGTGGTGACCAGCGGCGCGCCGAGGGCCTCGGCCAGGGCGAGAAGCTCGGAGCGCGCGCCCGACAGCACCGAGCCCCAGCCGGCGAGGATCACCGGGCGGCGCGCGCCGGCCAGCAGCGCGGCCGCCTCGGCGACGCGCGCGGGATCGGGCAGCGGGCGGCGGTCGAAGGCGGGGGGCGGGGGCACCCGGTCTCGCCCCACCTCCGCCATCTGCACGTCCGGCGGGATGTTGAGGTGCACGGGCCCGCGCCGTCCGCTCATGGCCGTCTCGATGGCGCGCTCCACCGCCTCGGGCACCTCGCGCGCCGAGCGGAGCAGCAGGCTCGCCTTGGCAACGGGCTCGAAGAGCCGCGCCGGATCCGGGAAGCGGTGGATGCCGGAGAACTCCATCATGGCCTTCTTGCCGAACTGCGCGACAGGCGCGTTCCCGGTGATGGCCAGCAGCGGGACGGAGTCGGCGAAGGCCGAGGCCACGCCCCCGATGAGGTTGAGCGCCGCGCCGCCCGAGATGGAGCAGCAGACGCCGAGACCGCCGCGGGCCCGCGCGTTGGCGTCGGCCATGTAGGAGCCGCCCTGCTCGTTCTTCGACAGCACGAAGTCGAGCCGCCTGCGGCGCCCCTCGAGCGAGTGGAGCAGCCCCATGAGCCCCTTGCCCGGGACACCGAAGAGGTGGCGGACGCCGTGGGACTCGAGGGTGTCGAGAAGGTAGTCGGCCGCGTTCAGCGGACGTCTCCCCGACGCGCGAAGTAGGCGGCGGGCTCGGTGAAGGCCACCGACAGCCCCGCGTCCACGTCGAGACTGGCGCCAGTCACGAGGCGGGCCCGCTCCGCCGAGGCGAAGAAGAGCACGGCCTCGGCGATGTCCTCGGGCCTCACCGCCTCCCCCAGCGGGGCCCGGCGCGCCAGCGCCGCGCGCTCCTCCTCGGTGGCGCTGGCGAGGACCAGCGGCGTCAGCGTGAGCCCGGGGCAGACGGCGTTGACCGCGATGCGATCCCGCCCGAGCTCGAAGGCCAGATGTCGCGTCAAGCCGAGAATGCCCCACTTGGAGGCCGTGTAGTCCACGCCGCCGTGATAGGCCATGTTGCGGGCGGCGATGGAGGCGATGTTGACGATGCGGCCGCCGCCGCGGGCGCGCATGGGGGCGATGGCGGCCCGCGAGCAGCGGAAGGCGCCGCCCAGCGTCACGCTGACGCCGCGATCCCACTCGGCGGAGGAGAGCCGCTCGGCGAGGCTCGCGCGCACCAGCCCGGCGTTGTTGACGAGGATGTCGAGCCCGCCGAGTACGGTCACGACCCGGGCCACCATGGCCTCCACCTGTGCCTCGTCGCCCACGTCGGCGGGCAGGGCGACGGCGCGGCGCCCCAGGGCCTCGACCTCGCACGCCACCGCCGCAGCGCGGCCGGCATCGAGGTCGTTCACGCCGACCTCCGCCCCCTCGCGGGCGAGCCGGAGCGCGCAGGCCCGCCCGATCCCCTGCCCCGCCCCCGTGACCAGCGCCACCTTCCCCGCGAGTTCCATCCTCCCTGGGGTCAGGTCTTGCATTACGACAAACTGGGAGAAATGTTGAATTGCAAGACCTGACCCCAGGCTAGCGGCCCATGAGGAGGGTGGGCAGCCAGAGGACCAGCGGCGGAATATAGGTGGTCAGGAGCAGCACCACCAGCAGCGCCGCGATGAACGGCAGCGCCTCCTTGAAGGCCTCTCCGACAGCCACCTGGCCCAGCGAGGAGGTCAGGTACACGAGGAAGCCGACGGGTGGGGTGACCAGCCCGATCATCAGGTTCAGCACCACCACCACGCCGAAGTGGATGGGGTCGATCCCCACCTTCTGGATCAGCGGCAGGAACATCGGGACCAGGATGATCAGCGCCGGCACCGGGTCCAGCACCATGCCCCAGGCCAGGAAGAAGAGGTTGATCACGAGCAGCACCACCCAGCGCTCCGTCGAGATGCCCTGCACCGTGGCCACGATGGTGTCGCCCACGCGCATGTTGGCCAGGAGCCAGCCGAAGACATAGGAGGCGCTGAGGATCAGCAGCACCACGGCTGCCCCCGAGGCCGCCCGGCCGAGCACCCGCGGCAGGTCGCTGAGGGCCAGGCCGCGGTAGACGAAGAGCCCCACCAGGAGCGCGTAGAGCGCCGCCACCGCCCCCGCCTCGGTGGGCGTCATGGCGCCGGCCACGATGCCGCCCAGGACCACGGCAGGCATGAGCAGCGCGAAGAACGCGCTCCAGACCGCGCGGGCCCGCTCTGGCCATGTGGCGCGCGGCGCCGGCTCGTAGCCGCGGCGCCGGCTGATCAGGTAGGAGGTCACCATGAGGTAGAACCCCATGAGGAGCCCCGGCACGGCGCCGCCCAGGAAGAGCCGGCCGATGGAGAGATTCGTCAGGATGCCGAGCACGATCATCGGGATGGACGGCGGGATGATGGGCCCGATGGTGGCCGCCGCCGCGGTGAGCGCGGAGGAGTAGGCGGCGCCATAGCCCGCGCGCTTCATGGCCGGGATCAGCACCGAGCCCGTGGCGGCGCAATCGGCCACGGCCGACCCCGACACCCCCGCCATCAGCATGTTCGAGAGCACCACCACATGCGACAGCCCGCCGCGGAAATGCCCCACGAAGGCCTGGGACACCGCCACGAGCCGCTGGGTGATGCCGCCGGCATTCATCAGCTCGCCGGCCAGGTAGAAGAACGGGATGGCGAGGAGCGAGAAGGAGTCCATGCCCGCGATCATCCGCTGGGGGAGCACCTCCAGCGGGATCTGGCCGGGACTCAGCAGGATGAAGACCGTCGAGGCCAGCCCCATGGCGAAGGCCACGGGCACGCCCAGGGCGATGAAGCCGAAGAGCAGCAGGAGCAGGATCGCCAGCTCCACCGCTACCTCCCCGTCGGCAGCCGGGCCACGAGACGCGCCGCGATGAAGAGCCCCATGAGGCAGGCCCCCACGGGCAGCGCCGCGTAGAGGACCATGAGGGAGAAGGGCAGGAACGAGTAGGAGGTGATCTCGGCGCCCTGCACCACGGGGATGCTCTTGGCGATGAGGACCACGAGGAAGCCGAGCAC
>Ga0154441_1304_pt1 | contig 15541 bp, 10 predicted proteins | sample RifGroC2_FD_115945 | JGI IMG/M metagenome (GOLD analysis project Ga0154441, IMG submission 115945) | Candidatus Rokubacteria bacterium GWC2_70_16 | reverse complement strand
TCATCTCGCCCTGCTGATTTCGCTCGCCTCGCCGCGCGCCGCGGCTCATCTCGCCCTGCTGATTTCGCTCGCCTCGCCGCGCGCGGGGCCCAGCCCGCGGCCGCGGCTCATCTCGCCCTGCACCAGAAACTTGGTGCGAGAGGGGGGAGTTGAACCCCCACGGGGATGCCCCTCTGGATCCTAAGTCCAGCGCGTCTGCCAGTTCCGCCACTCTCGCACGGTCGAATGCGTGACCACCTTGGCGGGCCGACCGCCCCCAGAGGATAACACAGGGCCCCGGGCCCGACCTTCCGGCCCGGCCGCGGCCCGGGCCCGCGCGAGAGCCGGGGGGCCGTGCAGCGGCTCAGCCGCCCCTGGTCGCCAGCTCGCTGCAGTAGGCGTAGAGGGCGTCGTACACCGCGAACTGGCGGGCCATGTTCTCGTGATCGTCCCGGCTGATCGCCCTGAAGCCGCTGGCGACGGCATAGAGCCCCCAGGCCTCCCTGGCGATGTCCCGGGCCTCCGTGTCGGCCCCGCGGACGATCAGCGCCAGGGCGCGGAGAGCCGGGTCCTCGAGCCGGTACTTCTCGAGGAAGGCGTCGAAGGAGCAGCGGTCCCTGTGATGCCCCAGCTCCACCCCGGGCACGTCGAAGGCGATGGCGCCCTCGCGCCGGGCTGTGTCCATCACCTCGGCCTCCGGGACGAAGAGGAACTCCGCCCCGGGATCGATGAAGCGCTGGATCAGCCAGGGGCAGGCGATGCGGTCCACGCGGGCCCTCTCGCGGGTCACCCATTTCATGCGGCGCTCACCCCCCTCGTCCAGAAGAGCAGCAGGCCCACGGCCGCAGCGCCGGCGATGAGCAGAGGCTCGGGAATCTTGAAGCGCCAGACGAGGCCGAGGGCCACGAGGCCGATCAGGAGCGTCGAGAGGTCCACGATGGCGCGACGGGCGAGGACGACGCACGCCCCGGCGATGGCGCCCGCGGCGGCGGCCGTCACGCCGCCCACGAAGGCCTTGACCTGCGGGTTGCCGCTCACGCGGTCGAACCACGGGAAGGGGATCACCACGAAGAGATAGACCGGCAGGAAGACCCCGACGGCCGCCAGCAAGGCGCCGGCCTGCCCGGCGACCAGGTAGCCGATGAAGGCCACGGTGATCACCACCGGGCCCGGCGTGATCATGGCCACCGCCACGGCGTCGAGAAACTGCTTGTCGTCGAGCCAGCCATGCTCCTGCACCACGCCCCCGTAGAGGAAGGGCACGATGGCGAGCCCGCTGCCGAAGACGAAGGCGCCCGCCTTGGCGAAGAAGCCGAGGATCGTCCCCAGCGTGCCGAGGGAGGCGGGCTCACGCAGTCCCTGGATCAGCAAGAGCGGGAGCGGGGCCGCCGTCCAGAGCGCGGCCCGCGCGCCGAGGAGCCGCCGGACCCAGGCCGGCGGGGCCTGGACGAGGAGGGCCAGCACCCCGCAGAGGACGAAGAGCGTCGCGATCTCCGACTCGGTCCAGGCCGTGACCACCCCCATGACCAGGAAGATGCCCCAGAGGAGCCGGTCCCGGCTCATGGTGAGCCGCGCCAGGCGGTAGGCGGCACGCGTGATGATGGCGATGACGGCCGCGCCCACGCCGAGGAAGGCGGCCTGCATCCACGACAGCCCGCCGTAACGGACGTAGAGCATGGAGATGGCCACGGTCATCACGTAGGAGGGCAGGATGAAGGCCAGCCCCACGAGGGTGGCGCCCCAGACCCTCGAGTGGATGTAGCCGAGGCAGATGGCGAGTTGCGCCGCCAGAGGGCCCGGGGCGAGCTGGGAGAGCGCCAGCGACTTCCTGTACTCCTCCAGGGTGAACCACTTCCGCCGCTCCACCAGGTCCCGCTGCATGTAGCCCACGAGGGCCACGGGCCCCCCGAAGCCGAGGGCGCCGAGATACAGGAAGTACCGGAGGAGCTCGGACAGAGTGGGCACCGGTGCTACCTCCTCTCCCCTATGGTCGCGTAGAGGCCATCGAAGATGGTCATGCCGTGGGCGAGCACCGTCTGGTCATCGGGCAAGGCGGCCAGCAGGCCGCGGAGCGCGAGATCCAGGCCCCGGGCCTCCTCGCGGCCGAACTTGTCGTCCCGAAGATCCGCGTCGTGGACGATCTCGGCCAGGCTCGCGAGTCGCCGATCGGGCAGGCCCGCGCGCCCGAGCACGGTCTCGAAGGTGCAGTCCTCCCCCTGGTGGCCGAACTCCGCCCCGAGGGCGTCGAAGGGGATGGCGCCCGCGGGGAACTTCTCGGGCGGAGCGAAGAGGAACTCCGCCTCCGGATCGATGAAGCGCTTGATGAGCCACGCCGAGGCGATCCGGTCCACGTGGGGGCGCGGGCGGGTCACCCAGCGGGAACCCCGGAGCGCGTCGAGCGCGGTGCCGGCGCTCGCGGCCGGCCTTTCCTGCCGCGGATGGAGGCGCATCTCGAGGGTGTCGCGGAGACGCCTCACCTCCTCGTAGCCCGGGGCATCGAAGAAATCGATGCTCCGCACCCGCTCCGCCTCCCGGGTGAGCCGCGCCATCTCCTCGCGCTGGCTCGAGGCCCGGCGCCCCGCGGCGCGCCGCTCGAGCCCGCGGGCGAGCTTGCGATAGCGCTCGGCCAGCGCCCGGTAGTCCTCGTCCCGCGCCTGCTGGAAGAGCCGGACGACGTCGTCCCGGGGCATGTTCTCGATCCGGTACACCCTGAGCAGCGTGGCCTCGCCGCCCGCCTTCTGGGTCTCCTGGGCGAGCCACTGGAAGCGCTCGAGGTGCTCCGGGGACATGGGCAGCAGGTAGACCGATGGCTTGAGCGCCACCGCGCCGAGCGCGCGGAGCTTCCTCCACACCCGCACCCGCACGCTCGACGGGTGAGGCGGCAGGCTCACCATCAGGAGGAGCCACGCGGCGGCACCGGCCGGCGCCTGGGACATGGAATCCGGGGGCGACTCAGTCATGCAACACCTGTTGCATGACTGTAACACTGGTGTCAATGCCCTGCCCGGAAGCGGGCGGTCAGACGATGCTGGCGGGCGGATCCCCGGGGGGCGGGCCCAGCACCTCGCGCACCTTGCGCGCCAGGGCCCCCGGCGTGAAGGGCTTCTGCAGGAAGGCGATGCTCGGGTCGAGCACGCCCTGGTGCACGATGGCGTTCTCCGTGTAGCCGGACATGTAGAGGACCCTGGCATCGGGCCGGAGCGCGGCCAGCCGGTCCACCAGCGCCCGGCCGCTCATCTCGGGCATCACCACGTCGCTCACGATCAGATGGATCGGGCCGTCATGCTCCTGCGCCAGCCTGAGGGCCTCGTGGGGACTGGCGGCCTCCAGCACGCGGTAGCCGCCTGCCTCGAGGGTTTCCCTGGCCAGCGCCCGCACCTCCTCCTCGTCCTCCACCAGGAGGATGGTCTCGCTGCCCCGCGGCAGCGCCTCGAGGGCGGCGGGCGCCGCCTCCTCGGCCGTCTCCTCCACACGGGGCAGGTAGATCTTGAAGGTGGTCCCGCGCCCGGGCTCGCTGTACACCCAGATGTGCCCACCGTGCTGCTTGACGATCCCGTACACGGTGGCGAGCCCGAGCCCTGTCCCCTGCCCCGGCCCCCTGGTGGTGAAGAAGGGCTCGAAGATGCGCGCCTTCGTCCCGGCGTCCATGCCATGCCCGGTGTCCGTCACGGCGAGCATCACGTAGCGGCCGGGCTCGACCTCGGCATGGGTCCTCGCGTACTCCTCGCCCAGCTCCACGTTGCCCGTCTCGATGGTGAGCCGCCCGCCCTCGGGCATGGCCTGCCGGGCGTTCACCACCAGGTTCAGGATCACCTGCTCCATCTGCGAGGGATCCACCTTCACCCGCCCCAGCGCCGGCCCGAGCACGGTGACGAGGTCGATGTCCTCCCCGATGAGGCGGCCCAGGACCTCATGCATGCCCTGCGTGGCGGCGTTGAGGTCCACGACGCGCGGCTGCAGCGCCTGGCGCCGGCTGAAGGCCAAGAGCTGGCGCGTGAGCCCCGTCGCCCGCTCGGCCACGTTGCGGATGCTGTCCACGTGGCGCCGGAGCGGGCTCTGCTGCCCGAGCGCCTCGGCCAGGAGGTCGGTCCGGCCCGAGATCACGGTGAGGAGATTGTTGAAGTCATGGGCGATCCCGCCGGCCAGCCTGCCGATCCCTTCCATCTTCTGCGACTGGCGGAGCTGCGCCTCGAGTTCCTTGCTGGCGGTGATGTCGGCCAACACCGCCACCGTCCCGGCGATGGCGCCTCCGGCGTCCCGGAGCGGGGCCATGGACAGGCTCACGTCGATGAGCATGCCGTCACGCCGGAGCCGCCGTGTCTCGATGTCCGTCAGCGTGTCGCCGCTCAGCACGCGGTCGATGAGCCCGCGGAACTCGTCCTGGAGATCTGCCGGCACGGTGGGATTGGGCCGCCCCAGCACCTCCGCGGCGCTCCAGCCGAAGATGCGCTCGGCGGCCGCGTTCCACGTCCCGATCACGCCCTCAGGGCTGAGCGCCCAGATGCCGAGCGGCGAGGCCTCCACCACGGCGCGGAGCTCCTGCGTCCGCTCCTCCACCCTCCGCTCGAGCTCGGCGTGGGCCGCCCGCAGCTCCCGCTCGCGCTCCTCGAGCCGGGCCGCCGTGGCGTCGAAATCCCGTCCGAGCTCTCCCAGCTCCTCGCCGCCATAAGGGGCGCCGACCCGGGCCCCCGTGTCCCCGGCCCTGAGCCTGCGGCTCGCCCCCAGCAGGCGGCGGATCGGCCGCAGCAGCATCGCCGCGCCGCCGAAGGAGGCCACCAGGAGAGCGAAGAGGGTGCTGAGACCGAGCAGCGTCACGTTGCGCGCGAGCACGCGGTCCACCTCCGCCACGGCCACGGCTTCCTGGATCCCGACGGCGACGTGAACCTGCGCGTCCCGGCCCTCCACGCGAAGCGGCGCATGCGCGAAGAGGCGCGGGTGCCCGTCCAGCCCCATGGCTCGCAGTGTCCCCCCGCCCGGCCGCGCGGCGATGGCCTTGAACAGCGGGGTGTCGGCCACGTTCTTCCCCCGCAGGGTCGCGACCTCCGGGTGCCGCGCCAGGACGACGCCGTCGCGGTCGATGAGGAGCACGGCGGCGCCGACCGGCAGCCGCATGGCGGCGATGAGGCGCTCCAGCGCGGCCAGGTCGAGCCCCACGCCGACCACGGCGCGCAGCGCCCCGGACGATTCCACGGCGGGATAGGCGAGGCTCAGCATCGGCTTGCCCGTGATGCGCCCCAGGGCGTAGCGGCCCACGGCGAGGTTCCCCGTCTTGACGGTCTCCTGCCACCACGGCCGATCCGCGAAGCTCACGGGGCGCCCCGGCGGAACAGCGCTGCAGAACAGCGTGCCGTCGGGGCGCGTCGCGACGACGTTGACGTAGGCGGGGAGCTGGACGAGGAGCCGCGCGAAGATGGGGGCGCAGGCCTTGTCGTCATTCCGGCGGATCTCGGGCAGCTGGGCCAGCCCCACGAGCAGCTGCCGCGCCCCCTCCACGAGGCGCTCATGGCCCATGGCGACGTCGTGGGCCATCGAGGCGGCGCTCTCCTGAGCGGCGCCGAGCATGGCGCGGCGCTGCTCGGCTGCCGTGTAGACGATGACGCCCAGCGCCGGGACCACGGCCAGCACCACCAGCAGGAACAGCCGGGCCCTGAGCCCGAAACGCACTGAGCGCATCGCACCTCGTCGTGTCGGTCGGATGAGCCCGCGGGGCGGGAGTGCCGCCGAGGGCGTAGACGCGCAGTCTGCCAATTCGCCGGGAGTTCGCACATGAGCCGATTGCCTCATTTTGGCCGGCTTGCCCGGCGCAGGCGCCCTGGCCTATCCTGCAGGGCACTGTGTCCCACGAGGATCTGAGCCGCGACCACCTCACCCGGCAGACGCGCGACCCGGGCTCGAGCGCGCTGCTCACCGATCTCTACCAGCTCACCATGCTCCACTCCTATGTCCGGCACGGGATGACCGAGCCGGCGACCTTCGAGCTGTTCGCGCGCAAGCTGCCGCCGACCCGCAACTTCCTCATGGCCGCCGGGCTCGAGCAGGCGCTCGGGTTCCTGGAGGCCTTGCGCTTCACCGAGGAGGAGCTCGACTGGGTGGCGCGGAGCCCGCGCTTCGACCGGGCCTTCGTGGACTACCTGGCGGCGTTCCGCTTCACCGGGGAGGTGCACGCCATGCCGGAGGGCACCGTCTTCTTCCCGGACGAGCCCATCCTGCGCGTCACGGCGCCCATCCCCCAGGCGCAGCTCGTGGAGTCGCGGCTCATCAACCTGCTCCACTTCGAGACGCTCATCGCCTCCAAGGCCGCGCGCTCGGTGCTGGCGGCGCCGGGCAAGCTGCTGGTGGATTTCGGGCTGCGGCGGGCGCATGGCGCCGAGGCCGGGCTCCTGGCGGCGCGCGCCTGCTATCTCGCCGGCATGTCCGGCTCCTCCACCGCGCTCGCCGAGCTGCGCTTCGGGGTGCCGGCCTTCGGCACCATGGCCCATTCCTTCGTCCAGGCGCATGACGACGAGACGGAGGCCTTCCTCGACTTCGCCCGCGACCATCCGCGGGACGCCGTCCTCCTGCTCGACACCTACGACACCGAGGCCGCCGCCGAGAAGGTCGTCCGGCTGGCCCCGCGCCTGGCGCAGGAGGGAGTCCGGATCAAGGGCGTCAGGCTCGACAGCGGCGATCTCGGCGAGCATGCGCGAAAGGTGCGACGCATCCTGGACGCGGGCGGGCTCCGGGAGGTCACGATCTTCGTCAGCAGCAGCCTCGACGAGCGCGCGTTGCGGGATCTCCTGGCCGGCGGAGCGCCCATCGACGGCTTCGGCATCGGCTCACGGCTGGACACCTCGGCGGACGCCCCCTACCTCGACTGCGCCTACAAGATCCAGGAGTACGCCGGGCGCCTCCGGCGCAAGCGCTCCGAGGGCAAGGCCACGTGGCCGGGCCGGAAGCAGGTGTTCCGGCGCTACGAGGGCGGCCGGATGGTCGAGGACCTCCTCACGATCGAGGACGATCCCCAGGAGGGCGAGCCGCTGCTGCGGCCGGTGATGCGCGGGGGGCGCCGCATCGGGCCTCCGGTGCCGCTGGCGGACTCGCGGGCGCATGCCGCGGCGCAGCTCGCCGCCCTGCCTCCGGCCTTGCAGAGCCTCGATCCCGCCCCCGCCTACCCCGTGCGCGTGGCCCCGGCCCTGGTGGCGGCGGCCAGGGCCGTGGACGACCGCACGCCCTGAGCCCGCTCGACCCAGGGCAGGCCCGGGAGCGCGCGCAGCGCCCGGCCCGCCTGCCGGCGGGCCGGAGGCGGCCGCCCGCCGCCCTATCCGGGGAGCACCGCGAGGAAGGAGAGCAGCTCGGCATTGACCTCGGCGGGACGCTCCTGCTGGGTCCAGTGGCCGCAGCCGGGCAGCATGACGAGCCGCCTCAGGCCCGGCACCGTCTCTCGGAGCTGATCGAGGGCCCGCCTGTGCATGGCAATGACGAGGTCGCGCTCTCCGGCCACGAACAGCGCCGGCTGCATCACCTTCGCGTGATGCCAGGGGGCCGTCAGCTCCCAGGTGAGGTCCATGGCGCGATACCAGCTGAGCCCCCCGCTGAAGCCAGTGCGCTGGAACTCGACCGTGTAGAAGTCCAGGTCGGCCTCGGTGAGCCAGGCCGGCAGGCGTTCGGGATCCCCCAGGTTGTCGAGAAACCTGGCCGCGCCAGGCATGATGGGACGCCACCCCTGCGCAGCGGGCGCATCCCCCGAGGCCGAGTAGAGCACGCGGCGGAGCGTGGCGCGCACATCACGCCCGAGCTCGGCCTCGGCCACGCCCGGCTCCTGGAAGTAGAGCATGTACATGAAGTGCTCCCCGGCCGCCTGTGCGAGCGCCGCCGTGGGCCGGATGGACCCCCGCGGCGAGTAAGGCACGGAGAGCACGGCCACGGCCCGGAAGCGGTCGGGCCGCATCAGCGCGCAGTTCCACGCCACGGGCGCCCCCCAGTCATGCCCCACGATCACGGCCGTCTGCTCCCCGAGGGCGTCCAGCAGCCCCACCATGTCGCCCACGTGGTGGAGCATGGTGTACGTCTCGATGGCCGCGGGGCGATCGGTGTGCCCGTACCCCCGCATGTCCGGCGCGATGGCGCGGTAGCCGGCGGCCGCCAGCGCCGACAGCTGATGGCGCCAGGAGTACCAGGACTCCGGGAAGCCGTGGCAGAGGAGCACCGCCGGCCCGCGCCCCTGCTCGGCCACGTGCATGCGGATGCCGTTGCTCTCGACGACGCGGTGGGCGACGCCGGTCACCGCGCTCAGGCCTTGTCGCCCTTCTCCAGCTTCGCCCAGCTGTCGCGCAGCGAGACCGTGCGATTCCACACGGGCCGGCCGGGGACGGACTCTTTGGTGTCCACGCAGAAGTAGCCGTTGCGCTCGAACTGGTGGCGGCTGCCGGGGGCGGCATCTCCGAGACCCGGCTCCAGCCGGCAACCCGTGAGGCGCTCCAGCGAATTCGGGCTCAGATCGGCCTTCCAGTCGCCGGCCTCGTCGTCTCCCCCCGGCCGGGGAACCCGGAAGAGGTGGTCGTACAGCCTCACCTCCGCCTCCACCGCATGCGCCGCCGACACCCAGTGGATGGTCCCCCGGACCTTGCGCCCATCGGGGGCATCGCCACCACGGGTGGCCGGATCGTAGCTGCAGCGCAGCTCCACCACCTGGCCGGTGCGCTCGTCCTTGACCACGCCCGTGCAGCGCACCAGATAGGCGTAGCGCAGCCGCACCTCGGCCCCGGGGGCCAGGCGGTGGTACTTCCTCGGCGGCTCCTCGCGGAAATCGTCCTGCTCGATGTAGAGCACCCGCGAGAACGGCACCTGGCGGGTGCCCATGGCGGCGTCCTCGGGGTTGTTGACGGCCTCCATCATCTCCACCTGCCCCTCGGGGTAGTTCTCGATGACCACCCGGAGGGGCCGCAGCACGGCCATGGCGCGCGGCGCCCGCCGGTTGAGGTCCTCGCGCAGGCAATGCTCGAGGTGGGCCACGTCCACGAGGGCGTCCTTCTTGGCCACGCCGATGCGCTCGCAGAAGTCCCGGATCGCCTCCGGCGTGTAGCCGCGCCGACGCAGGCCCGCGATGGTCGGCATCCGCGGGTCCTCCCAGCCGCCCACATGCCCGCCCTCCACCAGCTCCAGCAGCTTGCGCTTGCTCAGCACCGTGTGGCTCAGACTGAGGCGGGCGAACTCGATCTGCTGCGGGTGGTAGATGCCGAGGGCGTCCAGGCACCAGTCGTAGAGCGGCCGGTGGTCCTCGTACTCCATGGTGCAGATCGAATGCGTGATCCCCTCGATGGAGTCCGACTGCCCGTGGGCGTAGTCGTACATCGGGTAGATGCACCAGCGGTCGCCGGTGCGTTGATGCGCCACCTTGCGGATCCGGTACATGGTGGGATCCCGCAGGTTGAGGTTCGGGGAGGCCATGTCGATCTTGGCGCGCAGCACGCGGGAGCCGTCGGGGAACTCGCCGGCCCGCATCCGCTCGAAGAGGTCCAGGTTCTCCTCCACACTGCGGTTGCGGTACGGGCTCTCCGTCCCGGGCCGCGTGAGCGTGCCACGGTGCTGGCGGATCTCCTCCGCGCTCAGATCGTCCACGTAGGCGTTGCCGGCCCTGATGAGGGCCACCGCCCACTCGTAGAGGCGGTCGAAGTAGTCGGAGGCGTGATAGAGGTGCGGCCCCCAGTCGAAGCCGAGCCAGCGGACGTCCTCCATGATCGACTCGACGTACTCGGCCGTCTCCTTGGTCGGGTTCGTGTCATCGAAGCGGAGGTGGCAGCGGCCGCCCGGGTGCTCGGCGGCCAGGCCGAAGTTGAGGCAGATGCTCTTGGCATGTCCGATGTGGAGATAGCCATTGGGCTCGGGGGGGAAGCGCGTGACCACGCGGCCGCCGAAGCGGCCCGAGGCCAGGTCCTCCGCGATGAGCTTGCGGATGAAGTTGGGGGCCGGCTCGCCCGGGGGCATGCCGCAACTATACCCCGATCCCGGGCGAGGCAGGAGGAGAGGGGGGTCGGCGCGTCACTGCGGTTGCCCTCCCCCCGGGAGCTACAGGGCCGATTGACCGGGCCGGCGCCGGCGACTAGCATCGCGGGAGCACCCCGGAGGCCATCCCCTACCGCGAGGAGGACATGCCCGTGGCCTGGAACTATGTGAACATCGAGAAGTCCCCGCCCGTCGCCGTCGTCCGGTTCGACCGCAAGGGAAGCCGCAACGCCTTCAACCAGCACCTCGTCGGCGAGCTCACCGAGGCGGCGCGGAGCTTCCACGACGACCTCGAGACGCAGTGCGTGGTGCTGGCCGGCGCCCCGGAGGCCTTCTCGGCCGGCGCCGACCTCAAGGACGCCGCCTCCTGGCAGATCGCGGCGCAGAGCGACCTCGAGCGCCGGCGTCGCTTCTACTCCGGCGTGCGCCTCTGCAAGGCCTGGGAGGAGATGCCGCAGATCACCGTGGCGGCCATGGAGCGCATGGCGGTCGGCGCGGGCTGCGCCATCGCGCTGGCCTGCGACTGGCGCGTGCTGGGACGGGGGGCCTTCCTCTATGTCCCCGAGGTGCAGATCGGCCTCAATCTCCAGTGGGGCGCGCTGCCTCGCCTGATCACCCTCGTGGGCCCGGCCCGGGCCAAGCGCATCACGCTGCTCTGCGAGAAGCTCGACGCGGCCACGGCGCTCGACTGGGGGCTGGTGGATGCTCTCGCGGAGGACGGCCACACCGTGGAGGTGGCGCTCGAGATGGCCCGGCGGGCGGCCGAGAGGCCGGCCGTCACGCTCCGCCTCATGAAGGAGGCGATCAACGCCACCGCCGGCGCCCTCCACCGCGCCACCTGCTTCGCCGACGGCGACCAGAGCCAGCTCACGGGGGGCTTCGAGGCGGCGCGCGCCGCCCGGGAGGCCTTCGCCCGGCGCTGAGGCAGGCGCGCAGAGCGCAGCCCTCCATCAAATCGTGCCCCGCTCGCGCAGGGCTTGGAGATCCTGGCTGCTCATCCCCAATACCTCGCCGTAGATGGCCGCGTTGTGCTCGCCGAGGCGCGGGGGGAATGCCAACTCCACCCCGCCCTCGTCGCTCACCTCTGCCAGCGGCGGCAGCACGACCTCCGTGCCGCTTCGAGGGTCCTTCACGCGAGTCAAGGCCTGCTTCAGCAGTGGCTCCGCGAGCACATCCGTCAGCGAATTCAACTTCGCCACGGGAACGCCGATGCGGTTCAGCGCCGCGAGCAACTCGGTGGTGGTCAGCGTTCGCGTGCAGTCGGCGAGGCGCGCGTTGAGGCGCTCCACGTCGGCGATGCGGCCCGCGTTGCGTTGATACTCCGGCTCGGCCAGGGACTCGAAGCCGGGCAGCCTGGTGACCGCTTCCCACTGCCGGTCGTTGCCGACGGTGACGTACACGTATCCATCGCGGGTCGGATACACCGACACCGGCGCGAAGAACTGGTGCGTGTTACCACGCCGGGTCACCTCCTCGCCCAGCGCCGTCAGCATCAGCGGGTTGGCCATCCACGCCGCCGCCGAGCGGAACATCGCCACGTCAATGCGCGAGCCCTCACCCGTGACCGCGCGCCTGTACAGCGCCTTCATCACCGCCCCGTACGCATGTTCCGCCGCGCCGAGATCAACCATCGGCAGCCCGAACACGAGCGGCGTCCCGCCGGGCTCGCCCGTCAGCTCCATCCACCCCGCTCGCGCCTGCAGCACCGGATCGTAGGCGGCCTCGTCATGCTCGGGTCCAAAGCCCGACACGCCGACCCAGATGAGATCGGGGCGAATGGCCTTCAGTGACTCGTAATCGATGCCGAGCTTGGCATAGCTGGAGACGCGGTTGTTCGTGGCGAAGATATCAACAGGGAGTCGAGCAATCAGCGCATGCAGGAGCGCGCGGCCTTCGGCGTCCGCAAGATTCAGCGTGATCGCCTGCTTGCCGCAGTTGTTCGGCAGAAAATAGCTCGCCATCCCGTCCTCGCCCACGTGGTTCCGCCCGACGTACCGGTTGGGGTCGCCGCGCCCGGGGGCCTCCACGCGAATCACGCGCGCCCCATCACGGGCGAGGCGCTGCGTGAGGAACGGCAGCGTCGTGGCCTGCTCGAGGGAGAGGACGGTGAGGTTGGACAGAAGAGGCGCGGGGCGGCTAGTCATCGTTCATCACCCGCCAGCGCCGTTCCTTGCCGTTCCGCGCCGCCGGCACGTGGTGTGCGGAGCAGCAGAGAGCGCCGTCTCGGTCAAGACGGGCCCGCGGTGTCACGGCAGAGATGAACCAGGCGAGCATTGCGCGCCGATCCTGCCACAGCGCGTGGGAGAGGTCAAACCGCCGATCACCTCCAACCCGCCCCCACTCCACCAGCGGCGCCGTGCTGGGGGGCGGGCAGGGCCTCCGGGAGGTCGCCCGCACTCCGGGGCCGCGGCCGTCCTGTCAGTGGGCGCGGATCCAGGCCGCGATCGCCGAGACGACCTTCGGCTCGAGCCCGAGATAGCCGTGAGCGGCCTTGGCCTCGCAGGGATCCGAGATGGGCGGGCTCCCGCCTTCGAAGGTCATGAGCTCCTTGACCGCCGCGCGCCTGAGCGCCTTCATGATGGACTGCGCGCCGGCATAGGGGGAGGCGCGGCAGGTATCGTCCCTGTGATGGACCACGAGCGTGGGCACGCGGATGTCCTCGAGCCCTCCGTGCCGCATGCTCTCGTAGGTCAGCTTCGACGTCTCGGTGACCGAGGAGGTGAGCACGATGCCGTCCGGCCCGCCCTCGGTGATCCGGGCGGCCGTGCTGGCCGCGGAGAGCGCGCCCATGCTGTGGCCCACGAGCCACACTGGGACCTTCGCGATCTCGCGCATGGCCGCGATCGCCCGCTTGACGTCCTCCGCATGCTCCTTGCTGGTGCGGACGTTCCAGAGCCCCCGCTTCCGGTCGGAGGGCGTGTCGAGGATGGCGACCAGAAAACCCTCGCCGGCCCAGCGCAGCCGGGTCCGCACGAGGAAGTTGCCCTGGAGCTGTCCCGGTCCCGCGGTGGTGAGGGCCAGGTTGCCGTCGCCTCCCGCGAAGAGGATCACGCTGGCCACCGGGGTGTCGGCCGGGCGCAACAGGAGGAATGATTCGGTGACTCCCGGCCGCGCCGGCACGGTGCGGACCTCCTCGTCGATTCCCCGCGCGGCCGGAGGAGCGAGCGCGACCACCGCGAGCAGGACGGCGAGAGCGGCTCCCTGGCGGCTCATGGGCTGACCGGATCATAGACCCCGCGATGAGCCCCGACAAGACACGGCCGCGGGCCGAGCCCTTCCCCCGCCCGCGTCGGCAAGGCCCGGCCAGGGATCAGGAGGTCGCGCGGGCGGCCGCTCCAAGTTGACAGCACCGGGCCGAGGGCACATCATGCGGGCAGCGATGGCCACGGCGCGCACGGTCGGGGAGCTCCGCGACAGCGGGTACGGACCACGATCCGTCAAGCAGGAGTTGCGTGACAACCTGATCGCGCGGCTCACGCGCGGCGAGCCCCTCTTCCCGGGCATCATCGGCTACGAGGAGAGCGTCGTCCCGCAGATCGAGAACGCGCTGCTCAGCGGCCAGGACATCGTCTTCCTCGGCGAGCGCGGCCAGGCCAAGACCCGCATGGCGCGCCTCCTGGTGGGCCTCCTCGACGACGAGGTCCCGGCGCTCCTCGGGTGCGAGATCAACGACGACCCGCTGGCGCCCATCTGCCACGCCTGCCGGCTCCGCGTGGCCGCCGAGGGCGATGCGGCCGCCGTGGCCTGGCTCCCCCGCGACCGCCGCTACGGCGAGAAGCTCGCCACCCCCGACATCACCATCGCCGACCTCATCGGCGAGGTGGACCCGATCAAGGTCGCCGAGGGGCGCTATCTCTCCGACGAGCTGACCATCCACTACGGGCTGCTGCCGCGCACCCACCGCGGCATCTTCGCCATCAACGAATTGCCCGATCTCGCCGAGCGCATCCAGGTGGGGCTCCTCAACATCATGGAGGAGCGCGACGTCCAGATCCGCGGCTACAAGGTGCGCCTGCCGCTGGACCTCTTCGTGGTGGCCAGCGCCAACCCCGAGGACTACACCAACCGCGGCCGCATCATCACCCCGCTCAAGGACCGTTTCGGCTCGCAGATCCGCACCCATTACCCGCGCCGGCTCGAGGACGAGATCGCCATCATGGAGGCCGAGCACACCGCCTTCCGCACCGACGGCCTCCGCGTCACCGCTCCCGACTACATGAAGCAGGTGGTGGCGGAGCTGACCCACCTGGCACGCCGCTCCCCCGAGATCAGCCAGCGCTCGGGCGTCTCGGTGCGCGTGAGCATCTGCAATTACGAGAACCTGCTCTCGAGCGCGCTGAAGCGCGCCATCCGCCTGGGCGAGCAGGAGGTCGCGCCGCGGGTGAGCGACCTCGGGGCCATCATCGCCTCCACGGCCGGCAAGATCGAGCTCGAGACCGTGGGGGAGGCGAGCGAGGAGAAGGTGCTCGGCAAGCTCGCCCAGAAGGCGGTGCTCAACGTCTTCAGCAAGCGCTTCGCGGCCGGCGAGCTCGACGATGTCGTGGGCGCCTTCAAGGGGGGCTTGCGCATCGAGGTGTCCGACAGCATGCCCGCGCGGGAGTACCTGCGCCAGATCGGTGAAGTGCGCCCGCTCCACGCCGCCGCCCGGCGGCTCGGTGCCGTGGACGAGGCCGGCATGGCCGCCGCGCTGGAGTTCATCCTCGAGGGCCTCCACCTCTCCCGCAAGCTCAACAAGGACGTCCAGGCCGGGCAGGCCCGGTACCGGGGCTGAGGGGAGCGGGACGGCCGTGGCGCGGATCCGCTACTCGCGCTGGGACGGCACGCAGCGGCTCGACGACCTCGACGCCGACGCGCTCCTCTCGGCGATGTCCGACGACCTCCTCGCGGGCGCCGACCTCAGGAGCGCGCTGCGCCGCCTCTTCCAGCGGGGCGCGCACCCCCCGCAGGGGCAGCGGCTGCAGGGACTGCAGGACCTGATCCGGCGCCTGCAGCGCCAGCGCCAGCAGCGGCTCGACCGCTACGATCTCGGCTCGGCGCTCGCCGACATCGAGAAGAAGCTGGACGAGATCATCCAGAAGGAGCGCGCGGGCATTCCGGCGCGGCTCCCTGAAGGCCCCGAGCGCGACCGGCGACTGGAGAGTCTCGACCGCCTGCCACCGGATGCCGCCGGGCGCATCAAGGGTCTGCAGGCCCACCCCTTCGCCGATCCCGAGGCCGAGCGGCTCTTCCAGGACCTCCTCCGGTCGCTGCAGGAGCAGATGCTCCAGCCCTTCCTCAAGGGGATGAAGCAGGGGCTCGAGGGCCTCACGCCCGAGGACCTGGCGCGCACGCGCGAGATGCTCCGCGACCTCAACCGCATGCTCCGCCAGCGCGTGGACGGGGAGGAGCCCGACTTCGACGCCTTCAAGCAGAAGTGGGGCCAGCACTTCCCCGGCGCCGAGAGCCTGGACGACGTCCTCGAGCAGATCGCCCGCCAGAGCGCCCAGATGCAGTCGCTCATGGAGAGCATGTCGCCGGGGCAGCGCGCCCAGCTCGAGGAGATGATGCGCTCGCTCTTCATGCAGGACGAGCGGCTCGAGGC
>Ga0154441_1207_pt4 | contig 15578 bp, 16 predicted proteins | sample RifGroC2_FD_115945 | JGI IMG/M metagenome (GOLD analysis project Ga0154441, IMG submission 115945) | Candidatus Rokubacteria bacterium GWC2_70_16 | reverse complement strand
CGTGCCCGAGGACGTCAAGACGCTGCTCGCCTCCTTCTCCAGCATCGAGGACGCCTCCGAGACCGTCTCCGCCATCATCGCTGAGGGTATCATTCCCGCCGCCCTCGAGATGCTCGACGAGGTGATGATCCGCGCCATCGAGGAGGGCATCCACGCCGGGTACCCGAAGGGGGCCAGCGCCGTGCTCCTCATCGAGCTGGACGGTCCCCGGGCCGAGATCGAGGCCCAGGCCCGGCGCATCGAGGAGATCTGCCGCGCGCACCTGGCGCTGGAGCTGCGCGTGGCCCAGAGCGAGCCCGAGCGCGCGCTGCTCTGGAAGGGGCGCAAGGAGGCCGCGGGGGTCATCGGCCGGCTCACCCCCAACTGGCTGCTCCAGGACGCCGTGGTGCCGCGCTCGCGGCTGCCGGAGATCATGCGCGAGATGCTCGCGATCTCGGCGCGCCACCGGCTCGTGTTCGCCAATGTCTTCCACGCCGGCGACGGCAACCTGCATCCCATCATCTGCTACGACGACCGCGTGCCGGGGGAGCTCGAGCGCGCCAAGCAGGCCAACGAGGCGCTCATGCACGCCTGTCTCGCCATGGGGGGCAGCGTCACCGGCGAGCACGGCGTGGGACTGGACAAGGCCGAGAAGCTGCCCTATCAGTTCGCCGAGGCGGATCTCAACTTCATGGCGCGACTGAGACGCGTCTTCGACCCCGACACGCTCATGAACCCCGGCAAGCTCCTGCCCGATCACCCGGCCTGCGCAGAGGGCTTCAGGCCGGCCTCTTCGGCGCTGCCCGGCGGGAGCTGGGTGTAGCCCGTGGCCGTCTCCGCTCCGGCGGCGCGCGAGGCCCTGGCGGCGATCGTCGGGAGCGCCCATGTCGTGAGCGAGCCGGCGGCGCTCGGGGGGCTCGCCGTGGATGGCGCGACCCCGCGCTGGGCCGCGCGCCCCGGCTCGGTGGAGGAGATGAGCCGGCTCCTGGCGCTCTGCTCGCGCGAGGGCTGGAGCGTGGCGCCGCGGGGCAGCGGCTCCTGCCTCGAGCTCGGCGGGCCGCCGGCCCGCGTGGACCTTCTCCTCGACTGCCGGCGCCTCGACGCCATCGTCGAGCACATCCCCGAGGACATGGTGGCGACAGTCGGGGCGGGCCTCTCGCTGGCGGCCCTCGGCGCGGCGCTGGGACGTTACCGTCAGCGCTTTCCTGTGGATCCCATGGGCGGGGCCTCGCGCAGCGTGGGCGGGGTGCTCGCCACCGGCGCCAGCGGGCCGCTGCGCTTCCGCTACGGCCAGGCCCGCGATCTGCTGCTGGGGGTGCGCTTCGTCCAGGCCGACGGCACCATCACCTGGGGCGGATCGAAGGTGGTCAAGTCGGTGACGGGATACGACGTGCCCAAGCTCCTGGCGGGCTCGCTCGGCACGCTGGGGGTGATCGTTGAGGCGACGCTCAGGCTGCATCCGATGCCGCCGGCCTCGGGCTCCTGGCTCCTGTCCTTCCCCGCTCACGCTGAGGCGGCAGCCTTCGTGGCGGCGGCGCTCGACTCCACGCTGCAGCCGGAGCGGCTGGTCGTGGTGAATGCAGGCGCGCTCAGGGCCGCGGCGCGGCCGCCCGCGCACGCGGCAGTGGCGGTGTCGGTCGGGAGCATTGCCGAGGCTGTGCAGAGTCAGGGGGGCGAGCTCGCGCGCATGGGGCGGGAGCACGGGGCCACGGTGAGCGATGTCCCCGAGGATTTCTGGCTCGAGCTGGGCGCGGCCCTCGCCGGCCCGGTGAGGCTGAGGCTCTCAGGGGAGCCGGCGCGGCTGTGCCGCTGGCTGGTCGAGGTGGAGCGCCTGGCCGGCGAGGCCTCGGTGCCCCTTTCGGCGCTGGGCGAGGCGGGGAGCGGAGCGCTGTGGGTGTCGCTGGGCGGCGCTGAGGCTGGCGGCGCATGGCTCGCCCGCGCCGTGGGCACATTGCGCGAGGCGCTCTCGGCCGAGGGGGGGAGCCTGGTGGTCGAGCGCGCGCCGCGGGCCGTTAAGGATCAGCTTGACGTGTGGGGCCCGATCCCGGTGGATTCGCTCGCCATCATGAGGCGGATCAAGCAGGAGTTCGACCCCTCGGGCATCCTCAACCCCGGGCGCTTCGTGGGGGGGCTGTGAGCGTCGTGACGGCCGGGCCGTCCGCGGTGGACGCCCCGTCCATGGATGGGCTCAGGGCCTGCGTCCACTGCGGCATCTGCCTGCCGCAATGCCCCACCTACCGCGTGCTCGGCCAGGAGATGGACTCGCCGCGGGGACGACTCTATCTCATGCGCGCGGCGGCGGAGGGGCGCATCGGGCTCACGCCGACTCTTGCGCGCCACCTCGACCTCTGCCTCGGCTGCCGGGGCTGCGAGAGCGCCTGTCCCTCGGGGGTGCCCTTCGGCAGTCTGCTCGAGGCGACGCGGAGCCAGCTCGAGCGACAGGGGGTGCGGGCGCCAGGGAGCGATCACGGCGGCCTCTCGATGCTGTTGCAGTGGTTCCCATACCCGGACCGGCTGGGCGCCCTCCTGCCGTGGCTCCGCCTCTACCAGTGGTCGGGGCTCCAGGGGCTGGTGCGAGGGATCGGCCTCCTCGCTCCCTTCAGCCGTCTTCGCGCGATGGAGGCGCTGCTGCCGCGCCTGGCCTCCGCCGGAGCGGCGGCGCTTCCGGAGGTGACGCCGCCCTCGGGCGAGCCGCGGGGCCGGGCGGGGCTCCTCGTGGGCTGCGTCCAGCGCCACTTCTTTCCCGAGGTCAACGCCCAGACCTTGCGCCTCCTCGCCGCGGCGGGGTACGAGGTGGTGGTCCCGCGCGAGCAGGGGTGCTGCGGGGCGCTGCACCTGCACTCCGGGCGCCTGGACGACTTCCGCGGGATGGCGCGGCAGCTCATGCGCGCCTTCCCCGCCGACGTGGACGTGGTGGTGGCCAATGCCGCCGGCTGCGGCTCGGCCCTCAAGGAGTACGGGCACTGGCTCCATGAGCCTGAGGCGGAGGCCTTCTCGCAGAAGGTCAGGGACATCTCCGAGGTGCTCGCTGACGCCGACCTGCCCCTGGGGGCCGTGCCGGTGGCCGTCACCTATCAGGATGCCTGCCACCTGGCGCATGGCCAGAAGGTGCGCGCCGAGCCGCGGGCACTGCTCGGCCGCATCCCCGGGCTCAGGCTCGTGGAGATGGCCGACAGCGACCTCTGCTGCGGGAGCGCCGGCGTCTACAACCTGCTGGAGCCGGGCATGGCGGGCGAGCTGGGGCGGCGCAAGGCGGAGCGCATCCGCGAGACCGGGGTCTCCGTGGTCGCGGTGGGGAACCCGGGCTGCATCATGCAGATCGGCCAGACGTGCCGCGGGCTGGGGCTCGAGGTGGAGGTGCTGCATCCCGTGACGCTGCTCGCCCGCGCCCTCGACAACCAGGGAGGCGGGCGGTGAAGGGGCCGGTGAAGGCCTCGATCATGATCACCTGCCTCGGGGACATGCTCTTCCCAGAGGTCGGCGTGGCCATGGTCACCCTGCTGCGCCGGCTGGGCGTGACGGTGGACTTCCCGCCGGGGCAGACGTGCTGCGGGCTCCCGCTCTTCAACTCCGGCTTCCACCGGGCCGCCGCGCGGGTGGCGGCGCGGACGGTGTCCGTCTTCGAGGGCTCCGAGCACGTGGTGGTGCCCTCGGGCTCCTGCGCGTGGCTCGTGAAGCAGGAGTACCCGGGGCTGCTCGCGCGCCATGGCGGCCCCACGGAGGCGGCGCGGGCGCTGGCCGCGCGGACCTGGGAGCTGTCGCAGTTCCTCGTGGAGGTGCTGGGCGTCACGGATGTGGGCTCGCGCTTCGAGGGCCGCGTGACTTACCACGACTCCTGCCACCTGCTCCGCGGGCTCGGGGAGGCGGCCGCCCCCCGGACGCTGCTGCGCGGCGTCCGGGGCGTCGAGCTCCAGGAGCTCGACGGCGCGGACGAGTGCTGCGGCTTCGGCGGGTCCTTCTCGGTGCGGTTCCCCGAGGTGTCCGCCGCCATCCTCGGCAAGAAGATCCAGTGCGTCGAGAAGTCGGGCGCCGGGTGCGTCGTGGCCTGTGATGCCGGCTGCCTCATGCAGATGGCCGGCGCGCTGTCGCGCGCGGGCTCGCACGTCAAGCCCCTGCACCTGGCCCAGGTCCTCGCCCCTGACGGCACGTCCCGATGAGCCCGCCAGGGCGAAGAGGCCCAACCGCGACCCGATGTCCTCCACATTCAGGCGAGATGGTCAGATGAGCGACCAGGCCCTTCGCACCCCGTTCGCAGCGCGGGCGACCGCCGCGCTCGAGGACGCGCACCTGCAGGAAGCGCTCACGATCGCGACGAACAAGTTCATGGCCCTGCGACGGGAGTCCTTCGCCGGCTTCCCCGAGGGCGAGGCGCTGCGGGACCGGGCGCGGGCGGTGAAGGAGGCCACGCTCCAGCGCCTGGATGCCTATCTCGAGCAGCTGGCCGACAGCGTGGAGCGCCTCGGGGGGCATGTGCACTGGGCAGCCACGGGTGAGGAGGCGCGCGAGATCATCCTCCGCCTCTGCCGGGAGCGCGGCGTGCGCACCGCCGTCAAGTCCAAGTCCATGGCGACCGAGGAGATCGAGCTGAACGCGGCGCTCGAGGCCGCGGGGGTCACCCCCGTGGAGACGGACCTTGGCGAGTACATCATCCAACTCGCCGGGGAGAAGCCCTCGCACATCATCGCCCCGGCCATCCACAAGACCAAGGGACAGGTGGCCGACCTCTTCTCGCGGGAGCTCGGGGAGCGGTTCCCGGCGGACCCCGAGGTGCTCACCGCCGCGGCGCGGAAGGAGCTGCGCCAGAAGTTCCTCCAGGCCGACCTGGGGATCACGGGCGCCAACTTCGCGGTGGCCGAGACGGGCACCGTCGTGCTCGTCACCAACGAGGGCAACGGGCGCATGGTGACCTCGCTGCCCCGCATCCACGTGGCGGTGATGGGGATCGAGAAGGTCATCCCCTCCATGACGGACCTGATGCTGTTCCTGGCGATCCTGGCGCGCAGCGCCACCGGGCAGAAGCTCTCCGTCTACACCACCCTCGTGCGCGGCCCGCGCCATCCGGGGGAGCTCGAGGGGCCGGAGGAGTTCCACCTGATCCTCATGGACAGCGGCCGCGCGGCGCAGATCGCCGGGCCCCTGCGGGAGGCGCTGTACTGCCTGCGCTGCGGCGCCTGCCTGAATGTCTGCCCCGTGTACCGGCAGATCGGCGGCCACGCCTACGGCCACACCTATCCGGGGCCCATCGGCATCCTGCTCACCGCGATGCTCAAGGGGGACAGGTCGGTGAAGGAGCTGGCGCATGCCTCCTCGCTCTGCGGGGCCTGCCACGAGGTCTGCCCGGTGCGCATCGACATCCCGCGGATGCTGGTCGGGCTGCGGGAGCGCCTGTACCGTGACCGCATCGCCCCGTGGGGGGAGCGGCTGGTCTTCTGGGCCCTCGGCCGCGTGCTGGGCTCTCCGGCGCTGTTCCGCCTCCTGGTCCGGCTGGGGCGACTGGCCCAGCGGCCTTTCCTCCGCGACGGCCGGGTGCGGAGCCTGCCCTTTCTCTTCGGGCGGTGGACGCGGAGCCGCGACCTGCCCCCGGTGGCCGCGAGGACCTTCAGCGAGTGCTGGAAGGAGCTGGGACGCTGATGGCGACGCGGGCGGAATTTCTCGATCGCATCCGGCGCGAGGCGCGCCGGGCCCCCGCGCTCTTCCCGGCCTCGCCGGCCCCGAGGCCGGCTCGCCCCGAGGAGGCCGCGGCCGCCCTGAGGCGGGAGCTGGCCGAGCGCTGGCCCGAGGCCTTGGGGCGCTTCCAGCAGGAGCTGGAGCGCGTGGCCGGCGTCTTCCACCGCGTGGCGACCCTGGAGGCCGTGCCCGGGCTCATCCGCGACCTGGCGCTGGCGATGGGCGCGCGGGAGCTGGTGACCTGGGAGCCCGGCGCCCTCGGCCTCGACCTCGGGCCCGCGCTGGGGGCCGAGGGCCTCACCGTGACCGCCGCGCCTGCCGGGGGCGGCGAGGCGGCGCGGCTCGCCCACCGGGAGGCCGCCGCGCGCGCGCAGATCGGGGTGACGGGCGTGGACTGGGCGCTGGCCGAGACCGGCACCCTGATCCTCGTCTCGGGCGCGGGGCGCCCGCGCTCGACCTCCCTCCTGCCCGACACCCACGTGGCCGTGTTCGGCAAGGGGAGGCTCCTCGAGCGGCTCGAGCAGGTGGGCATCATGCTGGAGGCGCTGCACGCCGACCCGGCGCGCAGCATGACCGGGGCGATGATCAACTTCATCACCGGCCCCTCGCGCACCGCGGACATCGAGCTGACGCTGACCCGCGGCGTTCACGGCCCGAAGGACGTGCACGCCGTGTTCGTGGAGGCGCTGTGACGGACCGCCACTTCACCGCGGCCGAGGTGGACGCGCTCATCCCGCGGCTCACCGAGCGGATGGGCGCCGCCATGGAGCGGCACCGCCAGGCGACGGCGCTGGCCGAGGTGCTGCGGGACGAGCGGGAGCGGATCGGGCGCTCCGGCGGCGGGGTGGTGAACCGGCGCGAGTGGAAAGCCCGCGCCGAGCGACTCGACGGCCTCACCATCGAGGTGCGGGAGGCCGTGAAGGCGATCGCCGAGCTGGGAGGCGCGACGAAGGATCTCGACCTGGGGCTCGTGGACTTTCCTGGGCTCCTGCCCGGGGTGGCGGGAGAGGAGCCCGTCAACCTCTGCTGGAAGCATGGCGAGGGCGCCGTGCGCTTCTGGCACGGCATGGACGAGGGCTACGCCCAGCGGAAGCCCCTGCCGTGAGGCCCGGCGGGTGGGAGGCGCTGCTCTTCGATCTCTTCGACACGCTCGTCCTCTTCGAGCGCGAGCGGCTGCCCGAGATCCAGGTGAACGGGCGCACGCTACGCTCCACCGCCGGGCACATGCACGAGGCCTTCCGCCCCTTCGCGCCCGACGTGTCGCTGGAGGACTTCGTCGGAGCGCTCTTCTGGAGCTGGCAGGAGGCCGAGCGCCTGCGGGGCGAGAGCCACCGGGAGGTCCCGGCGGCGGAGCGCTTCGCCCTGCTCTTCGACCGGCTCGGCCTGGACGCCGCGGCGCTCCAGCGCGAGGCGCTGCCGCTGCTCCTGGCCACGCACATGCGAGAGCTGTCGAGAGCGGTGGTGTGCCCGGCCCATCATCGCGAGCTGCTCGTGGCGCTCGGGGCGCGGCACCGGCTCGCGGTGGTCTCCAACTTCGACTACACGCCGACCGCGCATCTCGTCCTCGAGCGGGAGGGGCTCGCCCCGCTCTTCGAGGCCGTCGTCATCTCGGACGCGGTCGGCTGGCGGAAGCCGAAGGCCGTGATCTTCGAGACGGCGCTCGGGGCGCTCGGCGTGCCGCCGGGGCGCGCCCTCTTCGTGGGCGATCGGGCGGACATCGACGTGGCAGGAGCCCACGGCGTGGGGATGCAGGCCGTCTGGGTCAACCGCGCCCGCGAGCCGCTGCCGGAGGGGGCGCCGCGGCCCGAGTTCGAGATCCAGGACCTGGCGGAGCTGCGGGCGATCGTCGGCGGCTGAACCGGCTGGGCCTGCCGCGCTCTCTAAAGGACGGAGCAGGGGAGGAGGAGGGGAGCGCCATGGGAACGACGCGCAAGGTGATCATCATCGGCTCCGGCCCGGCGGGCTACACCGCCGCCATCTATGCCGCCCGGGCCAATCTCGCCCCGGTGATGTTCACGGGCGTGCAGTCGGGCGGCCAGCTCATGCTCACGACGCTGGTGGAGAACTATCCGGGCTTCATCGAGGGCATCGACGGGCCGCCCCTCATGGACAGCTTCCGGAAGCAGGCCGAGCGCTTCGGCACCGAGATGATCGAGGACGACGTGACGGCCGTGGACTTCGGCCGGCGTCCGCTCACGGTCACCGGGGGCGACGTGACGCTCGAGGGCCACACGGTCATCGTCGCCACGGGCGCCTCGGCGAAGCTCCTGGGGCTGCCCGGCGAGTCCGCGCTCATGGGGCGCGGCGTCTCGACCTGCGCGACCTGCGACGGCTTCTTCTTCAAGGACCAGAACATCATGGTGGTGGGCGGGGGCGACTCCGCCATCGAGGAGGCGCTGTACCTGGCGCGGCTCGGCCGCCAGGTGGAGGTGGTGCACCGCCGGGACGCCCTCCGCGCCTCGAAGATCATGCAGGAGCGCGCCTTCAAGAACTCGAAGGTCAGGTTCATCTGGGACACGACGCCGGAGGAGGTTCTCGACCCCGCCCAGGGCAAGGTCACCGCCGTCCGGCTGCGGAATGTCAAGACTGGCGCCATCTGGGAGACGCCGGTGGACGGCCTCTTCGTGGCCATCGGGCATCAGCCGAACACGGCGCTGTTCAAGGGGCGGCTCGAGCTGCACCCGAACGAGTACATCAAGGTCAAGCCCGGCACCACCGAGACCTCGGTGCCCGGCGTCTTCGCCGCCGGGGATGTGCAGGACTTCACCTATCGCCAGGCCGTCACCGCGGCCGGCACGGGCTGCATGGCCGCCCTCGAGGCCGAGCGCTATCTCGAAGCGCAGGGCGTCGGCCACTGACGGGGGGGGGCGCGCCCCAGGCGCGCTCGCCGGCCCGTCTCCGCTGCCGCCAGCGCCGCGCCCCGACCCCTCCCGCGCGCCGCGTCTTGACAAGGTGGGTTGCCCCCACTAGCATCCCCGCCAATTGGCACCCCGTCCGCGACCTCTAACGAGCCTCGCGCCGGAAAGTCATGCGCAAGCGCGCGACATGGCTGGCCTTCGCGGGCGGCTCGGTGTGGCCCGCCCCATCCATAGGAGGCCCGCGATGACGCAGAGCCTGACCGACTGGCTTCGGCAGAGCCGCCTGATGGTCGTCGAGGTCAACACGCGCACGGGCCGCCTCCGCGTGAAGGGGGAGGCGGACGCCTGCTCCGACATCGCGTGCTCCGAGGCGACGGTCGTGGTGGCCGACGACGAGCTTCCCGCCACGCTCCACACCCTGAACCCGGGCGACATCGTCAGAGTCGAGTCCGCGCCCGGCCAGCCTCAGCGCATCGTGGTGCTCCGTCGAGTCTGGGAAGAGCTGACGAGTCCGGAACTCTAGACAGGGCGCGCGCGGGCCCCTCGCCCCACCCGGCCGCGCGCACCCACGCCGCCCTCGGCGGCAAGGAGGTTCCCGATGAGTCTGTCGCGACGTGACTTCCTGAAGGTCGGGAGCGCCGCCACCGCGGGCGTCGCCGTCGTCGGCCGGGGGCTCGACCTGGCGCCGGTCGAAGCCGCAGCGACCACGCTGAAGATCAAGGAGGCGAAGGCCTTCCACAGCGTCTGTCCCTACTGCGCCGTTGGCTGCGCCCAGCTGATCTACACGAAGGACAATCGGATCATCGACATCGAGGGCGACCCGGATACGCCGCACACGCTGGGGCGGCTCTGCCCGAAGGGTGCGGCGACCATCCAGCTGTCCAACAACCCGCTCCGCCCGACGAAGGCGCTCTACCGGGCGCCGGGATCCGACAGGTGGGAGGAGAAACCGCTCGAGTGGATGTGGGACGAGATCGCCAAGCGCGTGAAGGCCACCCGGGACGCGACGTTCGTCGAGATCGAGAAGAATAAGGACGGCAAGGACGTCGTCGTGAACCGCACCGATGGGCTCGCGAACCTCGGCTCCGCGTGCATCGACAACGAGGAGTGCTACCTGCTCACCAAGCTGATGCGGACCCTGGGGGTGGTCTACCTCGAGCACCAGGCTCGGGTCTGACACTCCGCCACGGTCCCAGCTTTGGGGACCACGTTCGGCCGCGGGGCGATGACGACGAACCTCATCGACATCCAGAACGCGGATGTCATCATGGCGACGTCCAACATGGCGGAGAACCACCCGGTGGGCTTTCAGTTCGTGATGAAGGCCAAGGAGCGGGGCGCCAAGCTCATCCACGTGGACCCGCGCTTCACCCGGACGAGCGCCGCCGCCGACATGCACCTGCCGCTGCGCTCGGGAACGAACATCGCCTTCTTCGGGGGGCTGATCAAGTACGCGATCGACAACAACCTGTACTTCAAGGACTACGTCGTCCACTACACCAACGCGTCGTTTCTGATCGACCCCGAGTTCAAGACCGCGACGGATCTCGCCGGGCTCTTCGAGGGCTTCGACGAGGCGAAGCGGGCCTACGACCAGAAGTCCTGGAAGTACCAGCTCGACACCGAGGGCAACCCGAAGCGCGACCTGACGCTCCGGGACCCGCAGAGCGTCTTCCAGCTCATGCGGCGCCAGTACAACCGTTACACCGTCGAGATGGTGGAGCGGGTGTGCGGCATCCCGAAGGAGAAGTTCATCGCGGCCGCCACGCTCTTCTGCGGGGCGAGCGGGCCCGAGAAGACCGGGACCATCACCTACGCGCTCAACCTCACTCAGCACACGAACGGCGTCGAGAACATCCGCGCCCTCTGCATGCTCCAGCTCCTGCTCGGCAACGTCGGTCGGCCCGGGGGCGGCGTGGTCGCGCTCCGCGGCCACGCGAACGTCCAGGGCGCCACCGACCTGGCGGTGCTCTACCAGGACCTGCCGGGCTACCACCCCACGCCGCTCCGGGACGCGCACCCCGACCTGAAGACCTACCTCGAGAAGACCACGCCGAAGTCCGGCTTCGTGGTCAACCGCCCGAAATGGGTGGTCTCGATGCTGAAGGCGTGGTACGGGGACAAGGCCACCAGGGAGAACGACTACGGCTTCGACTGGATCCCCAAGCGCGCGGCCGCCGACGCGTACAGCCAGCAGCACATCTTCGTGGACATGTACAACGGCAAGATCAAGGGGTTCTTCGCGATCGGCCAGAATCCCGCGGTGGGCGGCTCGAACACCCGGGTGGTGCGCGAGGCGCTGCACAAGCTCGACTGGCTCGTCGTCCAGGACATCTTCCTGACCGAGACGGCCGAGGTCTGGAAGGCTCCGGCCTCGTCCTCGCGGGCGGCCGTGAACCCGAAGGACGTGAAGACGGAGGTCTTCTTCCTGCCGGCGGCGCCTGCGGCGGAGAAGGACGGGACCCTCACCAACACCATGCGCCTCATCCAGTGGCACGACAAGGCCGTCGACCCGCCGGGAGACGTGCGCTCGGACGCCGAGCACATCTACCAGCTCGGGCGGCGGCTGAAGACGCTCTATGCCGGCTCGAAGGCCAAGCGCGACCAGGGCCTCCTCGCGCTGACCTGGGACTACGGCGACAAGCACCCCAGCATCCTCAAGGTGCTGGTCGAGATGAACGGGATCGCGCTCGAGGAGCTGAAGGACAAGGACGGCAAGGTCCTCTACAAGAAGGGCGACCCGCTCCGGACCTTCGCCGATCTCCGGGACGACGGCACCACCGCGTCCGGGATCTGGATCTACACGGGCGTCACGGTCGCCGACGCGGAGGGCAAGATCGTCAACCGTGCGGCCGGCAGGAAGAAGGCCGACGACAAGGACTACCTCGCCCACGGCTGGGGCTGGTCGTGGCCCGCGAACCGGCGCATCCTCTACAACCGCGCCGCGGCGGCGCCCGACGGCCGGCCGTGGAGCGAGAAGAAGAAGTTCCTCTGGTGGGACCCGGAGGCGCCGTCCAACGTGCCCGACAAGAAGGGCAGGTGGGTCGGTCTCGACGTCCCCGACTTCAACGCCTTCCTGGCGCCCGACGCCAAGGGAGGCGACAACCCGTACATCATGCGGGCGGACGGCAAGGGGGCGTTCTTCGGCCCGCTGCTCGACGGGCCGTTCCCCGAGCACTACGAGCCCATGGAGTCGCCGGTCAAGAACCTGCTCTCCAAGACGCAGAACAACCCCACCGCGAAGCTCTGGAAGGTGGGCGAGAAGAGGAACGAGCTGGCGGGGGTCGGGTCGACCGAGTACCCGTACGTGATCACCACGTACCGGCTGACCGAGCATCACCTCTCGGGCGTCATGTCACGCAACCTGCCCTTGCTCGCCGAGCTGTTCGAGTCGCACTTCGCCGAGCTGAGCCACGAGCTCGCGCGGGAGCTCGGCATCGAGAACGGCGAGCGGGTGACCGTCATGACGCCGCGGGGCAAGATCCACGTGAAGGCCATGGTGACGCGGCGGCTCAAGCCCTTCACGATCGACGGCAAGACGGTCCACCAGATCGGCGTCCCCTGGCACTGGGGCTACAATGGCGTCCCGGCGCTCCCCGGGAGCAAGGGGGATATCACCAACGACCTGTCGGCCAACGTGGGAGACCCCAACGTCTTCATCCAGGAGTCCAAGGCCTTCCTCTGCAACGTGAAGAAGGGGGTGGTCTAGCCATGGCCCGCACGCTGGCGATGTTCACGGACACCTCCCTCTGCATCGGCTGTCGCGCCTGCCAGGTCGCGTGCAAGCAGTGGAACGAGCTCGGCATGGAGGTGCCGCAGTGGACCGGCACCTATCAGAACCAGCCGCACTTCACCGACCAGACCTACCGCCTCGTGCGCTTCGTCGAGGAGGCGAGGCCGACGGGCGAGCTGGCCTGGCTGCTCATGTCGGACGTCTGCAAGCACTGCGTCCAGGCGGGCTGTCTCGAGGCCTGCCCGACCGGCGCGATCTACCGGACCCAGTACGGGACGGTGGATCTCAACCAGGAGGCGTGCAACGGCTGCCGCTACTGCGTCTCCTCGTGCCCGTTCGGCGTGGTGGCCTTCGACAAGGGCCCGGGCACGGCGAAGAAGTGCACGTTCTGCAACGACCGGATCCAGAACGGACTCGGCCCGGCGTGCGCGAAGGCCTGCCCCACCGACTCGATCCAGTTCGGCTTCCGGGAGGACCTCGTCGCGAAGGCGCAGAAGCGCGTCGAGGCGCTCAAGGGCATGGGTGTCAGGGACGCGCAGCTCTACGGCGCCGACCCGAGGGGATTCCTCGGCGGCCTGAACGCGTTCTTCCTGCTCCTGTCGAAGCCCTCCACCTACAACCTGCCCGACAGCCCGAAGCTCCCGCAGCGGAATGTCGTTGCGGACTCCCTCCTGTCCATTGGCTCGGGGGTCCTGGTCGGGCTTGGGGCGTTGCTCGCGTTTCGCGGCCGCGGGCAGGGAGGCGGCGATGCTTAAGGCCCCGCAGTGGGAGATGCTGATCGTCTGGTACTTCTTCCTCGGCGGGATCGCCGGCGGGGCGTACTTCACGGCGGCGATCGCCGACAACTTCGGGAGCGCCCGGGACCGGGCGGTGGCCAAGGTCGGCTATCTCCTGTCGCTCCCGCTCACCGCGGCGTGCGGCATCCTGCTCATCGTGGACCTCGGGGTGCCGACGCGGTTCCTCCACATGCTGGGCGCGTTCAAGTTCTGGGACCCGATGTCCATCGGGGCGTGGGGCATCGGCATCTTCGGGCTCTTCTCGCTGGGCTCGTCGGTTCTGAGCTTCTCCACCTCGGCGCAGGCGCTCGCACTCCGCCGGAAGGGCAGCCTCGTGGGCAGCATCTTCGGGTTTTTCCTGGCCGCGTACACGGGTGTGCTCCTCAGCAACACGGCCCTGCCGTTCTGGGGTGACGCGCGGCTCATGGGCGCGCTCTTCCTGGCCTCGGGCGCGTCGACCGGCATGGCGGCCATCTCGCTCCTCATGTGGCTCGGCGGCGCCTCCAGCGGCGAGGGCTGGGACAAGGTGAAGCGGGCCGATCGCTACTCGATGATCATCGAGCTGGTCCTGCTGGCGGTCTTCCTGGGCCTGCTCGGGTCCGCTGCCCAGCCGATCACGAGCGGCCGGGTCGCGCCGCTCTTCTGGGGGGGCCTGGTGGGCGTGGGGCTCGTCATCCCCCTCCTGCTCGAGGTCGTCGGCCAGCGCGTGAGGGCCGTGGCGGCGGTCTCGGCGGTGCTGGTGCTCGTCGGCGGCTTCGTGCTCCGCTACGTCGTGCTGATGTCCGTCCAGACCTGACCGGATCGCCTGATGCCAACCCGCGAGGGGCCCGGCGCCGGGCCCCTCGCCTCGCGTCCCGACGACGGGGAGCCTGCGCGCGTGGCTATCGATCTCAGGGAAGAGTGGGGGGACCTGCTCGCACGGCGCGCCGAGTTCGGGGTGGCGCTCGGAGCGTACGGGGAGATCGTCGAGCAGTGGGCGCAGTGGTCGCCGGAGCCCCCGGCTCCGCTCGCCTGGGGATCTGCGGAGTGCCGCGCGCGGTGGGAGCGCGGTGTCCCCTTGCTCGCCGAGGCCTCCCCGGCGATCCGCGCCGGCGACCTCGAGGAGCTTCTCGGCGGCGTCATGGAGCACGTCGCGGCGGCAAGGGAGGGCGCAGCCCCGGGCCTCCAGCGTCTGGCGGCGGCGTGGGACCGGGGGGAGATCGGGCCGGCCGCGCTTTTCCCGGCGCCCGGGCGGGTGGGGGCGCCCGGGCTGGAGGCGGTGTCGGGACTGCCGGCTGATTTACTGTCGTTCCTCGCCTACGGGAGCCTGAGGCCGGCGCTGGAGCCCTACTTCGCCCTGTGCCGGCGGCACCTCGACGAGCACGTGTGGGCGCTCGGCGTCTGCCCGTTCTGCGGAGGCCCCGCGGGGTTCTCCGACGTGCTCGAGGACGGCAAGCGGCGGCTGGCCTGCCACCTGTGCGGGGGCGGCTGGACGTTCGGGAGGCTGCGCTGCCCCCACTGCGGGACGGAGGAGAGCACCGACCTGGTCCGTCTTGGGCCGGAGGAGCGCGACCAGGGGTACACGATCGTCGCCTGCCGGCGCTGCAAGGCGTACCTCAAGGAACTGGATCGCAGAGTCCGCTGGAACGCGCGGTCCGCGCTGGTCGAGGACTGGGGCTCTCCCCACTTCGACGTGGCCGCAAGGCGGGCCGGGTACTGGCGAGCCTGCCCGACGCTCCTCCTGCTCGTGTGACCTCGGCGCTCCGTCGCGCCGGAGACGGGCGCCGGCGGGACCCCTCTCGCTAGGTGCCGACGCGCACGGGGGCGCCCAGCTCCCTCAGCATGGCGATGGCGGAGAGGTAGGAGAGGCGGCCGGTGCGCGGGTTCTCCGAGGGGACGTTCTCGATCTCGATGGTGAGGCGCCCGAACTCCCCCTCGACGACGACGCGGTGCTGGTTCCGCGGGAGCCCCGGCACGGCGAAGATCCTGATCCGGGTGCGCTCGGGCCCCACCCCCGCCAGCGAGAGCGCGGCCACCACGTTGACGTTGGCGGGGAAGGCGCGAACGGCCTCCGTGGCCGGCCCCTCGAAGAGGAGCGTCTCCCGGGTGATGGCGTCGAGGTCGATCCGGTGCTGCTCAATGTACGGCGCCCCCGCCAGCCCGCGCGGCGGCTTGCGGGTCTCCATGGTCACCGCGGTGATGGCGCCCTCGCGGGCGCCCTTCACGCCGTCGAGCCCGACGATGGCGCCGGAGGGCACGAGGATCCGGCAGCGGTGGGCGGCGGCGAGCCGCGCCCACTCCTCCAGCACGCCCACGAGGGCGCCCACCGAGAGGACCATCAGGTCCTTGCCAGCGCGGAGCACGTCGGGACCGAAGTCCCGGAGCGCGGCCTGGGTGGCGGCCTCCACGACGAGATCGGAGCGGCGGATCAGCTCGGGCAGCGGCAGGACCGGGTAGCCGGCGGCCTTCGCCGGATCGCGGACGCTGACGCCGGCCAGCGCGATGCCGGGGATGCCCGCCGTGACGGCGCGGGCGATGGCCCGCCCGATCACCCCCATGCCCACGATCCCCACGCTACGCATACCC
>Ga0154441_1163_pt2 | contig 15635 bp, 14 predicted proteins | sample RifGroC2_FD_115945 | JGI IMG/M metagenome (GOLD analysis project Ga0154441, IMG submission 115945) | Candidatus Rokubacteria bacterium GWC2_70_16 | reverse complement strand
GAAGGAGACGGCCGCATCCACCCGTCCCGTGAGCACCGAGCGCAGCGCCGCCTCGTGGGTCCCCGCGAAGAGCGCCTCCTTGAAGAAGGACTTCGGGTCGCGGTCCTTGACGAGCCCCTTCTTGACGAGGAGCACCATGGGGTAGATGTAGCCGGAGCTCGAGGCCGGGTCCACGAAGGCCACCGTCTTGCCCCGCAGCTCCTCGAGGCGCTCGATGCCGGCGCCCTTCCGCACGTAGAACCGCGCGGTGTACGCCACCTTCCCCTGCCAGATGTCGCGCACCAGGATCTGGCAGCCCGCCTCGCGGCTGGCCAGCACGTAGCCCACCGGGTGCACGAAGGCGAGGTCCACGCGCCGGCTGCGGAGCGCCTCCACCACCCCCGCGTAGTCCGAGGCCACCTGGGCGCGCACGGGCACCCCCGAGAGGCGCGTCAGCGTCTTCGCGAAGGCCTCCCCCGCCTCCTGGAGGGCGGAGGGATCGCGGGAGGGCGTGAGCGCGATGATGAGCGGCTGCTCGGCGGCCCCCGCCGCCCCCCAGGGCGCGCCGATCACGACCGCCAGCACCGCCAGCAGGAATCCGAGCCCGCGCCAGGTCATCCGGCGAACCCCGCGCCCGCGGCGCCCTGGAGCGGCTCGGCGTCGTCGTCGCGCCGGATGCCCCAGGCCGCGAGCCGGGCGAGGAGCGTGTTGCGGTGCACGCCCAGGCTGCGGGCGGCGCGGCTCTGGTTCCAGTTCTCCCGCTCCAGCGCGCGCAGGATATAGGCCTGCTCGAAGCGGTCACGCGCCTCCTTGAGCGTGAGCGCGGCGGCCGCGGCCTCTCCCGCGCCGCGGGTGGCCCCGTCGTGGAGCGCCAGGTCCAGCGGCAGGTCGTCGAGCCGGATGACGGGGCGCGAGGCCAGCGCCACGCTCCGCTCGATCACGTTCTCCAGCTCCCGCACGTTGCCGGGCCAGTCGTAGGCCTGAAGGGCCGGCAGCGCGCCCCGCGAGATGCCGCGCACGTCCTTCTTGAACTCCCGGGAGTACTTCCGGACGAAGTGGTCCGCCAGGACGCCGATGTCCTCCTTCCGCTCCCGGAGCGGCGGCACGGACAGCGGCACCACGTTGAGCCGGTAGTAGAGGTCCTCGCGGAACTCGCGGGCCCGGATGCGCTGCCTGAGGTCCACGTTGGTGGCGGCGATGATCCGCGCGTCCACCGGGATCGTGCGGGTGCCGCCGAGGCGCTCGATCTCGCGCTCCTGGAGCGCGCGCAGGAGCTTGGCCTGCAGCTCCACGCGCAGGCTGCCCACCTCGTCGAGGAAGAGCGTGCCGCCATGAGCCAGCTCGAACCGGCCCAGCTTGCGCGCATGCGCCCCGGTGAAAGCCCCCTTCTCGTGACCGAAGAGCTCGGACTCGAGCAAGGCGTCCGGGATGGCCGCCAGGTTGACGGCGACGAAGGGCTGGTCCCGGCGGGGGCTCTGCCGGTGGACGGCCCGCGCCACCAGCTCCTTGCCCGTGCCGCTCTCGGCCGTGATCAGCACAGTGGCGTGGGTCTGGGCGACCTGGGCGATGGCCTCGTAGAGACGCACCATGGAGGGATGCCGCCCGACCAGGGCGTCGAAGCCGTGGGTCCGGTCCAGCTCGGCCCGCAGGTAGCACACCTCGCGCTCGAGCACCCGCTGCTGGGCCGCCTGCCGGACCAGCAGCAGGATCTCGTCCACGTCGAAGGGCTTCACGAGGTACTCGTAGGCGCCGGCCTTGATGCAGTCCACCGCCGTGCGGACATCCGGCACCGCCGTCATGAGGATGACGGGGATGGAGTCGTCGAGCGCGAGGATGCGCGGCAGGACGGCGGGCCCCCGCTCGCCCGGCAGCCTGACGTCGAGGAGCACCACGTCCACGCGGCGCGACTTGGCGATCTGGAGCCCCGCGGCGCCGTCCTCGGCCTCGAGGACCTCGCACTCGTACTTGAGGATCTCGGCGAGCGACTCGCGCACGCCCGGCTCGTCGTCGATGACGAGCACGACGGGAAGGGGCTTGTAGACCGCGGAGGGGTCCGGCGTGGAGGTCACGGGGGCTCGGGGCTACGGCGCTTCCAACGCGTTTCGCCTACGCCCCGCGGGCGTCCGCAGGGTGCCGGCCCAAATGACGAGCCAGACGAGGCCCCGCAGTGCGAGCCGAAGCCGCAGGCGAGGCGAGCGGCCATCGACACGCTGGCGAGCGGAGTGAGCCGGCGCGGGCGCGAGGCGTACGTGGGTGTACGTTGAGCGCCCGCGCCGACCGAGAACGAAGTATGGCGAAGTCAGTTGGGCCGGCACTAGGGCTTCTCGGGCGCCTTGAGGACCACGTACTCGTTGCCGCCGCCGCCCCGCTGGACGTAGACGGGCATCACCTCCCCGGGCTTCACCGAGGCCATGATCCGGCGGAAGCTCCCCAGGTCGGCCACCGCCTGGCGGTTCACCTCGAGGATCGCGTCCCCGGGCCGGATGCCGGCCGCCGCGCCCGAGCTGCCGGGCGCCACGGCCGTCACCACCACGCCCGCCCGCGCCGACAGGCTGAAGCGCTCCGCCGCCTCGGGGGTCAGGGACTCGACGGTGAGCCCGAGGCTCTCCTCCTTCTGCAGCGCGGCGATCTGCGTCTCCTCGGCGGGTTGCTCGCCGATCTTCACGCTGAGCCGCGCCGGCTTGCGGTCGCGGATCACGGCGAGCGCCGCGGGATACCCGGGGGCCACCGCGGCGACGCGCTTCTGCAGGTCGGTGATGTCCTTGATGGGGGCGCCCGCGAATTCCACGATGATGTCGCCGGGCCTCATGCCGCCCGCCTCGGCGGGGCTGCCCGCCATCACGTCCGAGACGAGGACCCCGTGGGCCGCGGACAGGCCGAAGCCCGCGGCCAGGTCGTCGGTGAGGTCCTGGATGACGATGCCGAGCCACCCGCGGACCACCCGCCCCCTGGCGATGAGCTGCGCCATGATGTCGCGCGCCATGTTGACCGGGATCGAGAAGCCGATCCCCTGCCCGGTGGCGACGATGGCAGTGTTGATGCCGATCACCCGCCCCTGCAGGTTGAGCAGCGGCCCGCCGGAGTTCCCGGGGTTGATGGAGGCGTCGGTCTGGATGAAGGCCTCGTAGGTGGCCACGCCGACCCGCGTGCGCCCGGTGGCCGAGATGATGCCCACCGTCACCGTCCGGTCCAGCCCGAAGGGGTTGCCGATGGCGATGGCCCATTGCCCGACGCGCAGCGTGTCGGAATCGCCCAGCGCCGCCACGGGCAGCGAGGCGGGCGGCGCCTCGATCTTGAGCACGGCGAGGTCGCTCTTCGGGTCCCGCCCCACGAGCGTGGCCTTGAACTTGCGATCGTCGGAGAGGCGCACCTCGATCTCGGCGGCGTGCTCCACCACGTGGTTGTTGGTCAGGATGTAGCCCTGGCGATCCACGATGACGCCGGAGCCCGCGGCGCGTCCCTCGTCCCGGGGTCCGCGGCGGCGGAAGAAGCGGTCGAAGAACTCGGGCCCGAAGAATTCCTTGAAGCGCTGCTCGACGTCGGGCCCCTCGCCGCTCTCCGAGGACGCCGTCTTCCTGGGCTTCACGCTCACGTTGACCACGGAGGGCATCACGCGATCGGCCACGGACGCGAAGGCGTGCTCGAGGGCCTGCAGCAGGCGCTCCGGCTCGGCCGCTGGCGCCCCCTTCGGCGCGGGCGAGGGCTGGGCCGACCCCGTCGCCGCCGCCAGCAGGACGGCGGCGAGAAGGAAGACGGGATACAGCAGCGCGCGCCGGCACGGGGTCATGGCTGTGTCTCCGGCGGCCATCTTACTCCTGGGACGTGGGCATCGCCAGCGCCACGCTGAGTGTCACTTCCAGGATACGTCGGGTGTCGGGGGTCACGGGCGCCGCCCGGCCCCGCCGCAACCCCGCCACCCACAGGATCTCGCCGCCAGCCTCGAGCAGAGGGATCCGGTCGCGCTCCCAGCGCGGGATCCCCGCCTCGGCGAGGAAGGCCTTCAGCCGGCGCTGGCCGGGCCCGCCGAAGGGCGCGAAGCGGTCGCCGGGCCGGCGCCCGCGCACGGTGAGGTCGGCGGGCACGCGGTCGGCGTCGAAGGCCACCATGCGTGGACCAGGCGGCGGCAGCCACCCGGCCGGCCGGGCGAGGCACCGAGCCTCGATCGAGAGCCCCACCTCGGGGAGCGCGAGCGCGCCGGGCAGCCGCCAGGAGCGCGCGACCACGCTGGCGCCGCTCGCGGGCCCGATGCGCAGCCAGCCGCCGCTCCGCTCCAGGGCCATCGCCCCCAGGCGGACCTGACGGCCCGGCGCGGCCGGGTCCAGCAGCTGATGGAGCGCGCGGTGGGCATGGGCGCGCAGCGGCGTGGCCACGCCCAGCCGCAGGAGGGCGCCCCGCAGGACCTCCACCGCCACCTCCCCGGGCAGCGCGGCCAGCGCGGCGGCCGGCAGCAGGAGCCCCGAGTCGCGCACCTCGGCCAGTCGCCCGAGCTCCGCGGCGGCGCGCGCGTCGAGCCGCGAGACGACGTCGCGGGCGACGGCGGCTCCACGACAGAGGGCGCGGATCACGTCGGCATCATAGGCCTCGGCGAGGTACGGCAGCACCTCGTGCCGGACGCGGTTGCGCAGGAAGCGCGGATCGCGGTTGCTCCTGTCCTCGACCCACGGGATGCCGTGCGCGCGCAGATGAGCCTCGATGGCCCGCCGGGACGTCTCGAGCAGCGGCCGGATGTACGGGCCGCGCGTGGCAGGGATGCCGGCCAGCCCGCGCGGGCCCGCGCCCTCGAGGAGGCGCATGCAGACGGTCTCGGCCTGATCGTCGGCGGTGTGGCCGGTGGCGACGCGGGAGGCGCCGAGGGCGGCCGCCCGCGCGGCGAAGGCCGCGTAGCGGGCGCGCCGCGCCGCCGCCTCGAGCCCCTCACGCCCCGCGCCGCGCTCCTCCGGCGCCGCCACACGGACGCGCTCGAGCTGGGCGGGCACATCCCACCGACCGCAGAGGTCGAGCACGAAGCGCGCGTCGTCGTCGGCCTCGGCGCGGAGGCCATGGTGGACGTGAAAGGCGTGGAGCGACAGGCGGAGGGGCCCCGCCAGGAGGCGGAGGAGGTGGAGCAGGGCCACCGAGTCAGCGCCGCCGGACACGGCCACGAGCACGGTCTCGCCGCCCGCGAGCAGGGCATGGCGGCGGATGGTGGCGAGAACCCCCTCGGCGAGACTACACGGTGCCGTCACCGGCTGCGGCACTGGCGCCCTGGCTCGGGAGTGGGCCGACCAACCGCCGGGCGGGGCCGGGGGCGCTCTCCCAGGAACACGCTCCCTCGCAACACGTTGCGGCCTCCCATGACGGGCCACGATCGGACGGTCTTCCGCTCCGGCAGCACGCAGAAGCCACGCTTCCGGAGAGAGCGCCCCCGGCCCCGCCCTACGCAGGCACCGGATCTTTCACGAGCGGCAGTCGGGCGTCCGCACTCGTGAGCGGCCTGCCATTGACCCTTGCCGAATACGGTGACGCGAATTGGCCGGGTCCCGGCAGCGCCCCGCCTGCCGGCCCCCGGCGTCACGGGAATCCGCAGGAGTCATTAGTCGCGATGGTCACACTCGGAGGCGAGGCCCACCCATACCTCGCCGTCCTCGAAGTGCTCCTTCTTCCAGACGGGCACCGTCTCCTTGAGCGTGTCGATGGCGAAGTGGCAGGCCTCGAAGGCCTCGCGCCGGTGCGCCGAGGAGACCGCGATGAGGACGCTCGACTCGCCGATCTCGAGCCGGCCCACGCGGTGCGCGAGGGCCACCTTGCGCACGCCCGGGAAGCGGGCGCGCACCGCGGCGGCGATCTCCCGCATCTTGGCCGCGGCCATGGGGGCATGCGCCTCGTACTCGAGGAACTTGACCCGCCGGCCGCCCGTCTCCTCGCGCACGACGCCCGAGAAGAGGACGATGGCACCGGCGCCCGGATCCTCCACCGCGCGGACCAGCGCCGGCTCGGACAAGGGCTCGGCGGTAACCTCCACGAGATCCGCGGAGGGCGTGGCTCCGGCGGCCCCGCCGCTCACGGGCGGGAAGAGGCAGAGCTCGTCCCCGGCCTGGAGCGCCTGCTCGGGGGCGACGTAGTCGTTGCCGACGGCGAAGAGCGTGAAGGGGCGGTACGGCGTGAGCGCCGGGAAGCGGCTCGTCACCGCCTCCCAGGCGGCCTCCACCGTGCCGCCCTCGGGAAGATCCAGCTCGACGCGGTCGTGGCCCGCCGCCTCGCGGTAGCGGGCGAACAGCCGCACCAGCACCTTCATGGGGCTTCCGGCGCAGGCCGCTCAAAAAGGTGCAGATGCAAGGCGGCGCCCGACGGCCGCACGCGAGGCGTACTGCCTGTACGTTGAGCGTGCGGGCGAGGGCGCCAACGCAGCAGATGCGCCTCTTGCAGCGGCCTGCTAGAACTGGTGGGAGGCGCCGCAGCCGCAGGACGACTTCACGTTGGGATTCTTGATGGCGAAGCCGGCCCCCAGCATGTTGTTGTCCACGTAGTCGATCTCGCTCCCCGCGAGGTAGGGAGCGCTCTTGCTGTCCACGAGGACGCGGACCCCGTGAGACTCGATGACGCTGTCGTCCTCGGCGGCCGCGTCGTCCCACCCGAGCTCGTACGACATGCCCGAGCAGCCGCCGCCCACCACGCGGATGCGCAGCCCCGACTCGGGCTTGCCCTCCTCGAGCCGCAGATCCGTGATCTTCTTCGCCGCCGTCTCAGTCAGATTGACCATTCAAGCCTCCTTGGGAGTCTCAAGGGTTCAAGGGTTACCGGGCTCGTGACGCCGTCCTCATTATATCAGAGGCCCCGGAGCGCCAGGTCCACCGCCCCCCGGGGGCCTCAGAGCACGCCCCCGGCCGGCAAGAGCGTGATCTCCTCCAGCGTCGCAGTGGGCGCCTGCGCGGCCATCAGGAGCGCCGCCTCGGCCACCTGCTCGGGGCGGAGCATCCGGCTCCGGGCCGGGGGGCTCGGCACCGCGTCCCAGAGGGCGGTGTCCACGGCCCCCGCCGAGAGCACCCCCACGCGCACGCCGTGGGGGCGCAGCTCCTCGGCCAGCACCCGCGCCAGCCCCAGGAGCCCGTACTTCGAGGCCGTGTAGGCCGCCGAGCCGGGCAGCGTGCGGCTCGTCACCACGGAGCCGATGAGGATGATCGTCCCGCTCCGCTGCTGCACCATGGCGGGCAGCACCGCGCGGCAGCAGAGGAAGGGCCCGCGCAGGTTCACCGCCATCATCTCGTCCCAGGCGCTGGGCGCCGTCTCACCCAGGGGCCCGAACGCGGCCGCCCCCGCAGCGGCCACCAGCAGGTCGATGCGCCCGCTGGCCTCCAGCGCGCGCCGGACGAGGGCGGCGACGGCCGGCTCCTCCCGCACATCCGTCGGGACCGCGAGGGCCCGCCCGCCGGCCCCCTCGATCTCGTGCGCCACCTCGTCGAGCTCGCGCGCCGTGCGCGCCGCCAGCACCACGGCCGCCCCCTCGCGGGCGAGGCCGAGCGCCACGGCGCGGCCGATGCCTCTCCCTGCGCCCGTGACCAGCGCCACCTGGCCCGCCAGCCTCATGCGCGGTCCCGCCGGTCCCGGCCCGTCAAATCATGGGCCCGCCGCGCGACTTGATCAGCTCCATGAACTCGGCGCGGGTCTCGGGGCGGTCGCGGAAGGCCCCGAGCATGGCGGAAGTCACCGCCTTGGAGTTCTGCTTCTCCACCCCGCGCATCAGCATGCACATGTGCAGCGCCTCAATCACCACCGCCACGCCACGGGGCTGCAGCACCTCGTCGATGGTCTGCGCGATCTGGGTGGTGAGCCGCTCCTGCACCTGCAAGCGCCGGCTGAACATCTCCACCAGCCGCGGCATCTTGGAGAGCCCCACGATCTTCTTCGACGGCATGTAGGCGATGTGGCACTTCCCGAAGAAGGGAAGGAGATGATGCTCACAATTGTGAGTCAGGTGGCCGCCGATCAGGAAGGTCGGATACGGCGCGCAGGTGATGCTGTACACCGTGTGCGGCTTCTTGGCGCTGGGAAGATGCCGCAACTCCACGACCGCGGCGTACGCACTGTCGAACGGCACGTAGAAGTCGCTCTCCTGACGGAAGCCGTGCCTGCCATACCAGCCCGCCTGGTGCCACCGATCCGACACGTACACCCTGAAGCACTGGTTCGCGCCGTTCCGGGTCGTGGCGAGCGGCGTACCCAGGTACTGGGCCAGGTCCTCCAGGAAATCCCGGTTCGCGCTGATGATGAAGCGGCCGGAGGAGCCGACCGCGTACCCGTCTCCGTCGCAGTACCCGTCGAGGAACCCCTGCATCATCTCCCGAGAGGAGGTCACGACCCTGGGAAACCTGAAGGACTTCGTCTTGCTCCGGGATCCTGTCTCCGAGACGCCGAGCCAGCGGCACAGCTTCTCTCCGACGTGCCGCGAGACGACGCGGACACGATACATCGGGACGTCTCTCCGGAGAAAACTGGATGGCACCGTCACGGGCTCCACGGTGAGCGTCGTGGACGGAAAGGCTTGAGCGAACAACTCCCGGTACTTCTCGGCGAAGGCAGGGCTCTTGACGGTAAGGCAGACCCGCCGGCCGTCCTGAATGCTGCCGTCTGCCGCCGTCGCGCCGATCACGTACCCCAGGGCGTAGCCGGGTTGCGGTTCGTGAATGCCGCGGCAGAGCGAGCGAGGATTGATCCACTCGACACGGACGCCCTGCTTCAGGTCTCCCGCCTCGCACCAGCCGGTCTCCGTCATGACAGGGTGATCCGGGGTCACCTGGAAGCGCCCACGCTCGGTCCTGACCTCGACGATGTCCCGGGTCTTCCGCGAGGTGACCGCCATCACATCGGTCTGCTTGAGAACGCCGCGATCGAGCGTCCACAGGCGGTCGCCGGGCACGACCTCCCGGGCCGGCTTGGCGCCATCCACGGCGTCCACGATCTGCTTGCTCGGAACGCAGAGGGAGAAAAAGTCGATGTCCTTGACGATGACCATCTCGTCGTACTGCTCGGTGAAGAGCGCCTCGTTGAGCACCGCGCGCGCGTCCTGCTGGTAGCCGGAGGTGAGGTACTCGAGGGCCTTCGCCACCCGGGCGGGCGTCTTGTCGAGCCCCTCCCGCTCGGGGTCCTGCCCCAGCGCCCTCAGCAGATCGCGGATCACCTGCTCGAGCATGCCGTCACCTCGCCGTCTCGCCCCGGTACTCGAAGGCGTTGTTGTCCGTCTCGATCACGGCGACGCGCGCGAGGCTCCCCGGAGGCAGGGCGGGCTCGAGCCACTCCCAGAAGGCGCGGGCCAGGTTCTCGCCGGTGGTGATGACGCCCTCCAGGGCCGGCACCGTGCTTGACAGGTCGTGGTGGTCCACCCGCTCCAGGATCACTCGCCTCACCGCGGCGTCCAGCGCCCCCAGGTCGGCCGCCATGCCCGTCTCCGGATCCGGGCGCCCCGCCAGCGTCACCTCGATGCGGTAGTTGTGGCCGTGCTGCCGGTAGCACGGCCCGTAGAGTCGCGCGTTCTCGGCCTCCGAGAAGGCAGGGTTCGCCAGGCGATGCCCGGCGCTCACGCGGTAGGCGCGCGTGAGCCTGAGCCCGCTCATGGGCCGAAGTACTCCGCGTGGAAGTTGGGGTCCTCCCAGAGGCGCAGGCCGTGGAGTCGCTCGCTCCCGAGCTTGGGGGCGAGGAGGTCCCAGATGGCGCGGACGAGGTTCTCGGTGGTGGGAACCTGACGGCCGGCGAAGAGCGGATCGGCGCTGAGGTCGGCGTGGTCGAAGCGCGACAGGACCAGGTCTCCCACCACGCGCTTCAGCTCGCCGAGATCCACCACCATCCCCGTGCGCGGGTCCACCGGCCCGCCGAGCGTGACCTCGAGCACGTAGTTGTGGCCATGGGTCACGGTGAGCCGGCCGAAGACGCGCGCGTTCTCCTCGGCGCTCCACTCCTGCCGCCAGTAGCGGTGGGCCGCGGAGAAGCTGAACTTGCGCGTGACGTACACCGGGCCTGGGTTCATGTCGGTCCTGGCCCTCCCGCATGCGATCTTACCGCGTCCAGGAACCGCTGCGCGATCCGCTGCGGCGTGAACTCGGCGGCGCGCCGCCGCCCCGCCTCCCCGAGCTCGCGCGCCCGCCCGGGGCGCTCGAGCAGATCGGCCAGCGCCGCGGCCAGCGCCTCGGGGTCCCGGGGCGGGACGAGCACCCCTGTGCGCCCGTCCAGCACCACCTCGGGCACCGCCGCCGCGCGGCAGGCCACCACCGGCAAGCCCGCCGCCATCGCCTCGAGGAAGACCACGCCGAACCCCTCCTGCACGCTCGGGAGACAGAAGCAGTCGGCCCCCACGTACTCCTCGGCCAGCCGCTCCCGCGAGAGGTCCCCCAGCAGGGCCAGCGACTCGCCGAGGCCGAGCCCTCCGTGCAGGCGCACGAGCGCCTCCCACTCGGGACCCTTCCCTACGATGCGGATCCGGGCCGCGGGGATTCGCTCTCGGAGCCTCACCGCGGCGCGAAGCAGGTCGCCGATGCGCTTGCGCGGGTACTGGCGGGCGACGCAGAGCACGACGGGCCCCGTGCGCGAGCCCCGCTCCGCCCGGGCGAATTGCGCGCGCCAGCCGTCGAGGTCGATGGCCTCCGGCACCACCGCCAGCCTGGCCTCCGGGACGCCGTACTCGGCCCGCGCCACGCCGGCGGAGTAGCGGCTGGGCAAGACGACCAGATCGGCGCGCGCCGCGTTCCGCCGCTCCCAGCGGGCCTGGATGCCGAGGAGGACCCGGACCCAGCCCCGCTCGTTCTTCAACTCGTCGGCGATGATCCCCTTCAGCAGCGCCACGAAGGGGAGCCGGCGCCGCCGCGCCCAGAGGAAACCGTCGAGGTCGCAGCCCAGGACCAAGTCCACGCCGCGTGGGGGGGACAGCGCCACGCCCACGTTGTAGAGCCAGCGGTCGAGGGTGTGGAAGCCGGTGCGGAGGCGCAAGGGGCGGAAGGCCACCTCGTGGCCGAGAGCGGAGAGCCCCTGGGCGAGCGCATCGAGGCTCGTGAACGTGCCGCTCCCCTCCAGCGGATCGAGCGGGGTGGAGGAGAGGATGGCGATGCGCAGAGGCTACCGCCCGTGGAATCTCGGCGGCCGCTTCTCGAGGAAGGCGCGGGTGCCTTCCCGGTAGTCCTCGCTCTCGAAGGTCTCCATGCCCATCTGGCGGAGCTCGGCCCGGTGGGCGTCGCTGAGCCCCTCGAAGATGGCGCGCACCTGCGCCTTGGTGCCGCGCACGGACAGGGGCGCGTTGGCGGCCACCGTCTTCAGGTACTCGTAGGTGTAGCCCTCCAGCTCGGCCGCGGGCAGCAGGCGCTGGATGAAGCCGATGCGCAGCGCCTCCTCGGCGTCCACGGTGCGCGCCGAGTAGAGGATGTCCTTGGCGTAGGCCGGCCCCACCAGGTCCACGAGCTGATGCACGGCGTCGAGCCCGTAGATGATGGACAGCTTGGCCGCCGGGATGCCGAAGCGCGAGCCCGCGGCGGCGAAGCGCAGGTCGCAGGCCATGGCGATGGCCATGGCGCCCCCCATGCAGAAGCCGAACACCATGGCCACGGTGGGCTTGGGGCAGAGCCGGATGCCGGTATAGGCGGCGTCGGTTTGCTTGCCATAGGCCAGCGCGGTGGCGGTGTCCTTCCGGTTCTCCTCGAACTCGGAGATGTCGGCGCCAGAGGCGAAGGCCGCATGCCCCGCGCCGCGGTAGACGATGGCGCGCACGCTGTCGTCCTTGGCCAGCCCCTCCGTGACCCGCGCGATCTCCGCCCACATGGCCAGGCTGATGGCGTTGCGCATCTTGGGCCGGTTGAAGGTCACCGTGGCGATGCCGCCGTCATGCGCCACCAGGATGTCCTGCGTCATCGCTGTCCTCCCTCGTGCTGCTGGACCACGCCCGCCGCCAGCAGGGCGTCGATGGTCTGTGCGTCGTAGCCGAGGCCCCCGAGGGTCTCGCGCGTGTGCTCCCCCGTCATCGGCGCGGCGTGCTCGACCCGGGCCGGCGTGCGCGAGAGATGCACCGGCAGCGCCAGCACCTTGTGCGGCCCCCAGGTCGCGTTGGCCACCTCCTGCACGAGCCCGGCCAGCTTCACCTGGGGATCGGCGAAGACCTGGTCCACCGTGTAGATGGGCCCGCAGGCCACGCCCGCCCTGTTGAGCGCCTCCACCCACTGGGCGGCGGTCCGCACGCCCAGCGCTCGCTCCAGGATCGCGTCCAGCTCGGCGCGGTTCTTCACCCGGGCCAGCGCTCCGACGAAGCGCGGGTCGTCCGTCAGCCCGGGGAGCCCCAGCGCCTCGCAGCAGCGCTTCCACATCTCGTCGTTTCCGACGGCGATGTTGAAGTAGCCGTCCTGCGCCCGGTACACGCCCATGGGCGCCGTGAGCGGGTGGTGATTGCCCACGGGCGGCGGCACTTCACCGGTATTCACGTACTTGGCCGCCTGGAAGGAGAGGCTGCCCGCCAGCGCCTCGAGGAGCGAGGTCTCCACCCGCTGCCCGCGCCCCGACTGCTCGCGCTCCACCAGCGCCACGAGGATGCCCAGCGCCGCGAAGTACCCCGCGAGGAGGTCGCCAATGGGGATGCCGACGCGGAGCGGCGCCGTCTCGGCCGTGCCCGTGAGCCACATGAGCCCCGACATCCCCTGCACGATCTGGTCGTAGCCCGGCCGCTCGCGGTACGGACCCTCCTGGCCGAAGCCGGAGATGCTCGCATAGATGAGCCGCGGGTTGTCCCGCGACAGCGTCTCGTAGTCGATGCCGAGCCGGTGCTTGACGTCGGGGCGGTAGTTCTCCACGACCACATCCGCCCGCGCCGCGAGCCGCTTCAGGATCTCGACGCCGCGCGGGTCCTGGAGGTTCACGGCCACGCTCTTCTTGTTGCGGTGGAGATCGGCCGCGTCGAAGAACACGCGCTCGCGCCCCTCGCCGCCCGGCCGCTCCACCCGCAGCACGTCGGCGCCGAAGTCGGCCAGGATCTTGGTGCAGGTGGGGCCCGAGCGGACGGTGGTGAGATCCACCACGGAGAAGCGGGCCAGGGGTCGGGGTGTGTCGCTCACGGGAGCCTCAGTGTACCCGCGGCGAAGCGGCGATTCAAGGAGACCGGGCCGCGCGAGGGGGAGAGCGTGGTGGCGGCGGGAGGACTCGAACCTCCGACACGGGGCTTATGAGACCCCTGCTCTGCCACCTGAGCTACGCCGCCATGCCTGGTAGAGCAGGTACTTGGCCCACGGAGTGTACCCCAAGACGACTCAGTCGGGCCCGGAAATGTGCCCGCCAGCACCGTGGCCGCGTCCCGGAGCTCCTCGAGCCCGCGCTGCGAGATTGCCACGGCCACACTCAGTGCCGCATCGAGAGAGACCCGAAGAGCTTCACCAGGGCAACCGGTGCAGGAGTGAGCCCAATGCCCCATTGACGATGCTCACCTCCCCACCTAAAGTCACCCTTGAGTCCTCGGACCGCCCGTCCGACCACCGGGAGGCAATAGTGCCCTGGGCCTGGCGTACTTTCTCCCACGCCCTCGCCGAGCAGTTATCCGGGTTGACGGGGGGGTGCACAAGCGCAGCCGTCTGTGTCAGTCTTGATGAGGCACGACTGGCACCGAACCCACGATCACGCCAGTGGTGACAACCAGCAAGACGAATCACGCACGCGGCCCGCGGAGCGGCGCGCGGGCGCTGGAACAAGGAGGTGCGGACATGAAAAGGCTACTCGCGATGGGCCGGAAGTGGTGGGTGCTGGTCGGCCTGGCTCCCCTCGTGCTGGCCTGGCCCACGGCCGGCTGGGCGCAGAACACCTTCCCCGGCAGCGGCAACGTGGGGATCGGGACCACGAGCCCGGGCCAGCCGCTGACCATCGCCGACACCGACCCGGCGATCCGGCTCGATCACAGCGGGACCCGGAGCGGGGCCTTCGATATCCAGGTCTCCGACAACGGCGCCACACCCGTCCTGGACGTCCTGAACGCCGGGTCGGGGGACGTCCTCTTCAGGATCCTGCGGTCCTCCGGGCGGGTGGGGATCGGGACCGCCGCCCCCGGGCAGAAGCTGACCATCGCCGACAGCGCGCCCGCCCTCCGGCTCGACCATTCCGGCGCCCGCAGCGGAGCCTTCGACCTGCAGGTCTCCGACAACGGCGCCACGCCCGTCCTGGACGTCGTCAACGCCGGCTCCGGCGACATCCTCCTCCGCGTCCTCCGCTCCTCGGGTCGCGTCGGGATCGGCACCGCGAGCCCCGGCCGCAAGCTCACCGTGGCCGACAGCACCCCGGGCATCCGGCTCGACCACAGCGGGGCGGTCAGCGGCGCCTTCGACATCCAGGCCTCGGACAACGGCTCCTCCCCGGTGCTCGACATCGTCGACCCGGGCAGCGGGGGGTCACTGCTCCGCATGATCCGATCCACGGGCCATGTCGGCATCGGGACCGAGACCCCCACCGCCGCCCGCCTCCAGGTGGAGTCGGCCACCAACACCCCGGCCCTCGCGGCCATCGCCAGCAGGGATAGCGGGTATGCGGGGACGGTGATCCGCGGTGTCGCCGCACGCGGGGGCGACAGCGATTACTACCTGATGAGCCTGGAGAACGGGGGCGGCGCCGCCTCGCTGTTCGTGGTCCGGGGCGACGGCCGCGTCGGGATCGGGACCACCGCCCCGTCGGCGAGGCTGCACGTGGCGGGCGACGCCCAGGTGGACGGCAACATCGCCGCCAAGTACCAGGACGTCGCCGAGTGGGTGCGCACGGCCGACCACGCCTCCCGGGCGACGGTCGTCGTCATCGACGGCGCGGTGCCGAACCAGGTGGTGACGGCCTCGCAGCCCTACGACACGCGCGTGGCCGGGGTCGTCTCCGAGCGGCCGGGGGTGCTCCTCGGGGAAGCGGGCGAGGACAAGGTCAAGGTGGCCCACAGCGGGCGGGTCAAGGTGAAGGTGGATGCGCACCATGGCGCGATCGCCATCGGCGACCTGCTCGTGACGAGCCCGACGGCCGGGCATGCCATGCGCTCGGCGCCCATGGACCTGGGGGGGATGCAGGTGCATCGGCCCGGCACGCTCCTGGGCAAGGCCCTGGAGCCGCTCGCCGAGGGCCAGGGGGAGATCCTCGTCCTGCTCATGCTGCAGTAGACGGGCCGGCGAGACGGGCGCGGCCCCGGGCGGGTCCGGGCCCGCCCGGGCGGAAGGGCTTCCCGGCTGCTACTATCGGGGGGGAGGCCTTCCATGAGCGAGCCCGCTCGGGGCAAGCGGTGACGGTGAACGTCCTTGTCCCGGTCCTGCTGCTCCATCTCGCCGCCGGGTGCGGCGCCATGGCCCAGGGCGTGTCGCCTGCCGTGATCGACCCCGCCGTGAGAACGGAGATCCAGCGCGGCAGCGCGCGCGTGATCGTGCGGCTGCGTCTCCCCGCCGAGTTCAGGCCCGAGGGCGAGCTGCCGGGCCCGGCGGCGGTGGCGGCCCAGCGAGGAGCGATCGCGGCGGGCCAGCAGGCGGTCCTGGCGCGGCTTGCCGGCACGGGCTTCACGGTCCTGCGCATGTACTCGACGACCCCGTTCCTCGCCCTCGAGCTCCGCCCGGATGCGCTCGCGGCGCTGGAGCTGATGGGCGATGGTGTCGTCAGGGTGAGCAGCGACGAGCTCGCCGCCCCCAGCGGGGGCGCCACCGCGCCCGCGG
>Ga0154441_1206_pt1 | contig 15637 bp, 17 predicted proteins | sample RifGroC2_FD_115945 | JGI IMG/M metagenome (GOLD analysis project Ga0154441, IMG submission 115945) | Candidatus Rokubacteria bacterium GWC2_70_16 | reverse complement strand
CGACGCCACGCGCTCCTACAAGGAGACGGTGTTCAACTTCGCGAAGCACCGGCGCCCCGAGCACTACCGCCTGATCGTCGAGCGCACCGGCGCCGAGCCGCCTGCGTGACGGAGCGCTTCCGCTTCGCCCTGAACCCCTATCGCCAGGAGCCGCTCCCGGCGGCGCTCGTGCCCCCGCCCGCCGAGGAGGCGCTCGGCTTCCACCGCTCGCTGCCGGGCTACCGCGCGACCCCGCTGCTCTCGTTGCCGGCGCTGGCCCGGGACCTGGGGCTCGGCGCGCTCTGGATCAAGGACGAGGGGCAGCGCTTCGGGCTCGGGGCCTTCAAGGCGCTGGGCGCCTCCTGGGCCATCCACCGCTGGATGAGGGAGCACGTGGCCGGGGCGCCGGCCACCTTCGCCACGGCCACCGACGGCAATCACGGTCGCGCGGTGGCGTGGACCGCGCGCACCCTCGGCCAGAAGGCCGTCGTCTTCGTGCCGCGCCAGACCGCGCCCGCGCGGATCGCCGCCATTCGCGGCGAGGGGGCGGAGGTGGTCGTGGTGGACGGCAGCTACGACGACGCGGTCCGGCGCGCCGCCGCCGAGAGCGCCGAGCGCGGCTGGCAGGTGATCTCGGACACGGCCTATCCGGGCTACACGGAGATCCCCCGCTTCATCATGGACGGCTACGAGACGCTCTTCGCCGAGGCGGCCGCGCAGCTGGGGGCGGCGGGCGCCCGCCAGCCCACGGCGGTGCTCCTCCAGGCTGGCGTCGGGGGACTGGCCGGCGCGGGCGTGGCCTTCTACTCGCGGCGCCCGGGCGCGCCCCGCCCGCGCATCGCCTCCGTGGAGCCCACCGATGCCGATTGCCTGCTCGAGTCCATCACCTCGCCGGCGGGCGAGGTCCGCCAGGGCCGGGGCAGCCAGCGCTCCATCATGGCGGGGCTCAATTGCGGGATCCCGTCGCTGGCGGCCTGGCCCCTGCTTCGCGCGGGGCTCGATCTCTTCCTGGCCGTGGACGATGGCTATGCGGAGGAGGCGATGCGCCGCCTCGCCTCGGGCCGGGGCGGCGACCCGCGCCTCGTCGCCGGCGAGTCGGGCGCAGCCGGACTCGCGGGGCTGCTGGCCCTCTGTGGCGAGGCCGCCCTGGCGCAGGCGTGTGCGGCGCTGGGCCTCGGGCCCGGCAGCCGGGTTCTCCTCGTCAACACCGAGGGCGCCACGGATCCCGAGGGCTATCGCCGGATCGTCGGCGCGGCTCCGGATCGGGTGGAGGCGACATGCTGAAGATCGACGCGGCGCGGCTCTGTGAGTCCATCGAGACCCTGGGACGGATCGGCGCGTATCTGGACGAGCACACGAGCCTCACGGGCGTCAACAGGCTGGCGCTGACCGACGCCGACGGCGAGGGGCGGCGCCACGTCGTCGGGCTCATGCGCGAGCTGGGCCTCGAGGTGACGGTGGACCGCATCGGCAATGTCTACGCCCGCCGCGCGGGGCGCGAGGATGCGCTACCGCCTGTCGTGATCGGCTCGCACGTCGACTCGGTGCCGACGGCGGGGCGGTTCGACGGCTGCCTGGGCGTCCTGGGGGGCCTCGAGATCGTGCGGACACTGGACGAGGCCCGCATCCGGACCCGGCGACCCATCGTGGTGGCCTTCTTCACCGACGAGGAGGGCTCCCGCTTCGGCACCGACATGCTCGGCAGCGCCGTGGCCACCGGCCGCCTCGCGCTCGAGCGCGCCTACGCGCTCCGCGACAGGCAGGGGCTGTCCGTGCGCGACGAGCTCGAGCGGATCGGCTTCCTCGGCCCGGCGCCCGTCGACGCGCAGCAGCGGATGCCCCCCCACGCCTATCTCGAGTGCCATATCGAGCAGGGGCCCATCCTCCGCGCCCGCGAGCAGGACATCGGCGTCGTCACCGGGGTGCAGGCCATCTCCTGGCAGGCGCTCACCATCACTGGCAAGTCCGCGCATGCCGGCACGACCCCCATGTCCCTCCGCGCCGATGCGGGCGTCGCCGCCGCGAAGATCAACCTGCGCCTCCGCGAGATGATCGCCTCCGCCCGCTACGGCGATGAGATGCGCGCAACCATGGGCACCATCGTGCCGCATCCGGGCATGGTCAACATCGTGCCGGGGCGCGTGCTGGCCACCGTGGACCTCAGGAATCCCTCGGAGGAGGACATGCGGAGGGCGGAGGCCGACCTCATCTCCTACTACCCCCAGGTGGAGCGGGAGGAGAAGGTCAGGATCGAGTGGCGCCAGACCGCCCGCACCGAGCCCGTGCCCTTCGACCCGAAGATCCAGGACAGGATCGCCGAGGCCGCGGAGGCGCTGGGCCTCTCGCACGAGCGGATCATCTCCGGCGCCGGCCACGACGCCCAAGAGCTGGCCCGGCTCTGCCCGACAGCCATGGTCTTCGTGCCCGGCGAGTACGACGGCATCAGCCACAACCCGCGCGAGCACTCCACGCCCGAGCAATGCGCCGCCGGGGTGAACGTGATGCTCCAGGTCGTGCTCCAGCTGGCGGACGAGTGAGCCGTCGAGGCCGGGGAAGGCCCAGACCGGAGTCGCCCGCAGGCCCGAGCGCGTCACGACACGGCCACCACCAGCTCGTCGAAGCTGCTCACCACAAGGTCCGGCATTGGTCCGATCGGATCCGGCGGGGCCCCCGTCCGGTTGATCCAGCAGACCCTGAACCCGAAACTCTTCGCCCCCAGCACATCGAAGGAATTGGAGGACACGAAGAGGATCTGCCTCCGCCCGCTGCTGCGCCCGGTTCCCCTTACCCCTCACTTGTATCGCTGCACATACACGCCTCCCCAGTCAGGAGGAGGGGGATTCTCTTCGTAGGATGCGCACAGCTCCATGTAGTTTCTCGAAGGGCCGTCCCCGGGATACCTCTCGATCGCCCTCTCGAACGACTTCTTCGCCTCCGAGAAGCGCCCCTCAAGAAACAGGTCAAGCCCCTGCCCGTAGATACCTATCGCCTCCATGCGCTCCGCCTCCACGGAATCCCTCAACCCGACAAGTTCATAAACATCCAGCGGCGCGGTTTTCCCCTTCAACGCCACCCTTGCCAGCCGCCGGAAGACAAACTTGCTCGGGCGATGCATTAGAGCCTCGTCGCGGGTGCTTCCAGAGGCCGCGATGTTCGTGTGGAAATCCTTGTTGAGCGGTTCCAGCCTCGCGGCGACGTTGACCTCGTCGCCGATCACCGTGTAATCGAAGATTTCTCTCGATCCCAGATTGCCGACGACCATCTCACCCGTGTTGACGCCGATCCTGACATTCAAGAGCGGCTTGCGCTCCCCATGCCACTTCTCCCTGAGCCTCTTCACCTCTGCCATCATGAGCAGCGCGGTCTCACACGCACGGGCGGCGTGATCCGGCTGCGCGACGGGCGCATTCCACTCCGCCATAACTGCGTCACCGATGAACTTGTCCAGCGTGCCGCCGGTCTCCTTGATACAGTCCATCATCCGATCGAGATACTCGTTAAGAATGGCGCTCACATCCTCGGCCGCCATGTTTTCCGACAATGAGGAGAACCCCTCGATGTCGGAGAAAAGGACGCTCATGCGTCTTCTCTCGCCACCCAATCTGAGCCTCTCGGGTGATTTCAGCACCTCTTCCAGCACCTGCGGAGCGAGGTAATGCCCGAAAGCCGACCGTACCCGCTTCTTCTCTCTCTCTTCCGCCACATACTGCAACAACACGACTCCGAGATAAGTGCCCGCCATCGCAACAGACACGTTCACTACCGGAAGCACCCATCCATAGCCGAATAGTCCCCAGTGGAGTCCGACCACAGAAGCCGACAGGGCCGCAACAACCGCGACTCCGATATACGGCCTTGTCCATACCGTAATCACTCCGACGGCCAGGGCAAGCACGAGGATGTACCCCTTCTCCGTCCACCCGCCGATCGTGCGAAGAAACCTTCCTGAAAGGATGCTGTCGATGATATTCGCGTGTATCTCCACCCCTGGAGTCACAGGGCTGAACGGTGTCGCCCGGACATCCGTAAGCCCCGCCGCGAACGCGGTTACCAGCACGATCTTCCCCTTGAAGGTCCCCCTCGGAAGCGCCGGCTCTTTTCCCGCCCGGATCAGATCCGCCGACGCGATCACGGACTCGTACGGGACGTAGCGGTAGAACGATTCGAACTTGCTCTTTCCATCGCCCTCGTTCGTGACCCGCCCCCCCTGGTAATCAATCATCGCGCTCCCGTCCGCAAGCAGGGGGATTTCCGCGTCTCCGACCACCACGCGGTCATTTTCCATTCTGATTCTCTCCAGGGGGATCCCCTTCACCCTTGCCGCGACAATCAACGACAGCGCAGGATACGCGGTATCCCCCGCCCCGAACCACGCGAGAGGAATGAACCTCCTGCATACCCCGTCACTATCGGGAGTGTAGTTGATGTGGCCGACGCCCCGGGACGCTTTCGCCAACTCATAGAAGGGGATCGTGGCGTTGAAAAACACGGTCTCGCGCCGCTTCAGTCGAATCGGCACGGCCGAATCCGACAGAACCGACCGGATCTTCGAGGCAGCGTCCCCATCGGCCGCGAGGCCTCGTTCCAGCGCCAGATCATTCTCCCCGACGTAGAACACCGACGCGTGAAAGACATTCCGGGACTTCTCCACCTGAGAAACAAACAGAGCATCGCTCCGTTCGGGATTGAGGATATCCAGCCGCTGCTGGAGCTCCGCCCTTACCTCCGGGATGTCGGCGTTCTTCGCCAGCGCTTTCAACTGATGGATCATCGCCGAATCCACTTCCTGCCGCAGAGACTTCTCGGGAAAGAGAATATCGAAGCCGATTGCGCTCGCACCATCGGACTCGAGGTACTCGATGGCCTCGGCGTGAACAGACCGGGGCCATGGCCATCTCCCATAGAAGGGTTCGAGGCTTCTTATCGATTCCTCGGAAATGTGAAGGATGACGATGTCTTGTGTATGAGGAGCAGGACGCGCGTGGAAACGATACCTCGCGTCCAGGGTTTTCCTCTCGAACGAGCTGAGGTACTCGCCCGCATCGAGAGAAACGGCGAAGGTCGCGAGAACGGCTATGAGGACGGGATATTTCACTTCCCGTCTTGCTTCAATTTGCCCCTCCCGCCGACAACATGGCAGTTGAAGCAGAAGTCGAAGCCTGCGCCGCTCTTCTCCAGCAGAGATACCGCCGACTCCGTCTTGCCGGCGATGGGAGACCCCGCCGCGAAGGCGAAGTATTCCCCCCTGGGCACCTTGATCACCCGGCCGCCGTCCAACGAAACCTCGACTTCCCCAAAGCATGTGCATGCGCAGTAGTTCTTGCCGTCATAGCATACGGAGAAACCGGTCCCGCGTATCCCTGCGGTTGCAAGGCTCGTCGTTATGGACGCCTTGCTCCCTTTCGGCAGATTGGACTCGACCCACGCGAAACCCCTCTGCATCTTGATCTTGAAGTCTTTGGGATCCTTGCCCAGTTCTATATCGGAGGAAGGCCCTATCACGATCCGGCCGATGTCGGCAAGCGTTACGATCGCGACCGCGGCCTTGTCCGTTCTTACCCTGTCCTCCTGAAAGACCTTCTGCCCAACCCTCAGCGGGTTCCAGAGATTCTGCTGGAACCTCTCGAACTTGCCATCCCGTATGGAAACAACGAGGCCTTCCGCCTTCTCTTTTCCTTGCGCCGCCACTCCGACGATAGAGTGCGCAAAGAGAAGGAACATCGCCATCATCAGAGCCAAACCCCCTCTGGCCGAGCCTGCGCGCAAGTACTTGCCCTCCTTCTTCACAACGTCACCTCCATCTCATGGACTCGAACCGGGTCCCTCCGCTCTCCACGGGCGCTCTGAAGCTGCCGGTGTGGAGCGAGCCCTCATCGCGCCGAGCGAGCCTGCCGCGTTCTGTTTCGGCACGCCAAGTGGGAAACAGATATACGCTTTTGAAGGCAGAGTCAAGGTCCAAGAGCAGCGCATCCCGTGTCGGGGGCGGGCTATGGCCAAGGCGGGCGCGGGGAAGGTCATCTACGACGACAGCCAACAGACGCCGGAGAAGCTCGCCGCCGCGGTGGACACGCTCGGCTTCCAGGCCTCCGTGACCGGCTTCGCGGCGGCGCCCAGGCCCACGCTCTACGTCGGCGGGCTCAAGGACCTCAAGACCGCGCAGAAGGTGGAGCGCACGCTCAGGGCCGTGCCCGGTGTCACCGGCGTGACCGTGGTGCCGAAGGACGGCGAGGTGTTCGTCACCCACGAGGCGGGCGTCACGGCGCGCTCGGCGAGGCGGTAGCTGTAGCCGCGCATACCCCCTGTGACTGTATCGCTCGTCCTTCGCCTCAGTCGCTCGAGGGAACGCGAGGCAGCCGACGTGAGCTGTGGGGCCGTGGGGGCCGCACCGCGGCCAGCGGCAGGAGACAGCGGAGCCAGGAGCGCAGGGCCCCGGTCCACACGGTCGGGCCGGCCGCCGCCGCTCCCAGCCTCGACGGGTCCTCACCCGGCCGGAATTTCCGGATACCCTCCCAGCCGGGAAGCGAGTCGGCGAGACCGGATGGCCTTCCAGCCGCTCGCCAGGGCCATCCTCCACCGGCAGCGCGGCTGCCGCTCGCGGCGCGCGGCGCGGACCAGCGCGTCCCGCCGAGCGGCCGCGCGCGCCTCCGCCAGGCGGACCGCGACCATCTGCTCCAGGACGTAGGTGTTGAGCGGCATGCCGATCCCCTTTCTAGCGTGCGGCGCTGATCGTGCGCGCGGCACCCACGTTCACCGATGGCCCGGGCCGGCGCGCGGTGCTCGTCATCGCGGGGCGCCGGCTCGCCGCCCGGGGTGTGAGCACGATCTCGAGACCCGTCGCGCCGGCGCCGTCGCAGGAGGCAAAGAAGGCTTCGATAATGCGCACCAGCGCGCCCACGGTGCCCGGGGAATCGAGCGGCACCGCGACGCGCACGTGCCAGCCGCCCCGCGCGCGCTCGCGGACGAACGGCGCGGCGGCGGCCCCCAGCTCGCGGTGGATCTCGTCGGTGAGCGCGATCTGCCGGGCGATCGCGCGCTCGCGCCGCTCACGGACGGCGCCCACGAGCCAGAAGACGCTGGCGATGCCGAGGAACGGAGCCGCGGTAGCGGCGAGAACCAACACTGTCGTCATGGGCGGCCTCCCGCGGGCGCCACCGAGACGCGCGGGCCGGGCAGCACCCGCTCCGTCCGCCGGCGCCGAAGCCAGTCGATCAGGGTGATGGCGGCCGCGGCCGTCGCCGCGAGGACGAGCACGCCGCCGAGGAACAGCCACCTGAGCCAGATCAGCGTCTCCATCGCAGCGCCTCCTTCGTCCACCCCCTGAGACACCACCGCGGCGCGGGCGTGAAACGAGCGGGCGGGCGGGAGAGCGCAGAGGCGACGGGACGGGACGAGGACGGCGGGGCTATGCCGGCAGCGGGTGCAGATCCGGGCGGCAGCTCGTGCAGGGCGCGAGCCCGGTCGACTCCGCCCGCTCGCGCGAGGCGAAGAGCTCGAGCTCGGCCAGGGACCGCCGGGAGAGGGACCCGCAGCTCGGCAGGCAGTACTCGGCATCGCCCCATTGGCGGGCGTACATGGTCCGGCGGTCCACGCGATGCGTGCCGCGCGTGGCCAGGACGTGCACGCCCTCGAGGGCCAGCAGCCGGTGCTTGAGCGCGACCTTGTTTCCCGCGTAGCCCGTGAGGTCGCCGCTGCTGCCGATCACGCGATGGCAGGGGATGGCGATGGGCACCGGGTTCCACCGGAGCGCCTGGGCCACCGCCCGCGTGGCGCTGGGCGCGCCGATCTGGCGCGCGAGGCCCGCGTACGAGGCCACCGCGCCATAGGGGAGGCCGGCCGTGACCTCGAGCACGCGGCGCTGGAAGTCGCTCCGCGCCAGGCGGAGGTCGAGCGGCCAGTCGAGCCGGGTGCGGCGGCCGCGGAGATAGTCCAGCAGGTCACGATAGAGGGGCTCGGTCTCGCGCAGGTCCTCCACGGCCTCGATGCCGGGAAGCGCGGCGAGCCGCGAGGCGGCCCCCGCCCGGTCCAGGTACTGGACCAGCGAGACGCCTTCCTCCGACCGCGCGAGCAGGATGGGCCCCAGCGGCGAGGCGAAGACGCCGAAGACGAGGAGCCGCCGGCGCAGATCGGCCAGCCGCGACTCGAGCTCGGCGCGGGCCAGGGTGACGTCCCCGGCCGGCGACGGGCTCTCGCGCAGGTCCCCCAGCATCACCTCCACCGCGCGGTAGCGCGAGAGATCTCCGCGGCAGGACGCGCAGACGGCCACATGGGCCTGGACCCGGTGGGCCTCCGCGGCAGCGGCCTCACCGGCCGCCACGGCCACCAGGTCGGTCTCGATCTTCCGGCACGCGGGATGGATGGGGCTCATCGTTCGGGCTCCGTGTGGGGGATGGCGAGGGCGTCGAGCCCCCGGCGGATCTTCTTGAGGGCCTGGAAGACATGGGCCCGGGCGCTGTCCGGGGAGCAGCCCAGGCTCTGGCCGATCGCCCCGTAGTCCAGATCGTGGATCTTCCGCATGGTGAAGGCCAGCCGCTGCCTGAGCGGGAGTGTCGTGACGATGCCGTCGATCCGGGCGCTGGCCTCGGCGAAGACGGCCTCGCCGTCCGGCCCGTCGTGCTCGATGCGGGGCCCGGCCAGCTTCACCGTGGCATGCGCCCGCCGCCGCCGCCCCTCGGCCCGGAAGTGGTTCTTGCAGAGATTCGTGGCGATGGCGAAGAGCCAGGCCCGCACATTGGCGCCCGGGGCCAGCGCGCGGTAGGCCCGGTAGGCCCGCAGGAAGGTCTCCTGCGACAGGTCGTCCGCCTCGCTTGCCCGGGCGGTGACCCGGGCGATGTAGCGGTGGATCTCGGCATGGTGGTCCGCCACGATGGTCTCGAAGGCGTCGTCTCCCATGGCTTTGCTCATGAGACACCGGCTCCGGGCGGACGTGAAAGAGCCGTCAGGAATGCGCCCCGTCAGGGCGCCGCGCGGACGCCGAGCCGCGTGCCCTGGTAGCTGGCCCCCTCGCCCAGGTCCGTGTAGCGGGTCGAGCAGAGCATGTTCACTGTGTCGGTGACCGCCTCCCCGGCCGGCCGCTGCCCCGGCACCAGCACCACGCCGCGCGGCGTCTCGTCGCTCACCCTCAGCACCAGACGCGTCCGCTCCGGCCCCGAGGGCCGCCAGATGGCGCCCGGATCGATGCCGAAGCCGGGGACGGTCATGAGGAGCGCCCCGCCGCCCGGCCGCGCGTAGGCGCCCACCACCCCGGGGAGCAGCGCCACCGCGCGGATCGCCTGCCCCCCTTGCGCGCAGCGCGACATCCCCTCCCCCAGCCTGATGAATCGTGCGCGCACGCGGTGCGGATGGTCTGGATCACCGATCCCCTCCTCGCCCGTCTCCGAACGAGCGGGGCGGGCAGCGCCCCCAGCATACCTCATGCGGGGTCGGGGGCTTGCAGACCGGCCGCCGATGAGCCGAACCGTGAGAGCTTTCCCGAGAAGGCGGTCTGCATGACGAGGACGGTCTACGACGAGGTATACGCGCGCCCGCTCCGGGATCCCGAGGGCTTCTGGGCCGCCGCGGCCGAGTGCGCGGTGATCGGCGTGGCGGACGAGATCAAGGGTGAGGTCCCGGTGGGCTTCGTCGTCACCAAGGCGGGCATCCAGCGTAGCGACGGCGAGATCATGCGGGAGCTGGTGGAGAAGGTCCGGGAGAGCATCGGCCCCGTGGCCACCTTCAAGACCGCCGGCATCGTCAAGCGGCTGCCCAAGAGCCGCTCGGGCAAGATCCTGCGCGGCACCATGAAGAAGATCGCCGAGGGCGCGGAGTTCGGCGTGCCGGCCACCATCGACGACCCGGCGATCCTCGACGAGATCGCCGATACGCTCAAGACGCTCGGCTACCCGAAGCGCTGACGGCGCCTCAGCTCGCGCGGAGGCGGGGGTCCAGCAGGTCGCGGAGGGCGTCGCCAAGGACGTTGAAGCCGAAGACAGCCAGGCTCAGCGCGAGCCCCGGGAAGATGGACAGCCACGGCGCCCGGTGCATGTAGACACGTCCGGTGGCCGACAGCATCCCCCCCCAGGACGGCTGGGGCGGCGGCACGCCGTAGCCGAGGAAGGAGACGGCGGCCTCGATCAGGATCACGAAGCCGAGGAAGTTGCTGGCGACGATGATCAGCGGCGCCACGATGTTGGGCAGGACGTGGCGGACCAGGATGTGCCAATGGGAGGCGCCCACGGCCAGGCTCGCCTCCACGTACGGCAGCTCCCGCACCACGAGCGTCGCGCTCCGGATGGTCCGCGACTGCGGGAAGGCCTGGCTGACGCCAAGGGCCAGGATCACGCTCCAGAGCCCGGGCCCCAGGAGCGCCAGGATCACGATAGCCATGACGAGCCCCGGGAAGGCCATCCACGCGTCCACGAGCCGCTGCAGCAGCAGGTCGAGCCCGCGCCCGAAGTACCCGCTCAGGACCCCGATGAGCCCGCCGAGGAGGACCGAGATGCCGGTGGCCGCCAGTCCCACGAACATGGACACGCGCGCCCCGTAGACGACCCGGCTGTAGACATCCCGCCCCAGCTCGTCGGTGCCGAACCAGTGGGCGGCGCCCGGCCGCTGGAAGGCGCGGAGCAACGAGGTCTCGTTGAAGTGGTGCGGCGCGATCGCGTCGGCGAAGATGGCCACGACGAGGAGGACGAGCACGATGAGGCCGCCCGCCGCGCCCAGCGGCTTGCGGCGCGCCAGGGTGCTCAGGAACCGCCGCACGCGGCTCGCTCGCTGCCGGCGCTCATCGGGCGCCCGAGCGGATGCGGGGGTCGATGGCCGAGTAAGTGAGATCCACGAGCAGGTTCATGGCCATGACGAAGAGGGTGAGACAGAGCACCAGCGACTGGAAGGTGGGGAAGTCGCGGTGCGCCACGGCCTCGACGAGCAGGCTGCCCATGCCGGGCAGCTGGAAGAGCGTTTCCATGATCACGCTGCCGCCGAGGGCCTGGGAGACCTGGACACCGAGGATGGTCACCGTCGGAATGACGGCGTTCCGGAGCGCGTGCTTGAGAACCACCCGCCGCTCGGGGAGCCCCTTGGCCCAGGCCGTGCGGACATAGTCCTGGCGGAACACCTCGAGCATCATGGCCCGGCTCATCCGCATGACAGGCGCCCCCAGGTGGGTCCCGAGGATGGCCGCCGGCAGCAGGAATTGCGCGAGGTTGCCCCAGGGGTCGCCGCGGAAGGAGACGAGCTGGATGCTCGGGCTCCACCCGAGGTAGAGCGAGGGGAGCACGATCGCCAGCGTGCCCAGCCAGAAGGTGGGCAGCGAGAGGAAGGCCATGGCGACGCTGCGGAGCGCGACATCCAGCCAGCCGTCCGGCCGCAGCGCCGCGGCGACTCCCGTGAGGCCCCCGTACACCACGGCGAAGCCGATGGACAGGAGCGCCAGCTCCAGCGTCACCGGCAGGCGCTCGGCGAGCAGACCGAGGACGTCGCGCTGGGTCCAGAGCGATTGCCCCAGCTCGCCGCGCAGGACCTCGCCCACCCAGCGCAGGTACTGCGCGTGAAAGGGCAGATCGAGGCCGAGCCGGGCGCGCATCTCGGCGAGGCTCTGCGCGTAGCCGAGGTCCTGGAACATGAGGCTCACCACGTCCCCCGGGATCAGGCGCATGATGGCGAACACCATCACGCTGACCAGGAGCAGCGTGGGGAGCATCAGCAGGAGCCGCTGGGCGAGGTACCTCCTCACGCCGTCACACGACCGTCAGCGCGGGCCTCCGAGGAGGCGGAAGGACGGGGGGCGGCCGGCGGCAAGCCCGGCGCTGTCACTCCAGCCACACGTCCACGACGGTGGTCGCGTAGCTGTAGCCCCTCACGCTGGGCACATAGCCCTTCACGCGGGCATTCGTCACGGTGATCAGCGAGGGGAGCGGCAGGAACACCCGGTACATGTTGTCGTGGAAGGTTCGCAGGAACTGGCCGATGTGGCGCGCCCGCACCGGCTCGCTGGGCGCCTGGCGGGAGCTGCGGATCACCTCCGCGAGCCCGCCGTCCTCGATGTGGATGTGGTTGCGGGTGTCGCCCGGCAGGTAGGCCCCCAGCCACTCCTCCTCCTCGCCCAGGGTCCAGGTGGGGATGTGCACGAGCCCCTCGTAGTTGCCCTTGTAGGTGGCGGCGATCCACACCGGGTACTCCTGCACGACGATGCTCGCCTCGATGCCGACCTTGGAGAGCATGTCCTTCAAGAGCTCCGTGCGCGTGACGTACTCGGGCCCGTAGCCCACGGTGGTGTAGAGCTTGGTCTTGAACCCGGCGGGGTAGCCCGCCTCCGCGAGGAGCTTCTTCGCGGCGGCCGGGTCGAACCGGTAGAACTGGGCCGCTTCCCCGAGCTTGTCCGGCGGGATGGCGTAGCGGGAGTTGGCGGGAATGGGGCCCGAGAAGACCTCGGCCCCCTCGGGGTAGAGGGCCTTCATGAGGGCGGCGCGGTCCATGGCCATGGAGGCGGCCCGGCGCACGCGCACGTCGCTCCACGGCTTCATGTCGAGCCGGCCGATGAGGTTCTCGCTGGTCTGGAACGTCTTGTGGGTCAGCACCGTGACGCCGGGGATGCTGCGGGCTTCCGGCACCAGGAGCTGGGGCACGCCCTGGCCGCTGCTCCCCTGCACCATGTCGATGCGCCCGGTGCGGAGCGCCGCGAGCTGGGCCGATGGGTCCGCGATGAAGTACAGCTCCACGCCGTCGAGGTAGGGCTTGCCGGTCTCGAAGTACTGCGGGTTGCGCTTGAGGACCAGCCGCTGCTTCTCCCGGTACTCCTCCAGCATGAAGGGGCCCGTGCCCACCACGGTGTCCACGGCGATGTAGTCGCGGCCGCCATCAGGCGTCGGCTTGCCGGCCTCCTTGGCGTAGATGAACATGGTGGTCGCGGCCAGGTTGGCGACGAAGGCCGAGGAGGGGGCGGACAGCTCGAAGCGGACGGTGTGGCGATCCGGCGCCGTCACCGACTTCAGCGTGGGGAACAGCCGCGCCTCGGGAGAGCCCGGGAGCCGCTCGAAGGTGAACTTGACGTCCTCGGCCGTCAGCTCGCGGCCGTTGACGGGGGGCTTGGGCTGGAAGCGCACGCCCTTGCGGAGCGTCACCACGTAGGTCGTCGGGCTCGGCTGGGAGTAGGCCTCCGCCAGATCGGGCACGACCTCGCCCGACGGGCCGTACTTGAAGAGGCGGTTGTGGGTGTAGGCCAGGACGAGCTGCGTGTAGACCGACGCCTTCTTCTTTCCCAGGGTGTCGAAGCCCACCGGGTCGGACCGCTCCGCGATCCGCAACACCCCGCCCCGCTTGGGCTGGGCCGGGGCGGTTTCGGCGGCGAGCCCCACGAGCAGCAGGGCCAGGGCCAGGAGGCCCGCGCACTTGAAGCCGAGCACCGACAACCGGCGACGGATCAGCATGTTCATCCCCTCCTTTGCATGGCGAGGCACGGCCGGAAACCAGGGTGCTGATTGTCCATTCTTTCCCAAGAAGGTGTCAAGGGCCCGTCTTGACAGACCGCGTCTATCCCTGGATAGTGCCTGGTGCATGCGCGGTCCGAACGGATGGCCCCCCCCGACCTCTACCCGGTGCGCCGGTCTCACGGCCGTCGCCCTGGCCACGCTCCTGGCCGCCGGCTGCGTGGCTGGCGGAGACGCGGGCCGGGAGGCGGCCACCCAGCTCCAGCAGAGCCCCGGCAAGGCCGAGGACTTCCTCGTCGTGGACTGCCTGCTTCCGGGCCAGATCCGCCGGCTCGGAGCACAGGTCACCTTTCTCACGGCGCGCCGCGCCATCAAGACCTCCGCGCGGGACTGCGAGATCCGGGGCGGCGAGTACGTGGCCTTCGACCGGGCCGACTACGCCACGGCGCTCAAGGTCTGGCTGCCGCTGGCCAAGGAGGGGGATGCCTCGGCCCAGACCTACGTGGGGGAGATCTTCGAGAAGGGGCTCGGCGTCCCCGCCGACCATGCCGCGGCCGCCGAGTGGTACCGGCGGGCGGCCGACACCGGCTATCCGCGGGCGGCCATCAACCTGGGCCACCTGTACGAGCGAGGGCTCGGCGTCCCCAGGGACCCGACGCAGGCCCTCACCTGGTACCGCCGCGCCGCGGGCCTCGCGGACCTCGCCTTCAGCATCGCGCCCGCCGAGACATCGGCCGAGGTCCAGCAGCTCAGGAGCGAGGTGGGCGAGCTCAGGCGGGCGCTGGAGCAGAAGCAGGGCGAGCTCGACCGCGCCCAGCGCGAGCTGGACTCCCTTCGGCAGAGGCTCGAGCAGCGCCGGGGCGAGGTGGAGGCCGAGCGCGGGACCCTCGCCCGGCTGCGCCAGGAGCTCGACGCCTCGCGCCAGGGCGAGCAGGCCACGGGCGCGCGGCTCAGGGAGCTCCTGACCGGCATCGCCGAGCGGGAGGGGCGCCTGGCCGCGCGAGACCGCGAGCTCGCCCAGCTCCGCGCCTCCCTCGCGCGCTCGGAAACGGAGTCGGCCGCCAGGCGGGCGGATCTGGACCGGGCACAGCAGGAGCGCGCGGCGGAGGCGGCGCGGGCCCAGCGCGAGGCCGACGGGCTCCGCAAGAGCCTCGCCGAGCGCGGCGGCGAGGCGACGGCCGAGCGCGAGGGGCTGGCGCGGATGCGCCAGGAGCTCGCGGCCGCCCGGGGGACGGAGCAGGCCCAGACGGAGCGCCTGCGCCAGATCGAGCAGGCCATCGCCGAGCGCGAGGCGCGGCTGGCCGGCAAGGACGGCGAGCTGGCGGCGCTCCGCGCCTCCCTGGCTCGCTCCGAGGTCGAGGGCGCCGCCAGGCGCGCCCAGACCGAGCGTGTCGAGCAGGAGCGCGCCGCCGAGCTGGCGCGGGCCCAGCGCGAGGCGGAGGATCTCCGCAAGGGCCTCGCGGAGCGCGGCAGCGAGGTCGCCGCCGAGCGCGGGGCGCTCGCGCGGCTGCGCCTGGACCTCGAGACCTCCCGCAAGAGCGAGCAGGCCGCCACCGCCAGGATCCGCGAGATCGAGGCCTCGGTGGGCGAGCGCCAGGCGCGCCTGGCCGCCAAGGATCGCGAGCTCGCCGACCTCCGCGCCGCGCTGGCCCGCTCCGAGACCGAGTCCGGCACGCTGCGGGACCAGCTCGCCCGCATCCGCCAGCAAACCGCGGAAGCCGGCCCCGACATCCAGCTCATCGAGCCCGAGCTGGTCGTCACCCGGGGGACGCGCGCGGCGCGGGCGCCGGCGGCCGAGCGCCTGGTGGTGGTGGGGCGGGTGAGCGCCAGCGACGGGCTCCTGTCGCTCACGGTGAACGGGCGCGAGGAGAAGCTCGGCAGCGACAACCTCTTCAAGAGCCAGGTCGGGCTCACGCGATCGGTGGACGAGCGGGTGCGCATCGTGGCCGTCGACCGGCGCGGGCGGAAGTCTACCCTCGAGTTCCTGATCCTGTCGTCGGCGGAGACGCAGATGGCCGCGACCGGCGCCGCGGCCCCGGCCAGGATCGGCTCGCCGCTGGCGCAGAAGGACATCGCGCTGGGGACCTATCACGCCCTCGTCATCGGCAACAACGACTACAAGATACTGCGGCGGCTCCGCACCGCCGTGAACGACGCCCGGGAGGTCGCGCGGATCCTCGAGCGCGACTACGGCTTCAAGGTGACGCTCCTGCTGAACGCCACCCGCTACGACACGCTGTCGGCGCTCAACGCCA
>Ga0154441_1261_pt1 | contig 15888 bp, 19 predicted proteins | sample RifGroC2_FD_115945 | JGI IMG/M metagenome (GOLD analysis project Ga0154441, IMG submission 115945) | Candidatus Rokubacteria bacterium GWC2_70_16 | reverse complement strand
GCTCCCCCTTGGCGAAGCCGAGCGCCACCAGGGCCATCCCCACCCGACGCGCCCGCTCGCCGAACTGCCGCCAGGTGACGGCCCGCCAGACGCCGAAGCGCTTCTCCCTCAGCGCGACGCGATCGCCCCCCTCGACCACCCGCCGCCAGAACATGGTCGGCAGGGTATCGGCCCGGGCCCCGCCCGGGTCCCCGCGGCCGCCGGGCGCGGCCACTTCGACCTCCGTCAGCGCCACAGCTTCTTCCTCTTCCATCGGCGAGTGCCGCGCACCCCCGAGTCCTTGATCCCGAGATAGAACTCCTTCACGTCGTCCTTCTCGAGGAGCCGGCTGCCCGTATCCTCCATCACCACGCGACCGACTTCAAGCACGTACCCGTAGTCGGCGACGCCGAGGGCCATGCGGGCGTTCTGCTCGACCAGGAGGATCGTGGTCCCCTCCTCCCGGTTGACTCGCTGGATGATCCGGAAGATCTCGCCCACCAGCAGGGGCGACAGCCCCAGGGAGGGCTCGTCGAGCAGCAGCAGCCGGGGGCGGAGCATCAGCGCCCGCGCGATGGCCAGCATCTGCTGCTCGCCCCCGGAGAGCGATCCGGCCTGTTGCTCGTGACGCTCCTCCAGGACGGGGAAGTACCGGCAGACGCGCGCCAGGTCCTCGGCAACGCGGTCGCGGTCGCGGCGCAGGTAGGCCCCCATCCGGAGGTTCTCGTCCACCGTGAGGTACGGGAACACCTCCCGCCCCTCCGGGACGTGCGCGATCCCCAGCCGCGCCACCCGATCCGGGGCCGTGCGCTGGATCTCGCCCCCGGCGAAGACGATCGTCCCCTTGCTCGGGTCCAGCACCCCGGAGATCGTCTTCAGCACCGTGGTCTTGCCGGCGCCGTTGGCTCCGAGCACCGCGACGGTCTTCCCCTCCGGGACCTCCAGGCTCACGCCGCGGATGGCCACGATGGGCCCGTAGGAGGCCTCGATGTTGGTCAGCCGCAGCAGCGGCTCGGGCACGGCCCTCCCCCTCACCCGCCCAGGTAGGCCTTCACCACCTCGGGGTGCCGCTGCACGTCCTGCGGCGTCCCCTCGGCGATGATCTGGCCGTCGTTGAGGGCGATCACGCGGTCCGACACCTGGCCGACCAGGCGCATGTCGTGCTCCACCATCAGGACCGTGATGCCGCGCAGGCTCCGGATGTCGTGGATCCAGAACGCCATGTCATCCGTCTCCTCGACGTTCAGGCCCGAGGAGGGCTCGTCGAGCAGCAGCAGCGTGGGCTCCGCCGCCAGCGCCCGGCCCAGCTCGACCACCTTCCGCACGCCGAAGGGGAGGCTCCGGACCATGGCGTCACGATGGCGCTGCAGGTCGAGAAAGTCGATGATCTCCTCCGCTCGCTCGCGGTGGGCGCGCTCGGCCCTCCGGACGCCGGGCAGGAACAGCATCTCCCCCAGCAGGCCCGTGGTGCGATGGGCATGCCGCCCGAGCAGGAGGTTGGCCAGCACCGTCGCGTGCTCGAAGAGCTCGTTGTTCTGGAAGGTGCGGGCGATCCCCAGGCCCGCGATCCGATGCGGCGGCACCCGCGTGATGTCCTGGTCGCGGAAGACGAGACGCCCCTCCGAGGGCGCGTAGATGCGGCTGATGAGGTTGAAGATCGTCGTCTTGCCCGCGCCGTTCGGGCCGATGATGGTGAGCACCTCCCGCTCCCGGGTCTCGAAGCTCACGCGCTCCACCGCCCGGATCCCGCCGAAGCGGATGCTCAGGTCCTCCGCGCGGAAGAACGTCATCGCAGGCGCTCCGTGCGGAGGTACGACCGCTGCCGGCGGAACGTCGCCCGCCGGTAGAGGGGGAAGAGCTGGAAGTAGAGCTGGATCTTCCGCCAGCGCCCGTAGATCCCCAGCGGCTCGAAGAGCATGAACCCGATGACGACGAGCCCGAAGACGAGGCTCTTGAGCCCTGGCTGCCCGGCGATGCTGGCCGGCAGGTGATCCTTGGCGACGCCGATGGCCTCCGGCAGGACGATGATGAAGGCGGCGCCGTAGATGGCCCCGTGGAGCGATCCCAGGCCCCCCACGACCACCATCACGAGCAGCTCGATGGACAGCACGAGGGTGAAGGCCTCGGGGCTGATGAACTGGAGCTTGTGGGCGTAGAAGGCGCCGGCCACCCCGGTGAAGGCTGCGCTCACGCCGAAGGCGACGGTCTTGTACCAGGCGAGGTTCACGCCCATGCTCTGGGCCGCGATCTCGCTGTCCCGCACGGCGACGAACGCGCGGCCGGTCGGCGAGCGCAGGAGGTTGATCGCCCCCAGCATGAGCAGCACGACGGCCGCCAGGGCCAGGTAGTAGAACAGCCGGCCGCTGGGATCGAAGGCGATGGGGCCGATCCGCGCCACCGGCACGCTGAGGCCGTTGTTCCCGTTGGTCACCGACTCCCAGCGGGCCAGGATCTCCTCGACGATGAAGGCGAAGGCCAGCGTCGCGATGGCCAGGTAGATCCCCGAGAGCCTGAGCGCGGGGAGGCCGATGGCCACCCCCACCGCCCCGGCCAGCAGTCCCGCCGCCAGGAGCGTGAGCGGGAAGGGCCAGCCGTGGGTCAGCAGAAGGGTCTCCGTGTAGGCCCCCGCCGCGAAGAACGCCGCGTGGCCCAGGGAGATCTGGCCGGCGTAGCCCGAGAGCAGCATGAGCCCGATTCCCGCCATCCCGTAGACGCAGACGAAGGCGAGCTGGGAGAGCCAGTACTCGCCGACCGCCCAGGGGGCGAGGAGGAGCGCGGCGCCCAGCACGGCATACCACAAGACCGCCCCCCCGTGCCTGAACAGGCGGAGGTCCTGATCGTAGTCGGTCTTGAAGATCACCCGCACGCCGCCCTCACACCTTCTTGCGCGCGACGCCGCCGAACAGCCCCTGGGGCCGGAGCAGCAGCACGAGCAGCAGCACGATGTACGCGGCCACGTCCTTGAAGCCCTCGGGGAGGTAGAAGCCCGCCAGCGCCTCCACCGCCCCGATGATCACCCCGCCGACCACCGCCCCGGGGATGCTGCCGAAGCCGCCGAGCACGGCGGCCGGGAACGCCTTGATGCCGATGAACCCCATGTTGGCATGGACGAAGGCGATGGGCGCCAGAAGGAGCCCGGCGAAGGCCGCCACGGCGGCGCTGATGGCCCAGATCAGCGAGAAGACCGTCTTGACCGGGATGCCCACGTAGTAGGCCGCCAGCTGGTTCTGGGAGGTTGCCTGCATCGCGACGCCCAGCCGGGTGTACCGGAAGAAGCCGAACAGGCTCAGGCACAGCGCCACGGTGAGCACGATGATGGCGACATGATCCTGGCTGAGCACCACGCCGGCGAGGGTCAGGGTCCGGTTGGCGAAGGGGGTCCGGATGACGTGGGTGTCGACCCCCCAGCCGGGGATCATCGTCACCACGCTCCGGGCCACGAAGCCGATCCCGATCGTGACCATGACGATGGCGAAGACGGGCTGACCCACGATGGGCCGGACCACCGTGCGCTCCAGCGCGAACCCGATCGCGGCCGTGAGCGCCACGGCGAGCAGGCCGCCGAGCCAGAAGTCGAAGCCGACCATCACGATCAGGGTGTAGCCGAGGAACGCGCCCAGCATCAGGAGCTCGCCCTGGGCGAAGTTCACCACCTCGGTCGCCTTGTAGATGAGGACGAACCCCAGCGCCACGAGGGCGTAGACGCAGCCGATGGCGATGCCGCTGACCACCTGCTGGGTGAACTGGGCAACCTCCACTGGGACGCTCCTCCCCCTCGCGCCGCCGCTACACCCGCTCCTTGAACTCCTTGCCGAGCAGCCCCTCGGGGCGGACCAGCAGCACCACGATGATGATCAGGAAGGCCAGCGTGTTCTTGAACTGGATGGTGAAGTAGGCGCCCGTGAGGCTCTCGGCCACCCCCAGGATCAGCGCCCCGACGACGGCCCCCGGCAGGCTGTTGAGCCCCCCAAGCACCGCCGCCGCGAACCCCTTGAGGAAGGGATCCAGCATGAAGAAGGGGTCCAGCAGGAGGGCTGGCGCCAGGAAGATGCCGGCCACCACGCCCAGCGCCGAGGCCGCGCCCCAGGACACAGACAGCACCATGCGCGTCGGGATGCCGAGGGTCTGCGCCGCCATCACGTTCTCCGAGGTCGCGCGCATGGCCAGCCCCAGCCGGGTCTTCTGGACGAGCAGATAGAGGAGCACGCTGCCCACGACGCCGGCGGCCATCGTGGCCAGCGCCAGCTGGCTCACCACCACGGCGCCCAGCCGGTAGGTCTTCGTGTCCGAGATCGGGAAGGGCAGCGCCACGGGCTCCGCCCCCCAGAGGTACACGACCACCCCCTGGATGATGAGCGCCAGGCCCAGCGTGAGGATCACCATGCCGAGGAGGTTGGCCCCCTCGCGCTGCGCCCGCACGAGCACGGTGAAGTAGAAGGCGATCCCCACCGCCGCTCCCACGACGAGACTCCCCAGGAACGCGACGGGGAAGGAGTAGCCGTTGGAGAGCAGGGAGAAGGAGACGAACGTGGCCAGCGTCGCCACGTCGCCGTGGGCGAAGTTCAGCACCCGCGTCGAGCGGTAGATCAAGACGATCCCCAGGGCCACTAGCGCGTAGAGACTCCCCGCCGACAACCCGGTGAGCGCATACTGGAGCAGCTTGTCCATGATTCACCACCTGGGGGGGAGCGAGCGCCCACCCGCTCCGCGGGTCCCCGCCCCCAGCCCCCCCCACCCCGTCGGCGGCAATGCCACCAGCCTCACGCTTCTCACATGGACCCCAGCCGGGTCAGATGCCGAGCCAGACGAGGTCCCGCAGTGCGAACCCCAGCCAAGGGCGAGGCGAGCGAAGAAGGTGGCTGCGGCGACCGAGAACGAAGTATGGCGACGGCAGCTGGCACGGCGCTCACCGGAAGGGCCAGAGCTGGAAGTAGAGCCGCGTCTTGAGCCACAGCCCGAAGAGCCCCAGGGGCTGGAACATCAGGACCAGGAGGATGGTCAGCCCGTACACCACCGGCACCATCTCCCGGAAATCGGCGAAGACCTTGGGCACCAGGATGACGAAGGCCGCCCCCAGGATCGAGCCCTCGATGGAGGCCACCCCGCCGATGATCACCGCGACGAAGAGCGTGATGGACTCGAGGATGTTGAAGATCTGGGGCTCGATGTGCCCCAGCACCTGCGCGTAGAGGGCCCCGTGGACTCCCGTGTAGAACGACGACAGCGCGAAGGCCAGCAGCTTGTAGCGCGTCAGGTTGACGCCGTTGACCTCGGCGGCGATGTCCGAGTCCCGGATCGCGACGAAGGCCCGGCCCACGTAGGAGGAGATGATGTTGTACGTGACCAGGGTGAACCCCGCGAGCAGGAGCAGATACACCCAGTACTCGTAGCGGACGCGGGACAGCCCGAACATCGGCGTGAGCTTGGCGATGGCCAGCCCGGAGCGCCCGCCGGACAGAACCTCCCAGTTCACGAACATCTGGTAGACGGCTACCCCGAACCCGAGGGTCGCGATGGAGAGGTACGGCCCCTTGAGTCGGAGCGACGGGAAGCCCACGACGATTCCCGCCAGCGCCGCCAGGAGCCCCGCGCCCAGCAGGGCCACCAGGAACGGCGCCCCCCAGATGCGGAAGTGGCCGAAGCTGAAGGCGCCGATGGCGAGAAAACCCGCCTGGCCGAAGGAGATCTGCCCCGTGTAGCCGATGAGCAGGTTCTGCCCCATCACGCCGATGGCGTACAGCGCCACCAGCGTGGCGATGAAGACGACGTAGTCTGGCGCTACCCACGGGAGCACCACCACGGCCGCGAGCAGCAGCGCCAGGAGCGCGCGCGTGACGCGCTTGCGCGCAAAGCTCACGTCCTGCTTGTAGGACTCGACGAGATCCATCTAGTCTTTGTAGAGGCTCTTGATGAGGTCGGCGTAGCGCGCCTCCAGCGCGCGCCGCTTCACCTTCTTGGTCGGCGTCACGTCCCCTTCCTCCTCGTAGAACCGGCGCGGCAGCAGCGCCACCTTCTTCACGCCCTCCACCTGCGAGAGCGTCTTGTTGACCCTGTCCGCCTCGCCCTCGATCAGCCGCACGACCTCGGGATTCTGCGTGAGATCCTGGAACGTCGTGAACGGGAGCCGGTGGTCCTGGGCGTACTTGGTGACGTTGTCCTCGTCGATCAGGATCAGGGCGACCAGGTACTTCCGCCGGTCCCCGACGACGACGGCGTCCTGGATATAGGGGCTGAACTTGAGCTTGTTCTCGATGTACGCGGGCGTGATGTTCTTGCCCCCGGCCGTGATGATGATGTCCTTCTTGCGGTCTATGATCTTGAGGTAGCCGTCCTCCCACGCGCCCACATCGCCCGTGTGCAGCCACCCGTCCCGATCCACGGTCTGCGCCGTGAGCTCAGGATCCTTGAAGTACCCCTTGAAGACGTGGGGGCCGCGCGTCAGGATCTCACCGTCGTCGGCCAGCGCGACCTCGATCCCGGGCACGGGCTGCCCCACCGTTCCCACCCGCGGGTGCTCCACCCGATTCACGGAGATCACGCCTGTCGATTCCGTCTGGCCGTAGCCCTCGATCAGCGGAACCCCGAGGGCGTGATAGTACTCGAACAGCTCCGGTGAGGCGGGGGCCGCTCCGCACACCGCGATGCGCGTCCGGTCGAAGCCCAGGCGGCGCTTGAGCGGGGCCAGCGCGGCCCAGTAGGCCAGCCGGTACAGGAGCCGGAGCCCCAGGGACGGGCCCCCGGAGGAGAACTTCGCGCGCGCGTATCGACGCCCCACACTGACCGCCGCCCCGTACAGGGCCCGCTTGAGCCGGGTGGAATCGGCCATGCGCAGGTCCACAGTCGAGGCGAGCTTTTCCCAGATGCGCGGGACGCTGGCGAAGTAGGTCGGCGAGACCTCGCGCAGGTTCTGGAAGAGGGTGTCCAGGCTCTCGACGAAGTTCACCACGTAGCCGATGCGGATCGCCTGGAACACCGAGATCAGGTTCTCGTAGATGTGGGCGAACGGCAGGTAGGAGACCACCTCGTCGTCCGACATGCCGGGGTTCACCGCCATCAGGGCCTGGGTCGTCCAGAGGATGGAGGCGTGGGAGAGCATGGCCCCCTTGGGCGGCCCCGTGGTCCCGGAGGTGTAGATGATCATCGCCGTGTCCTGGGGCTCCACGCTCTTCCGCCGCTCCTCCACGGCCCCCGGGTGCGACTCGGCGAAGGTCTTCCCCTGCTTGAGGAAGTCGTCGAAAAAGATCACCCGCTCGTCGCTGAACCCCCAGAGCCCCTTCGCGTCCCACACCACGACGCGCTCGACGGGCGTGTCCCCCACGATCGTCAGGACCTTGTCGAGCTGTTCCTCGTTGTCGATGAAGAGGAGCCGGGCCTCGGAGTGGTTGAGCAGGTACTCGATCTGCTCCGGGGCCGAGGTGGGGTAGATCCCGCAGGTCACGCCCCGGGCGGTCTGGATCCCGAGATGGCAGTAGAGCCACTCGGGGCGGTTCTCGCCGAGCACGGCCACGTTCTCCTGGGGCCGGAGCCCGAACGCCAGCAGGGCCGCCGCGACCTTCTCGACTTCCTCGGCGTACTGGCGCCACGTCACGCGGTGCCAGATGCCGTAGTCCTTGTAGCGGATCGCCAGCCCGTCGCCCCGCTGCGCCACCTGCTCCGCGAACAGCGCCGGGAGCGTCGTCGCGTGCGTGTCCCTCATCACCATCGCCTCCTCTTGCGGTAGAGTCGCCACCCCTTGGCAGGGGCCTCGGCCGCCCCGACCCCGAGATAGACCTCGCGGACGTCCTCGTTCTGCTGGATCTCCTGCGATGTCCCCTCGAGCACCACGCGGCCCGCCTCCAGGATGGCGCCGCGCTGGGCCGCCTGGAGCGCCAGCCGCGCGTTCTGCTCCACCAGCAGGATCGTGGTCCCGGTGCGGCTGATGGTGGCGAGCGCCTCGTACACGGTCTTGGCGACCCTGGGGGCCAGCCCCAGCGACGGCTCGTCGAGCATGAGCAGCCGCGGCCTCCGCAGCATGGCGCGGCCCAGCGCCAGCATCTGCTGCTCGCCCCCCGACAGCGTCTCCGCATCCTGCCGGGCGCGCTCCTTGAGGATCGGAAACATCCCGTGGACGAAGTCCATGTCCGTCGCGATGCCGGTGTCGTGCCGTCCCCAGAGCCCCAGCTCCAGGTTCTCCTCGACGGTCAGCTCCTTGAAGAGCCCCCGGTCCTCCGGCACGTAGACCACCCCCAGGCGGGCGATCGCCTCCGGCTGCCAGCCGTCGATACGCCGGCCGGCGAAGTGGATCTCTCCCTTCTTCGGCTGGTCCTTGAGCAGGCCGGCCACGGTCTTGAGCAGCGTGGTCTTGCCCGCCCCGTTGGGGCCGAGCACCGTGAAGATCTCTCCCTCCTGCACCTCCAGCGACACGCCGAACAGGGCGTAGATCCGGTCGAAGTAGAGCGTCTCGATACTCGAGATCTTTAGTAACGCGTTCATTCGCCGAGGTAGGCCTTGATGACGTCGGGGTGGCGCTGCACCTCCGCGGGCGTGCCCTCGGCGATCTTGACGCCGTGGTCCAGCGCCACCATCCGCCCGGCGAGTCGCGAGGCCACACGCAGGTCGTGCTCCACCAGGAGGATCGTGATCCCGAAGCGCCCCCGGATCTCGTGGATCCAGTAGCTGAACTCCTCCTTCTCCTCCTGGGTCAGCCCGGACACCGGCTCATCCAGCAGCAGGAGCCGCGGCTCCGTGGCCAGCGCCCGGCCCAGCTCCACCCGCTTCTGGACCCCGAAGGGACAGTCGGCCACCCGGCCCTTCCGCACCGCCTCGAGGTTCAGGAACTCGATGATCTCCTCGCAGCGGCGCCGGTGGCGGATCTCCTCCCCCCGCAGCCGGAGCAGGGCGTGGAGGAAGTTCTTCCGGAAGTGCAGGTGCCGGCCCACCATGAGGTTGTCCAGCACCGACATGTTGTGGAAGAGCCGCAGGTTCTGGAAGGTCCGGGCGATGCCGAGACGGGTGATGGCGTCCGGCGAGCGGCCCAGGAGACTCTCCCCCCGGAACGCGATGGCTCCGGCCGTCGGCGTGTAGATGCCGGTGACGCAGTTGAAGAGCGAGGTCTTGCCCGAGCCATTGGGCCCGATGACGGCCAGGGTCTCTCCCTCCGCGATGGCCACTCCCACGTCCTGGAGGGCCGTGATGCCCCCGAAGTGGAGCGAGAGATCCTTGACCTCGAGCAGGGCCCCCATGCTCAGAAGAGCGGCCTGAGCACGATCTCGCCAGGCCGCGTGGGCGGATCACTCCCCCAGGGGAGAGCCCGGACGGGCTCTCCCCTGGAACCGCCGGCGGCCGACGTCACCGTGAGGCCTAGAAGAGCGGCGGGAAGGTCTGCCAGCCCGTGACCTGGCTGATCTTGTTCTGGGCGGCGTTCTCGGCCTTCATGAGCTTCACCGAGTTGAGGCCGTGGCGACGGCCGGGGCCGAAGGTGATGGGCCCGGTGAGCCCCTCGGAGGTGAAGTCCTTGATGCTCTCCATGCCCTCGACGAAGGAGTCGCGGGTGAGGTTCCGCCCGGCCCGCTTGAGCCCCTCGACGGCGAGCATCATGGGCGCCGCGCCGGCAAGGCCGCTTCCGGGGTTCCCCTTGAGCTTGGGCTCGATCTTCGTGACGATGTCGACGACTCGATCCGCGGCGGGCTCGCCCAGGGGCGTCACCAGCGCGTTGAAGTACGCGCCCTCCCAGGCGGCGCCGGCCAGCCGGAACATGGTGATGTGATCTCCCACCGGGAAGGAGCCGAGCAGCTTTGGACGGAAGTCGACCTTCGCCATCTCCTTCACGATGTTGGCGCCATGAACCGTGGTGGAGAAGATCACCACCGCGTCGGCGCCCGACTCCTTGAGCTTGAGGGCATGCGAGCCCAGCTCGCGGTCGGCCACCTCGTAGGGCACCGGCCCGACCAGGCTCGCCTTGCCGCCGAGCTTGGCCATGGCCCGCTTGGCCCCTTCCAGGCTCGGCAGGCCGAAGGCGTCGTTCTGGTAGAAGATGGAGAACTTCTTCGCGCCCAGGTTGTTGGCGGCGTAGCTGATCAGGAACTCCGTCTCATCACGGTAGTCTGGGTAGTTTACGAACACGTAGCGGAGCTTGTCCTTGGGCTGCGCCGCCCAGATCATCGGGTTCCCGTAGGGGTTCACCACGATGAACTTGTTGTCGTGGGGGAAGTCCTTGGCGGCATTGAGGATGGCCGAGCCGAGGAGGCCCACGTTCATGAACACGGTGTCCTTCATCTCGTTGAGGTTGGCCAGGGCCCGACCGGGGTTATAGGCATCGTCCCTCAGGATGACGCGGAGCTTTCGTCCGTGCACGCCTCCCTGCTCGTTGATGTGCTTGGCCCAGGCCTCGATGGCGAGACCCGTGGCCCCCCAGGTGGCCGCCGGCCCAGACAGCGGCGTCGAGACCCCGATGACGACCTCGGTGTCGGTCACGCCGGGGGCCTTGGACTGGGCCAGGGCCGGCGTCGCTGCCAGCGCGGCCACGAGCAACACCGCTGCGAAAACTCTGAGTTTCATGGATGAGCCTCCTCCTGCGGAGTGTCCTCCGGAAAAAAGTGAGCCGAGTATAGGAAGGGGTACCTGCAAAGTCAACGACTTTGCCCTCCTCGAGGTTCCATTCCGCCCCGCCGAACCCCCTTCCTGGGAGCACCGGGCGGGGCCACGAGGCTCGCCGGCAGCACCGCCTCCTCCCCGAAGCGCGCCTGCAGCCGGTCGAGGGCACTGGCGAGCCTCTCCCGTCGCACCGCGTCAGGGCCGAGCAGCGACAGCTGCCCCCGCGCCGCCGGCCCCAGCCCTGCGGCCGAGATCCCGATGAGCCTGACCGGCTGCGACAGCCGGAGGCGCTCCAGCAGGGCGCTCGCCTCCCTGTAGATGGTGAGCCCGTCCTGGGTCGGCTCCCCGCTGTGGGCGCGCGTGAGTGTCGAGAAATCGGCGAAGCGCAGCTTGAGCGTCACCACGCGGGCGGCGTAGCCCTCGGCCCTGAGCTCGCGGGCGATGCGCTCGGCCTGCGCGCGAAGGGTGGCATGCAGCAGCGCCAGGTCGCGGTGGTCGGCGTCGAAGGTCTCCTCGGCGCCCATGGATTTCGCCGGGGCGAAGGGCTCCACGGGCCGGTCATCCTCCCCGCGCGCCAGAGCTCTGAGGGCTGCGCCGGAGGCGCCGAAGCGCGTCGCGAGCCGGTCCCCGGGCACCTGGGCAAGCTGGCCGATGGTGCGGATCCCCATGGCCCCGAGCGCCCGCTCCGTGACGGCTCCGACTCCCCAGAGGCGCGCGATGGGCAGGGGCGCCAGGAACTCGGCCTCGCGCCCGGGCGGGACCACCACGAGGCCGTCCGGCTTGCGCAGGTCCGAGGCCACCTTGGCCACGAACTTGTTCGCCGCCGCGCCCACCGACGCCGTCAGGCAAATCTCTCCCCCGATCCGCCGCTTGATCTCGGCGGCGATGGCCTCGCCGGGCCCGAACAGCGCGCGGCTGTCCGTGACGTCCAGGAAGGCCTCGTCGATGGAGAGCGGCTCGAGGAGCGGCGTGAAGTCGGCCAGGATGGCCATGATCTCGCGCGAGACGCGGGCGTACTTGTCACGGTCCACGGGCAGGAAGGCGGCGCCGGGGCAGAGGCGAGCGGCGCGCCCGATGGGCATGGCCGAGTGCACCCCGAAGCGGCGCGCCTCGTACGAGGCGGCCGAGACCACCCCGCGTCCTCCGGGCGAGGCGCCCACGATAACGGGCCGGCCGCGGAGCTCGGGGCGGTCGCGCTGCTCGACGGACGCGTAGAAGGCGTCCATGTCCACATGGAGGATCGTCCGGATCACGGGTGGAGATCCGGCCACGGGCGGCCTACGGCGGGGCGCCCCCGAGGCCCAGGCGCGGGGCGGCGGCGGTGAGGGCCTGGATCAGGAAGGCGAGATGGGCGTCCAGCGGGATCCCCAGCTCCTCCGCGCCGCGATACACGTCGGCACGGTGCACCGTCCGGGCGAAGCCCTTGTCCTTGAGCTTCTTCAGCACCGACCCGACCTCGAGCCCGTGGATGCTCCTGCCGGGCCGCACGAGAGCGCACGCGGTGAGGAAGCCGGCGGGCTCGTCGCAGGCGTAGAGCGCCCGGTCCAGGAGAGAGCGGCGGGGACAGCCGGAGTAGTCGGCATGCCCCAGGATCGCGTAGACGATGGGCTCCGGCACCCCGCGGGCCCGGAGGATCTCCGCGCCCTTCATCGGGTGCTGCGGCGCCGTCGGATGCAGCTCGTAGTCGAAGTCGTGGAGCATCCCCGCGATGCCCCACGTGTCGGGGTCCCCGTCGTAGCGAGCCGCGTAGGCGCGCATGGCGGCCTCCACGGCCAGGGCGTGCTTGCGCAGGTTGTCGGACCGGGTGAACTCGGTGAGGAGCCCCCAGGCTCCGTCCCGATCCATCACGGAGCGCGGCGAGCCGCCTGCCGGAGACGCCACTTGTCGATTGACTTCTTGGAGAAGAGCCACTGGCCGTCGTGGTGGAGCGAGGGGATCTGGCGCTCGGCCGCCAGGCGGGCCACGGTTTGCTCGTCCATCGCCAGGTACCGGGATGCCTCCTTCACGGTCATCGCGTCCTTGGGAACCACTCCTGTCTCTCCTCCCGTCCGGGGCGGCCGGCGTCGAGCCGGACCGCGCGTCGGTCTCGCGCGTCAGTCTCCCGCGGTCGTGGGCGTCTTCACCCCCTGCTTGAGCGCCTCCACCTCCACCTCGAGGGCGTGGATGCGGTCGAGCAGGCTCTCCACGGTCCGCGCCAGCGGGTCGGGGAGGTCCACCTGGTCGAGGTCGATCTCGCCCTTCACGCGCTGGCCGTTGCGGTATGTTACCCGTCCCGGCACGCCCACCACAACCGAGTTCTCGGGCACCTCGCGCACCACCACCGATCCGGCCCCGATCCGGCTCCCCGCCCCGATGCTGAAGGCCCCGAGGATCGTGGCGCCCGCGCCGACGACGACGTTGTCTCCCAGCGTGGGATGGCGCTTCTCCCGCCTGAGGCTCGTGCCGCCGAGTGTCACGCCCTGGAGGAGCGTGACGTTCTCGCCGACCTCCGAGGTCTCGCCGATGACCACGCCCATGCCGTGGTCGATGAAGAGCCCGTCGCCGAGCCGCGCGGCCGGATGGATCTCGATGCCGGTGAGGAAACGGCTGAGATGGGACACGAAGCGCGCGGCGGTGCGCCAGCCCCGCTGCCACAGCCAGTGGGTGAGGCGATGATGCCAGATGGCGTGCACGCCGGGGTAGCAGAGCATCACCTCCAGCGCGGAGCGCGCCGCCGGGTCCCGCTCGAGCACCGTTCGAACATCCCGCCTCATCCGGTCAAGCATGTCGCGCTCCCGTTGAATCATGTTCTCCCCATCCGCCCGAGGGCATCCCGCGCCGCCGCCCGGATGGCCGCCGACACCACCTCGGCCGCGTGCGCCCGGTCCTCCGGCAGCCCCCCCACGGCCCGCTCGACCCGCGCGCTGCTCAGCTCCACCAGCTCCTCCAGCGGCGCTCCCGTGATCAGCTCGGTCCCGGCGCTGGAGGTGGCGATGGTGGGCCCGCACCCGTAGGACTGGAAGCGGGCCTCCACCACCCGGCCGCGCCGCACCCGCAGGTACACGCGCGCCAGGTCCATGCACTCCGGGTACTCCCCCTCGCCCACCCCGTCGGGCTCCCGCATCATGCCCGCATTCCGCGGATTCCGGAAGTGGTCGAGGAGCGTCTCGCTGTAGCGCACTAGACCCTCGCGGGGGACAGGCTCCGAAGCTTGGCCACCAGCGGCACCACCGACTCGATCACGTAGTCGATGTCCTCGGCCGTCGTGCTCCGGCCGAGCGAGCAGCGCACCGAGCCCATGGCCCAGTCCACCGGCACGCCCATGGCCACGAGCACGTACGACGGCTCCACGTTGCCCGAGGTGCACGCCGAGCCCGCCGACACGCCGATCCCCTTGAGGTCCAGGCCGAGCACGACGGACTCGGACTCCACGTGGCGGAAGCACATGTTGCACGTCCCCGGGAGCCGCCGGGTCGCATGCCCGTTGAGGCGCACCTCCGGCGCAGCCGCGCTGATGCCCTGCCAGAGCCGGTCGCGGAGCGCGGCGAGGCGTGGAGCCTCGGCCTCCATGTCGCGGCCCCGGATCTCCACCGCGCGGCCGAGGCCCACGATGCCCGGCACGTTCTCCGTGCCCGCGCGCCGGCGGCGCTCGTGCTCCCCGCCGTGCTGGACCGAGACCAGCTTCGTCCCCTTCCGGATGTACAGCCCGGCCACGCCCTTGGGGCCGTAGATCTTGTGGCCCGAGAAGGACAGGAGATCGATGCCGAAGGCCTCCACGTCGATGGGGACCTTCCCGCAGGTCTGCACCGCGTCCACGTGAAACGGGATCCCGCGCTCGCGCGTCAACTGGCCGACGGCGGCCACCGGCTGGATGGTCCCCACCTCGGAATTGGCGTGCATGAGGGACACCAGGATCGTGTCCGGCCGGAGCGCTCGCTTCACGTCGTCGGGATCCACCATCCCGACCCCGTCCACCGGCAGATAGGTCGCCTCGAAGCCCTGCGCCTCGAGCGCCTGGCAGGTCCGCAGCACGGCGTGGTGCTCGATGGCGGAGGTGATGAGGTGCCCGTGCCCGCGCGCGGCTGCCACGCCCTTGATGGCGAAGTTGTCGGACTCGGTGCCGCCCGAGGTGAAGACGATCTCGTCCTTGCCGGCGCGCAGGAACTCGGCCACGCGCTCCCGGGCCGTCTCCACGCCGTCGCGGGCCTCGCGCCCGAAGGCGTGGACGCTGGACGGGTTGCCGAAGCGCTCGCCGAAGTAGGGCAGCATGGCCTCCAGCACCTCCGGGTGTACCGGAGTGGAGGCGTTGTGATCGAGATAGACGCGGCGGTTCATTGACGCTCCCCTCTCACGATGTTAGGCTGACCTCACCATGGATCTTGCCGGCCGCAAGCTCGGCCTCATGCTCTCGACGGATCCCACCCACCCCAACCTCCAGACGGCCCTGGGCCTGTCGGCCACGGCGCTCGCGCGCGGGGCTGACGTGTACCTCTACCTGATCGACGACGGCGTCGCCGCCGTCGAGGACGCACGTGTCCAGGCGCTGGCGGAGCGCGGGGCCAAGCTCTTCGTGTGCGCCTACGGCTGCCAGAAGCGCCGGCTGCCGCTCTCCGAGCGGGCCACCAACTGCGGGCTCGTGGTGCTCACCGACATCATCGCGGGCACGGACCGCTTCCTGGCCCTCAACTAGACGCGTGGCCGGCAACGAGTCCGTCCTCGCCATGATCTCGGAGGATCCCCGGGTGTCCCACCGGGCCAACGAGGCCATGCGCATCGCGCTGGGCATCGTGGCCGGCGAGAACGACGTCGCCATCGTGCTCACGGACGGGGCGGTCCATCTGCTCGACGACGAGACGGACGACCTCGTGGACGGCGACGACATCGCCCGGTACCGGGCCTCGCTAAGGAAGCTCGCCATCCCCTTCCACGTCGAGGAGAGCGCGATCCCGACGGGGCCCGACTGGAACGGGGAGGGACACAGGATCATCCCCGTGACGCCCGAGGCCATCGCGCGGCTCGCAACCTCCGCCCGGCGCTTCGTCATCTTCTGATGCCCCGCTACCTTCATCTCCTGAAGTCCGACTCGGGACCGCTGGCGGCGCCCGTGATCGAGAGCACCGGACGCGAACCGGAGTCCTCGGTGACGGTCGTCCTGCTGGACGACGCTCCGCCCCCGCGGCTGCCCGCCACCGCCCGCCTCCTGCGGCTGGGCGACGGCCCCCTCGACTACTCCGGTCTCCTCGACCTCATCTTCGAAGCCGACCGCGTGGTGTGCTGGTAGGGCGAGGTGAGGCGCGCCGCGCGCCGAGCCGAGCGGATATGGCAGGGCGAGGTGAGGCGCGCCGCGCGCCGAGCCGA
>Ga0154441_1071_pt1 | contig 15998 bp, 14 predicted proteins | sample RifGroC2_FD_115945 | JGI IMG/M metagenome (GOLD analysis project Ga0154441, IMG submission 115945) | Candidatus Rokubacteria bacterium GWC2_70_16 | reverse complement strand
GGGCGGTAGCGCCCCGGTCTGCCCCACGTGGCATGCGATGCAGAAGTGGGTGCGGGTCGGATGCGGCGTGATGGGCGCGTCCTGCTCCCCGGTCGTGTGGCAGTCCTGGCAGAGCGCCTTCCGGTTCTCCACCTCGTGGGGGATCAGCGGAGGGGCGCCCTCGTACGCGCGCGGCAGCCGCTTGCCCTCGCCCGCCTTCGGCGCCTGGGCGAGCGCCGTCCCGCCTCCGAGCGCGAGGAGCAGCGCGGTTCCTGCGATCCCGATCTTCCGCCAGGTATCTCGGCTCATGGTCCGGTCCCCCATGGTCAGGCCTTCTCGAGGCGCACGGCGCACTTCTTGAAGTCCGGCTGCTTCGAGATGGGATCGTAGGCGTCGAGGGTGACGAGGTTGATCAGCACCTGCTCGTCGAAGAACGGCACGAAGACCGTGCCCTTCGGCACCGAGTTCCTGCCTCCCACCTGGGCCTGCGCCACCACCTCACCGCGGCGCGACGTGATCTTCACGCGCTGTCCGGCAGCAACGCCCAGCGCCCTGGCATCCTCGGCGGCGAGCCACACGGATGCGAAGGGCACGGCTCGGTGCAGCTCCCGCACGCGCCGGGTCATGGTGCCGGTGTGCCAGTGTTCGAGCACGCGGCCCGTGGTCAGCCAGAAGGGGTACTGGGCGTCGGGAGCCTCGGCCGCGGGCTCGTAGGGACGGGCCCAGATCACCGCCCGCCCGTCCGGCTGGCCGTAGAACTTCACGCCCTCGCCGGGCTTCACGTAGGGATCGAACCCCTCTCGATAGCGCCAGCGGGTCTCGCGATTGTCCACCACCGGCCACCGTAGCCCCCCACGAACCTTCACGTAGACGTCGTAGGGGGCCAGGTCCTTGGCCTTGCCGAGACCGAACTTGCGGTACTCCTCGAAGAGCGCCTTGTGGAGGGGCTCCTTGCCGTAGCTAAAGAGGGACCCCAGCCCCAGCCGCTTCGCGAGCTCCACGATCTGCCGGAGGTCGTCTCGCGCCTGTCCCGGCGGCTCCACCATCTTCTGCCAGTGCTGGGTGCGTCGCTCCGAGTTGCCGAACATGCCCTCCTTCTCGACCCACATGGCCGATGGGAGGATGAGGTCGGCGACCTTGGAGGTCTCGCTCGGGTAGACCTCGGAGACGATGACGAAGCGCTCGCCGCCCTTGCGCGCCCCCTTCGCGTAGCGCCCCGCATGGGGAAGGCTCTGGAAGGGATTCGTCGTGTTGATCCAGATGACCTTGATATCCCCGCGGTCCAGCGCCCGGAACATCTCCACCGTGTGATAGCCGGGCCTGGGCGCGATCCGTTCCACCGGCACCCTCCAGATCTCCGCCGCCCGCTTGCGATGCTCCGGATTCGCCACGAAGAGCCCACCGGGCAGGAGGTGGCTGAGCGCCCCCGTCTCCCGCGTCGTGCCGCACGCGGAGGGCTGGCCGGTCAGCGAGAACGGGCCGTTGCCGGGCTCGGAGATCTTCCCGGTGAGGAGGTGGAGGTTATAGACGAGGTTGTTGATCCACGTCCCCCTCACGTGCTGGTTGAAGCCCATGGTCCAGAGCGACATGCACTTGCGCCTGGGATCGGCGAACAGGCGGGCGATTTCGCGGATCTGCCCCGGCGGCACGCCGGAGACCTCGGCGGCGTACTCAGGCGTGTACGTCTCGAGGAACGCGCGGTAGTCCTCGAAGCTGATGGCCTGCGCCCGGTCGGCGAACGGCTTGTAGGCGGCCCAGCCGGGCGGGTGAGCCGCGTACTCGTCGGTGTCCTTCACCCCGTAGCCGATGTTCTCGATCCCCTTCTTGAAGGTCGCGTGCTTGCTCACGAACTCCTGGTTGTAGAGCCCCTCCTTGACGATGACGTGCGCCATGGCGTTGGCGAGCGCGAGATCCGTGTTGGGCTTGAACAGCGCCACGATGTCGGCGGGCTCGTCGGTGCTGCGGTTGGTGAAGGTCTGCAGGCTCACGATCCGGACCCGCGGGTCCTGGTGCTTGTGCTCCATGATGCGGGAGAAGAGGACCGGGTGGCACTCCGCCATGTTGGAGCCCCAGAGGAAGTAGGCGTCGGCCAGGTCCAGGTCGTCGTAGCACCCCATGGGCTCGTCCATGCCGAAGGTCGAGTAGAATCCGGCGACGGCCGAGGCCATGCAGAGGCGCGGGTTGCCCTCGAGGTTGTTGGAGCCCAGCCCGCCCTTCATGAGCTTGTTGATCGCGTAGCCCTCGAAGATCGTGGACTGCCCCGAGAAGTACGCCGCCACCGACTCGGGGCCCGAGGCTGCGATGGCCTCCTTGAACTTCTTCGCGGTCAGGTCCAGCGCCGCGTCCCAGGTGATGGGCACGAAGCCGTTGCCCTTGCGCAGGAGCGGGGTGGTGAAGCGGTCCGACCCGTAGAGGATCTTCGGCAGGCTGTAGCCCTTGATGCAGAGGAGCCCCCGGTTGACGGGGCACTCCTGGTCACCCTTGACGGCCACGACCCTGCCCCGGCGCAGCCCCACGAGCACGCCGCAGCCGGCTCCGCAGAACCGGCAGGGCGCCTTCTGCCAGCGGTCGGCGGGGACTTGCGCCTGCGCCTCGAGGGGCACCAGGAGGTCCTGCCCGAAGGCCCCCGTGACGCCGGCGGCCACTGACGATGCCAGAAACTCGCGACGGCTCCACTTCATCGCCTCGGGCTCCCTTGGGACTGCGGCCGCGTGAGACAGACCGCTCCTGTCGAGTGCTGTTGGATGATACCGCGACTGGCATGCCAGCAGAAGCGCCGACGGCGTAGTGGCGCAAGTGCGTGACGGGACAGCGCGGAGGCGCCGAGGGCCTCGCCCGCCTGTCGCGTGTCTGGGGATGCGAGGGTGGGACAGCCGTGCCCTCATGGGGCGAGGGTTTCTCAAGCACGCGCGCAACGGGTGCCGGCGTCGGCTGGGCCGCGTGTAGAATGCCCGCGTGAGCCTCCGTGCGCTCGTCCTCGCCCTGGCCCTGACGGCAAGTCAGGCCTGCGCCACCGCGCCGTCGTCCCCGCCCCCGACGTGGCTGCTGGAGCAGGTCAAGACCCTCTCCGCCCCGGACACCGAGGGGCGGGCCTCCGGCACCCAGGGCGCCGACCGCGCCGCCAGCCACATCGTTTCCGTCTTCCGCCAGGCCGGTCTCAGGCCCGGCGGGGAGGGCGGAGGCTATCTCCAGCCCTTCGAGGTCACGACCGGGATCCGTCTCGGCCCCGCCAACGCGCTCCGGATCCTCGCGCCCGCGCCGCTCGGCCTCACGCTCGGCCGGGACTACACGCCGCTGGCAGTCTCGGCCGACGGCACCGTCGAGAGCGATCTGGTCTTCGCCGGCTACGGCATCACGGCCCCCGAGCTCGGCCATGACGACTACGCGGGGCTCGACGTGCGCGACAGGATCGTGCTCGTCCTGAGCCGCGAGCCGCGGGGGCGGGACCCGTCGAGCCCGTTCAGGCGGCCCGAGGCCTACCACTACTCCGAGCGCAGCCACAAGGTCATCAACGCCAGGCAGCACGGCGCGCGCGGTATCCTCCTGGTTGAGCATCCCGAGGCCGGGGCGGAGCGCCTGCCGCGGCTGGCCGGCATCAGCCAGCCGTGGGGCGTGCTGGCCGCCTTCGTCACCCGCGCCGTCGCCGACTCGCTCCTGGCGCCGTCGGGCAAGCCGCTCGGCGAATTGGCCGCGGCCATCGATCAGGCCATGGCCCCGCGCTCGTTCCCTGTGGCCGGGACGCGCGTCCGCCTCGAGGTGAGCCTCGCCCGCGAGCGCGGGACGGCGGCCAACGTGGTCGGCATCCTCCCCGGCACCGATCCGGCCCTGGCAGACCAGGCCGTCCTGATCGGCGCCCACTATGACCATCTCGGCCGCGGCGGCGAGGGCTCGCTGGCCCCGGATCTGCTCGGCACCATCCACCCCGGCGCCGACGACAATGCCTCCGGGACGGCGGCGATGCTGGGGCTGGCCCGCCTCTTCGCCGCAGCTGGCGGGGCGCCGCGCACTTTGGTCTTCGTGGCCTTCGCAGGGGAGGAGATGGGCCTGCTCGGCTCCGCCCACCAGGTCGAGCACCCGGCGCTGCCGCTGGACCGCATCGCCCTCATGCTGAACCTGGACATGGTCGGGCGGCTCCGCGACGGGAAGCTCTACACCTCCGGGGTGGACAGCGGCACCGGGCTGCGCGCGCGCGTGGCCGAGGCTGCCCGGGGGCTGCCGCTGCATCTCCAGCTCCAGGGCGATCCCCACGCGCCCTCGGACCACACCTCCTTCTACACGCGCGGGCGGCCCGTCCTCTTCCTCACCACTGGCGCCCACGAGGAGTACCACCGACCGTCGGACACCTGGGAGAAGATCTCGGCGCAGGGGCTCGAGACGGTGACGGCCTTCGCCGCGCGGCTCGTGGGCGCGGTGGCCACGGCCCCGACGGCCCCGACCTATGTGAAGATCGAGGCCCCGCCGGCGCGCGGACCACGGGCTGCGGGGTACGGGCCGTATCTCGGCGTCATCCCCGAGTTCGGCGAGTCCCCCCGGCCCGGCGTCAAGGTCAGCTCCGTGCGCGCCGGCAGCCCGGCCGACAAGGCCGGCGTCCGCGCGGGAGACCTCATCGTGAGATTCGGTCCCGTCACGGTGAAGACGCTCAACGACCTCACCTTCGCGCTGCGCGGCCAGCGCCCGGGCGACCGCGTGGAGCTCTGGCTCCTGCGCGACGGGGCCGAGGAGCGCGTCGAGGCCGTGCTCCAGGAGCGGCGACCGTGATCCCCTGGCGGCCCGATCGCCGGACGATGCTGAGGCTCGGGCTCACCGGCTCCGCCTGGGCGCTGGTGGAGTCCATCCAGGCCCGGCGACGGCAGGCGCAGGCCGCAGCCCTCCCCGCCGATGCCCGGGAGCGCCGGCTCGCGAATACCCGGCAGCTCACCTTCGGCGGCCAGAACGCCGAGGCCTACTTCGACTGGACCGGCACCCGCCTGGTCTTCCAGTCCACGCGCCCGCCATTCGGCTGCGACCAGATCTTCACCATGCGCGCCGACGGCAGCGACGCGCGCCTGGTCTCCACCGGCAAGGGGCGCACCACCTGCGCCTTCTTCTTCCCCGACGGCCGGCGCATCATCTACGCCTCGACCCACCTGGGCGCCGCCGAGTGCCCCGTGCCGCCCGACCGCTCGCAGGGCTATGTCTGGCCCATCTACCGCTCCTACGAGATCTTCGCCGCCGACCTCGACACGGGCGCGCTGACCCGCCTCACCCACAACGACGGCTATGACGCCGAGGGCGCCGTGTCGCCGGACGGCACGCGCATCGTCTTCACCTCGCTGCGGGAGGGGGACCTCGACCTCTACGCGATGGACGCCGACGGGGGCAACGTGCGGCGGCTCACCGACGGGATCGGCTACGACGGCGGGCCCTTCTTCTCCTGGGACGGGCAGCACATCGTCTTCCGCGCGGCCCGTCCCGCCCCGGGGGTCGATCTCGACGAGTACCGGTCGCTCCTGGGGCAGTCGCTGGTGCGGCCGCGGCGGCTCGAGATCTTCTACATGAAGGCGGACGGCAGCGGCCTCACCCAGGTCACCCGGAACGGCGCCGCCAACTTCGCGCCCTTCATGCATCCGGATTCGCGGCAGATCGTCTTCTCGTCGAATCTCCACGACCCCGCGGGGCGGAGCTTCGCGCTCTACCGGGTGGATGCCGACGGCGGGGGGCTCGAGCGGCTCACCTGGGCCGAGTCCTTCGCCTCCTTCCCCATGTTCTCCCGCGACGGCCGCCGGCTCGTCTTCTGCAGCAATCGCGGCGCGCGCGCCCCGCGCGACCTCGACATCTTCATCGCCGACTGGGCCTAGGGGACGAGGGCGAGGCCGGCGCGGAAGGCGCGGAGCGCGCGCTCGACGCTGCCGCCGGGGCGGCGGGCGGTGACGGCGCGCTCGGCGGCCTCCACCGGCACGGCCCCGGATAGGCCGACGATGGCGCCCAGCGCCACGAGGTTCGCCCCCATGGCGGTGCCGAGCACGCGCTGCGCCGTGGCGGTGATGGGCAGCGCGTGGCAGGCGAAGCCCACTCCCTCCTCCAGGGGCACCTGGTCCCGGTCCACCACGAGCGTCCCGCCGGGCTCGAGCAGGGAGACGTAGCGGTCGTAGCCCTCCTGCGTCAGCACCACCAGGGCGTCCACGCGGTCGGCGCAGGGGAACTCGATCTCGCCGTCGCTGATGATGACCTCCGCCTTGCTCGCCCCCCCGCGCGACTCGGGTCCATAGGCCTGGGCATGGGTGGCATTGCGTCCCGCGGCCACGGCGGCCTCGGCCAGGAGGAGCCCCGCCATCACGATGCCCTGACCGCCGGCGCCCGCGAGCCTGATCCTCATGGGGCCTGTCGGGGGCGCTCCGTCTCCCGGCGAGAGGCTCGGGGTCTCGCCCGCGGCGGGAGCGGGCTCCGGCCGCGACCTCCGCGGCGCCGAGGCCGCCGCACGCTCGGCCAGGAGCGCGCCGAGGTCGGGCCTGTCCTCGCGGTGGAGGACGCCGGCAGTGAAGGCGGGCGCCGCCCCGCCATGCGGCGCCTCCAGCCCGAGCCCCGGGACGAAGCTCTTGTCGGTGAGCCTGGCGCCGAGCCACTCCACATGGCTCCGCTGCGCCTGCAGCATCTCCGGCCCGCGGCCGAGGTCGTTGTAGCGGCCGAAGAACTCCGGGCAGTCGCTCAGCACCTCGAGGAAGGAGAAGCCCCGGTGCTGCATGGCCTGGACGATCAGGTCGTCGAGCTGGAGCGGCTGGGCCGTGAGCCCCCGGGCCACGAAGGAGGCACCGGCGCCCAGCGCGAGCCGGCAGGCGTCGAAGGCGGGCTCGATGGCGCCGCCAGGGGTGATGCTGGTGCGCATCCCCTCGGGCGTCGTGGGAGCGCCCTGGCCGCCCGTCATGCCGTAGACGGCATTGTTGAGGAGCAGGCAGGTGAGATCCACGTTGCGCCGGGCCGCGTGGATGAGGTGGTTGCCCCCGATGGCCAGCCCGTCGCCGTCGCCGGTGATGACGATGACGGTGAGCTCCGGCCGCGCGAGCTTGAGCCCCGTGGCGAAGGTGAGCGGCCGGCCGTGCGTGGTGTGCAGCGTGCAGAAGTCCACGTAGCCGACGATGCGGCTCGAGCAGCCGATGCCGGAGACGAAGACCACCTCCTCCCGCCTGAGCCCGAGCCGGTGGATGGCGCGCAGGATGGCCTTCAGCACGATGCCGTGGCCGCAGCCCGGGCAGAGGATATGCGGCATCATGTCCAGGCGCAGGTACTGCCGGTAGTCGATGGGCGCCGTGACCACCGTGCTCATCGGGAGACTCCCGCCGGCGCCAGCCGCTCGAGGCTCGCCAGCACGTCCTCCGGCATCAGCGGCAGCCCGTCCGCGCGCAGGCACGGCAGCACGGGCAGCTGCCCGCCCAGCGCGCGCTCCACCTCGCGCAGCATCTGCCCCATGTTCATCTCCGCGACGAGAACCCGCCGCGCCCGGCGCGCGACCCCGGCCAGCTCCCGGTCGGGGAAGGGCCAGAGCGTCCGAGGCCGGAAGAGGCCGACCCGCTCGCCGCGCGCCCGCGCCACCGTCATGGCCTGACGCGCGGCGCGAGCGGCGATGCCGATGGCCACGACGATGGTCTCGGCGTCCTCCACCCCCGTGGCCTCCCAGGAGACGATCTCCTCCCGCCCCCGCTCGAGCTTGGCGTGCAGGCGCTCCTGCAGGCGCGCGACCTCCGCTGCCTCCTGAGTGGGGTAGCCGCGCTCGTCGTGGGTGAGCCCGGTGACGTGGAAGCGGTAGCCCGAGCCGAAGTCCGCCAGCGGGGGCACGCCGGTCTCCGTGGCGGCATACGGGCGGTAGCCGGCGGCGGGGCCCTCGGGACGCGGTCGCTCGACGAGCGCCAAGCTCGAAGGGTCAGGCAGGAGCACCCGCTCGCGCACATGCCCCACCACCTCGTCGTAGAGGAGGATCACGGGGGTGCGGTACCGCTCGGACAGGTTGAAGGCCTCCACCGTCAGCGCGTACACCTCCGCCACCGAGGCCGGGACGAGCACGATGATCGGGTGGTCGCCATGCGTCCCCCAGCGCGCCTGCATGACATCGCCCTGCGCGGGGCTGGTGGGCAGCCCCGTGCTCGGCCCCGCGCGCATGACGTTGACGACGACGCAGGGGATCTCGGTGAAGGCGGCGTAGCCGATATGTTCCTGCATCAGGGAGAAGCCGGGGCCGCTGGAGGCGCTCATGGCCTTGCGCCCCGCCAGCGAGGCCCCGAGCACCGCGCCCAGGGAGGCGATCTCATCCTCCATCTGGAGGAAGACGCCGCCAAGCGGCGGCAACGCGACGGCCATGGCCTCGGCGATCTCCGAGGAGGGCGTGATGGGATAGCCCGCGTAGAAGCGGCAGCCCGCATCCAGCGCGGCGCGCGCGCAGGCCTGGTTGCCCTGGACCAGCTCGCCCCGCCCGGCCATCTCAGGCCCCCTCGTGGACGGCGATGGCGAAGTCGGGGCAGAGCAATTCGCAGAGCCGGCAGCCGGTGCAGGCATCGTCGCGGAGGACGCGCACCGTGTCCGCGCCCCGGCCCCCGCCAGCCGAATCGATGGCCAGGATGCGCTCGGGGCAGACGCGCACGCAGATCTCGCAGGCTCGGCCCTTGCACCACGCCTCCGTGATCTCGAGCCGCGCCGCCCGGCCGCGTCCCTGCGCATACCCGTTGGTAGCGGCGGCGGCGCGCGCGGCCTGGGCCAGCGTCTCGGCGGGGAAGCCGAGCGCGCGCCCTGCCGCGAAGGCCTTCTCGTTGGCGGCCACGGTCGCGCGCGGCACATGGTCGTCCAGCGAGCCGCGCCAGGCCTCGTCCGGGAAGGGCAGCAAGGGCGCCAGCACGCCGAGCAGCACGCTGTTCTGGGCCTTCGGGCTCCCGATCCGGCTTGCGATCTCCATGGCGTCGCAGGCCCGCACATCGCCCACCTCGCTCAGCAACGCGTCCAGCGCCAGCGCGGGATAGGTCGTGGCCCCCCCGAGCCTGTCGCGGCAGGCGCCGGGCGGCACCGTGCGCTGCAGGTTGATAACGAGCGGGCCGCCCCGGCGGAGATAGGGCAGGGCCCGCAGCCCCTCGTTCCACTCCACGGCCACCACGGCATCCGCCTGCCCCGCCTCGATGAGCGGTGAGTGGACGCGGCGGCCGAAGCGCAGGTGAGAGGAGACGACCCCCCCGCGCTGCGACATGCCATGCACCTCGCTCTGCTTGACGTCCCAGCCCGCCCTGAGCGCGGCATCGGCCACGATGGCGCTGGCCAGCACCACTCCCTGCCCGCCCACGCCGATGAGGAGGATGCTGCCGCCGTCCTGCATCATCGCTTCCGGCTCCAGCCCGGCACGGGCACCATGGCCTCGGTGGGGCAGACCTGGGCGCAGACGGTGCAGCCGGTGCACGTGGGGATATCGATCTGGACCTTCCGCCGGCCCTCGTGCCAGCCCTCGCTCCAGGTGATGGAGGGGCAGCCGAGGTTCATGCAGGCCTGGCACGCGGTGCAGCGCTCGGCGACCACGTGGAAGGGGTGGTCCCGCACCTTCACGGGCGCCTCCACGCAGGGGCGGTTGGTGATCACCACGGACACGCCGGGCGCGGCGGCGGCCTGCTCGAGGGCCAGATGCGTCGCGGCCATGTCATAGGGGTCCACGACGCGCACGGAGGAGGCACCGAGCACGCGGCAGAGCTCCGGCAGGTCCACCACGGAGGCGGCATCGCCGCGGATCGTCACGCCTGCTGCGGGGTGAGCCTGGCCGCCCGTCATGGCGGTGGTGGCGTTGTCCAGGATGAGCACCGTCATTCGCGTGCCGTTGTAGGCGGCATCGGCCAGCGCGGGCAGCCCGGCGTGCAGGAACGTGGAGTCGCCGATGGCGGCCACGACGGGCCCGGGGGCGCCTCCGGAGCGCGCCAGCCCGATGGCCATGCCGATGCTCGAGCCCATGGCCACCGTAGAGTCCATGGCTGTCAGCGGCTCGGTGGCCGCCAGCGTATAGCAGCCGATGTCACCGGCCACCACCGCGCCGAGGGCGCGAAGGGCGAGGAAAGGGGCCACATGGGGGCACCCGGGACACATCACCGGGGGACGTGTCAGGGTCTGACCCAAGGATCGGGAGGCGCTCTCGGTGGCCGTCAGGCACCCGGCGCGCTCGAAGCCCCGCCGGACGGACTCGGGCGCCAGCTCGCCCGCGCGCGAGAAGTGCGTCTTGCCCTCGACGGCGAGGCCCAGGGCGCGCACCTGCTCCTCGAGGAAGGGCTCCAGCTCCTCGACCACGAGGAGGCGGCCAACGCCCGCGGCCAGCTCGCGCACCAGCTCCCGTGGCAGGGGGTGGCTCCAGCCGAGCTTGAGGACGCTGGCCTCGGGAAAGACCTCGCGCACGTAGTGGTAGGCGATGCCACTCGTCACCACGCCCACGGCGCGCTCGCGCCACTCGATGCGGTTCAGCGGGCTTAGCTCCACCTCGTGCTCCATCGCCTCGAGGCGCTGGAGCAGCGCCCGATGGCGCGGGCGGGCATGCGCCGGGAGCATCACGAACTTGGCGGGCGCGCGCTCGAAGCCCAGCACGGGCGCGACCTGGATCGTCCCGGGCGCCACGACGCCGCGGGCATGGGAGACCCGGGTGGTGGTGCGGATCAGCACGGGGACATCGAAGCGCTCGGAGAGCTGGAAAGCCTCCACCGTGAAGTCACGCGCCTCCTGGCTGTCGGCGGGCTCGAGCATCGGCACCCCCGCGAAGCGAGCGAAGACGCGGTTGTCCTGCTCATTCTGCGAGGAGTGGATGCCGGGATCGTCGGCGCTGACCACGACCAGGCCGGCGCGGACGCCGGTGTAGGCCGCCGTCATGAAGGTGTCGGCGGCGACGTTGAGCCCCACGTGCTTCATGGCGCAGAGCGCCCGGGCTCCACCCATGGCGGCGCCCAGCGCCACGTCCAGGCCCACCTTCTCGTTGGTGGACCATTCCACGTACACCTGCCGCCCCGGGTCCATGCGCACGAGGCTCTCCAGGATCTCGGTGCTGGGCGTTCCCGGGTAGCCGGCCGCCACTCGCACCCCCGCCTCCCGGGCGCCCCGCGCTATCGCCTCGTTGCCCGAGAGCAGGATCGGCCGGCTCGGGGCCGGCGAGCCCAGCGCGGCGGGGTCCGGTGATGCCGATGGCTTGGACGCGTTCATTCCATCCCCTGGTCGAACAGGCTGATGAGACAACTGGTTTTCGACGATAGAGGACCGCGGGGAGGCCTCACAATAGGCCAATCGCACTAGTGCGCTACAGCATCTCCTCTCCCCCGAGGAGGAGGGCCCGCGGCCTGGCGATGAGGCGCTCCTCGTCGGCCCTGAGCTCCTGGCCCACGGGCGAGGCATAGGCGGCGCGCAGCGCCTCCAGGCTGTCGAAGCCCAGGATGGCGGCCCGGTAGCGCTCGGCGGCAACGGTCCGTGTCTCGACCAGGCGGCCGATCACGTACCGGCGCAGCCCCGGCAGCTGCCGGGCCAGCGGCACGTGGTGCTCCCGGTAATGCCGCTCGGCCTCTTCCAGGGTGAAGCGCTCGGGGTTGAAGTCGAAGCTGCCGACCATGTAGAGCATTGGCGCCTCCTCGGGCATGGGGTAACCACGGGCCGGATCACGGACACCTCAGTGGTACACGACCTCGCGGCTCAGCCGGGCGCGCCCGGTCTCGACGAAGCTCAGGTGGCGCGGGGAGATGCCGGCGTCGAGCGCAAGCGCCATCTGGCTCATCCCGCGCGCCCGACGCCAGTGCCTGAGGAGCCCGATGCCGTTCACTGCCAGCGGATGAAGACCTTCACCTTCGGGTACTCGGGGGGCTTCCCCTCGACGTCCACGATCCGCATCCCCTCCGGCCCCTCCAGGAGGAGGTTGTTGTTGCTGTAGGCGACGTACTTGCCCCAGGCTCGGGGCACGGTAACCTCGTACTTGGCCGCGGCGGTCTGGGCCTGCGCCGGCTCCGGGCGCAGCGCGGCGCCGAGCCCGGACTCCGGAAGCCACGGGCGCAGGGCGATCACGGCCAGCGCCAGCGCGATGACGGTCAGCACGGCCTTCATGTAGCGGTCGGCGTTCACGGCCATCCTCCTGGTGAGTGGTGCACTGCGACGCTGGGAGGCTACTCGACCTCGCGCAGACGGAGCAGCTCGGGCCGCCCGTCCATGTACTCCCCCATCTTGCGGCCGAGCGTCTTGAAGTGGTCGGCGGCCCGATGGGCCTCGGCGGCCGCCTGGTCCACGTAGCGCTCGAGGAACACGTAGGTGCCGGCCGCCTCGCCGTGGTGAAGCGCGTAGAGCGCGCACCCCGGCTCGTTGGCGTTGACCTTGGCCACGAGCTCCCTGGCCACGGCCTCGAACTCCTTGTCCATCCCGGGCTTGACCTTGATCGTCGCGACGACGGCGAGCATCGGTGTCCTCCTCCGCGAGCGGGTTCATGGATCAGCATGCGCTCGTTCCGGGCCTGCGCGCCAGCCCGTGCCGTTCTCGGCCGGGGGCTCGGGCGGATTCTACTACGATGTGCTAGACTCGGCGTCGCCCGACACGACCGTCGCCTGGGGAGACAGCCCTCCGGATATGCAGACGCTGGCGGGAATCCGCGTCCTCGACCTGTCCCAGTGGATCACTGTATGCTGGCCGTCACGACGCATCCCGCCGCCGGACGGACGGTCATGGTGAGCCAGCCGGTGCGCCTCCACGCTGCCGCCCCCGCCGCCGTCCGCCCGGCGCCGCTTCTGGGCGAGCACACGGAGGAGGTCCTGCGCGAGCTCGGCTACTCGCCCGCCACGATCCGCGACCTGGAAGCGCAGGACGTGATCAGGTGCCGCCCCGAGCCCGGGCCATGAACATCGGGACCCTGCTGCCGAAGCACGCCCGCTGCCGCCCCGACCACCTCGCCCTGGTGTGCGGCGACGACCGCCTGACCTTCCGTCAGCTCAACGCCCGCGTGAACCGCCTGGCCAACGGCCTCGGCGCCGCGGGGCTGCGGAAGGGGGACAAGCTCGCCACGGTGCTGCCCAACTGCATCGAGCAGCTCGAGATCTACCTGGCGGCGACCAAGACTGGCACCGTCGTCGTCCCGCTGAGTCCCATGCTCCAGGAGAGCGGGCTCGCCTCGCTGCTCCGGAACTCCGACGCGGCCATGGTCGTCACCTCCGCGGCCTTCGCCGGCACGCTCGCCCGGCTGCGCGGGGGGCTCCCGGCCATCCGCGACGACCGCTACGTCCTGGTGGACGGCGCGCCCCCGGGATTCCGCTCGTACGCGAGCCTGGTGACGGGGGCCTCGGAGGGCGAGCCGCCGGAGGCCGGGATCGCGGGCAGCGACCCGTACAACATCATCTACTCCAGCGGCACGACGGGCGAGCCCAAGGGCATCGTCCACACCCACGACGTGCGCGCGGGGTACTGCACGCTGCTGGCCTCCGCCTGCCGCATGACGCCGGAGAGCGTGGTGCTGCACGCCGGCTCGCTCGTCTTCAACGGCGCCTTCATCGACATGATGCCGTGGCTCATGCTGGGCGCCACCTACATCCTCCACAAAGCCTTCGACGCCGATGCGGTCATCGTGGAGATCGAGCGGAGCCGCGTCACGCACATCGTTATGGTGCCCTCGCAGATCGTCGCGGTGCTCCACAGCCCCGGGTTCGCCCCGCAGCGCCTCGAGTCCCTCGAGATGCTGCTCACCGTCGGCGCGCCCCTGCACGTCGAGCACAAGCAGCGGCTGAACGAGGCGCTGCCCGGCCGCTTCTACGAGCTCTACGGCCTCACCGAGGGCTTCGTGACCGTGCTCGACAGGACCGACGCCGTGCGCAAGATGGGCTCCGTGGGCGTCCCGCTGGCCTTCTACGAGATGCGCATCCTGGACGATGCCGGGCGGGAAGTGCCCGCCGGCCAGGTGGGCGAGATCTGCGGCCGCGGCCCGATGATGATGGCTGGCTACTACAAGCGCCCCGATCTCACCGCCCAGGCCATCGTGGACGGGTGGCTCCACTCCGGCGACCTCGGCTTCGTGGACGAGGACGGCTACCTCTACCTCGTGGACCGCAAGAAGGACATGATCATCTCGGGTGGCGTGAACGTCTACCCGCGCGACATCGAGGAGGTCGTCGTCCAGCACCCGGCGGTGCGGGAGACCGCGGTGTTCGGCGTCCCGGATCCCCGGTGGGGAGAGACGCCGGTGGCCGCGGTGGTGCTCCGCTCCCCGGGCGCGGTGTCGGCGGGCGAGCTGGCCGACTGGATCAATGCCCGCGTGGGGGCGAAGTTCCAGCGCGTGAGCGAGGTGATGATCGTGGCCGACTTCCCGCGGAACGTGGCGGGCAAGACCCTCAAGCGCGTCCTGCAGGAGGGGTACAAGAAGGCCGGCTGAGCGGCCGGGGTCGTGGGGCGGCGGCGATCAGCCGCCGCTGCCCTGAAGCTCCCGGATCACCCGTCGCAGCCGGTCGGCGTCGCTGGGCTTGCGCACCGGGAGGCTGAACTCGATCCGCGTCGCGAAGTCCCCGTACCGCTCCAGGATCTTCCGGGCGACGTCCCGGTACGTCCCCACCACGGCGATGGTCTCGACCACCTCGTCGGAGATGTGCCCGGGCATCTCCTCCCAGCGCTGCTGCGTCGACAGCCCGTGCAGGCGATCCACCAGCCCGCCCCAGCCATGCGCCTCGAACACCGGCCGGTACGTCCGGGTGGAGGCGTAGAAGGCGATGCGTGCGCGGACATCGCGCAGCCGCTCGGCCAGCTCCGCCTCGTTCTCCCCCACGGCCACGAGCGGGCTCAGGGCGACCTCGAACCCGTCGAGCCGGCGGCCCGCCCTCTGGGCGCCGATCCGCACATTGGGCAGCATGACCTCCGTGATGAACTTGCGCGTCGTGATCGGGTGCGGCCGGATCCCGTCGCACGCCTCCCCGGCCAGCTGGCACATGTGCTTGTTGATGGCGGCGATGTGGACGGGGATATGCGGGTGCGCGATGGGCCCGGGGTTGAAGAGGGGGACCATGACGGAGAGGTTGTAATGCTCCCCACGGACGTCCAGCGGCTTGCCGGTCTGCCAGCACTCCCAGACCGCCCGGAGCGCCTGGATGTACTCGCGCAGCCGAGGCACGGGCGGGGCCCACGCCATGCCGTAGCGGCGCTGGATATGGCCCTTCACCTGCGTCCCCAGCCCCAGGATGAACCGCCCCCGGGACAGCGTCTGGAGATCCCACGCCATCATCGCGGTGACCGTCGGGCTCCGGGGGAAGGCGATGGCGACCGCCGTGGTCAGGCTAATCCGCTCCGTCGTGCCCGCCGCCAGCGCCAGCGGGATGAAGGGATCGGTCTTGATCTCGCCGGTGACCATGCCGTCGAAGCCGAGCTGCTCGATCTCGCGCGCCCCGCCCGGCACCGCCGCGAGGTCCAGCTTCGGCGCGCTGCGCAGGCCGGGATCCACCTTGCCGAGGGGAAGCTGAGTCTCGACTTTCATCCTGCCCTCCTCCTGTGGCCGTGCGGTGGCCCCATGATCTGCGAAGTGCCTGCCATGGGTGATCCGTCCTTTCGGGCCACTTCCTTCGGCTGGGGCTCCCGAGAGCGCGCTCAGCCGAGGATGATTCGCACCCGGTGGGTCTTGCGGTCATCAGCGAGCGCGATGCTCCCCAGGCCATCGAGGAGCGTGCCATCGATCTCCACCGTCGCCACCCCCCGGCTCACGCCCCGGGGATTCTCGACGACGATCTCGTAGCGCGCGGAGTGATAGCGGAAGGCGATCGTGAAGCCCTTCCACGCGCGCGGGATACACGGGTCGACGACGAGCCGCGTCCCTCGCAGCCGGAAGCCAAGCAGCGACTCGAGGCCGGCGCGATACATCCACCCCGCTGACCCCGTGTACCATGTCCAGCCCCCGCGGCCGACGTGCGGGGGCGCGCCGTACACGTCGGCCGCGACGACGTAGGGCTCGACCTTGTAGCGGTCGACGCCGTCCCGCGTGCGGGTGTGATTGATGGGGTTCACGAGCGCGAACAGCTCGCCGGCCGTGTCGCCATCACCGAGCGCCG
>Ga0154441_1226_pt1 | contig 16207 bp, 14 predicted proteins | sample RifGroC2_FD_115945 | JGI IMG/M metagenome (GOLD analysis project Ga0154441, IMG submission 115945) | Candidatus Rokubacteria bacterium GWC2_70_16 | reverse complement strand
CGAGATGCGCAAGCAGGTGGAGGCCGCCCGGGCCGGCCTGGACGCCGCGCGCAAGGAGACCCGTGCCCGGGAGAAGGACCTGGACGACTCGCAGGTGAAGCGCCAGAAGTTCGAGGCCCAGCTCTACCAGGTCAAGACCAACAAGGAGTACTCGGCCGTCCTCACCGAGATCGAGGAGGTCAAGCAGCAGAAGGCCCGGATCGAGGAGGAGATCCTCACGCTCATGGAGCGCCACGAGCGCCTGGCCGCCGAGATCAAGGAGGCCGAGGGGCGGCTCAAGGTCGCCGAGGCCCAGGGCGCGGCGGGGGAGAAGGCGCTCCGCGCCAAGCTGGCGGCGGTGGAAGCCGAGCTGGCCGTGGTGCGGGGCGAGCGGACCGGCGTGGCCCGCGAGCTGCCGGTCAACGTCATCGCCGACTACGAGCGGCTGCTCCGCGGCCGCGGGGGCCTCGCGCTGGCGGTGGTGACGCTGCCCAACCTCTGCTCCGGCTGCCGGATGACCATCACCCCGCAGCGCCTGCAGGAGCTCAAGCAGCAGAACGCCCCGATCCCCTGCGAGTCCTGCGGGCGGTACCTCTACTGGCCCGCCTGAGTCCCGCCGCGGCCGGCGCCGACCGCATCACGCTGTACACCGACGGCGCCTGCCTGGGCAATCCGGGTCCCGGCGGCTGGGGCGCCATCATCCTCGACGGCGGGAAGGAGCGCGAGCTGTCCGGCGCCGAGCCCTCCTCCACCAACCAGCGCATGGAACTCACCGCCGTCATCGAGGGGCTCCGCGCGCTCCCGGGCCGCCGCCGCGTGGCCGTCTACAGCGACAGCGCCTACGTGGTCAACTGCTTCCGCGACCGCTGGTGGGTGCGCTGGCGCGAGAATGGCTGGAGGAACGCGCAGAAGAAGCCCGTGGAGAACCGCGACCTCTGGGAGGCGCTGCTGGCGCTGGCCGAGCGGCACGACGTCCAGTGGCACAAGGTCGCGGGCCATGCCGGCGACCCGCTCAACGAGCGCGCCGACCGCCTGGCCAATGCCGCCATCGAGCGCATGCGCGTGGGCTCACGATGAAGGCGACCCCGGTCTAGGAGGACGGCGTGGCACGAGTCGGCAAGGCCTCGCGCCGCCTGCCGGCGGCCGCCGCCGCTCCCGAGAGCAGCGCCGTGCTCTCCTTCGACCGCGGCTCGCTGCGGCTGGAGGCGCCCCGGACGGCGCGCGTCCCGGCCTATCTCGTCTGGGACGAGCGGGTGGGCGCCTGGCGCACCGAGGCGCTCAACCACGCCCGCCTGCGCGAGGACGCGGCCGCCTATCGCCTCTCGCTCGAGGACCAGGCCGAGCGCTTCTTCGACTGCCCGCCGTTGCGCGCCGCGCTGCCGCCGCTGAGACCGGACCAGGAGGCGGCCATCCGCGCCTGGGAAGAGGCCGGCCGGCGCGGCGTCATCGTCAAGCCCACGGGCACCGGCAAGACCGAGATCGCGCTGTCCATCATCGCCCGCCACCGCGTCTCGGCCCTCGTCGTGGCGCCGCTCCGCGACCTCATGTACCAGTGGCAGCGCCGCATCCGCCAGGGGCTCGGCTTCGACGCGGGCGTGCTCGGCGACGGGCGCCGGGAGATCTGGCCCCTCACCGTCACCACCTACGACAGCGCCTACATCCACATGAAGGAGATGGGCAACCGCTATCGGCTCGTCGTCTTCGACGAGGCCCATCATCTCCCCGGGGCGACGCTCTCCGAGAGCGCGCTGGACTGCCTCGCCCCCATGCGCCTGGGCCTCACGGCCACCCCCGAGCGGGCCGACCGGCGCGAGCGCCTCCTCGACGGGCTGATCGGTCCCACGGTCTTCCGGGAGGAGATCGACGCCGCCAGGGGCAAGACCCTCGCCGACTACAGCCTGGTCCGCGTGCCGATCCATCTCGCGAGCGCGGAGCAGGAGGAGTTCGACCGGCTCTCCCGCCGGGTCCGCGCCTACCTCATCGAGCGGCGGCGGGAGGAGCCGGGCTTCCAGTGGACGGACCTCACGCGGCGGTCCCGCACCGACGCCGAGGCCCGCGAGGTGCTGCGCGCCTACCGGCGGAAGCTCGCGCTGATCCACCGCTCGGCGGAGAAGCTCCGCGTGGTGGAGGATATCCTGCGCCTGCATCCCAAGGAGCACTGCGTGATCTTCACGGCGTCCAACCGCATGGCGCTGGACGTCTCGACGCGCTTCCTCATCCCGGCCCTGACCTCGCACTCGGACAAGCGGGAGCGCAACGCGGTGCTGGACGCCTTCGCCGCGGGGACGATCCGGGCCCTCTGCGCCTGCGAGGTGCTCAACGAGGGGTGGGATGCCCCCGCCCTCAAGGTGGGCGTCGTCCTCGGCGGCGAGAAGGGCGTCAAGGAAGCCGTGCAGCGCATCGGCCGGCTGCTCAGACGCTCGGGCGACCGCTCGGCGCGGCTCTACGAGGTGGTGCTCCAGGAGACGCCCGACGTGGCCCGCGCGCGCCGGCGGGGACGGACCGGTGCTTACAAGGCCGCAACGCGTCTATCACTGGGACAGGCGCAACAGCTCGATCTCTTCTGATCGGCTGGCCGACGAGGACAGGCCCCACCTCGAGCGGGCCCTCGCCGTCTACCGCGCCTCCCTGGGCGAGCGGCTCGGGCGCCTCCGCGACGCCGCCCGCGCCGCCCTCGAGGGGCTGCGCCCCGATCGGGTCGAGGCCGTCGTCCAGCTCCTCGACGATGCGGCGACCTATGAGTGGCCGCGGGGCCGCGGGCAGGCCGAGCGGCGGGTCGGCGTGTTCGCGCGGGCCGCGGCCCGGCATCCCCTGCTGGACCCGGGGGACCGGGCCCCCATCGTCACCGAGGTGTTCGGCGCCTGCCCGCCCCGGGACGCGGACCTGGCGGCCCTCCTCTACGCCGACTACCCGGAGTTCCACCGGCTCCGCTCCTTTCCCGACGGCTACACCGCCGAGGACCTGCGCGCCGACTACGACCTCGGCCAGGCCCAGGCCCTCCTCTACTCAGCGCTGCAGGTCAGAGTCGAGGCCCGCGGCGACTTCAGGCACATCGTCCAGTACGCGCGGCTGTCCCGGCTCCTCCACCGGATCGAGCCCGCGCCCGGGGGCGGATACCGCTTCGTGTTCGATGGGCCCAACTCCATCCTGCGCCACACGCATGTCTACGGGGTGGACTTCGCCCGGTTCCTGGCCGCCCTCGTCCAGGCTCGGGACTGGCAGCTCGCCGCCGACATCGAGCTGCGCAAGGGCTGGCGACCGCTCACCTTCGCGCTGTCGTCGGACCAGGGCCTGCGCTCGCGCGTCCCCGCCCCCACGCTCTTCGACTCCACGCTGGAGGCCGCGCTGGCCGAGAAGTTCGGCGCCGAGCGCGAGGGCTGGCGGCTCCGGCGCGAGGCCGCGGTGATCGAGGCGGGCCGGAACCTCCTCATCCCCGACTTCGTCTTCACCCATGCCGACGGCACCGAGGTGGCGCTGGAGATCGTCGGCTACTGGACGCCCGAGTACCTCGCCGCCAAGCTCGGCAAGCTCAGGAGCGTCAAGGCCCCGAACCTCCTGGTGGCGGTGCGCCGATCCCTCGCCCTCGAGGCGGGCGCGCTGCCGTCGGCCGTCTTGCCCTTCAAGAGCCGCATCCTCCTCCGCGATCTCCTGCCCCGCCTCGAAGCCTTCCGGCGCTGACCCAGCGGCGGCCCCCGTGTCCAGGAATGGACATTGACGCCTGCCGCGCCCCCGGATAGCCTCGACACCATGGCGACCTCGGAGATCCGGCCGCGGCGGTGGACCCGCGCGGAGTACGAGCGGCTGATCGAGGTCGGCTTCTTCCAGCCCGGGGAGCCCATCGAGCTGATCGGCGGACAGCTCATGGTCTCGGAGCCGCAGGGACGCCGTCACGCCTGGGCGCTCGCCATCGTGGACCACAGGCTCCGCGCCGCCCTGGGTTCGGGCTGGACTGTCCGTACCCAGATGCCCGTGGACCTCGACGAGGAGTCCGAGCCCGAGCCGGACCTTGCGGTCGTGCCGGGGAATCCCGAGGCGCAGCCGGTCCGACATCCGGCCCGCCTGGCGCTGATCGTGGAGGTGGCCGAGTCGAGCCTCGCGGGCGACCGCCGCGACAAGGGCAGCCTCTACGCCCGCGCCGGCCTCGCCGACTACTGGATCGTCAACCTCGTGGACCGCTGCGTCGAGGTGTACCGCGCGCCGGTCTCGGACCCCGCGGCGCCCTACGGCTGGCGCTACGCCTCGGTCACCATGCTCCGCCCGGGAGAGACGGTCTCACCGCTGGCAGCCCCAGGCGCCCGCATCCCCATCGCCGATCTCCTGCCATGACCACCTACGAGATCCGCACGCGGCGGTGGACCCGCGCCGAGTACGATCGGCTGGTCGATCTCGGCGTCTTCCAGCCCGGCGAGCCCATCGAGCTGATCGGCGGCCAGCTCATGGTCTGCGAGGCGCAGGGGAGTAGCCACTTCACCACGGTCGGCCTCGTGGACGACTCCCTGCGCGCGGCCTTTGGACCGGGGTGGGTGGTCCGGGCTCAGGGGCCGCTGGCCCTGGACGACGAGTCGGAGCCGGAGCCGGACGTGGCGGTCGTGCCGGGGTGCCGCCGGGACTATCTCCACGGCCATCCCGGGTTGCCCGTCCTCGCCGTGGAGATCGCCGAGTCGAGCCTGGCGTTCGACCGCCGCGACAAGGGAAGCCTGTACGCCCGCGCCGGCCTCGGCGACTACTGGATCGTCAACCTCGTGGACGGCTGCGTCGAGGTGTACCGCGAGCGCGCCCAGGACGTCACTGCTCCCTACGGCTGGCGCTACGCCTCGGTCACGATGCTCCGCCCGGGAGAGACCGTCTCACCGCTGGGAGCCCCAGGCGCCCGCGTCCCGGTCGCCGACCTCTTGCCATGACCACATACGAGATCCGCGCCCGGCGCTGGACGCGCGCCGAGTACGACCGGCTGATCGACCTCGGCCTCTTCCAGCCCGGGGAGCCCGTGGAGCTCATCGGCGGCCAGCTCATGGTGGCCGAGCCCCAGGGCACCCGTCACTTCACCGCGATCCGCCTCGCCGAGGCCGCCTTGCGCTCCGCCTTCGGTCAGGGCTGGGAGGTCCGGACCCAGGGCCCCGTGGCTCTCGATGATGAGTCTGAACCCGAACCCGACGTGGCGGTGGTCCCGGGCGTTCCCAGGGACTACCTGGACGCCCACTCCTCCCGTCCTGTCCTGGTGCTGGAGGTCTCGGATGCGACCGTCGGCTTCGACCGCCGGGACAAGGGCAGCCTCTATGCCCGAGCCGGCCTCGGCGACTACTGGATCGTGAACCTCGTGGACCGCTGCGTCGAGGTGTGCCGCGAGCCGGCGCCGGACCCCACGGCGCCTTACGGCTGGCGCTACGCCTCGGTCACGACGCTCCGCCCCGGGGACACCGTGTCGCCGCTGGCGGCGCCGGCAGCGCGCGTCCCTGTCGCCGACCTCTTGCCATGACCACATCCGAGATCCGCACGCGCCGCTGGACGCGCGCCGAGTACGACCGGCTGATCGCCCTGGGCGTCCTCGACGAGGACGAGCCCGTGGAGCTCATCGGCGGCCAGATCGTGGTCGCCGAGCCCCAGGGGCGCTATCACGCTGGGGCGATCGTGGCGGTGGACTATGCGCTGCGCGGCGTCTTCGGATCGGGGTGGGTCGTCAGGACCCAACTGCCCGTCACCCTCGATGACGACTCGGAGCCCGAGCCCGATGTGGCAGTGGTGGCGGGCTCACCGCGAGGGCAATACGGGACCCACCCCAGCCGCGCCGCCCTCATCGTGGAGGTGGCGGAATCGAGCCTCGCGAGCGACCGCGAGATCAAGGGCAGCCTCTACGCGCGCGCCGGCATCGCCGACTACTGGATCGTGAATCTCCGCGATCACGTCCTGGAGGTCCACCGCGAGCCGGTTGCCGATGCTGCGGCGCCCCATGGCTGGCGGTACGCCTCGGTCACCACGCTCAGCCCGGGGGAGACCGTCTCACCGCTGGCGGCCCCCGCCGCCCGTATCCCAGTCGCCGACTTCCTGCCGTAGGTCGCGGAGGGAGAACGCCTTGCCGATGCTGCGGGTGCCGGCCCCGGACAGGAAGCGCTGCGTCTCCGACGTGAGGGCATCTCCGCTCACAAAGACCGTGCGCCGGGCCAGCCCCGGATGCCTGGCCGTCAGCTCGCGATCGAGCCCGAGGCCGTCCATGTCGGGCATGTGCCATCTCGCTGTCGTCCACTGATGAGAAAGCGCAGGGGCACCGCCATGGCGGCCCCACCTTGTCCCGCCGGGCCGCGCCCTGTCCAGCCGCGGTGCTATACTCCGTCTGCATCTCCACGCTCTTTGAGTGGTGACTTCGATTGGCGCCAGAGAAGGCCGGACGGTCGCCGGCGCGGGGCGACTCGCGCGGGAGGAAAGTCCGGACTCCGCAGGGCAGGGTGCTGGCTAACGGCCAGGGGGGGCGACCCCACGGACCAGTGCCACAGAAAGCAAACCGCCTCGCGGCGCGAGCCGCGCGGTAAGGGTGAAACGGTGAGGTAAGAGCTCACCAGCAGCGCGGGTGACCGCGCTGGCTCGGCAAACCCCACCCGGAGCAAGGCCAAATAGGAGAGCGATCCCGGCGTCGGGCGCGAGCTTGGCGCGCGGGTGAAGCGTGGCCCGCGTGGGGCTCTCGGGTATGGCCGCTGGAGGCGCCGGGCAACCGGCGTCCTAGAGAAATGACCGTCTCCCCGGCTGCGGGGGCACCGCGGCCGGGTGACAGGATCCGGCTTACAGGCCTTCTCTGGCGCTTCTTTTCTCTTCAGCTACTTGGGCGGGTAGTTCTCCAGAGCTCGAAGAAGGCAAAGAACCCAGGTACATAAGCCGGCGGTTCTTTCACCGACTCTGCCGGCCCCGTTGGGGCGCCCGGCGAGTTCTCATGTTGCGCCGAACTCGAGGCCAAGCTTCCCCACTTCCCGCTTGACCGAGTCCGCGGCAGCCGTGACCTCACAGATCCGCAGAGCAAGTCTCGCCCGCGCCTCAGCAACGAGCCCCTCGACGCGCGCCGCCAGCCACTACGCCGCTCGGCTCCTGGAGCCCACTCTCGAGAAGCTTCTGGGCAGTCTCGGCCCAGAACCGGGAGCAGCTGTGGCTACGTCGAGGGCGGCAGCGTCCCTCGGACCGGACCCGGCCCTTGCGCTGGCCGGGTAGAGAAGGATACCTGCCAATCCTCTTCCGAGTGATCATCGATCGAAAGCCGCCACACATACCGCCGGTCCGGCTGGAGGGGTAACGGTCCCAGGTTCATCGCCAGCGGAAGATCGAGGGGAGTTCCGGGCCTGAGGCCTGGGGGTCTTCCGACCTCGAACTCAGCGCCCAGCTCAAGCGGCCTGTCCCCGGTCGCAGTGGGAACGATCACGGGCTGTCCGTCGCCATCCACGAGGGCCAGTTTGAGCCGATGCGGCCGGTTGGCCTCATCCCATGGCACCTCGACCTTGATCGCTATCGCCATCGGTGTCGGATCTGGGCCAGCAGTCGACCAGCCACCTCCCAGGATGTACAACTTCCCCTGGACTGCCTGGGCGGCATCAGCCAGCATCATGGTAACCTTCATCGCGACCATCCAATCACGCCAGCTGGCCCACCTGAATTCGCGGGCGCTAGAAGCGCGAGGGTACACCGAAGTAGCGGGTGGCGGCGGCGGGCTGGCGTCCCTGCGACGAACTGGTTGAGGACTGTAGCCATGGGGCCTGGGCGACGTCGAGGCGAGTCTGCGCCGCATGGACGGAGAGACAGCGCTGGCCGAGCTCGGCCTTCAGTTCGTCCTCGGTCCAGTGGCCGTTCGAGAATTCCGCCAGCAGCAGCTCGACCTCGTTGGCCAACTGCGCGGCACCCCCACTCTCCGCCGCGTCGATGCTCCATGCGCGAGGAACAAATCGCTCCTGGAACTCACGAAGCGAAACGTCCCCGGACACATAGCGGGCGACGAGTTCCTCCAGCTCTTGCTCAATCGAGGACGGCATGTCCGTTCCCCCGCTGCGCGTCGTAACCCCGGCGCAGCTCCGACAGATGTTCAATGACCACGACTTCTGGGCGCGTGCTGAGCGCGGCGAGCTTCAGCAACGCCTTCTCAAGGAGTCCCACCCGAGCCCGCCCAGGGCGACCCTCCCCTTCTGCACGCGGAGCCAGATTATTGCATATCTCGACGCCAGCGGCGCGAAGGTCGCCCTCGTACATCAATATCTTCGCCCTGACGGGTCGCTGGGCGCAAGCGGCCGGCCCGACCCCAAACGACTCCTCCTGCATGGAACACTGTATGTGGTGGTCTGAAAGCCCACGCCCTCCAAGCCATCGCGCCCGATTCCCTCAGGCATTCGTCCCTCGGCTCGGTGGCCGGTCACGATAATCAGTTGACCGCCGAGGCGGCCGACCTCCGGCGTGAGCAGCTCTACGCGCAAGTCTGGGCCGAGCCCATGGTCCGGCTCGCCCGGGCTACAGGATCTCCGACGTGGGCCTGGCCAAGATCTGCCGCAAGATGGACATCCCCGTCCCCCCTCCCGGCTACTGGCGGCGGAAAGAGACCGGGTGGAATCCCGCGCGCCCACCGCTCCCCGCTCTCTGCCCCGGCATCCCGGACGCCGTCGGCCTGACCCCGCGCCCGGCCCCGGCCGAGCGCAGCCTCGAGGTGACCGCGCAGGAGGCCTTCGAGCGGGAGCCGAAGAACCGGGTCCGCGTTGCGCGGCAGCTCTCGAGCCCGCACCCCCTCGTGGACCACGCCGCCCCGGTGCTCCGGGACGCTCGAGTCGGCCTCTACGGGGCGCTCTGCGCGCGGCGCGAGCGATGCCTGGACATCCATATCAGCCCTCGCAGCCTCGAGCGGGTCCTCAGGATCCTCGACGCCCTCTTCAAGGCCCTCGAGGCCAGGGGCTTCCGGGTCGGCCTCTCTCAGGGCGACCGCCCGGACACACACATCACCATCTTCGGGTACCCCGTGCGGGTCACGCTCGAGGAGAAGATCGGACGGATCGATCACGTCCCGAGGAAGGGAGACGGAAGCTACCACGCACGCTGGGACTACGTGCCGTCTGGCCGGCTCACATTCCGCATCGACGAGTGGCGCAGCGGCAGCGCCCGCAAGAGCTGGTCCGACGGCAAGCGCGGGCTCCTGGAGAGCCAGCTCCACGACATCATCCGCGGGCTCGTGGTCGTCGCGGACGCCAAGCGCACCCACCTGCTGGCGGAGGAGCGCGAGGCGCAGGCGCGCCGGGAGGCGCAGCGCCAGCGCGAGCTGGCCGAGCAGCGACGGCGGGAGGAAGAGGAACGCCAGCGACGGCTCGAGCGAGAGGCCGAGTCCTGGGTGAAGGCGCAGCAGCTCCGCGCCTTCATCGACGAGGTCGAGCGCCGCGCCAGCGTCAAGGGCGTCGCGATGGAGCCGGGCAGCGAACTGGGCGACTGGATCGCATGGGCGCGCCGGCACGCGGATCGCCTCGACCCGTTGAAGCCGGATCCTGACGCGGTGAAGCCTCAAGACGCGAGCGCCGGCCCGACGCATGAAGCGCCCGACGGACCTCCGGCCGATGATGGTATTGTCGCGCCACCGGGGCGCGAATCGTGAGGCGCGCCCGGGATTACAGCCCCCCCCTTTCTCGAGGGGGCGATGTTACGCAACTGATTGACACTGAGGGTGTTTTCGGCTTCCGATCAGACTCCGACTTACAGGCCGTCTCTGGCGCTTCGTTTCTTTTCCAACCACGCCCAGCTCCTTGCTGCCAGTCCAGAAGTCCCGGCCTGTAGTCCGTACGGCCCACTCTAACCGCTGCTGCCGAGGGCTATTCCCCGGGGTCCACCGGCGGCGTTATGCTTGGGCGTCGTCTGTCTGGCGTTGGTGGAGGTGCCCCGGCATGAAGTGTCCCCGCTGCCAGCATGAGAACCCTGCAAGCCTGAAATTCTGCGGGGAGTGCGGCGCTCGACTCGCCTCGGTCTGCGGGGCCTGCGGCGCAGCGAACGCCCCCACGCAGAAGTTCTGCGGCGAGTGCGGGGCGGCGCTCGCTCATGACCAACCGGCAGCGGCATTCGCCTCGCCCGGGAGCTACACCCCCAGGCACCTGGCCGAGAAGATCCTCACTTCCAAGAGTGCCCTGGAAGGCGAACGCAAGCAGGTCACGGTCCTGTTCTGCGACGTGGTGGACTCCTCCCGCCTGGCCGAGCAGCTGGGCCCTGAAGGGATGCACGAGGTCATGGACCGGGCCCTCCGCCTCATGGCCGAGGCCGTCCACCGCTACGAGGGGACGGTGAACCAGTTCCTGGGGGACGGCTTGATGGCCCTCTTCGGGGCGCCCGTGGCCCTGGAGGACCATGCCTTCCGAGGGGTGCAAGCGGCGCTGGCGATTCAGGAGACGCTCGGGGGGTATAGCCGGCAGCTCAAGCAGGAGCGCGACGCGGAGCTTCGCCTCCGCCAGGGTCTCAACACCGGCCCCGTCGTGGTGGGCCGGATCGGCGATGACCTCCGGATGGATTACACCGCCGTGGGGGACACCACCCACCTGGCGGCGCGGATGCAGGCCCTGGCCGAGCCGGGAACGATCCTCATCACCGAGGCCGCCCACCGCCTGGTGGAAGGGTATATCCACAGCGAGCCCCTGGGGCCGGTCCAGGTCAAGGGACGAAGCCAGCCCGTCTCGGCCTACCAGGTCATCGGCCGGCGGCGGGGGCGAACCCGACTGGAGATCAGCGCCGAGCGCGGGCTCACTCGACTGGTCGGACGTCAGCGTGAGCTGGGCGTCCTTCACGACTGCCTGGCCCGCGTGAAGGCGGGGCGCGGCCAGGTGGTGGGCATCGTGGGGGAGCCAGGAGTGGGGAAGTCGCGCCTCCTCTACGAATTCCGCAAGTCGCTGGAGGGGGAACGGGTCACCTGGCTCGAGGGCCGGTGCGTGCCGTATGGCCAGAGCACGCCGTATCTTCCCTTTCTCGACATCCTCCGGATGAACTTCCAGCTCGAAGAGGGGGACAACCCCCTCCAGATCCAGGAGAAGACCCGGCAGGCGGTCCATCGGCTGGACCCGGCCCTGGAAGGGGTCCTCCCGTTTCTGCACGACCTGTTCGGCCTCCCTGGAGCCGACGAGTCCCTCAGGCACCTCGACCCGAAACAGAAACGGCAGAAGACCTTCGAAGCGGTCAGGACGCTGACCATCGTCGGCAGCCAGCGCCGCCCTCACGTCGTCATCGTGGAGGACCTGCACTGGATCGACAGGACGTCGGAGGACTACTTCTTGTTCCTGGTGGAGGGCGTGGCCGGCGTGCCCTTTCTCCTGGTCACCACCCACCGCCCCGGCTACACCCCGCGCTGGGCCGACAAGACCTACTACACCCAGATCGCCCTGGATGTCCTGAGCCAGGGCGAGACCGAGGTGATGGTGGAAACGCTCCTCGAGAGCCCCACCCTGCCCTCGGAACTCCTGCAGCTCGTCCTGGAGAAGGGGGAAGGGAACCCGCTCTTCATCGAGGAGGTCACGACTTCCCTCGTCGAGCACGGAGCCGTAGTCCGCAAGAATGGAGGCTTGCGCTGGGCAGGGGGCGCGGTGGCCGAGATCCCCGGGACCATTCAGGACATCGTCCGGGCCCGGATCGACCGGCTCGACGATCCGGTGAAGCGGACCGTCCAGACCGCCGCCGTCATCGGCCGGGAGTTCAGCCTCCGTCTTCTCAGTCGGATCTCGGATATGGCGGAGGAGGTCCAGCGCTACCTGGAGGCCCTGAAGCGCGTGGAGCTGGTCCACGAGACGCGTTTCTTTCCCGAGCTCGAGTACATCTTCAAGCACGCGGTCATCCAGGACGTGGCGTACCAGAGCCTGCTGGCCCACCGCCGGAAGGAGCTGCACGGAGCCATCGGCCGGGCCATCGAGGAGCTCTACGCCGACCGGCTGGAGGGGCAAGCGCCCATCCTGGCCTACCACTACGCCCGCAGCGAGCGCCCCGACAGGGCCATCGCCTACGCCCTGCTGGCCGGTGATCGGGCGGCGCGGCTCTACGCCCATGCCGAGGCCACGACCTACTATCAGCAGGCCCTCACGACGGCCCGCGCCCTCTCGGCGTCTCCCGAGGCCCAGGGCCACGAGATTGACGCCAGCCTCAAGCTCGCCACGGTAGGAGGCACCCGGCAGGACATCGAGCGGGACTTGACCAACCTGGACCGGGCCCGGGTCCTGGCGGAGGGCCTCCACGACCAGCCGCGCTCGGCTCAGGTGCTCTACTGGCTCGGGCGCATCCACTACGTCCTCTCGAAGCCGCACACCGCCATCGAATACGCCAAGCAGAGCCTCGAGATCGCCGAGCGCCTGGGAGATGACGCCCTGGCGGCCCCCCCGGTCAATCTCATGGGCCGGCTCTACTGGCAGGTCTCGGACTTCCCCGGTTCAAGTCAGATGCTTGCGCGGGGTGCCGATCAGATGCGCCGGCTGGGGAATCAGAGCGAGGAGGCCACGGCGGCAGGCTTCGCCGGCGAGATCTTCGCGTTCATGGGTCAGTTCGGCACGGCCTTCGCGTACGCCGAGCGTGGTGTCCAGGTCGCCAGGGACAGCCACAATCCATTCGCTGAAGCCGCCACCACTCAGTATCGCGGGTTTGTCAGAGACCAGCATGGAGACTGGGCGCAGGCCATCGATGATTACGAGACTGCGAGACGTATCGCCGAGTCCGCGGGCGATATCTTCAGGGTCTACATCGTGAAGTACTACGAGGGGCAGGCCTGCACGATGGGTGGCGACCCGGCTCAGGGGCGGGTGCTGCTGGACGAGAGCCTGGACCTTGCTGCGAGGATCGGGACGAAGTTTGGCCTGCCGTACCAGAAGGTCTACCTCGCCGGATCCCTCCTCGCTCTCGGCGAGCTCGCCGGCGTGCGTCCACTGTGTGAAGAGGCGATCCCGCTCGCCGAGGAGGCAGGCGACAGGTGGATCAAGGCCCTGGCCCTCCGAGCCCTGGCCGAAGCCGTTTCCCGCCTGGACCCAACGAACCGTCAAGAGGCCGAGCGTGCTGTCCTGGAGGCCATCCAGATCCAGCGGGAGATCGGTGCGAATCCCGAACTGGGGCGGACCCACGCGAGTTACGCCCGTCTGCTCGGAGCGTGGGGAGAGACGCAGCGGGCCAAGGAGACCCTCACTCAAGCCATCGGCATGTTCCAGGAGATGGGCATGGCCTGGGACCTCGCTCAGGCCGAGCAGGCGCTTCGAGAGGTTTGAAGCCGGATTACAGGCCTTCTCTGGCGCTTTTCTTTTTTCCGGCCCGCGCCGGACGGAAGCCGCATACGCCCAAATTCCGCGCACCATCCCAGGAGGACCACGAGCGATGACATTCACCGACAAGGCGGTGCTGGTCACCGGAGCCACCAGCGGGATCGGGCGGGCGGCGGCGCTCAAGTTCGCGGCCGCGGGCGCGCGCGTGGCGCTGGTCGGGAGGAACCGGGAGGCCCTGGACGGAACGCGCGCGGCCATGGCCGCCGGCGGAGACCGGGCCGTGGCGATCCAGGCGGACATCACGCAGGAAGAGGACGTCCGGCGCGTGGCGGACGAGGCGGCGCGCGCCCTCGGGGGCCTCGATGTCCTGCTCTGCGCCGCCGGCGTGATCGGCACGGGGAGCATCGAGAACACCTCATACGAGCTGTGGGATCAGATGATGGCCGTCAACGTGCGGTCGGTGTTCAGGCTCGTCCAGCTGGCGCTGCCGGCGCTGACCCCGCGCAAGGGCAACATCGTCGTCGTCTCCAGCGTCAACGGCCAGCGGGCCTTCCCCAACGTCCTGGCCTATTGCTGCAGCAAGGCGGCGGTGGACCAGTTCGTGATGTGCGCCTCCCTCGAGCTGGCCCCGAAGGGCATCCGCATCAACGCCGTGAATCCCGGCGTGACCCGGACGAACCTGCACCGGCGCAGCGGGATGAGCGAGGCGGACTATGCCGCCTTCGTCGAGCGGAGCCGGACCACCCACCCCATCGGCCGCGTCGGGGAGCCCGAGGAGGTGGCCGACATGATCCTCTTCCTGGCCTCAGACCGCGCGAGCATGATCACGGGCAACTGCGTGTTCGTGGACGGGGGCCGGCACAACACCTGCGCGCGCTGAGGGCCCGCCCCTCGGGCCTCCGGGGTCCCCCTGGTCCTGGCTCCCCCGCCCCTGCGGTGGGGGCGACGGCCGGCCTCGCGGACGGGCCGGGCGATCTTGTCGAGGGCGCGCAGCCCCGGCTGGGGATCAACTCAGACGCGATCGATTGCTGCTTGCGCGGTGGCTGTAGCCGCACCAACCATGGCCGCCAGATTGTGAACCTCATCGCGATAGTCGCACTGGTTTCGCCAACCTCGAAGCTTACCCAACTCTTGTGCGAGCTTGGTTTCGTCTTGGCGATGCAGATGATCTCGAAGCCGCACGTGGTCATCGACGTCGCCCGTGCCAGCGAAACCCTCATGATCACGAGCGTGATTCCTGACGTGGCAGAAAGCAGCGTAGTACGCTCGGCTGACAGCGCTCCGCCAAGCGGCCTCCTCGTTGATCCCAGCGGATTCGTGGTGAAGCGATCGCGCGAGCGCCAAGTATCCCCGCCAGTCAAAAGGCATCATCCATCCTGCGGTGGCCGGAAGTCCGTCGTCACGAGGAACCAGCCCGAAGTTCCAGCCAGGGCCAGTGCCGCGTCTTCCCCGAGTGCGTCCAGGATTCCCAGCGTATCTTCGCCATACTTCGCCCGACGCAGATAGACAACCAGGTACTCGTCGCGAATCTCCGGGTCCCGATACAACTCGACGGACACTTCATCCCCGGGACCACGCCTTTCTCTCGCCTTCGTCGCGATGGCCAGCACGGGCGAGAACACATCCGGGTGTTGAAGGAGGTACCCTACAACCTCGCCAGGTCGAGGGACCCGAACCCCCCGCTTGGGGAGGGCCGCCACATACGCCTCCAGCAGAAGTCTTTGCCAGACTTCCCGGGCGGCAATAGCCGGTGAGAGGAAGAACTCGTTCAGGGCCCGTGTCCTACTCCTCAGGATCATCGAGAAGTCGCTACTGACTCGGGGGGTGTTCGGGTCGCCTGGGTCGCACAGAACGTACGGCTCTGCATCAAGAAGGTGCGGCGAACGAGGCGACGGCAGATTCACGACGTTGCTCACCTGAACATCTCCTTGGCCCGCTCCGTCATGCTCTGGAAAAAAATCTCGTTCTTATATTCGCGCATCCCCTCAATCGTCTCCCAGATAGCGGGGCTCGATGGCTCGAAGGTGGTCCCATGCACGATGTCGATGTCAAAGATGAAGGGCACCTGCGTGCCCCCGTTAATCAACGGCTCTATCGTCTCGCTGATGACCGCGACGAGCCCGCGAGTCCGGTCTGGAATCTCGAGGCGCATGAACAGGCCGCTCAACCCCTGCGGGAGCCCGCCCGCGACGTCTGGCGCCGTTCGCACGAAGTCGCGGAAATCGCTGAACGGCAACGGGATTTCGATCCGGTTGATATAGCGGAGTCCGAGGCGCGTGACTGCCTCGGGTCGGAACGACTCCCGGTACCGCTCCCAGTGCTCGCGAGCCTCGTCTCGGAGCGCTTGCCACGTCTGGTATGGCTTGAGCCAGTTGAAGGTGTACCCATCCTGGCGCACCTGAACGATCCGCTGCATGTCCCCCGACTTGAACAAGAACCCTTCAGCAGCGCGCTCGAGGGCCTGCTGCACGGCAGCAGGCCCGACTTGAATCTCTCCCGCCCACTTCACGCGCCCTTCCTTGATCGGGTAGCGATCACGGATGGCATCGTGGAAGGATCCGAGGCGGGCCGGCTCAACGGGCACTTGGAATGCCACCTGGATGTCCAGCAAGGCCTCGACGATTGGCGCGTTCGGAAAGCGTTCCCAGGCGGTCATGGACTCGCGGCGATACTACCCCAGCCTGCCGGCGCGCGGAAGGGATATGAAGCGCCGCGCCAAGTTCGACCAGCCCGGTCTTCACTCCGCGCTGGGACGAGGCTCCGACCAGCGCGCTGACTCTGCGCATGGACGAGTACTGTCGCGAGGGAGCACGCAAGACCCGGTCGGACGGGCTCGATCCGTTGAAGCCAGATCTCGACGCGCTGAAGACCGGCGACGCGTACGCGGGCCGCGCGGATGAGGCGCGCGACGAACGCGAAGCTGTGCGCCTCCCTCGAGCTGGCCCCGAAGGGCATCCGCATCAACGCCGTGAATCCCGGCGTGACCCGGACGAACCTGCACCGGCGCAGCGGGATGAGCG
>Ga0154441_1199_pt1 | contig 16226 bp, 16 predicted proteins | sample RifGroC2_FD_115945 | JGI IMG/M metagenome (GOLD analysis project Ga0154441, IMG submission 115945) | Candidatus Rokubacteria bacterium GWC2_70_16 | reverse complement strand
CGCCTGCCGGCCCCCGGCCCCTTCGCGTCACCGTATTCGGCAAGAGTCAATAGCAGGCCGGGGGAGTTCGGCCTTCGCGTGCTGGGGTCGTCTGGGCTGATTGCTTCAGGCGGCCGGCGGCGGAGCCTGCGCCGCCGCGAATGTGCTAGGGTTATCCGGTCATGGCACCGCCCTCTCCGCTGCCGCTCGAGGGGATCCGGGTCCTGGAGCTGGCTCATCTCATCGCGGGGCCCATCTGCGGGATGTACCTCGCCGACCTCGGCGCGGATGTCGTCAAGGTCGAGTCGCGCGCGGCCGCCGACGCGGGCCGCACGGTGTACCGCGCGTCCCGCGGGGGCGAGGGTGTTCTCCACCTGACCGTCAACCGGAACAAGCGCGGGCTATGCGTGGACCTGCGCCGCCCGGAAGGCCTCGCCGTGTTCCGGCGGCTGGCGGAGCGGACCGACGTGATCATCGAGGCGTTCCGGGGCGGGGTGGCCGAGCGGCTGGGCATCGACTACGACTCGCTCCGGGCGGCCAATCCGCGGCTCATCTACTGCTCGCTCTCGGCCTTCGGCCCCGAGGGGCCCTGGCGGGACAAGCCGGGGCTCGACGCCCTGGTGCAGGCCGTGGGCGGGCTCATGGCCATCACCGGCGAGCCCGGCGGCGCCCCGGTGCTCTGCGGCGCCCCGGTGGCCGATACGCTGGGAGGGCTGCTGGCGACTCAGGGAATCCTCACCGCGCTGCTGGCCCGCGCCAGGTCGGGCGAAGGCCAGCGGGTGAACGTCTCGCTCCTGGACGGGATGCTGCTGGCCCACACGGCGCGTCTCTCGGTGTTCCACGAGACCGGCGAGCAGCCGGGGCGCTGGGGGAGCGGACATCCGGAGATCTCCCCGTACCAGGCGCTCCGGTGCCAGGACGGCTGGATCTTCGTGGCGGTGTGGCGGGAGGCGCTGTGGGCGCCCTTCTGCGAGGCCGTCGAGCGCCCGGACCTGGCCGTCGATCCCCGCTTCGCCACGCGCGGGGCGCGTCTCGGGAACCGGGACGCGCTGAGCGGCGTGCTGGCCGAGGTGTTCGAGCGCCGGCCCGTGGCCGAGTGGATGGAGAGGCTCGAGCGCGCGGATGTGCTCTGCGCGCAGGTGACGGACTACGAGGCCCTCGTGCGGCATCCGCAGGTCGCCGCCTCGCGCATGATCGTGGAGCAGGACCACCCGCGCGCCGGGCGCTTCAAGACCATCGCCACGCCGGTGAGGCTCGAGAAGACGCCCGGCACGATCCGGACCCCGGCGCCGGCGCTGGGCGAGCACACGCGGGAGGTATTGAGGGAGATCGGGTACGCCGAGGCCGAGATCGAGGCCCTCGGCGCCGGGGGCGTGCTGTGAGGCAGTGGACGCGATGTCATTCCTGAGGAGAGGGGACCCATGATGCTACAGGACAAGGTGGCCGTCGTGACCGGCGCGGGCCGCGGGATCGGCCGGGAGATCGCCTTGCTGATGGCCCGCCACGGCGCGACGGTGGTGGTGAACGACTACGGCGGGGGCGCCGACGGCTCGGGCGGCGGCTCGGCGCCGGCCGACGAGGTGGTGGGCGAGATCAAGGCCCTGGGCGGCCGGGCCGCGGCCAGCTATGACTCGGTGGCCACCATGGCGGGCGGGCGCGGCATCATCCAGACGGCGCTGGACCACTTCGGTCGCGTGGACATCGTCGTGAACAACGCCGGCATCCTCCGCGACCGCATGATCTTCAACATGACGGAGGAGGAGTGGGACGGCGTCATCGACACGCACCTCAAGGGCTGCTTCGCCGTCACGCGCGCGGCGGTGCCCCACATGCGCGAGCAGAAGTGGGGGCGCTTCGTCAACATGACCTCCACCTCGGGCCTGGTGGGCAATGTGGGCCAGGCCAACTACGCCGCCGCGAAGCTCGGCATCGTGGGCTTCACCAAGGTGGTGGCGCTGGACATGGCGCGGTACAACGTGACCGCCAACTGCATCTCGCCCTTCGCGTGGACGCGGATGATCGGCACCATCCCCACCGAGACCGAGGCGCAGAAGGCGCGCGTGGAGAAGATCAAGAAGATGGGTCCGGAGCACATCGCCCCCGTGGCGGTGTTCCTCGCCTCGGACGCCGCCAAGGAGATCTCGGGGCAGGTCCTGGGGGTGCGCGGCAAGGAGATCATGCTCTTCGGCCACATGCGTCCCATGCGCAGCGTCCACCACGATCTCGGCTGGACGCCCGAGCGGCTGGCCGACATCTTCCCGGGGACGCTCAAGCACCACCTCGTACCGCTCGAGACCTCCGGCCAGTACTTCAACTACGACCCGCTGGTCTGAGCGCGGGAGCCGGACGCGGACCTAGGCCTGACGCCAATGGCGACGCCCTTCTTCACGCGGCGCAAGGAGGTGGTGATCGAGCAGGAGGCGGCAGACCGCTTCCGGTTCGTGGGCAGCCTCGAGGACGATGTCCACCATATCCGCGCCACGCTGCTGGTCGCCTACCCCTCCATGACCATCCTCGAGGCCGCCGGGGAGATGGTGAAGGGGACCAACCCGCCCTTCTGCACGGGCGCCACGGGGGTGCTGGCCGGGCTCGTGGGCGAGCGACTGCACCGCGGCTTCGCCAAGATCGCCCAGGACAAGGTGGGCACGAGCCTCGGCTGCCCGCACCTCATGGAGATCCTCACGGACATGGGGCGGGCGGCCTTCCAGGTCACCATGCTCCGGCTGAGGGAGCGGGTCAGGGCCGACCCCGAGGAGGCGGCTCGCCTCCTCGCCGATCCGCTCGCCAGGCGGAGCTTCGTCCTCGCCAGCGTGCCCCAGCTCGAGAACACGTGCTGGGTCTTCAACCGCGACAACGACCGGCGCTTCGAGGAGCAGGCGCGGGAGCCGGCCCCGTGATCGGAGACATTCAGCCCGGCTTCGTCACCCCGCTTCCCCCGCCCGGCCGATGAGGTCGGGCCGGCGGCCGCGACGCGTCGCGCCGGTCTGGGCCACCGCCGCAGCGCTCCTGCTGGCCGCCGGGCTCGCCGGCGGGGCGCAGGGGCCCCCCGAGATCCTCGTGACGGTGGGCGAGGTCACCGACAGCGGCGCCGTCCTCTGGGCTCGCGCCCCCGAGCCGGGCCCCATGGCTTTCCGCTACGGCCCCGCCGACGGCCCGCCCGCGGGCCGTGGCCGCGTGGAGGCCACCCCGGCGGCCGACCTGGCGGCGAAGATGAGGCTGAGCGGGCTCCGCCCCGGGGCGCGCCAGCGCTACATGGTGGAGCAGGGAGGGCTCCAGGTGGACGGGGAGTTCGTGACGGCGCCCGCGCCCTCGGCGGCGGCGCCCGTGACCTTTGCCTGGAGCGGCGATCTCGGCAGCCGGACTGCCTGCCGCCACGTGACCGACGGCTACCCGATCTTCCGCGCGCTTGCCGCTCGCTCGCTCGACTTCTTCCTCTTCGTCGGCGACACGATCTATGCCGATCACGCCTGCGAGGGCCCGGACCGCGTGCCCGGATATGGCGGGCCGGCCCGGACGCTGCCGGAGTTCCGGGCCAAGCACCGCTACAACCGCGCCGACCCGGCGCTGCAGCAGTTCTTCCGGCGCGCCTCGGTCTATGCCATCTGGGACGACCACGAGGTGAGGAATGACTTCGCGGGCTCCGTGGACCGGCTCATGCCCACGGGCCGCCAGGCCTTCCTCGACTACTTCCCCATACAGCCGCCGCGCTCGCAGCCCGGGCGGCTGTACCGGCAGTTCCAGTGGGGGCGCCGCCTGGAGCTGTTCATCCTCGACACGCGGCAGTACCGGAGCCCCAACAGCGACCCCGACGGACCGGGCAAGACCATGCTCGGGGCCGCGCAGAAGCGCTGGCTCGTGGACGGGGTGACGGCCTCGACGGCCACCTGGAAGGTCGTCGTGACGAGCGTGTCCCTGTCCGTGCCCACGGGGCGGAGCGCCAGGGACTCGTGGAGCAACGCCAATATCCTCGGCTTCCCGGAGGAGGGCGGCACCGGCTTCGCCGTGGAGCGCGATGCCATCCTGCGCGCGTTCCGTACGGCCGGCGTCAGGAACCTTGTCTTCCTGGCTGCCGACGTGCACCACGCCGAGCTGCTCCGCCACGAGCCGGCGCCCGGCTGGGTCTTCCACGAGTTCATCGCGGGCCCGCTCTCGGCCTCGCTGGGCCGGCCGCGTCCGACTGACCAGGGGCTCAACTCGCGCACCCTCTACGGCCTGGGTGAAATCGAGAACTTCGGCGAGATCCGGATCGACGAGGCGGGCCTCACCGTGCGCGTCGTGGACGTCACGGGGCACGTCCGCTTCACCCACACCCTCGCCCCCGAGCCGTAGATCGGCGCCGGTTCGGCGGGAGGGTCGCGCCCAGGCCCGGCGCCTCCCGCGGCGCAAGGGTCCCAGACGACGGGCGACTGCGCTATGCTGCGCGGCATGACGACCCTCGACATCCCGGCGATCCAGGCCTTCCTCGCCACGAGAGAGGTCGCGGTGCTCGCGACCGTGAAGCCCGATGGCGGGCCGCTGGCGATGCCGATGTGGTTCCTCCCCGATCCGGACGCGCTCACAATGCTCAGCGTGGACGGACTCGCGAAGGTGCAGAACCTCCGCCGCGATCCGCGCGTGTGCGTGGTGGCCGAGGCCGGCACGCGCGGTGACATCCGCGGCGTGATCGTGCAGGGCCGCGCCGAGTTCCTGCCCGACGGGGCCGAGCGCCGCGCGCTCGTCGAGCGCTTCCACGCGCGGTACTCCCCCGATCTCGCCCGCCTCTGGCAGGGCCGGGCCATGCCCGCCGACCGCGTGATGTTCCGCATCGTGCCGTCGCGGGTGCGGAGCTGGGGACTCGCGGGCTGAGGGCAGGCGCGCACCGGCAACGCCGCCACCGCGCGGCAGGACCTCGAGCGGCTCGACGCGCTCCACACGGCGCTCATCGGGATGAAGCAAGGGTACTGGGCCGGGGAGGTCGACGTCCAGCGCCAGATCGTGAGGGCGTGGAACGCCCGCGCCGAGGGCAAGACCGACGAGGCCATCCGCCTGATGCGCGCGGCCGCCGACGCCGAGGATCTCACCGAGAAGCACATCGTGAGCCCAGGCCGCCTGGCTCCGGCCCGCGAGCTGCTCGGCGAGATGCTGCTGGAGGCCAACCGCGCGTCGGAGGCGCTCGCCGCCTTCGAGGCCTCCCAGGGCAGGGAGCCCAACCGCCTCCGCGGATACCTCGGGGCCGCCAGGGCCGCGAAGGCAGCGAGCGAAACCACCAAGGCCCGCGCCAACTACGAGCGGCTGGTCGGGCTCACGGCCAGGGCCGACACCGAGCGCCCCGAGATCAAGGAAGCGAAGGCTTTCCTGGGTCGCTGACGGGGCCACGGCCGAGATCGCGAGCCCCGCGGGGGCGCGCCCGGACGTGGCCGGCCGACCGTCAGCGTCGCTCCCAGGCCTCCCGCGCGCGGTTCGCCTCGACGATGGAGCGGTAGCGGTACACGCCCCGGGCTCGAACAAGCAGCCCGGGAGCGTGCGGAAACGGAACGGCTCGAGACGACGACACTCCGCCAGCTTGGCGCGAAATCGGCGCCACTGGGCCTCCCGGTACCGGCCGGCTAGCCAGGCGGCCTCGAGCTGGACCTCCACCTCGAGCTCCACGAGAGCGGAGACGACGACGGCGTCCTCTCAGCCCCGCCTTGCGCAGGGCAGCGCCGCCCTCACGCCGCAGCGCCGGCACCAGGGGTGAACCCCGCGCGGGCCCGGCGGAGGGGCGGGGACAGCCGAGATCCGATCAGCTCGAGATCGCTCCCTGCCGTCATGTCGCCCGGGTCACGGTCGTCCATCGGGGGCGCCGTGCCTCACGCCTCCCTTCGCTCGCCTGCGATGGCGCGACCTCCGGCCGCGAGGGCCACGGCGGCCGCCACCGACAGGAGCGCGAAGGCCGCCCAGGCGACACTGTAGGAGTCGGTGCCGTCCAGGAGGGCGCCGAAGAGCGGGGCGCCCACGAGGATCCCGCCGAGGATGGAGGCCATGGCAACTCCCGTGAGGAGCCCGGCCTGCGCGCGTCCGCCCACTTCGGCGGCGATGACGAGGAAGAGCCCTACCCACCCGAAGCTGCCCACACCAGCCCAGAACGACACCGCTGCGGCCAGCGCGGCCGACCCGGGGGCCATGCGCGCGAAGATGCCGAAGCTCGCCGCGGCCAGCGCCGCGGTGACGACCAGCCACGGCGTGCGCCGCCCACCGAACCAGCGATCGCTCGCCATGCCGAGGCCCACCCGCGCCAGCGCTCCGCCCGCCTGCGCGGCGGCGAGGAGGGCGCCGGCGCCCACCGCGGAGACGCCGAGTCTCTGGGTGGCGAAGAGAGGGAGGAACCCGAGCAGCGCGGACTGGGCCATGCCGAGACCCAGGCCGGCGCCGAAGAAGACGAGCAGGGCCGGGCGCCGGGCCCACCACCACGCGCTCTCCGCCGAAGGCCCACGCCCGCCCGGCAGCTCCGCCGGACCCGCACCGCGCCCCGCGAGGGCTCGCCACGCCAGCGCCACCGGCGCCGTCACCACCGCGGCGCCCACCACCATCGCCGCGCGCCAGCCCAGCGCCGCCCCCAGCGGGGGCAGGGCCAGGGCGGAGGCCACGCCGCCGAGGGTGAGCCCCATCTGCTTGATGCCCATGGCGACCCCGCGCTGGCTCGTGGGGAAGAGGTCGATGATGGCCTTGCCCAGTGCCGGGTTCACGATCGACCAGCCTATCCCGGCGCCCATGAGGCAACCCAGCAGGGCCGGGAACGAGCTGGCTGAGGCGGCGAGGACCAGCATCGCCCCCGCCAGGGCGAGCCCTCCCAGGAGACAGGCGCGAACGCCGAGGCGATCGGCCATGCGTCCCGCCGGCAGCGAGAACAGGAGCCCGCTCGCGTACACGGCGGGCAACAGCAGCCCCACCTCCACGCGCGTGAGCTGGAAGGCGGTCAGCAGGAACGGCGACAGCGGCGACACGCCGAGGATGCCGAAGGCCCCCGCCCCATAGGCGGCGGTCAGGACGGCCAGCAGCGGCCACGGACCTCGGGCGCGCTCGTCGCTCCGCACTGGCATGGAAGCTTACACGACGGGGCCCCTCGGGCGCCACGGGAGAAGATCGCCGGGCGCCCCGGTTCCACCCCTTCGATCAGGAGGCGGGCCGCCGCGTGGCTCGCTCGCTGAGGCCCGACCTCGGCGCCGGCGCGAGCCCTTGATCGGCAGGTGGCCCTGGGCTAGGATGCCCCAACGCTCGCGCCCGACCGGAGACCTCGTAGCCGCGGCCGACTGGCCGCAGGGGGGTGCCCATGAAGCCCTGGCTCGCAGCAAGCGTCCTCGCGGGAGTCCTCAGTGCAACCGCCGCGGGCGGCCCCGCCCTCGCCCAGCAGGCCACCTGGAAGGTGGCGATCTTCGGTCCTCCTCGGGCCGTGACCGCGCCCGTCGAGCACCTCGCCAGGGAGATGGCAGCCAAGACGGGGGGCCAGCTCAAGATCGAGCCGGTGTACGGCGAGGCGCTGTCCAAGGCCACCGAGATCATCGACGGCATCAAGGGCGGCGCCTTCGAGGCGGGCCTCGTCTGCGCCTCCTACTACCCCGGCAAGCTCCCGCTCTACACCGTGCTGGACCTGGCGATGCTGACCCCCGACGACATCATGGCGCAGGCCCGGGTGCAGATGGCGGTGGCCGAGCACCCCGCCATCGCCCAGGAGTTCAAGCGCTGGAACCTGCGCATGCTCCTGCCCGGGCCCCTGCCCCAGTACCAGCTGATGGGCAAGCGCCGGATCGCCAGGGCGGAGGACCTCAAGGGGGTGCGGATCCGCGTCTCCGGCGAGATGGCCCGGGTGCTGGAGGACTACGGCGCGGTCAAGAGCCTCGTTCCGGCCCCCGAGACCTACACCTCGCTCGAGCGCGGCGTCGTGGACATGATCAGCTTCCCGTCCACGTACGCCTTCGCGTCGTACCGCCTCCAGGAGATCTCGAAGTACTTCATCGACAAGATCTCGCTGGGTACGCAGCCCTGCTTCTGGGGCGTGAGCGAGACGGCGTGGTCGAAGCTCTCCCCCGCGCAGCAGAAGCTGATGCTCGACCTGCGCGAGCCCGCGACCCAGGCCGGGGCCCAGGCCTATGCGGCGGCGGACGCGAAGAACTACGCGGACTGGAAGGCCCGGGGCATCGAGATCATCGACTTCCCGGCCGCGGAGCGGGCCAAGCTCACCGCCAACGCCGGCAAGCACTGGCAGGAGTGGGTCCAGGACAAGGAGAAGAAGGGCCTGCCCGGCAAGGCCCTCCTCGAGTTCGTCCAGGCCAAGATCAAGGAGCACACAAAGTAGCCTCCCGCGCCACCCCATGAGGCGCGCGGCGCGGCGGGGCCTGGAAGCGCTCGAGACGGCGCTCAATCTCCTCTCGGCGGTGATCCTGTTCGCCCTGATGTTCTACGTGACCGCCGAGGTCGCGATGCGCTACCTCTTCAACGCGCCGCTTCCGGGCCACCTCGAGGCCGTGCAGCTCTTCATCGCCCCCGCCGTGTTCCTGGCGCTGTCGTGGGTGCAGGCGCGGCGGGGCCATGTCGGCATGGATCTGCTGCACGAGCGGCTTCCCCCGCGCGGGCGGGCGCTGGTGGACTGCCTCACCCTGGCCATCGCCCTGGTCACCTTCCTCACCATCGCGTGGTTCAGCTGGCAGTCCACGCTCAGCGCCTGGGAGGTGGGCGACGTCACGCCCACCGCGAACCTGGCTACGTGGTGGTCCAAGGGAGCCGTGCCGCTGGGGGCGGCCCTCCTCTGCGTGCGGCTCCTGATGCAGCTCGTGGAGAACCTGGCCGCGCTGCGGCGCCCGGCGAGGACCTGATGGAACCCCTGACGTTCTCCTTCGTGGGCATGGGCGTGGTGATCGTGCTCGTCGCCCTCGGCATGCCCATCGCCTTCGTCACCGCCACCGTGGGCCTCGGGGGGCTGATCGCGCTGCGCGGCGTCGGCGCGGCCGGGCTCCTCGCGGGGACGGCGCCGCACTCGGAGGTGTCGAGCTACACGCTGGTCGTGGTGCCCTTCTTCATCATGATGGGCTCCTTCGCCACCTCGGCCGGCATCACCACCGATCTCTACCGTATGGCCAAGGCCTGGCTCGGGCACCTGCCGGGCGGGCTCGCCATCGCCACGACCTGGGGCACCGCGCTCTGGAGCGCCATCTCCGGCTCGAGCACCGCCACCGCCGCGGTCATGGGCCGCATGGCGGTGCCCGAGATGCTGGCCCACGGCTACGACCGGCGCCTCGCCGCGGGCTCGGTGGCGGCGGGCGCGGCCATGGACGCCCTGATCCCGCCCAGCGTGGTGATGATCGTCTACGGGCTCCTCACCGAGTCCTCGATCGGCCCCCTGCTGATCGCGGGCTTCATTCCGGGCTTCCTCGAGGCCTTCACCTTCGCCGGGCTCATCTACGTCATGGCGCTCCGCAACCCGGCGCTGGCTCCACCCGCCCCGCGCGCGGACTGGGGCGAGCGCGGGCGCTCGATCTTCCGCGCCGGCAACTGGTCGTTCCTCGCCATCTTCGTGACGGTGTTCGGGGGGATCTACTTCGGCGTCTTCACCCCCACCGAGGCCGGCGCCATCGGCGCCTTCGGCACCTTTCTCACCGCCCTCGGCCTCGGCCGCCTGAACCGGCACACCCTCAGGGAGGCCCTCCTCGAGACGGGCAAGGTCAGCGTGATGATCTTCATCATCATCGCGGGGGTGCTGATCTTCAGCCGGTTTCTCGCCTTCTCGGGCTTCACCCAGCGGGCCACCGACGTCATCGTGGGCCTTGGGCTTCCGCCCATGCTGATCCTGCTGGGGTTCCTCGTCGTCTACCTCATCCTGGGCTGCTTCCTGGACGCCATCGGCATGATGGCGCTCACGCTGCCGATCTTCGGCCCCATCGTCGAGACGCTCGGCTTCGACATGATCTGGTTCGGCATCCTCGTCGTGAAGATGATCGAGATCGCCCTCATCACGCCCCCCGTCGGGCTCAACGTCTACGTGCTCCGCGGCCAGCTCCCGCAGGTGCCGACGGCCGACATCTTCCGCGGTACGCTGCCCTTCCTGTGGGTGCAGTTCGCCAACGTGGGCCTGATCCTGCTGTTCCCCCAGCTGGTGCTCTGGCTGCCGCGCACCATGGGGCTGACCCGGTAGGGTGGCCCAGGACCAACGCCCGCGGTGCCGGCGGCGCGGGGGCTGGCCTCGAGCCCGCGCGCGGTGAAGTCAGGAGCCGGGCGGCGACGTGTTCGGATGCATGGCCGGCACGGGGAAGATCGCGGGCGACATCGAGGCGCCGGTGTTTCCGTCGAAAGCGTGGAACGCGATGCGGGGGAAGCTCTGAAGTGATCCTCCCCGACCTCGAGCGCCGCTTCGTCAGCAGGGCCATCACAGGCGCGGCTGGGTGTGGTTGACGCCTACCTCAGCAGCGCGACGGACGAGATCGTCACGGAGCGCTACCTCCACCTCCTCACCGAGGCGAACCACGCACCCCCGCGCGACTACTACGATTCGTTCACGCAGCTGCGCGCAGGCATGAAAAGCCGCCGTGAAGCGCTCGCGCGCGCCCTCACCGCACCGTCAGCCGATAGATGCGCGTCGCGTTGTCGCGGCCGACCTTGCGGGCCACCTCGGGCGAGAGCAGCGAGAGAAAGTGCGCCGTCGCCTGGAGCTTCGGCTCGTTGCGCTGGGCGAAGGTGATGCCGGGGCCGCTGCCCTGGACGGACGGGGCGACGATGAACGAGTCGGTCCCGATCACGAACCGCTCGGCGTGGCGGGCGAGCAGCTGCGCCCACGCCGGATCGAGCCCGCCGGCGGCGAGCGCCTTGTTCTGCATCGGCGCCTGGGCGCCAACGATGCGGAGGCTCACGTGGAGATTCGGGTGCGCGTCCATCAGGCGACCGATGGTGGCTGGCGTCATCGCGCCGAGAGGATCGGAGCCGCCGTGGGCCCACACGATCTTCGTCTTCGGGTTCCCGGCGAGGAGCCGCCCGAGCGGCGCGATAGTGCCGGGCAGCGTTGTCGGGTTCGCACCGCCCGCGAGTCGCGGGGGCGTGGGCATCTCGCCCTCCACCGCGTCCATGTGCAGATCGATCGGCACGTCCCGCCGGGCCGCCACCTCCGCCAGGACCAGCAACAGCGGATGGTCGGCCGGCACGAACTCGTACGGGTGCCCGAGCGTCGCGGAGATGTGGAGTGACGCGATCTCCCCGAAGCCGGAGGCGCCGGCGGCGAGGATCCGCTCGGCGGTAGCGGCGAAGTCGCGCTTTACCTGCTCGGTGACGTGCGCGGGATCGGCGTAGCGATGGATCGTCGCGTTCAGCGTGCCGCCGCCGCCGAGAAAGGCGAACCGGCCGGGATGGCGGCGCAGCGCGCTGGCGTACGAGGTGTGGTCGTGGGTGGAGGGCTGGCTGTCGACCTGGGGCGGCGGCAGGATGATGGCCGTGGCGATGCCGAAGCGGTCCATCGTGCGCACGGCGTTCTCGACCGCGCCGCCGAAGTCACCGCGTCCGCCGATCAGATGCATGTGCACGTCCACCCAGGGCACCGGCGCCTGGACGATCGGGCGTGGCGGCTGGGCTTCGGCCCCGACGACCAGCGCGCCGACGGCGAGGACGAGACCGCGGACGAGCGCGCTACTCGAGCCCGTACATCACCTTGCCGGCAGCGGGATCGAGCACCGTCCGCCCCCGTCGGTAGTCGGCGATGAAGATGCGGCGGTCCTTGCGCTCGAACGACGGGCCCTCGAGGAAGCTGTCGACCTCCGCGCCCTGACGGGTGTGATCCGACCATGTGGCGCGGCGCTTCCTGCGAAACTTCGCGGGAAGCGACATGAACGTCTCGGCCTTGATCAGGCGCATAGTCACGACACAGGCCCTCTCTGCGCTGTCGGTGCCGCGCGAGCTGGGCGGCGGGCCCCCCTGGCGACCCCCGGTCTCCCGCCGGCACCCGGCGGGTGAGGGAGAGCGTCACGCCCCCGGCTCTCGATCGGCCGCTGGCTGCCACGGATCCTGCTCCGGCCCGGACGCCCAGTCAAGGACGGACCGCGACAGGACCGGCCGCGAGGGCCCCGTGAGGGCCCGGCGGATGGGCCGCGACGGCTCATCCGATCCGCGGGGGAGGGGGCTATGCGAGGGCGGCGGGGCCCGGCGGCTTGGGGGCGCCCGATCGGGCCAGGTGGGCGAGGACCGTGCGGACGACGGCCGGGTCCTGCACCGGCCGATCCACAACTGGCCGAACCGGAATGCCACGCCCACGAGCACGGGCGCCGGCACCGCGAGCTGGTAGCTGGTAGAAGGATGTCCGCGGTGGCCGACTTGATGGCGACCTGGTTGAGCCCCCAGGCGCCGGACCATCCGGACTGCACCGAGGTTGCCACGAGGTCCAGTCTTCCCTTCGTATTCACGACATAGGCCTCAGGCGCCTTCCCAAACACATGAGGAGGAGCGAAGCGACACTGAGCCCCAGGCCGGCCCACTCGGCGAGGCCCGGCCCATAGAGCAGATCCACGGAGAGCCTCTCCCGCGCAGGCGCCAGGATCTCGAGCAGCCCGGTCTCTCCCCGGCGAGTCGCCATCGGGCGGCCCCCGGCATGGGCCGTCCACAGCGGCGAGTAGCCGATGCCGGCGGGAGTGAAGCCGGCCGGGCCGGCCGGCAGGAGAAGGCGCAGGTGGCCAGGCGCCACGGGTTCCGGGAGCGGGCGCGGCGCCGTCGCCACGAAGAGCAGGAAGGGCCCGATCCGCTCGGAGCCCCGGAAGCCCTCGTGTGCGGTGAGGAAGCCGAGCCGCCCGGCATCCTCGTCGAGGGCGACCACGGCCGAGATCGCGAGCCCCGCGGAGAGGCGGTCGAACTCCTCCGGGTGGAGCGCCGCGAGCGGCCGGCCGAAGAGCGTCTCACCGTCTCGCTGCTCCACGAGCCGGGTGATGGGGGCCGAGACCGAGCCCGAGTAGAGGAAGCCCGCGACGGGGGAGGGGTGCGTGAAGGTGCCGTTGACGATCTCGCGGCCCGTGGCGACGGGCGTCAGCGACATGAGATGGGAGTGCGGGCGCCACCACTCGGTTCCGTACTGGAGCGGAACCGCGGAGCGCACGAAGAGGACCCGCCCGGGCGGCACGCCTCGGAGCGCCGCCCAGAGGTCGCCGAGCCGAGTGCCTGTCACCGCCTGGGCGTAGGTGGGCCACTGGCTCCTGCCGCCAGGCCAGAGCGAGAGTGTGGGCTCGGGGCTGCCTCCGGCCAGGGGAAGCGTCACGGCGAGCGCGGCGAGGCCGAGGGCTCCGGCCGGGACTCGGGGGAGGCGCCGTGCGGCCGCTCCCAGGCTCACCGCCCCGCCCAGGATCAGCGCCAGGTAGAGGCTGTCCACCAGCCGGTCGGCGGGAATCCAGAGGATGCCGAAGGCTGACCCGAGCACTGCGTCGGTGACGATGAGGCCCGCCATCGCCGGCGCGAGCGCGAGCAGCCAGGTCGAGGCCGCGCCGGCGAGCAGTTCCCGCCCACGCATGATCCAGCCGGCGAGGTTCGCCGCTGCGAGGACCACGATGAGGGGCCGGCTGAAGACTCTGCGGCCGAGCGCGGCGAGATCGGCATCTCCCCAGGCCAGGGGGAGCACGAGGGACAGATGGGCGAGGAGCGGCAGCAGCCAGAAGGCGGTGAGACCGAGGCCGAGGGCGACGAGGAGCGCGGCATGGCCGAGGCGCCGGACTCGGGTCCCGGAGCCGACGAGAGCCGCCAGTCCGATCAGCGCCAGCCCCGCCGGGGCGTGAGCCGGATGGACGAGGACGACAGCCGCGAGGAGCAGGGAGGCCCTCAGCGGAGCGCCAGCGCCGCCCTCCGCCCAGCGCAGCAGCGAGAGCGCCAGGAGCGGCAGGAGTCCCCAGCCCAGCCGGGCCGCCACGAGTCCCCAGCGCAGGCCCTCCTCGACGCCGCTCCGTGACTCCGCCGAGAGCGTGAGGGCCAGGACCGCGGCGGGAAGTGCGAGCCAGGGATGCGGGAGCAGGCGGTCGAGGAGCGCGTAGACAGAGAGCCCGGGGAGGAGCCATGTCGCCCAGAGGAGGACACGATAGGTGGCCTCCACGGAGAGCAATCCCCCGGCGGCCGCGTGCAACAGCGCGCCCAGGTAGGAGAAGCCGGGCGGGTAGAACTGCAGCTCCGCGTAGCCCGCCCACCAGCCGGGATTCCACCGCCAGGGCGCGAGCCCGAAACTCACCGCGTGGTGGAGCCGGTAGAGCTGCCCGGGATGGTCATCGAAGACGGGGAGTCCCGCGCCGAAGGCGGCCACCCCCCAGACAACGGCGAAGGCGATCAGCAGGAGCAGCGGGAGATGGCGCGCTCTGTCCACGGGGGCCGATCATACGTCATCTCCGCGGCCGACCGCGATGCGAGCGCGTTGACTTTTCGCGCGCGCGAGTGTTAAGTAAGCAGGATTCTTTCGCTGCGTCGGTGATCCGGGCGGCGGCCAGCCCAGGATCGTTGCTGTACAGCCGGGGCTCAAATCCCCTACCGATGGAGAGGCCATGGAGAGACTGCAAGGGCTCAAGTGCCGGGAGTGTGGGCGCTCCTACCCCGCCTCACCCGTTCACGTCTGCGAGTTCTGCTTCGGTCCCCTGGAGGTCGAGTACAACTACGAGGTCATCCGCCAGCGGGTGAGCCGCGCGCGCATCGAGGCCGGCCCCAAGAGCATCTGGCGCTACGCGGATCTCCTGCCGGTGGAGCTCGGCGCCGACGGGGAGCCGGCCGTGGGCCCGGCGGTGGGCTTCACCCCGCTGATCCGGGCGCGCAACCTGGCCGACGAGCTGGGCGTGCGCGAGTTGTACGTCAAGAACGACTCGGTCTGCCACCCCACGTGGTCGTTCAAGGACCGCGTCGTGGCCGTGGCGCTGGGCAAGGCGAAGGAGTTCGGCTTCGACACGGTGGCCTGTGCCTCCACCGGCAACCTGGCGAACTCGGTGGCGGCGCACTCCGCCGAGGGGCGGCTCAAGTCCTACATCTTCATCCCGGCCGATCTCGAGCAGGGAAAGGTGACGGCCACGCTCGTCTACGGTCCGACGCTCGTGGCCGTGCACGGGACCTACGACGAGGTGAACCGGCTCTGCTCGGAGGTGGCCGACAAGTACCGCTGGGCCTTCGTCAACATCAACATCCGCCCGTACTACGCGGAAGGGTCCAAGACCTACGGCTACGAGATCGCCGAGCAGCTCGGCTGGCGCGCGCCCGCCCACGTGGTGGTGCCGTGCGCCGGCGGCTCCCTCATCACCAAGATCTGGAAGGCCTTCAAGGAGTTCCGGCTGCTGGGCCTCATCCCGGAGAGCCGGACGAGCATGTACGCGGCGCAGGCGCTCGGCTGCGGGCCCATCGTGACCATGATCCGGAACGACACCGACGTGCTGGTCCCGGTGCGCCCGCAGACCATCGCCAAGTCCCTCGCCATCGGCAACCCCGCCGACGGCTACTACGCCTACCGTGTCGCCAAGGACTCGGGCGGCCACGGCGAGCACGCCACGGACGAGGAGATCATCGAGGGGATGCAGCTCCTGGCGCGCACGGAGGGGATCTTCACGGAGACGGCCGGTGGGGTCACCGTGGCCGCGGCCCGGAAGCTGATCGAGGCGGGCCGGATCCCGCGGCACGAGCCCATCGTGATCTGCGTCACGGGCAACGGGCTCAAGACCCCCGATGTCCTCCACGAGCGCCTCTCGGCGGACGTGACCATCAGGCCCTCGCTCTCGGCCTTCGACCAGGCGCTGGCCGACCTCAAGGCCAAGACGGACGCGTGAGGCGGGAGAGGGTAGACTGGGGCTGGCGCAGCGCGACGGCAGGACGCAACCTGAGGTTCCGGCGGGCGCGGGCCTGAGCGAAGCCCGGGTGCCCGCGCCCGGTAAAGGAGACACATGATGCCCGTGCTCGTTCGCATTCCGACTCCGCTGCGCGCGGTGACCAAGGGCGCCGCCGAGGTGCAGGCCGCCGGCGACACCGTGGCGGAGGTGATCGAGGACCTCGAGCGCCAGTTCCCGGGGCTGCGGGAGCGGCTGGTGGAGGAGGGCGGCGCCGTCCGCCGATTCATCAACGTCTACGTGAACCAGGAGGACATCCGCTTTCTCCAGGGGGCGACGACCACGCTCAAGGCCGGGGACGAGGTGTCCATCGTGCCCGCCATCGCCGGCGGGCGCTGATGACTCTTGCGGATTACCGTCACGCCGGGGGCCGGCAGGCGGGGGCGCTGCCTGGACCTCGCACCCTCGTCACGGCCGATCCGCGGACGTGGTGCA
>Ga0154441_1028_pt3 | contig 16391 bp, 10 predicted proteins | sample RifGroC2_FD_115945 | JGI IMG/M metagenome (GOLD analysis project Ga0154441, IMG submission 115945) | Candidatus Rokubacteria bacterium GWC2_70_16 | reverse complement strand
GATGGCGTCGCCTATGCGGCCTGGCCGATGGAGATCCACCGGCCGGACGGCGCCCTGTGGCGATGGCTGCCTGACGACCGGTGGATGGAGATCCCGCACCGGGCGCTGCTGCCGCTGGGCCTGGCCAATGTCCAGGCGGCCGGGCGGTGCATCAGCACCACCCACGAGGCGCTGGGCTCGACGCGGGTCATGGGCACCGCCATGTCGGTGGGGGAAGCGGTGGGCCTGGCCGCCGCCTGGGCGGCGCAGCGCGGCGTTACCCTGCGGGACCTGCCGATGGCCGATCTCCGGTCGGCGCTCATGGCCTACCGCGCCGAGGCCCCCCGGTCCCGCCCGTAGCTATGTCTTTGGGGCTGCGCGGCCGGAGAACCGCGAGCCACGGAGCGGGCGATCAGCGGTCGAGGGTGCGAGCAGGGCTGCGGCCGCCTCCTCCACGCCGGGCGGCGCGCCGTCCTTCCAGGCCGCGAGCCGGCGATAGACCTCCGCTGCCGCCTCGTGGAAGCCCGTGGGCAGGCCGGCCTGGGCAAAGGCCCGGGCGATCTCCTCCATCTCGCCCACGAAGCGCCACGCCTTGCGCGCATTGTCGCGCACGGCGCGCTCCGATCGGGCGGGCACATCGGGCATGGAGAGGGCCCACTCGGACAGCAACGCCGCGTCCACCCCCTCGGCGATCGCCAGGGCGCGGATGCTCGCGAGGAGAGCCTGCATGCCCTTGTTCCACCCGGCGAAGGCCATCTTGAGCGCCGAGGCGGCGCCCACCGGGCCATCCAGCACGACGGCGCTCACCGGGCCTGCGCTGAAGAGCGGGGCCACCTGGGCGGCGCCGGGCCCGGAGAGATAGAGCCGCGCGGCTCCCGGCTGGCGGGTGGCGGGGCCGATGATGCCGCCGTCCACGAAGCGCGCGCCGGCCTGCTCGACGCTGCGCCCGATGTGGCGGGCCGTCTCGGGCGAGACGGCATTGGCGTCCACGTAGAGCCCGGTGAAGCCGAGCGCGCCGACTGCGCGGGCGACCTCCGCCGCGGCATGGGGCGGCACCACCGAGAGGATCACCCTGGCGCTCCGGACCACGCCCTCGAGGCTCCGCGCCTCCTCGAGCCCGATCTCCTCGGCCCGGGCCCGCGTCTCGGGCCCCCGCCCCTCGGAGGCCCAGCGCACGCGCGCGCCCCCGGCGACCAGCGTGGCGCCCACGGCGGCGCCCATCTCGCCCGGATGCAGGAGCCCGACGGTCATGGCCGCGTCCGTCACCCGAGGCACCTCCCGAGTTCCGATTGCACGGCGCCCATCATACACCGGCTTGTGATAGGGTCCTCGGCGGCGGAGGAATGGAGGGCGTGAATGGGGTTTCTCGCATCCCGCGGGATCGCGGGAAGGGCCGGAGCCGGACACAGAGGGCTGGAGCGGCGGGAGCGATGAGTGGGCCCACGCCGTCGGAGGGGCACGTCGTGGGCGAGGACCCGCCCCTCCTGGCGGCCCTCGACGCGCTGGCGCGGGAGGCGCGGCTCGTCTTCTTCGCCGGGCTGCCGGGCACGGGCAAGAGTCTCCTGATCCACCAGCTCGCCCACCTTGTCCACGCGCGGGGGCGCCGGGTCCACCTCCTCCAGTGGGACGTCGCCCGGCCCCTGTTCGAGGAATGCGGCCCCGGCCGGCGCTACCCGCAGGAGCGGGGTATCACGCATGGCGTGATCCGGCTCGCCGTCGGACGCTGGGCGCGCGCGGCGCTGGCGCGGTGGCATGCCGAGCATCCGGGCTTGGAGGATCTCCTGATCGGCGAGACGCCCTTCGTCGGCCACCGGCTGATCGAGCTGGCGCGCCCGTGGCCCGACGAGGCCGAGTCCGTGCTGTCGGCGGAATGGACGCGCTTCGTGATCCCGGTGCCCTCGCGGGCCCTCCGCGCTCATCTGGAGGCCGAGCGGGGGCGCCGCGCCGAGGCCCCGCTCCACAGCCGGGAGCGGGAAGATGCGCTCCCCGAGGTCCTCCGCGATCTCTGGCGACAGCTCGTCGCGGTGGCCCGGGCCCTCGGGTTGGCGGACCCCGCCGCCGGGCCCGATGACGACATCCCGTATGACCCGGCGATCTATCAGCGGGTCTACGAGCGTCTCCTGGCCCGCCGCCACGCCCAGGCGCTCCCGCTCCACACGCGGCTGCCCACGGAGGGCCTGTCCGCCTACGACTTCCGGATCCCCACCGCGGACCTGGTCCCGACCGAGGAGGACGCCGCACGCTTCATCGGCGAGATCGAGGCCGCCTACCCGGATCCGGAGGCTGTCGCGCGCGAGATCGACGGCTGGTACGCGCCGCCCTGAGCGGGGCGGGAGCGCGGGAGCGGGCTACGCGCGCGCCTTCTCCAGCGCCCGCCGCATGCGCTCGAGCCCTTCGGTCAGGGTCGAGCGCGGGCAGGCGAAGTTGAGCCTGACGAAGCCCTCGCCTCCGGTCCCGAACGTCTTTCCGTCGTTCAGCGCCACGCGTCCCTCTTCCAGGAAGAACGTGTACGGGTCCCCGCCGGGGATGCCGGCCCTGCGGCAGTCGATCCAGGCCAGATACGTCGCCTCGGGCGGCGCGACGGCGCAGCCGGGCAGCTGCGCTCTCACGTACTGGACGGCGAAATCGCGGTTGGCCTCGAGATAGCGCAGCACCGCCTCGAGCCAGGGCCCGCCGTCGCGATAGGCGGCCAGCGCAGCCGTGTAGCCGAGGACATTCACCGTCTGCACCAGGTCCACGCGCGCGGCGACGAACTTCTCCCTGAGCCCGGGCTCCGGGATCACGGCGATCGAGCACTTGAGCCCGGCCAGGTTGTAGGTCTTGCTGGGCGCCATGAGCGTGATCGTCCGGGCCTCGACCTCGGGAGCGAGAGAGGCGATGGGGATGTGCTGGCGCCCCTCGAAGGCCAGGTCGCAGTGGATCTCGTCCGCGCAGATGACGAGTCCCCGCCCGAGGCAGATCTCCGCCATCCGGGCGAGTTCCTCCCGCGCGAACATGCGGCCTGTCGGGTTCTGGGGGTTGCAGAGGAGGAAGACGCGCGTCCGGTCCGTGATGGCGCCCTCGAAGGCCTCCCAGTCCACGGCGTAGCGGCCGTCTGGCCGGCGCGCGAGCGGGGCCTCGTCGCGGCTGAGGCCGCTATTGCCCGGGCAGCGGAGGATGGGCGGATAGGCCGGCACGTGGATGAGGACGCCGTCGCCGGGCGCCGCGAAGGCCCGGCAGGCGAGGTTGAATCCGGGAATGACCCCGGGCAGGAGGACGATCGCCTCCGGCGACACATGCCACCCGTAGCGCTTCCGGAGCCGATCCACGACCACCTCGTGGAATTCCGGCTGCTCGAGGACATAGCCGAACACGCCGTGCTCCACGCGCTCGCGGAGCGCCCGGATCACCGGCTCGGGCGCGGGGAAGTCCATGTCGGCCACCCACAGGGGCAGCACGTCCGGCTCGAACTTGCGCCACTTGCTGCTCTCGGTGCGACGCCGCTCGATCACCCGGTCGAAGTCATCGGCCATGCGCGCCCTCCCGGCCCCCGAGCGTACCCTGCCGGCGCGGCCCGTGGCGAGCGAGAAGTTGACAGCCTCTCCGGCCAGTTGCTCTAATGCCCCATACGCTGATGACGCCACGCTCTCGCAAGCCGTCCCCCCGCAAGCCGGTCCCTTCACGCCCTGCCGCAGCCCGGACGCCCGCGCGCGGCGGCGCGCCGAGCGCCTCGCTGGAGGCGCTGGCCCGAGTGGGCGCCGAGCTGGCCGCCACGCTGGATCTCGCCCAGGTGACTGACCGCATCGCGACGGCCGTCCTCGAGATCTTCGGCGTGAAGCGCGCGGCCGTGTACAGGCTCGACCGGGACTCGGGCGAGCTGGCGTGTGTGGCCGAGGCCGCGCCACGGGGCGCAGGTCGCCTCCCCTGGCTCGGCCAGCGGCTCCCGCCCGGCTCGGGTGTCTCCGGTCGGGCCGTCGCCGAGCGCCGCGTGGTCACCTCTCCCGACCAGCTCGCCGACCCGGGCTTGCGGTTCCCGGCATGGGCCCTCGAGCGCATCCGCCAGGAGCGGTACCGCTCCGGCACGGCGGTGCCGCTCATGGTCCGGGACGAGGTGCTGGGGACGCTCTTCCTCGGCGACGCCGCTGGACGGCTCCTCCCGGACGACCAGCTGGCAGTGCTCTCCGCCTTCGCCGACCAGGCCGCGGTCGCCATCCACGCCGCACAGCTCCACGAGCGCCTGGGCCAGCGGCTGGAGGGGCTCCAGGCCCTTGCCCGCATCGACGAGCTGCTGCTCTCCTCCCTCGACAGTGACGCGATCCTCGCCGAGATCGCCCGGGCCGCGGCCCTGCTCATGCGGGCCGCCCAGGTCAGGGTCTGGATCCCGGAGGAGGCCTCGCAGACGCTCGTCGAGCGCGCGGTGGCTGGCGAGATGGTGGAGGAGGGCTTCCCGGTTCGCCGGCTCCGATTCGGCCAGGGCGTCGCGGGCTGGGTCGCCGAGCACAGGCGCCCCCTCGAGATCCCCGACTTCTCGGTCGACGAGCGCGTCGTAATGCCCGAGTGGTTCCGGGCCCGCGGCCTCACGAGCGCGATCCTCTTGCCCATCGTTCATGCCGAGAGCCTCCTCGGGGTGCTCTCGCTCATCGGCCGGGCGCCGTTCCGCCTCGATGCGGACGACCGCAGCCTGCTCCAGAGCTTCGTGGCGCAGTCGGCGCTGGCGCTCAGGAACGCCCGCCTCTTCGAGGAGAGCGAGCGCCGCCGCCGCGAGGCCGAGCGGCTGGCGGAGGTGGGCCGCCTCCTGGCCGAGACGCGGGACCCGGAGCTGGTCGCCCAGCGCATCGCCGACAGCGCGCGCGAGCTGCTCGACGCCCAGGTGGCGACGGTCTATCGGCAGGACTCGGAGAGCGGCGACCTGGTGGCGCTGGCCGCCTCAGGGGAGAGGACGCCGGCCTTCGACCGGGGCCTCGTGCTGCCTCGCGGGACCGGAGTGGCGGGGCTTGCCGTCCGCTTCGGGCGCGCCGTCAGTAGCCCCGATGTCCTGGCGGATCCCCAAGTCACGCTGACGGCGGAGGTGCGGGCAAGGATCGAGGCCGCATCCCACCGGTCCGTCCTGGCCGTGCCGCTCAGCGTCGAGAGGCGGGTGATCGGGGCGCTCGCGGTCGGGGACCGCTCCGCGCGGGCCTTCGGCGCGGGCGAGGTGCGGCTGGCCCAGGCTCTCGCGGCCCAGGCCGCGGTGGCGCTCGACACCGCCCATCAGTACGAGGCGGTGGAGCGCCACCGGCGCGAGGCCGAGGTGCTGGCCGAGCTCGTGGCCGACATCAACGCCTCCCGGGACCTCGATGCGATCCTCAGGCGCATCGGCGAGGGGGCGCGGGATCTGTGTGGCAGCGACCTGGCCGGGGTGGCGCTGCGCGAGGCGGGTTCCAGCGCCGTGATCTTCAGCCACTGGCCCGGGGCTCGCCTCGATTACGGCAGCGTCCGCGTCGAGCCAGGGAAGGGCGTCGGGGGCATGGTGCTCGCGACGGGCCGCCCCTTCAGGACCGACTGCTACGCCGAGGATTCCCGGATCACCCAGGACTACCGGGACATCGCGACGGGGGAAGGCATCGTCGCGGCCATGGCCGTTCCAGTCGGGCGAGAAGACCGGATCGACGGGTTGCTCTACGTCCACAACCGGTCTCCGCGCCCCTTCACCGGCCGGGACGAGGCCATCCTCATCAGGCTGGCGGACCACGCCGCGCGCGCCATCGGCAACGCCCGCCTCACCGACGCCCTCCGCACCCGCCAGGCGCATCTCGAGGCGCTCCTGGAGGCGAGCCGCGAGCTGTCGCGCATACAGCCGGTGGAGTCCCTGCTCGGCCGGATCACCGAGCTGTGCGGCCGCCTCCTCGACTCGACCTCGGTGGGCATCCGTCTCGTCGAGGGCGACGACCTGGTGATCAGCGAGGGGTGGGGCGACGCCAGGCAGGTCATGGTCACCCAACGGCTCAAGGTCGGCCAGAGCCTGAGCGGGATCGTGGCCGCCAGCGGGGAGTCTCTCCTCGTCGAGGACATCGGCTCGGACGAGCGTGTCGAGCCGGCGCATCGCGAGGCCGCCCGCCGGCTCGGCTACACCCGCTGGCTCGGCGTGCCTCTCAAGGTGGGCGAGCGGGTGCTGGGGGTGCTGAGCGTGAACCGAGGCGGAAACCGGCCCTTCACCGGGGAGGAGCTCGAGATCGCGACGGCCTTCGCCTCCCAGGCGACCGCGGCGCTGGAAAACGCGCGGCTGTACCGGGAGGCCCAGGAGGCCTACGCCAGCCTGGCGCAGACGCAGGCCCAGCTCGGCCAGTCCCAGAAGATGGAGGCGGTGGGACGGCTGGCGGGTGGCATCGCGCATGACTTCAACAACCTCCTCACCGTCGTGATCGGCAGGAGCGAGCTGGCGCTGGCCCGGCTGCGCGGCGACGACCCCTTGCGGCGGGACCTGGGGCTCATCCAGAGCACATCGCAGCGCGCGGCGGGGCTGGTCCGGCAGCTCCTGGCCTTCAGCCGGAAGCAGGTGCTCAGGGCCGAGGTGCTCGATCTCGGCGCCGTGGTGGCGGGGCTGCAGGGCATGCTGCGCCGGCTCATCGGCGAGGACATCGATCTCCTCGCGGTCGTCGCGCCCGGGCTCGGACGCGTCACGGCCGATCCGGGTCAGCTCGAGCAGGTGATCGTCAACCTCGTGGTGAACGCGCGGGACGCCATGCCCGGCGGGGGGCGCATCACCATCGAGACCGCCAACGTCGACCTCGACGAGGCCGTCGCCGCGGAGCGCGAGGGGCTCAGGCCCGGGGCCTACGTGAGGCTCGCCGTGCGCGACACCGGGCATGGCATGGACGCCGAGACCCAGGCCCGCATCTTCGAGCCCTTCTTCACCACCAAGGAGGTGGGCAAGGGCACGGGCCTCGGGCTCGCCACCGTCTACGGGATCGTGAAGCAGAGCGAGGGGGCCATCCGCGTCGAGAGCCAGGCCGGCAGGGGCACGACCTTCACGATCCACCTGCCGCGGGTCCCGGAAGAAGCGGCGCCGGCTCCCGCGGCGGCGGCCCCCGCGACCTTGCTGCGGGGCACGGAGACGATCCTGCTGGTGGAGGACGACCCCGAGCTGCGGGCGCTGGGGATCGAGGTCCTGCAGGCCAGCGGCTACACGGTGCTCGAGGCGCGGGAGGGCAACGAGGCGCTGCTCGTCATGGAGCGGCACCCGGGCCCGCTCCACCTCCTCGTGACCGATGTGGTGATGCCGCGCATGGGCGGCCGGGCGCTGGCGGAGCGGCTGGCCTCGCTGCGGCCCGAGCTCCGGGTGCTCTTCATGTCGGGCTACAGCGAGGCGGCCATCGCGCAGCACGGCGTGCTCGATCCGGGCACGGCCTTCATGCCCAAGCCCTTCACGCCGGAGGGGCTGACCCGCAAGGTCCGCGAGGTGCTCGACGCCTCTTGACGCGCTGTCCCATCCGAGAGATAAATATCCGGCTCCAGTGACGGAGACCCGAGTCCCGAGGAGAGATCCATGAACCGTATCCGCTGTCTGTCCACGCGCGCCCTCCGGGCGCTCCTGCCGGCGCTGGTGATCCTGGCCCTGGTCGCGATCGCGGCGGCGCCGGCGGCTCTGGCCCAGATGCCGCCCCCCCAGCCGCAGGCCGCAGCCGAAAAGGCGCCGGCCCCGCATCAGGGCGGCGGCGAGGCCAGCCTCAAGGTCCCGGACCTGGGGCAGGTCGCCTTCGTCGGCATCAACGCCCGCACGCTCCTCACCTGGGGGCTCGGCGTCTGCGTGCTCGGTCTGATCTTCGGGCTGGTGATCTACTCGCAGCTCAAGAACCTGCCCGTGCACGCCTCCATGCGGGAGATCTCGGAGCTGATCTACGAGACCTGCAAGACGTACCTGCTCACCCAGGGCAAGTTCATCCTCATCCTCGAGGCCTTCATCGGGGTCATCATCGTCCTCTACTTCGGGGTGCTGCTGCGCTTCGAGGCGGTGAAGGTGGCCATCATCCTCTTCTTCAGCCTCGTCGGCATCGGGGGCAGCTACGGCGTCGCCTGGTTCGGCATCCGGATCAACACCTTCGCCAACTCCCGCACCGCCTTCGCGAGCCTCGCGGGGAAGCCCTACCCGGTGTACGCCATCCCGCTCAAGGCCGGCATGAGCATCGGGATGCTCCTGATCAGCGTGGAGCTGTTCATGATGCTCTGCATCCTGCTCTACGTCCCCGGCGACTACGCGGGCCCCTGCTTCATCGGCTTCGCCATCGGCGAGTCGCTGGGCGCCGCGGCGCTCCGCATCGCGGGCGGCATCTTCACCAAGATCGCCGACATCGGCTCGGACCTCATGAAGATCGTCTTCAACATCAAGGAGGACGACGCGCGGAACCCGGGCGTCATCGCCGACTGCACGGGGGACAACGCGGGGGACTCGGTGGGCCCCACGGCCGACGGCTTCGAGACCTACGGGGTCACGGGGGTGGCGCTCATCTCCTTCATCCTGCTGGCCGTCAAGGAGCCGGCGGTGCAGGTGCAGCTCCTCATCTGGATCTTCATGATGCGCGTGCTGATGATCGTGGCCAGCGGCGCCTCCTACCTCCTCAACGAGGCCTTCGCCCGGGCCCGGTACGGGGCGGCCGGCAAGATGAACTTCGAGGCGCCGCTGACGAGCCTGGTGTGGCTCACCTCGATCGTCTCGGTGGGGATGACCTACGCCGCCTCCTACGTCCTCGTCCGCGACCTGGGCGACGGCAGCCTCTGGTGGAAGCTCTCCACCGTGATCACCTGCGGCACGCTGGCGGGGGCCATCATCCCGGAGCTGGTCAAGGTGTTCACCTCCACGGGGTCCCGGCATGTGCGCGAGGTGGTGACCTCGGCGCGCGAGGGCGGCGCCTCGCTCGGCATCCTGTCGGGCTTCGTGGCGGGCAACTTCAGCGCGTACTGGCTCGGCATGACGGTGATGCTCCTCATGGGCACCGCCTACCTGGTGAGCACCACGGGGCTGGGCGCCCTCATGGTCGCCCCGGCCGTGTTCGCCTTCGGCCTGGTGGCCTTCGGCTTCCTCGGCATGGGGCCGGTGACGATCGCCGTGGACTCCTATGGCCCCGTGACCGACAACGCCCAGTCCGTGTTCGAGCTGTCGGTGATCGAGCAGATCCCGGGCATCACGCAGCAGCTCAGGAAGGACCACGGCTTCGACGTGAACTTCGAGGCGGCCAAGCACATGCTCGAGGAGAACGACGGGGCCGGCAACACCTTCAAGGCCACGGCCAAGCCCGTGCTGATCGGCACGGCCGTGGTGGGCGCCACGACCATGATCTTCTCGATCATCGTGGTGCTCACCCACGGGCTGACGCAGAACCTCGACAAGCTCTCGCTGCTCCACCCCCCCTTCCTCCTGGGGCTCATCACCGGCGGCGCCGTCATCTACTGGTTCACGGGCGCCTCCACCCAGGCCGTGACCACCGGCGCCTACCGGGCCGTGGAGTTCATCAAGGCCAATATCAAGCTGGAGGGGGCCACCAAGGCCTCGGTGACGGACAGCAAGAAGGTCGTCGAGATCTGCACCCAGTACGCGCAGAAGGGCATGTTCAACATCTTCGTCACCGTGTTCTTCTCCACCTTGGCCTTCGCCTTCCTCGAGCCCTACTTCTTCATCGGCTACCTCATGTCCATCGCGCTCTTCGGCCTCTACCAGGCCGTGTTCATGGCCAATGCCGGCGCGGCCTGGGACAACGCCAAGAAGATCGTGGAGGTGGACCTGAAGGAGAAGGGCAGCGCGCTGCATGCGGCCACCGTCATCGGCGACACGGTGGGCGATCCCTTCAAGGACACCTCCTCGGTGGCCATGAACCCCGTGATCAAGTTCACCACGCTCTTCGGTCTCCTGGCCGTGGAGCTGGCGGTGACGCTCACGGCCGAGGGGGGCGCCACGCTGAGCCGCACCCTCGCCGCCGCCTTCTTCGCGATCTCCCTGGTCTTCGTCTGGCGCTCGTTCTACGCCATGCGCATCCGCTCCGGGCACGACTAAAAGGAGAGCCACCATGCCAGAGGCCGTCATCGTCTCCACCGCCAGGACCCCCATCGGCCGCGCCTATCGGGGGGCCTTCAACAACACCCACGGCGCGACGCTCGGCGGGCACGTCATCAGCCACGCCGTGAAGCGCGCCGGGCTCGAGCCGGGCGAGGTCGAGGACGTGATCATGGGCTGCGCGCTGCCGGAGGGGGCCACGGGCCAGAACATCGCCCGCCAGACCGCGCTCCGCGCGGGCCTCCCGGTGACCACCTCCGGCGCCACGGTCAACCGCTTCTGCTCCTCGGGGATGCAGGCCATCGCCATCGCCGCGCAGCGGGTGCTCGTGGACCGGGTGCCGATCATGGTGGCCGGGGGGCTCGAGTCCGTCAGCCTGGTCCAGAACGAGCACTTCAACAACCACCGCATCCACGAGGCCTGGATCGACGAGCACAAGCCGGAAGTCTACATGCCGATGCTGGAGACGGCCGAGGTCGTGGCGAAGCGCTACGACGTCACGCGGGAGCAGCAGGACGAGTACGCGCTGGCGAGCCAGCAGCGGGTGGCGGCCGGCCAGCGCGCGGGCAAGTTCGACGCCGAGATCGTGCCGCTCACCACGCGGAAGCTCGTCCAGGACAAGGCCACGGGCGAGGTGCGCGAGGAAGAGGTGACGCTCAAGCAGGACGAGGGCAATCGGCCCGACACCACCGCCGAGGGACTCGCGGCCCTCAAACCCGTCACCGGCGAGAAGGGGCACATCACGGCGGGCAATGCCAGCCAGCTCTCCGACGGCGCCTCGGCCTGCGTGGTGATGGACGGCACGCTGGCCGAGAAGCGCGGGCTCCATCCGCTCGGCATCTACCGCGGCCTGGCCGTGGCCGCCTGTGAGCCCGACGAGATGGGCATCGGCCCGGTGTTCGCGGTGCCGCGGCTGCTCGAGCGGTTCGGCCTCAAGCTGGACGACATTGGCCTCTGGGAGCTCAACGAGGCCTTCGCCGTGCAGGTGGTCTACTGCCGCGACAGGCTCGGCCTCCCCATGGACAGGCTCAACGTGGACGGCGGCGCCATCGCCATCGGCCACCCGTACGGGATGTCCGGCTCGCGCATGGTGGGGCACGCGCTCATCGAGGGGAAGCGGCGGGGCGTCAGGTACGTGGTCTGCACCATGTGCATCGGCGGCGGCATGGGCGCCGCCGGCCTCTTCGAGGTCGCCTGAGGCGGCATGACGACCGACACGCTGGGTCCCCTGGTCAGCACCGAGTGGCTGGCCGCTCACCTCGGCGATCCGGACCTGCGCATCCTGGACGCGACCTTCTACCTGCCGCATCTCAACCGCGACGCGCGCGCCGAGTACCGCGCCGCCCACATCCCCGGCGCTGTCTTCTTCGACATCGACGAGATCGCGGACCGCAAGAGCCCCCTGCCGCACATGCTGCCGGCGCCGTTGGAATTCGAGCGGGCGGCGGGCGCGCTCGGGATCGGGGACGGCGACCGGGTGGTGGTCTACGCCGCGCGGCACATGATCGCCTCGGCCCGCGTGTGGTGGACGTTCCGCGCCTTCGGTCACGATCGCGTGGCGGTGCTGGACGGAGGGCTCCAAGCCTGGCGCGCCGAGGGGCGCCCGCTCGCCTCCGGCGAGCCCGCGGCGCCGGCGAGGCACCGCTTCACGGCTCGCCCGCGGCCGGCCCTGGTGCACGACCTCGCGGCCATGCTCGCCAACGTGGACAGCCGGCGGGAGCAGGTGCTCGATGCCAGATCGCATGGCCGCTTCGTCGGCACGGAGCCCGAGCCCCGGCCGGGGCTCCGCGCCGGCCACATCCCGGGCAGCGTGAGCCTGCCCTACGACCGCCTCTTCCGTCCCGAGGACGGCAGACTCTTGCCGCCGGATCGCCTCAGGTCGGTGTTCGAGGCCGCGGGCGTGGACCTCGCCCGACCCGTGGCCACCACCTGCGGCTCGGGCGTGAGCGCCGCCGTGCTGGCGGTGGGGCTCCACGTGCTGGGGCGCAGGGAGGCGTCAGTGTACGATGGCTCCTGGACGGAATGGGGCGGACGAGACGACACGCCCGTGGAGCTCTGACCCGCACGCAGCTCAGAGACGCGGCAGGCGGGAGGGCTCGGCGCAGGTGCGCTCGACCTCCTCGACGGTTTTCGGCGTGCCGGCCGTCAGCACCTCGGCGCCCGTCTCCGTGATCAGGAGATCGTCCTCGATCCTCACGCCGATGCCGCGGTACTCGGCCGGGATGGGATGCTCGACCGCCGTGGCCTTTGCCTTTTCCTCCTCCTCGAGCTTCTTGGCGGCGGCCATCCCCAGGCGGAGCCGCCGGTCCCACATCTCCTCCTCGCTGTACGCGCGGAGGTGGAAGGTGGCGCGCTCGCGCTCGGGGTCCACGTAGAGGCCGGGCTCCACGGTGAGGACCATGCCGGGCTCCAGCAGCCGGGACTGCCGCCGGATCCGGTAGCCGCCCACGTCGTGCACGTCCATGCCGAGCCAGTGGCCGGTGCCGTGCATGTAGAACTCGCGGTAATGGTGCATGGCGAGCGAGTCGGCCACGCCCAGCGGCAGGAGGCCGAGGGCGACGAGTCCGTCGGTCAGGACGCCACGCGCCGCCTCGTGAACGGCCTCGTAGGGCTGGCCGGGGCGGGCCGCGGCGATGGCCGCCGCCTGGGCGTCCAGCACCAGCTGGTAGATGGCGCGCTGGGGCGCCGTGAAGCGCCCGCTGGCGGGGAAGGTGCGCGTGATGTCGGCGCTGTGGTATCCCCACTCGCAGCCGGCGTCGACGAGGATGAGGTCGCCCTCCTCGATGCGGCGCCGGTTCTCGGTGTAGTGCAGGATGCAGGCGTTCGCGCCCGAGGCGACGATGGAGGGGTAGCCGTTGCGGGGCGACCCGTGGCTGCGGAAGACGAACTCGAGGGCCGCCTGGACCTGGTACTCGTGGAGCCCCGGCGCCGCGAAGCGCATGGCCTCGGCATGCGCCTCACGGCTGATCTCGCAGGCGCGACGCTGCGCCGCGAGCTCGGCGGGCAGGCGTCTGAGCCGCAGCTCGTGGAGCAGCGGCCCCGGATCCTCGACCCGCGCCGGCACCGCGTAGCCGCGCGCCCTCGCGGCTCGGGCCTGCTCGAGCAGCCTGAGGATCCTGCCGTCCAGACCCGGCTGGCCGAGCCGGTAGTAGAGGGCCGGCCGGTCCAGGAGGCGCTCGCGCAGCCGGTCGTCGAGCTGATCGACGGGGTAGGCGGCGTCGGCGCCGAAGTCGGCCACGGCGCCCTCCACGCCGGCGCGCCGGCCGTTCCAGATCTCCATCTCGCGGTCGCGGGGCCGCACGAAGAGCACGACGCGTTCCCGGGGATGGGCGGGGTCCAGCAGCAGGACGGCGTCGGGCTCCTCGAAGCCGGTGAGGAAGAAGAAGTCCGAGGCCTGGCGGAACTCGTGGTGGACGTCGCCGTTCCGCAGCGTCTCCTGGGCGCCGGGAATGACGGCGATCCCGTCGCCGATCATCTCGGCGAAGCGGCGCCGGCGCTCGGTGAAGGGCGGTGGCTGGCTCATCCGGACCTCCATGCTACCTCACCGGGCGGTTGACAGGCGGGAAAGATCAGCGAACAATCTGCGGGGCCACTCGCGCTCGCGGGCCGTGAGCCCGGGAAAGGGCATGCCGATGCGCACCACGACGCGGCTTCGCCAGATGCTCCAGGAGCCCGGCATCATCTGGTGGCACGATGTCGAGCCGAAGTTCGGCGGCGACTGATGGGCACCTCGTGAGCGCGGGCCTCAGCCTCTTCGAGAAGATCTGGCGGCGCCACGTGGTGGCCGAGGGGCCCGGCGGGCAGACGCTCCTGTACGTGGACCGCCATCTCCTGCACGACGGCTCCGGATCTGCCTTTGGACGGCTCCGGAGCGCCGGCCGGCCGCTGCGGCGCCCGGAGCGCTGCTTCGCCACGGCCGACCACTTTGTCCCCACCGCCCCCGGCACCGCCGCCACCAGCGACCCGGAGATCCGCGCCATGGTGGACGGGCTCGCACGCCACACCGCGGAGGCGGGCATCTCCCACTTCGGGGTGGGCGATCCGCGCCAGGGCATCGTGCATGTCATGGGCCCCGAGCAGGGGCTCACCCAGCCCGGGATCACGTTGGTCTGCGGGGACTCCCACACCGCGACCCACGGCGCCCTCGGGGCGCTGGCCTTCGGCATCGGCTCCTCGGAGGTCGAGCATGTCCTGGCGACGCAGTGCCTGTGGCAGCGGAAGCCGGCCGTGATGCGCATCCGCGTGGATGGCCCGCGCCCCTTCGGGGTCACCGCCAAGGACGTGATCCTCGCCGTCATCGCCCGCATCGGGGCGGCGGGCGGCACGGGGCATGCCATCGAGTATGCCGGCTCCACCATCGCGGCCATGTCGATGGAGGAGCGGATGACGGTCTGCAACATGTCCATCGAGGCCGGGGCGCGCGCGGGGATGATCGCCCCGGACGACACGACGTACGCGTACCTCGAGGGGCGGCCGCATGCCCCGAGGGGAGACATGTGGGGGCGGGCGCTGGCGTTCTGGAAGACGCTGCCCTCGGACCCCGATGCGGCGTTCGACCGCGAGATGGGGCTGGACGCGCGGGAGATCGCGCCCATGGTGACCTGGGGCACGAGCCCGCAGGACGCGCTGCCCATCACGGGGCACATCCCCGATCCCGCCGCGGCCGGCGACGCCGTCCGTCGGGCGAGCATGGAGCGGGCGCTCCACTACATGGGCCTCACCCCCGGCACGCGGCTCATGGAGGTGCCCGTGGACCGGGTCTTCATCGGCTCCTGCACCAATAGCCGGCTGGAGGACCTGCGGGCGTCCGCGGCGGTGGCCAGGGGGCGCCGGGCGGTTGTCCCCGCCATGGTCGTGCCGGGCTCGGGGCTGATCAAGCGCGCGGCCGAGGCCGAGGGGCTCGACCGGATCTTCAGGGCCGCCGGCTTCGAGTGGCGGGAGCCGGGCTGCTCCATGTGCGTGGGGATGAACGGCGATCTGGGCCGCGCGGGCGAGCGCTGCGCCTCCACCAGCAACCGCAACTTCGAGGGGCGCCAGGGCCAGGGCGTGCGCACGCACCTGATGAGCCCGGCCATGGCTGCCGCCGCCGCCGTGACGGGGCGCCTGACTGACGTGCGGACCCTCGGCCCCGCGGCGGAAGGGGGTTGAGGTGGAGCCCTTCGTCCGGCTCGAGGCCGTCGCCGCGCCGCTCCCGCTGCCCAATGTGGACACGGACCGGATCATCCCGGCGCGCTTCCTGCACAAGCCCCGGGGCCCGGGGTACGAGCGCTACTGCTTCCACGACATGCGCTTCGACGCGGGCGGCGCCGAGCGGCCGGACTTCGTCCTGAACCAGGCGCCCTACCGGGGCGCTCGCATCCTCGTGGCCGCGGAGAACTTCGGCTGCGGCTCCTCGCGGGAGCACGCCGTCTGGGCGCTCCACGCCTGGGGCTTCCGCGCCTTCGTCGCCCCCTCCTTCGGCGACATCTTCTTCGGCAACTGCGGGCAGAACGGTACCCTGCCCGTCGTGCTCCCGCCGGATGTCGTGGCGGGGATCAGGCGGCAGCTCCACGAGCGCCCGGGCGCCAGCATGGTCGTGGACCTGCCCTCGCAGACCGTGACCGGCCCCGACGGCGTGCGCCACGAATTCAGCGTGGACCCGTTCCGCAAGGAGTGCCTGCTCCGCGGCCAGGACGAGATCGCGCTGAGCCTCGGCCACGCGGAGGCCATCGCGGCCTTCGAGGAGCGGGCGCGCGTCGAGATGCCCTGGGTCCTGCCATGACCACGCCGCTGACGGTGTACCTGCCCTTCAACCGCGACTGCCTGGGCCCGGCCTTCGAGCCTGCCAAGCGCGGGGCGATGCCGCCCGCCCCCGAGGGGCAGTGGCTCATCGTCCAGGACCAGGGCCTGATCGTCGTCCCCGAGGGCGACGGCTTCCGGCTGTTGGCAGGCTTGCTGCCGCGGGATCTCGCGGGCGCCCTCGGCTCGCCGTTCTGGCTCGGCACCTGGCAGGGCGCGCCGTGCTGGGCGGCGTCCTTGCCGCCCGAGGCGGCGGTGCCGGCGGGCCTCCACCGCGAGACGCTCCTGCCCATGCGCGGCTCGCGGCTGCCCGATGAACTCCTCTCGCTGGGCGGCATGGCCATGCAGGCCCTGTGGTGGGAGCAGACGAGCGGGCACTGCCCGCGCTGCGGCGAGAGCATGACCCGGATCGCGGGGGAGTGGGGCAAGCGCTGCCCGCGCTGCCGCTACGAGCATTACCCGCATCTGCACCCCGCCGTCATCGTGCTGGTGCGGGACGGCGACCGCTGTCTCCTCGCGCGCAAGAAGGAGTGGGCGCCCGGGCGGTACGCGCTGGTGGCCGGCTTCGTGGACAACGGCGAATCGCTGGAGGGGGCGGTGGCGCGCGAGGTGAGGGAGGAAGTGGGCGTGG
>Ga0154441_1195_pt1 | contig 16513 bp, 18 predicted proteins | sample RifGroC2_FD_115945 | JGI IMG/M metagenome (GOLD analysis project Ga0154441, IMG submission 115945) | Candidatus Rokubacteria bacterium GWC2_70_16 | reverse complement strand
CCTCGACGACATCGAAGGCGCGCTCCCCGGCGAGCGGCCGGGCGAAGACGCGCGGGTTCGTGCTTAGGCGCAGGAACGCGAGAAGGACGCTCCAGCTGAACGCTATCGTCTCGGACCCGCTCAGCTGCCCCTCGAGCCAGACGCGGGCCTCGCGGTGGCGGGGGGATTGGGCGTCGACCGCGTAGAGCAGCAGGTTGGCGTCGACGAGCCTCACTTGCGCAGCTCGAGCTCCCGGATGGCCTCGTCGTCCTCCAGCGCAGCGGCGAGCTGTAGCGCCTTGTCCACCGAGACGCCGGCGCGCAGCCCCATGGGCTGGGTGTGCTGGCGGAACGGTCGGCGCCGCGCGCGCCCCGTCCCCAGGCCGGCGCGAACGGCCTGGTTCAGGGCCTGCTTGAACGAGATCCCGCGCTCGCGAGCCACCTTCTTGAGCTGGGCTGTGACGTCCGGGTCCAGCGTCACCGTCGTTCGCATGAGCGCATCATAGCATACGGCCGAATGCTGTCATGATGCTCCCGTCTGCCGCACCCCCGCGCCGGGGCGTTCGCGGAGTCATCCGCGAGACCATCCCCGGCAGCCCCGGCGCCGTGACCCTCGGCACGCGCGGCGCCGGCACGAGGAGCGGATAACCGCCATGGTACCATCAGGGCACCATTCCACCACTGCGGGGGGAGACATGGCCCTGAACATCAAGGATCGCGAGACCGAGAAGCTCGCCGCCGACGTCGCGGCGCTGGCCGGCGAGAGCAAGACGCGCGCCGTCAAGGTGGCGCTTCTCGAGCGCAAGCAGCCGCTGGCGTTGCGCGTCGTCCGCCGCGACCGGGCCGAGGAGCTCCGCCGGTTCCTCGAGCAGGAGGTCTGGCCCCAGGTGCCGCGGGGCGTGCTGGGCAAGCGCGTCACGCGCAGGGAGCGCGAGGCGATCCTCGGCTACGGCCGGGAGGGGGCATGATCGTCGACAGCTCGGCGGTGATCGCGCTCGACTTCTCGAAGACGGACCTGACCCGGGCGTGACCCCGATGCTCCGGGACGCGAGGAACCGCGAGGTCCTACCCGGGACCCGATCGTCTCGGGGCCATGCGGCCCCGGGGCGGGGCCGCTGACGCGCGCCGGCTACACCGCGAAGGAGTAGCCGCCGTTGACGGGGTAGGTCTGGCCCGTGATCCAGGAGGCCGCGTCCGAGGAGAGGAAGAGGATCATGTTGGCCGCATCCGAGGGCTCGCCCATCCGCCGGATGACGTAGAACTGGAGCATCCGCTTCACCGCCTCGGGGTCGGCGGTGGCCGGCGCCACGCCGGGGGTGTTGGTGGCGGCCAGCGCCACGCAGTTGGCCGTGATGCCGAAGCGCCCCACGGCCTTGGCGAGGCCCCGCATGGTCCCGGCCGCCCCGGCCTTGGCCCCCGAGTAGACGACGAGATGCGGCTCTCCCACGCGGCCGGCATCGGAGATGACGGTGACGATGCGCCCGTACTTGCGGGCGATCATCCCCGGCAGCGCGGCACGGCAGCCGTTCAGGACGCCGTGGAGGTTGGTGCCGAGCCAGTGCTGCCACTCCTCGGGCCCCGTCTCCCAGAAGGGCTTGATGTCGGTGACCGACATCCTGGGGCCGGCATTGCCGGCGTTGTTGACGAGGATGTCGACGCGGCCGAAGGCTTCCGCGCCCTGGCGGACCATGGCCTCCACGGATGCGTAGTCGGAGACGTCGCAGGCCACGGGCAGGGCCTTGCAGCCGGCGGCCCGCAGCTCCTCGGCGACGGCCGCGGCGCGGTCGGCCACGAAGTCGTTGACCACCACACCGCCGGCGCCGTGGGCGGCCATGTGGAGAACCACCTGCCGGCCCACGCCTTGGCCCGCGCCCGTGACGAGCCCGATGCGTCCCTTCAGATCGAGAATGCTCTCCACGCTGATCTCCCCCCTGTAGGCGTTCCGTGTCAGTGGAGTTCGCCGTTGGTCGCGTCCCGGGGCTCAGCGTCCCTCGAAGCGCGGCCGGCGCTTCTCGTTGAAGGCGGCGAGCCCTTCCTGCATGTCGAAGGAGCGGGCATGCAGCTCGCCCACCAGGATCTCCGCGCGCAGCGCCACCTCGCTCGGCTGGTCCATCCCCTCGTCCACCAGCGCCTTCATGCGCCTGAGCCCCAGCGGGCTCTTGGTGGCGAGCTTGGCCACGAGGCGCTCCACCGCCGCCTGGAGCTCGGCGTCGGGCACCACCTCGTTCACCAGCCCCGCCGCGACCAGCTCCGTCGCCGGGACGAACTCGCCCGTGAACATGAGGTACTTCGCCCGGGTGGGGCCGATCTTCCGGGGCAGCCGCACCGAGCCGCCGCCGCCCGGCAGGAGGCCATAGTTGGCGTGGGCATCGCCGATCTTCGCGCTCTGGGCGGCGATGACGAGATCGCAGCAGAGGAGCAGCTCGAGTCCCCCCGCCAGCGCCATGCCGTTCACCGCCGCGATGACGGGGAGGCGGAAGCGCTCGAGGCGGTTCATGATGGCGAGGACATCGTCGAGGAAGCGGGCATTGTCCTCCCCCGCCTCCTTGAGGGCCTTGAGGTCGGCGCCGGCACAGAAGGCGCGGCCGCGGGCGCCGAGCACCACGGCGCGGAGCCCGGGCTCGGCGTGCGCCCGGTCGAGCGCCTGGCCCAGCTCGTGAATCATGGCCGGGCTGATGGCGTTGAGCGCGTCCGGCCGGTTCAGCGTGATCCACGCCGCGCCGCCGCGCACCTCGAAGAGGATGGTCTGGAAGTCCATGGGTCAGGCTCCCTTCCTGGCAGTGGGGTGTGAGGCGGCGGCCTCGTCGCCGAAGGCCGACACGCCGAGGATGTTCCGCGCGATGATGAGCTTCTGGATCTCCGTGGTCCCGTCTGGGATGGGCGTCATCCGCGCGTTGCGGAAGTGCCGCTCCACGGGGAACTCCTTGGTGAGGCCGTAGCCGCCGTGCACCTGGATGGCGCGCGAGGCGATCCGCACCGCGGCCTCGGTGGCGTACCACTTGGCCATGGAGGTCTGGGTGTCGCAGCGCACCCCCTGCTCGAGGAGCGCGAGCCCCCGGTACGCCAGGAGCCGGGCGCAGTCCAGCTCCGTGGCCATCTCGGCGATCATCTCCTGGACGAGCTGGTGGCCGGCGATGATCTTGCCCCATTGCTCCCGCTGCCGCGCGTAGGTGACGGCGGCGTCGTAGGCGGCGCGCGCGATGCCGATGGCCAGCAGCGCCACGTAGCAGCGCGCCCGCTCGAAGGCCTGGAGCGTCTCCCTGAGCCCGACGCCGGGGCTGCCCATGAGGCTGTCGGCGGGGACGCGGACCTCCGCGAAGGAGAGCTGGGCGGTGGACCAGCCGTTGAGGCCGAGCTTGTGCAGCTCGCGGCAGCTGTAGCCATGGGCCTCGCGCTCGACGGCGAGGAAGGAGAGCTCGTCGGGACCCGTGCGGCAGACGACCATGGCCAGGTCCGAGATGCTGCCGTTGGAGATCCAGAGCTTCTCGCCGTTGATGATGTAGCCGCCGTCGGTGGGGGTCGCGCGCGTGGTGACGGCGCGGGGGTTGGAGCCGACGCCGGGCTCCGAGATCGCCAGGCAGCCGATCAGGTCGCCGGCGAGGAGCCCCGCGAGGTAGCGGGACTTCTGCTTGGGCGAGCCCAGCTTGTGGACCATGAAGGCCGCGCTCTCGTTGATGAAGGCCGTGCCGCCCACGTCCGGGGCGATGCGGAACAGCTCCTCGTAGAGCAGCCCGCTCGTGATGAGGTCGAGGCCCGCCCCTCCGGCCTCGGTGGGCACCCACCCATTGCCGACGCCGAAGGGCGCGAGCTTCCGGAGGAGGCCGTGCATCACGTCCTTGGGGATCAGCGTGTCCTCGTGGCGCTCGGCCACCGGCCGGATCTCGGCCTCGGCGAAGCGCTTGAGCGACTCGACGGCGAGCCGCTGCTCCTGGGTCAGCTCGAAGTTCATGGTGTCTTGGCTCCTAGCGAGAGAGGATCATGACGGCGGCCGCGGCGAGGTCCCGGCCCACGAAGCCGCCGCCGTTCTCCATGAGCGCCACGCGGGCGCCGGGGCGCTGGCGGTGGCCGCAGCGCTCGCGGAGCTGGTCGGTGAGCTCCACCAGCTGCGCGCAGCCCGTGGCGCCCACGGGGTGTCCCTTCGACAGGAGACCGCCCGAGGGGTTGACGGGCATCCGGCCGCCCAGCGCGGTGGCGCCGGAGCCGAGGAGCCGCGGGCCGTCGCCCTCGGCGCAGAGCCCGATCTCCTCGTAGAGGAACAGCTCCGCGGGCGCCGTGGCATCGTGCAGCTCCACGACGTGCAACTCCTCGGGGCCGATGCCGGCGATCTCGAAGGCCTTCCGGGCCGCGCGCGTGGCACCGGGCGCCACATCCCCGTCGCCCGCGCCCGAGACGAGGACGGAGGCGCGGAGCTTCACCGCGTCCTTTCCGTGCCGGCGCGCCCACTCCTCGCTGGCGAGGACCACGGCGGCGGCCCCGTCGCCGATGGGGGAGCACATGAGCAGCGTGAGCGGGGGGCTGATGGGACGGCTCCCGAGCACCTCCTCCACCGTGACCTCGTCGCGGTACTGCGCCTTGGGGTTGAGCGCGCCGGCGTGATGGTTCTTCACCGCCACCTGGGCGAAGTCCCGCGCCGTGGCGCCCGTCCGCGCCATGTACTGCTTCGTCATCTCGGCGTAGACGTCCATGAACATGGAGCGGCTCGCGCCGTCCTTCTCGGCGCCGATGCGCGCCTTGATCTCGGCCAGCTCCTCCTGGTCCACCGCCGACTCCATGGCCTTGAAGGTGACCGTCTTGTCCGGATGCGTGAGCTTCTCGGCGCCCACCGCCAGCGCCACGTCGCATTGCCCGGACGCCACGGCGAGCCAGGCCAGGTTCACCGCCGTCGAGCCGGAGGCGCAGGCATTCTCCACGTTGACGACCGGCGTGCCGGCGAGCCCGATCCGCCTGAGGGCCACCTGGCCGCGGATGCACTCCTGCCGCGTCACGAGCCCGGAGGCCGCATTGCCGAAGAAGACCATCCCCACCTCGTTGATCCCGGCCCCGGCATCGGCCAGGGCGCCCGTCACGGCCTCCTCGGCCAGGGACCGGACCCCGCGGTCGGGGTACTTGCCGAAGGCCGTCATGGCGGTTCCGGCGACGCACACGCTGCGCATGTCTGTCCTCCCTCTCACCCGAGCCAGCGCTTCCGCCGGCGGTAGTGCTTGATGTCGCGGAAGCTCTTGCGCTCGCCGGCGACGTTGAGGCCGAGGTAGAACTCCCGGATGTCCTCGTTCTCCCTGACCTGGGCGGCCGTGCCCTCGAGCACGATGCGCCCGTTCTCCATGACATAGGCGTGGTCGGCGAGGTCCAGCGCCGTCACGCCGCCGAAACGCAATGTCACGCCGCTCGCGCAGACCGCCGCCGTCCGTCTCATGTCAGGGTCTCGCGGCGCGGCGCGCGGGCGCCGCGTGCTTCGGGGCCCGGGCCTCGGCGGCCAGCGCCCGCCAGGACTGGAACTCCTCCAGCAGCATGCGGTGGTGGAAGAACGCCACCAGCTCGTCCAGCGCGGGGAGGGACTGCATGAGCATGTCGGTGGTCCGGGCCGGTCCCATCCGCTTGAGGACGAGCCCGAGGGCGTGGCGCAGCTCGGTGCGCACCAGCGAGCGGACGGCCTCCCGGAAGGCCGCCAGCTGCTTGACCTCGAGACCATTGTCCGGCGTGAACCCGGCGGCCTGGAGCGTGGCCAGAAGGCCGAGGAGCCGGGCATCGTCCGGCGAGCCCTTGCCCCCGTCGCGGCGGCTCCGGCGGCCGATCAGCCCCAGGCGCGCGAGGGTGGCCCGGTCGGCGGCGCTGACCTGGAAGGGCGTGGCCGCGGCCACCGGGGCAGTGCCGTGGCGCGCGATCAGCTCGCCCAGCGCGATCCTGGTCCGGACCTGGGGTACGGGCACCTGTCCCTCGCGGTCGAGGATGGCCTTAATGGCGCGGAGCGGCAGCCCCAGTTCCTGCTGGAGGGCGCGGATCCAGCGGACGCGCTCCACGGTGGCCGCCGGGTACAGGGCCTGGGTCCGGCCGAGCTTCTGCGCTGCGGGCAGGAGGCCGGCCGCCGCGTAGAAGTGCAGCGTGGGGGCGGGCAGGCCCGTGAGCTGCACGAGGTCACGCATCCGGTGGGGCCAGCCCCGCTCCGGCATGGCGGGGACCTTAGTCGCCGGGCCCCCCCCCTGTCAATAGTCAAGTTGCACTTGATAAACAACCGGCTCTGGACCCCGGTCACGCACGCGACGCCGTGCTGACCTCCCGGGCGCGCTGGCTTTCCTGCCAGGCGATGTAGAGTCCGCTGGCAACGATGACGCCGGCGCCCGCCCACGTCCACCCGCTGGGCACGTCCCCGAAGACGAGGTAGCCCATCCCCGCCGCGCCGATCAGCTGCGCGTACTGGAATGGCGAGATGACGGAGGCCGGTCCTAGCACGAGCGCGCGCGCCACGAAGTAGTGGCCGAGGCCGCCCAGCAGGCCGATCGCGATCAGGATGAGCCAGTGGGAGAGCCGGTCCGGCGTCCTCCAGGAGAAGGGCACCGCCGCGGAGAGGACGATCGTGCCGATGAGCGCGCTGTAGGTGACGCTGACCTCGGGCCGGTCGTAGGCCGCCATGCGGCGCGTGAGGATCTGGTAGACGGCGTAGCAGAGCGAGTTGACGATGACGAGGAGCAGGTAGGGGTTGGCGCCCTCGGCGCCGGGGCGGATGACGACGAGGGCGCCGCAGAAGCCGGCCGCGATGGCCAGCCAGTGGCCGAGGCTGACCCGCTCCGCCAGCATCGGGCCCGCCAGCGCCGCCACGATCAGCGGCGAGGTGAAGGACACGGCGACGGCTTCCGCCAGCGGCACGAAGCCCAGCGCGATGAAGAAGAGGCTCGTGGAGGCGAGCAGCAGGAGAGACCGGGCGAGCTGCGTCCCGGGCTTCCGCGTGGCGAGCAGGCGCCACCAGCCGTGGGAGGGGCCGAAGATCATGAAGATGAACAGCGTGTGGCCCAGCGTGCGGGCCCAGATCAGCTCCAGCGTGGGCAGATGCGCGCGCAGGAGCTTCACGCCCGTGTTCATGACGACGAAGAAGGTCGTCGCCAGGATGATGAAGAACATGCCGCGGAGAATGCGCGACGGCCCCGCCTCCGGCCCGCGCGCCTCGCTCACGCGCCGCGGAGCCTGGTGCGGAGCGCCTCCGCCTGCTCGTGGAACGGGGCGCCGCCGCGGGCCGTCACGGGCGTCTCGGCGGCCAGCGTGGTGCGGAGCTCGACGAGCACCGGGCCCTCGGCGGCGAGGATCGAGGGGAGCCGGCGGCGCAGGTCGTCGAGGTCGCCGAGGGACCAGCCGTCCCGGTAGCCGGCGGCCCGGGCCATCATCACGAAATCCACCGCGAGCCCGCCGGGGATCTCCTGCGAGCCGGAGGTGTGGTAGACGCCGTTCTTGAAGACGACGTGCACCAGGTTGCGCGGCCGCGCGCCGGCGATGGTGGCGAGCGAGCCGAGCTGCATGAGCAGCGACCCGTCGCCGTCCAGCACGATGACGCGCCGGTCGGGGCGCGCCAGCGCCAGCCCGAGCCCGAGGGCCGAGGCGCCGCCCATGAAGCCGATGCAGGTCACGGAGAGATCGTCGGGGGCGAGGGTCCGCCAGGCGGGGGATGTCGTCATGGTCGGCACGCAGATGGCGTCGCCCCGCGCCCCCGCGATGAGGCGCAGCGCCTCCTCCGGCTTGATGGCCATCAGGCGGTCTCCAGGCCGACGAGCACGACGGCCGGCCCGCGCCGCTCGCGGCTCAGCCGGTGGTACTCGGGGATCAGGCCGAGGTCGTCGGGCCCCTCGAGGCGGGCGTGCGGCACGCCGAACACGTCCAGGAGCGGCTCGCAGTAGCGGACCATGGAGTGGCGCGAGGCCCGCGGATCGCGGTCCCGCTCGCGGCTCAGGAGGCCGACGAGGTAGAAGACCGGCAGGCGGCCGTCCAGCGCGACCCCCCGGAGCGTGTTCACCGAGGCGTAGAGCCCCGCGTGCTGGATCATCACCACGGCGGGCTCGGCGCCCAGGTAGAGGCCCGCGGCGATGGTCACCGCCTCGTCCTCGGTGGCGCAGGTCAGCGTCCGGATCGCCCGCTCCTTGTCCAGCGCGGTGAGCACGGTGCGCTGGTGCGTGTCGGGCACGCTCAGCACCCAGCCGAGGTGCCCGTGCCGGGACGGCGGCGCCCCCTCGGCCGCGAACGCCGCGCGCGCCTCCCTGAAGGTGTCCTTGAGCGCGTCCACGATCAGCGACGCCGGAATCGACTCTGGCATTCCCCGCCCCCCGTGAGATGATCACCGTATCGTACCTCAGACTCGCTGGAAGAAAAGGATCACACCCTGGCGCCATGAAGACCCTCACGTTCGACCACATCGCGCTTGCCGTCCCGCGCATGGCGGAGGCCGGCGCCGTCCTCTCGGGCGTCCTCGGCGGCACGCCGGACTACGGCGCGCCCTCTGCCGTCTACCTCTTCGGCCAGTGGCGCTTCCGCGACGGCGGCCGCATCGAGGTCCTGGAGCCCAGGGGCGCCGACGGCTTCCTCCACCGCTTCCTGGCCCAGCGCGGCCCGGGCATTCACCACGTGACCTTCAAGGTGCCGAGCCTGCCCGAGGCCCGCGCGCGCGCCGAGAGCCACGGCTACGAGATCGTCGGCTACAACGACTCGAACCCGGAGTGGGCGGAGGCCTTTCTCCACCCGCGGCAGGCCATGGGCATCGTCGTGCAGTTCGCCCAGCAGTCGGGCCGCGGGGTGCCCCGACACTGGCAGCCGCCGGCGGGCCCGGCCCACCCGCCGCCGCCCGTCGCGATCACAGGCCTGCGTCTGCGCGCCCGCTCCCGCGAGCGGGCCCGGAGGCAATGGGAGGCGGTGTGCCTGGGGCGCTGCACCGAGGGCGCGCGCGGCGGGCTGTACTTCCACTGGCCGGGCTCGCCCATGCGCCTCGCCGTGGAGATCGATCCGGCCGGGGAAGAGGGGCCGCTCTGCATCGAGATCGCCAGCGAGCGGGCCGTGGCGCTCCCGGAGGGGCCGCACCCGGTGCTGGGGGCCGTCTTCGCGGCGCGCGCGCTGGACTGCGAGGGGAGGACAGCATGAGACACCGCATCGCGGTGATTCCCGGCGACGGGATCGGCAAGGAGGTCGTGCCGGAGGGCCTCCGGGTGCTGGAGGCGGCGGGCCGCCGCTTCGGCTTCGAACTCGAGTGGGCGCACTCCGACTGGTCCTGCGAGACCTACGTGAAGACGGGCCGCATGATGCCCGAGGACGGCCTGGACCAGCTCCGCGCCTTCGAGGCGATCTTCCTCGGGGCGGTGGGCTTCCCCGGCGTGCCGGACCACGTCTCGCTGTGGGGGCTCCTCATCCCCATCCGGCGCACCTTCCGGCAGTACATCAACCTGCGCCCCGTGCGGCTCCTCGAGGGCGTGCGCTCCCCGCTCCAGGGCCGCGGCCCCGCCGACATCGACATGCTGATCGTGCGGGAGAACAACGAGGGCGAGTACTCGGAGATCGGCGGCCGGCTCTACCGCGGGACGCCCGAGGAGGTCGCGGTGCAGACGGCGATGTTCACGCGCAAGGGATGCGACCGCGTCATGCGCTACGCCTTCGAGCGCGCCATGGCCCGCCCGAAGCGCCACGTGACCTCGGCCACCAAGTCCAACGGCATCATCCACAGCATGCCGTACTGGGACGAGCGCTTCGCCGCCATGGCGCGCGAGTACCCGGCGGTGCGCACGGACCAGTACCACATCGACATCCTCACGGCCCACTTCGTCCAGCACCCCGACTGGTTCGACGTGGTCGTCGCCAGCAACCTCTTCGGCGACATCCTCTCGGACCTCGGCCCCGCCATCGCCGGCTCCATCGGGATCGCGCCTGGCGGCAACATCAACCCCGAGAAGGACTGCCCGTCCATGTTCGAGCCCGTGCACGGCTCGGCCCCGGACATCGCGGGCCAGGGCATCGCCAACCCCATCGCCCAGATCTGGACTGGCGCCATGATGCTCGATCACCTGGGACACGCCGACGCGGCGGCGGCCGTCCTGCGCGCCATCGAGCGCACGGTGGCGGAGGGGCGGGTGCTGACGCGCGACCTCGGGGGCACCGCCTCCACCGTCGAGGTGGGCCAGGCCATCGCCGCGCTGATCTGACAGGGACGCCCACATGGAACGCAGGCGGCTGGGACGTACCGGGCACATGAGCACGGTGGTGACCTTCGGAGCGGCCGGCATCGGTAGGGTGGATCAGGAGACGGCCGACCGCGCCATCGAGACGGCGCTGGGCCACGGCGTCAATCACGTGGACGTGGCGCCGCGCTACGGCGAGGCCGAGCTGCGGCTGCGTCCCTGGATGCCGCGCATCCGCGGCCGGATCTTCCTCGGCTGCAAGACCGGCGCGCGCGCGCGGGACGCGGCGGCGGCGGAGCTGTCCCGGTCCCTCGAGCGGCTCGGCACTGACCGGCTCGACCTCTACCAGCTCCACGCGGTGGGCAAGCTCCACGAGCTGGACCAGTGCACGGCGCCGGGCGGCGCCCTGGAGGCCCTGGTCGCCGCGCGCGCGCAGGGGCTCGTGCGCTGGCTCGGCATCACCGGCCACACCCACGACGCGCCCCGCACCCACCTCGAGGCCCTGCGCCGCTTCGACTTCGACACGGTCATGTTCCCGCTCAACTTCGTGCTCTGGGCCGATCCGCGCTACCGGGAGGACGCCGGGGCGCTGCTGGAGGAATGCCGCCGGCGCGACGTGGGCGTGCACATCATCAAGACCGTGGCCAAGGACCCGTGGGGGGATCGACCGAGAACGCACACGACCTGGTACGAGCCCTTCACCGATCAGGCCCGCATCGATCAGGCCGTGGCCTTCGTGCTGTCGCGGCCCGTGACGACGCTCTGCAGCGTGGGCGACGTCACCGTGCTGCCCCGAGTGCTGGAGGCCGCCGGGCGGTTCCGGGAGATCGAGGCTCCCGCGGAGGCAGCCCTGCTGGCGACGGCCGGCGACTACCACTCGCCCTTCGTCGGCGACTGGGCCTGAGCGACCCCGCGTCTGCGCCGGCGGCCGGGGCCCCGGTCCAGGCCGAGTTCCTGGGCCCGGGAGACGCCTTCGGCAGCGGCGGGAGGCTCCGGACTTGCCTCCTGCTGAGCGGGGCGGGGGAGAGCGCGATGCCGAGGTACTACTTCGAGGACTTCAAGGTGGGCGACGCGTGGGTGTTCGGCACGTGGTCGCTGTCGAAGGAGGAGATGCTGGCCTTCGCGCGCGAGCACGACCCCCAGCCGATCCATGCCGATGAGGCGGCGGCCGCCCGGACGCCCTTCGGCGGCGTCATCGCCAGCGGCTGGCAGACCACCCTCCGCTGCATCCGCATGTTCGTGGACGGCCTGATGGCCGAGACGGCGGGGCTCGCCTCGCCCGGGCTCGACGAGCTGCGCTGGCACAAGCCGGTGCGCGCGGGGGAGGTGATCTCGGCGCGCGCCGAGGTGATCGAGGTGGGGGAGTCCCGGAGCCGCCCCGACCGCGGGCGCGTCCACTTCCTGATCTCCGGTGTGGACGCGGGCGGGGAGCCGGTCATGAGCGCCAAGGGCTTCTTCTTCGTCGCCCGGCGCCCGCCCGCCCAGCCGTGAGAGGCGCCCCATGACGGCGAGCGTGCCCGCGCAGGCGCGGGTGGTGATCGTCGGCGGCGGCATCGTCGGGTGCAGCGTGGCCTATCACCTGGCGCGGCTCGGGTGGACGGACGTCGTGCTGCTCGAGCAGGGGGGGCTCTCGGGCGGCACCACCTGGCATGCCGCCGGTCTCGTGGGCCAGCTCCGCTCCTCGCGGAACCTCACGCAGCTCATCCGCGAGAGCGCCCGGCTCTACAGCGCGCTCGAGGCCGAGACGGGACAGGCCACGGGGTGGACGCGCTGCGGCAGCCTGAGCGTCGCCCGGACCGCGGAGCGCATGATCCAGCTCAGGCGCAACGCCTCCCTGGCGCGCGCCTACGGCATCGAGGCGGAGGTGATCGGGCTCGAGGAGGCCCGGGCCCTGTACCCGCTGATGCGCACGGACGATCTCGTGGGCGCGGTGTGGATCCCGGGCGATGGCAAGGCCAATCCGGCCGACATCACCCAGGCGCTGGCGCGGGGCGCGCGTCAGGGCGGGGTCAGGGTGCGGGAGGGCGTGCGGGTCACCAGCGTGCGGCTCGAGCGAGGGCGGGTGGCCGGCGTCGAGACCTCCGCCGGACCCATCGCCACCGAGGTCGTCGTCAACGCCGCCGGCATGTGGGCCCGGGAGCTCGGGCGCATGAGCGGGGTGACGGTGCCGCTCCACGCCTGCGAGCACATGTACATCGTCACGCATCCGATCCCCGCCGTCATGCCCGATCTGCCGGTGATGCGGGATGCCGACGGCCACATCTACTTCAAGGAGGAGGTGGGGGGCCTTCTCATGGGCGGCTTCGACCCCTGGGCCAAGCCCTGGGGCATGGGTGGCATCCCTGCCGACTTCTCCTTCGCGACGCTGCCACCGGACTGGGGCAAGTTCGAGGTCCTGATGACGAATGCCCTCCAGCGCGTGCCGGCGCTGGAAACGGCTCCCGTGCGCACGCTGCTGAATGGGCCCGAGAGCTTCACCCCGGACAACTACTTCATCCTCGGCGAGGCCCCGGAGGTGCGGCGCTACTACGTGGCCGCGGGGTTCTGCTCGGGCGGCATCGCGGCGGCGGGCGGCGCGGGCAAGGCGCTGGCCGAGTGGATCGTCGGCGACGAGCCGCCCATGGACCTCTGGCAGGCCGACATCCGGCGGTTCATGCCCTTCCACGGCAACGTGCGCTTTCTGCGGGAGCGCGCCAGCGAGATCGTCGGCGTCCACTACGACGTGGCCTTCCCCAACCGCGAGCTGGAGACCGGGCGGGGGCTCCGCCGCTCGCCAGTCCACGAGCGGCTCGCCGCCAGGGGCGCTTGCTTCGGCGCCAAGATGGGCTGGGAGCGCCCCAACTGGTTCGCCCCGGCGGGAGTCGCCCCCGAGACCGTCTACTCCTTCGGCCGCCAGAACTGGTTCCCCCACGTCGCGGCCGAGCACCGGGCGACGCGGGAGGCGGTGGCGATCTTCGACCAGACGTCTTTCTCGAAGTTCGTCCTCGAGGGGCCAGGCGCCGAAGCCGTCCTCCAGCGCCTCTGCGCCAACGACGTGGCGGTGCCGCCGGGCACGCTCGTCTACACCGCGCTCCTCAACGAGCGGGGCGGCTTCGAGAGCGACCTGACCGTGACCCGGCTTGCCGCGGATGCCTACTTCATCGTCACGGGCTCGGCCCAGACGACGCGCGACTCCCACTGGATCAGGCGGCACATCCCGCCAGGGAGCCGCGCCGTGCTCAGCGACGTCACGGGGGCCTTCGCCGCGCTGGGGGTGATGGGGCCGCGCTCGCGGGAGCTGCTCTCGCGCGTGACCGACGCCGATCTGAGCCACGACGCCTTCCCCTTCGCCACCATGCAGGAGATCGGCATGGGCCCGGCGCCGGTGCGCGCCTCGCGCATCACCTACGTGGGCGAGCTCGGCTGGGAGCTGTACGTGCCGGCGGAGTTCGCGGCGGGCGTGTACGACACACTCCGGGAGGCCGGCGGCGATCTGGGCCTGAGGGATGCCGGCTACTACGCCATCGACTCGCTCCGCATGGAGAAGGCGTACCGCGCGTGGGGGCGGGAGCTGACCCCGGAGGACACCCCCCTCGAGGCGGGGCTCGGCTTCGCGGTGCGCCTGGACAAGGGCGCGCCCTTTCTCGGACGCGAGGCCCTGCGGCGCCAGAAGCAGCAGGCCCTCAGCAAGCGGCTCGTGACCTTCGTCCTCGAGGATCCCGAGGCGCTGCCGCTGGGGGACGAGCCCATCGTCTGCGACGGCAGGGTCGTCGGCTCGGTGACCTCCGCGGCCTTCGGCCACACCCTGGGTCGCGCCGTCGCCCTGGGCTATGTGCGCCGCCCCGAGGGTGTGGATGCGGCCTTCGTCGAGTCGGCAGGCTTCGAGCTGGAGATCGCGGGACACCGCTTCAGGTGCCGGGGCAGCCTCGAGGCCCCGTATGATCCTCGGAGCCTCCGGGTGAAGGCATAGCAGGCGCCGGCGGCCGGATGACGAGCCGAGGCTCGGTCCCGCTCGCGCTCCTCGTGGCGCTCGCCCTCACGGCCTGCGCCTCGCCCGCGCGCCAGCTCGCCGGGCATGCCGCCGCGCAGGGATTCCGCGCCGAGGTCGTCGAGGGCGCCGGCTTCCGCCACGTGGTGTTCCGCCCGGCGCGTGCGCCGTCGCGGACGCTTCATGTCTACCTGGACGGCGACGGCACCCCGTGGCGCCTGGGACGCGCGACGGCCGACCCGACCCCCCGCGACGGGCTCGTGCTCGATCTCATGGCCCTCGATCCCCACCCGAGCCTCTATCTCGGCCGCCCCTGCTACCATGGGCTGGCAAGCGAGCCGCCGTGCGGGAGCGCGCTCTGGACCGAGGCGCGCTACGCGGAGGCGGTGGTGGCGAGCCTGGCTGCGGCGCTGAGGCGAATCCTCGATGCGGGCGGCGTCGACCGCGTGGTCCTGTTCGGCCACAGCGGGGGCGGCGTGCTGGCGGTGCTGCTGGCGCCGCGGATCCCGGAGGCCGCCGGCGTCATCACGGTGGCGGCGAATCTCGACATCGACGGCTGGGCCGATCTCCACGGCTACCCGCGGCTCAGCGAGTCACTGAACCCGGCGCGCCAGCCCCCGCTCCCGGCGCGGATCCGCCAGCGCCACTACGCGGGGGGGAAGGATCGGATCGTGCCCGCCGGGATCGTCGCCCGGGGCCCCATCGCGGCGGGGACGCTGCGCGTCATCCCCGCCTACGATCACCTCTGCTGCTGGCGGGAGCTCTGGCCGCAGCTGCTCGCCGAAGCCGAGCCCTAACTACTGGAAGGCGAAGCGCAGGCCGGCCGTGGCCGTGTGGCTTGTCTGGCCGCTGTAGCCCACGAGGGCCCGGTAGTTGGCGAAGCCCGCGAGCCCGCCCGGGAAGACCAGGCTGACCCCCGCGCCGACATTCCCGTAGTCCCGGTCCGGCGGCGCCGTCTGGAAGCGGAGCCTGGTGCGCGTGAAGTCCTCGTGGAAGTTGAAGTACACCACGCGCTGGTCCCGCATGAACTCATGCACGTACTCGGCGGTGACCTGGGGGACCACGACGCCGATGGGGGTGCTGAACGCGACGGAGGCGGCGAGCCCGAGGGTCGTCGTGAGCGAGTCCTCGTGCTGCCGGTCGAAATTGAGCTCGAGCCCGGTGTCCATCTGGGGATTGGACTGCCAGCCGTGCTCCTTGAAGGCTTCCACGCTGTTGTGCTTGTAGTTGACGCCCACGCGGGGGCCCACCGTGAGGCTCTGGAGCGCGACATCGTAGCCGGCGGTCACCCCGGTCCTGAACTCGTCGCCGCCGGTCTCGCCCTGGGCGAAGCCGTCCACGATGTTGACCACGCCCGCCCGCACGAACTGGTAGGTGGTCCGGCGCTTCTGATCGTACTCCTTGTGGGCGTAGCCGATGGTGGCGTCCACGAAGAGGCTCGGCAGCGGCAGGAGGCTCGCGTAGAGCATGCCGCCCCAGGCGTCGGTGGCGAAGGAGCCGCCGTGCTCCTCGAAGGCCCCCGTGGTCCTGGAGACATGCAGCGCGAGCCCCGCGATCAGCGACTTGCTGAGCGCGTAGTCGGCGCCGAAGGTCACGCCCTTGGTGTCGGACTCGTGGCCTGTCGCGAAGCGCGAGGTGTCCGCCGCGAAGCGCTCGTACTCGCCCGAGAGGAAGAGGCCGAGCCGGCCCAGCTGGAAGCTGTCAGCGCTGGCGGCCTGCGTCTCGCCGGTGGCCAGCGCCAGGCGCGCGTCCTTCAGCCGCTCCTTGACCCGCCGCTCCTCGGCCGTGATCTGCTGGGTGGTCAGCATGGTGACGGTGACGCCGGCGGACTGGCCGGCGGAGGTCGCGGGAATCGCGCAGATGGCGGCCAGGCTCCCGTCGTAGCTCGTGGCGCCGGCGCCTTTCAGCCCGGCGCAGTTGCTGTCCAGGGCCCCCTTGATCGCCTCACTGAAGGTTTGCGCCTGGACGGCTGTCGCCGGCGCCACCGCCAGGACGGCGGCGAGCGCGAGGGCTCCCAGCTGGGCGACAGCGGCGGCTGAAACGGGGCTCCTCATGCTGGCCTCCACCTTGGGTGCTGCCGGGTCGGGGTCGCTTCGGTTGCCGTAGAGGAATACCACACCCGGCCCCCAGGACGAACCGTCTTTTCGCGCGCCCCGGGGCGCCGGGATCAGTTGCTGGCGCGGGCGAAGATGAAGTCGCCGGACTCGTGGCCGGCGAACTTGATCGGGGCGTACTCGGGAACCTGCGGGTCGTCGACGCGCTGCTGGGCCCCCGCCGCCACCCGGAGCTGGAGGTGGCGGAACATCTCCTGGCCCAGGAGCACGCCTGAGTTGTTGCCGAGGAGTTCGATGAAGGACTGGGCGAAGACCGAGTGGGGGCCGCCCACCGAGTCCAGCACCGGCTCCACGCCCCCGGAGCTCATCGCCATG
>Ga0154441_1266_pt2 | contig 16832 bp, 16 predicted proteins | sample RifGroC2_FD_115945 | JGI IMG/M metagenome (GOLD analysis project Ga0154441, IMG submission 115945) | Candidatus Rokubacteria bacterium GWC2_70_16 | reverse complement strand
GAGCCGCTACGGCACGGGTCCAGGCAGCGCCCCTGCCTGCCGGCCCCCGGCTCATTCGCGTAACCGTATTCGGCGAGAGTGCATAGCATGACGCGGGCCACGGCGAGCGTGCTGGGCGTGTTCGCGCATGTGGACACCACGCTGCAGGCCATCCGCGACCTCCGGCAGCACGGCTTCTCGGAGCTGACGGTCTACTCGCCGGTGCCGGTGGAGGAGATCGAGGAGGAGGTGGAGCGCGTCCGGCCGCTGAGCCGGGTGCGCCTCTTCACCCTGATCGGCGGGCTCACGGGTACCGCCACCGGCTTCTTCCTCACCATCTGGTCGGCACTCAAGTGGGAGCTGGTCACCGGCGGCAAGCACCCGGTCTCCATCCCGCCCTTCGTCATCATCGGCTTCGAGCTGACGATCCTGTTCGGGGGGCTCTCGACGCTTCTGGCCCTGCTGGTCCTGGGCCGCCTGCCGAAGCTGCGTCCCTCGCCCACCTACGACCCGCGCTTCACGCTGGACCGCTTCGGCGTCGCGGTGGCCTGCCCGCCCGACAGGGCCGAGGCCGTCAGCTCCCTCCTGGCGGCCTCCGGCGCGGAGGAGGTCAGGCGATGATGAAGTACGTCTTCGCCCTGACGTTGCTCGTGGTGGGCGCCGTCGCGGCGGTGCAGGGCGGCGTCCTCGTGATGCGCTGGAACGACAACATGACGCAGACGCCGCGGGTGATGCCCGGCGAGCGGGCCTTCGCCATGCCGGTGGGGAGCGTGCCGCGCGCCGGTGGCGAGCTCTACTACCCCAAGGAGGAGCGGGAGGCGGCGGCATTGCGGAAGAACCCGGTGCCGGCCACCCCCGAGTCCGTCAAGACGGGCGGGGCGCTGTTCACCATCTACTGCGTGCCCTGCCACGGCGCCGCCGGCAAGGGCGACGGGCCCGTGACGCCCAAGTTCGTGCCGCCGCCGGATCTCACCAACGCGGACCTGCAGAAGGGTCGCACCGACGGCTACTGGCAGAGCTATCTCGGCGTGGGCGGGGCCATCATGCCCGCCTATGGCGAGGCCCTCTCGCCCGAGGAGCGGTGGCACGTGGTGAACTACGTGAGGAGCCTGGCCCAGAGATGACCCCGACAGCCTCGAACGCCCAGGCCTCGCAGGGGTCCCAGACCGTGCTGGCGGCGGTGGCCGCCGCCGGCGCCGCCGCCTTCGTGTACGGCATCACGCAGCCCCAGCCGGCCCGCGCCTGGGGGATGTACCTGGTCAACCTGCTCTTCTGGTCGAGCCTCGCCATCGCGGGGCCGGCGCTGGCGGGGATGATGCAGCTCACCGAGGCGCGGTGGTCGCCCAGCGTGAAGCGGATCGCGCTGACCACGGCCGGCTTCCTGCCGATCTCCTTCGTCCTCTTCCTGATCCTCTTCGCCGGCCTCAAGACCCTGTACCCCTGGGTGACGACCCCCGACCCGAAGAAGGCGGCGTGGCTCAACGTGCCGTTCCTGATGCTCCGCACGGGGCTCGGCGTGGCGCTGCTCTACTGGGTCGCGCTCCGCTTCGCCCGGGCGGTGTTCGAGGAGCAGCCGGGCGCTGCCGAGAGCGCCGGGGCGCGCAGCCGCCGGACCCGGCTCGCCGCCACGCTCCTCTTCCTCTTCGTGGTGGTGCTGTCACTCTGGGGGTTCGACCTGGTGATGTCGCTGGATCCCAAGTGGTACAGCGGGCTCCTGGGCGGCTACTACGTGGTGAGCACGCTCTACACCGGCTTCGGGCTCGTGGCCTTCCTCACCATCCGCGCCAACGCCCGCGGGCTCACCGCCGTGTCGCCCTCGGCCATCCAGGACGTGGCGAAGCTGACCTTCGCCATGTGCGTCATGTGGATGTACTTCTTCTTCTCGCAGTACCTGGTGATCTGGTACGGCAACGTCCCCGTGGAGACCAAGTTCTTCCTGCGGCGCTTCTTCAACGACCCGTGGCGGATCATGGCCTTCGTCATCTTCATCATGGGCTGGCTCGTCCCCTTCGGCTACCTGCTGAAGCGCCTGACGGGACGCCCGCCCGCGGCGCACAAGCCGCTCGTGGTGATCCTCTTCATGGGGTGGACGGCCATCTTCCTCGAGCGGATCTTGCTGGTCTTCCCGGCGCTGTCGCCGGAGGACGTCTTCCCGTTCGGGCTCATGGAGATCCTGATCACCGCGGGCTTCTTCGCGCTCTTCGCGCTCGGCCGCCAGCGCTTCCTGTCCCGCTACGGAGCCCTGCTGCAGCAGCCCCGCTGACGGCTCTCGCGGCTTACCGTGACCGCGAGGTGCCGGGGCCCCCGGCGCTCGGAGCGCAGTGCTACACTAGCCGCGTGATCTCCGTCGAAGAGGCGCTCGGCCGCATCCTCTCGCGCATCTCCGTCCTCGGGGACGAGCGTGTCCCACTCCTGCAGGCGCTGCACCGGGTCCTCGGCGAGAGCGTGAGCGCGCGCCTGGACATCCCGCCGTGGCCCAGCTCCTCCATGGACGGCTACGCCGTGCGCAGCGCCGACACCGCGGGGGCCACCTCGGAGGATCCCGCGAGGCTCCGGGTCTCCGGGCGCGTGCCCGCGGGCGGGGTGACGGAGCGGCCGCTCCGGGCCGCCGAGGCCGTCCGCATCTTCACCGGCGCCCCGCTGCCCGACGATGCCGACGCCGTGATTCCGCAGGAGGACGTGACGGTCGAGCGAGACACGGTGGTGATCGGCCGCCCCGTGGCGCGCGGCGCGTGCGTGAGGCCCCGCGGGGAAGACATGCGAACGGGTGACACCGTGCTCGAGCGGGGCCGCGCGCTGGGGCCCGCCGAGATCGGGCTCCTCGCGACGCTGGGCCATCAGCCGGTGCGCGTGGTGCGGCGGCCGGTGGTCGGCATCCTCTCCACGGGCGACGAGCTGGTGGACCTCCCCGGCGCATTGGGGCCGGGGCAGATCCCCAACTCGAACACCTACTCGCTGATGGCGCAGGTGATCGAGGCTGGCGCGGAGCCCGTGAGTCTCGGGATCGCCCGGGACACACTGGAGGAGATCGTCGAGCGGCTGTCGTGGGGGCTCGGCTGCGATCTGCTGATCTCCTCCGCCGGGGTGTCCGTGGGCGAGCACGATCTCGTCAAGGCGGCGCTCGGGCGGCTCGGGGCCGAGCAGCACCTGTGGCTGGTCAACATGCGGCCCGGCAAGCCCATCACCTTCGCGACACTGCCGGGCGGGCGCCAGGCGGCGCTTCCGGCCTTCGGCCTGCCAGGCAATCCGGTGTCCGCCATGGTGACCTTCGAGCTCTTCGTGCGCCCGGCTCTCCTGCGGATGGGCGGGCATGCGCGGCTGGCCCGCCCGGTGGTGCAGGCCCGCGCGCTCGGGGCCATCGTCAATCACGGTGGGCGCCGGGGATATCTGCGCGTGAGGCTCGAGCCCACGGACGGGGGCGTCGGCGCGCGGCTCACCGGCGAGCAGGGCTCGGGGATCCTGCGCTCGATGGTGGCCGCCGACGGCCTCGCCATCGTCCCCGGCGACACGACGATCGCGCCCGGGGAGCCCGTCGAGGTGATGCTGCTCAGAGACGGGTAGCGCGCGGCGCCGGGGCGCGGGCCAGCGGGGGAGGTCAGCCGCGGCGGAGGTAGAGGGCCCAGAGCGCGAGCCAGGCGCCCAGGGCCATCGAGGCGAAGGTGACGAGGCTGCCGATGCTGAGCGTGGCGGAGTTGGTCAGGCCCTGATTGATGTTGCATCCCTCGGCGAGAAGCGCCGCGCCGCCCATCAGGAGCCCTCCGCCGAAGATCTTCACGAGGCTCCACCCCGGCGGCAGCTTCCAGCGGAACTCCCCCGCGCGGCAGGCGGCGGCCCAGGCGCCCACGGGCACGCCGCAGAGCATCACCATGCTCCACGTCACCTGCGTCGGATATCCCACGAGCGGATAGGTGAGCAGGTGGCCCGTGTTGGACGCGAAGGTGATGCCGGCGGGCCGGTCGCCGAAGCCGGAAGTCCACCAGCCCGCCGCGATCATCACGCCCACGGCCAGGCCTGTGGCGGGCCACGGCCACTTGCCGTGGTCGGGCTCGGCCTGTCCGCGGAAGAGGAAGAGGGCCCCGGCGACGGCGAGCACCGCGATGACCATCCACGGCGAGAGGCCCACGAGAGCGTACAGCGTCGGCGCGGCGCCGCCGACGGTGACGGTGGGCGCCTGCAGCCATGTCCGCAGCGGCACCAGCGCGCCCACGCTGACGGTGGTGGCGCCCATGGCGAAGCCCAGCAGCACGACCCAGGCGCCCACGGCCCCCTCGCCGACCCGGTACCAGGTGCTCCCCGAGCAGCCGCCGGAGAGGATCATGCCCACGCCGAAGAAGAGTCCGCCCAGGATGTTGGCGACCCAGCGGAACGGCCGGACGGGCACCTCGAGGAGCCCGAGCGCCCCCAGGGTGTGCACGCCGATGATGGCGACGAGGAGCGCCAGCAGGTAGGCGCGGAGGATGGTGCCATCTCGCATGAGGACCGCGTTGGACAGCGCGCGCGTGAGGCAGAAGCCGCCGCGCTGAAGGACGTAGCCGAAGACGAGGCCGGTGACGAGAGCGGAGGCGTGCAGGGTCCAATTGAAGTCGTCCACGGGCGCATGCTAGCCCCCGGGGCGCCCGCGTGTAAAGGGCTCCGGCGTTTGACTTCTCTTCCGGGCGGGTGCTACCGTCCGAGCATCGTGCTGCACGCCTTCTTCCCTTCCATGCTGCGCCGGTTCGCCGGTTGCGCGCTCTCCGCCGCGGCGGTGGCCGGCTGCGCCGGGGACGACAGCGGGCGCCGCGCCATCGTCGAGATCGCGTCGGCGCAGCGGGAGCTCGGGGACATGCGGCGGCTCCAGGACGGGAGCGCGCGGCAGCTGGCCGAGCTCCAGTCGCGGATGCGGGGGCTCGAGGCGGAGACGGCGGGACTCGCGCGGGAGATGAGGAGCACGGCCGCCGGGCTCGCAGAGATCCAGGCCGCGTTGCGCGCGCGCGGCGGCCCCCCCGCCGAAAGCCCGGCGGCGGCGCCCGAGGCGGCGCGTGCCCCTGGCGCAGAGCCTGCGGCGCTTCCCCCCGTCGCGCAGCCGCCTGAGCCGGAGCGGCTCTTCGCCAGCGCCCAGGCCAATCTCAGGGCGCGCGAGCCCGGGCAGGCGGTGCTCGAGCTCACCGACCTCATGGCGCGTTTCCCGCGGCATCCGCTGGCGCCGGCGGCGCAGCTCTGGATCGGCGAGGCGTACTCCCAGCAGCGCGACTTCCGCCAGGCGCTGATCGAGCTGCGCAAGGTGGTGGAGGAGTACCCGCAGAGCCCGCAGGTTCCGGAGGCCCTCCTCAAGATCGGGCTGTGCCACCGCGCCCTCGGAGAGCCCGGTGGCGCCAGCGCCGCGTGGCGCCGCCTCGCGAGCGAGCATCCCCGGAGTGAGGCCGCCGCCCGCGCCCGCGCCCTCCTCGCGGCGCTGCGCGGCGCCGCGCGCCGGTCGCACTGATCCCGCGAGGGCGGGAGCCGCTCCATTTCTTGACGCCCCAGAGGGTGAAGGTATACTGAGGCGCGTTCTTCGATGAGCAACGTATGATGAGTGTGACGCGTATCTACAGGGAGACACCGAGCGCTGCGCGGGCGCGCGCGTCGGCGTGGCGCGAGGGCGTGCCGTCATCCGGCGCCGGCGCGAACGGCGGCGCGGCGGCGCGCGAGGTCCGGCTCGTGCAGCGCGAGGACGCGGACTTCCCGCGACTCCTGCAGGAAATCCCGGCGCCGCCCGAGCGCCTGCATGTGCGGGGGCGTCTCCTCGACGAGGACGCGCTGGCGGTGGCGGTGGTGGGATCGCGGCAGGCCACGCCCTATGGGATCGAGGTGGCGGAGCGGCTGGCCTTCGATCTCGCGGCGCGCGGCGTGACGGTGGTGAGCGGGCTCGCGCGCGGCATCGACAGCGCCGCCCACCGCGGCGCGCTCGAGGCCGGCGGGCGCACGATCGCCGTCCTCGGCTCGGGGCTGGAGGCGATCTATCCGCCCGAGAACCGGCGGCTGGCGGCGCGCATCGCGGCGCAGGGGGCCGTGGTCTCGCAGTTCGCGCCGGGCGCGCGGGCGCTGCCGCAGCACTTCCCGGAGCGCAACCGCGTGATCGCGGGGCTCTCGCTGGGCGTGGTCGTGGTGGAAGCGGCCGAGAAGAGCGGCTCGCTCATCACCGCCCGGCACGCGCTGGATCTGGGGCGCGAGGTGATGGCGGTGCCCGGACGGGTCACCTCGCCCACGAGCCGGGGCGCGCATCGGCTGCTCAAGGACGGTGCCGCGCCGGTGGAGGGCTGGGAGGACGTCGTGGCGCAGCTCCCGCGGCGCTTCCGGGACTGCGTCAGCGCGGCGCCCCCGCGCGGGCCCCGGGCGGGCGCCGGTGAGGGGATCGGGGAGGCCGAGCGGCGGCTCCTGGCGCTCCTGGGGGAGGAGCCGGCGTACATTGATGACGTTGTCGCGCGGAGCGGGCTTGGGGCGGGCCGGACGGCGGCCCTGCTGCAGGCCCTCGCGCTCGATGGGCTGGTGAGGCAGCTGCCCGGCGCACGGTTCGTCCGGGCGGGACGCGCCTGAAAGGACACAGAGTGGCGAAGCGCTCGCTGGTGGTGGTGGAGTCGCCGACCAAGGTCAAGACGATCCAGAAATATCTGGACGCGACGTACGTCGTCAAGGCCTCCATGGGGCATGTCCGCGATCTGCCCAAGTCGCGGCTCGGGGTGGACGAGCGGAAGGGCTTCAAGCCCGAGTACAGGGTCCTGCCGGCGAAGAAGAAGGTCCTGGACGAGCTGAAGCGCGCCGCGGAGAAGGCCGACACGCTCTACATCGCGACGGACCCGGATCGCGAGGGCGAGGCCATCGGCTGGCACCTCGCGCAGGAGCTGGGGATCAGCAAGAGCAAGACCTACCGGATCCTGTTCAACGAGATCACGGAGCGCGCCGTCAAGGCCGCCTTCCAGCACCCGGGCAAGATCGACACGAACAAGGTGAATGCCCAGCAGGCCCGCCGGATCCTCGACCGGCTCGTGGGGTACAAGCTCTCGCCGCTCCTCTGGGAGAAGATCCGCCGCGGGCTGTCGGCCGGCCGGGTGCAGTCCGTCGCGGTGCGCCTCCTCACCGAGCGCGAGCGCGAGATCCAGGCCTTCGTGCCGGTGGAGTACTGGTCCCTCCACGCGCGCCTCCTGGGCAAGCAGCCGCCGGAGTTCACGGCCACGCTCCGGGAGGTGCGCGGGGAGAGGGCCAGCCTGCCCACGGAGCGGGAGACGCTGGCCGTGATGACCGCGCTCCACGGCTGCCCGTGGCGGGTCCGGGCGGTGACCCGGGGCGAGCGGAAGCGGACCCCGGCGGCGCCCTTCACGACCTCCACCCTCCAGCAGGACGCCGGCCGCAAGCTCCACTTCACCGCCAAGAAGACCATGATGCTGGCCCAGCAGCTCTACGAGGGCATCGAACTGGGGGCCGAGGGCAGCGTGGGGCTCATCACCTACATGCGCACGGACGCCGTGCGCGTGGCGCCCGAGGCGCAGGAGGAGGCGCGCCAGTGGGTGGGGCGCCGGCTCGGGCGCGAGTATCTTCCGGAGGCGCCGCCGGCCTACCGGTCGAAGAAGAGCGCCCAGGACGCCCACGAGGCCATCCGCCCGAGCGCCATCGAGCGCGAGCCCCGGGCGGTGGCGTCCTTCCTCAGCCGAGATCAGCTGGCGCTGTACCGGCTGATCTGGGAGCGCTTCCTCGCCAGCCAGATGCTGCCGGCCGTGTACGACACCGTGGCCGCCGACATGCAGGCCGGCGAGTGCCTCTTCCGGGCCCAGGGCTCGACGCTGAGGTTCCCCGGCTTCACGGCCGTCTACGTCGAGTCGCGGGAGGAGGCGCCTGAGGCGCCCGAGGAGGGGCCGGAGGCCGAGGCCGTGATGCCCCCGCTCGTCGAGGGCGAGGCGCTCAAGCTCCGCGCGCTGGACCCCAAGCAGCACTTCACCCAGCCGCCGCCGCGCTACACCGAGGCCTCGCTGGTGAAGATCCTCGAGGAGCGCGGCATCGGCCGCCCCTCGACGTATGCCCAGATCCTCTCCACCATCCAGGAGCGGGAGTACGCGAGGCGGGAGAAGGGGACGCTCTTCCCCACCGAGCTCGGCATGCTGGTCACGGACTCGCTGGTGCCGCACTTCCCCGAGGTGATGGACGTGGAGTTCACGGCCCAGCTCGAGGAGTCCCTGGACAGGATCGAGGAGGGGACCGCCGACTGGGTGGAGACCGTCTCCGCCTTCTACAAGGAGTTCTCGAAGGACCTGGCGCGGGCCGGGAAGAAGATCGACAACGTGAAGGAGGGGGTGGAGATCGGCGAGGCCTGCCCGGACTGCGGCAAGCCCGTCGTGGAGAAGTGGGGGCGCTTCGGCAAGTTCCTCGCCTGCTCCGCCTACCCGGAGTGCAAGTACACCAAGGACCTGGGCGGCGGGCGGACGAAGGTGGCCGACGAGCCCACGGAGGAGATCTGCCCGACCTGCGGCAAGCCCATGGTCATCAAGCACGGGCGCTTCGGCAAGTTCATCGCCTGCTCCGGCTACCCCGCGTGCAAGACCACCAAGCCCGTGCCGCTGGGGATCATCTGCCCGCAGCCCGGCTGCGGGGGCCAGCTCGTGGAGCGGCGCACGCGGAAGGGCCGGACCTTCTTCGCCTGCGCGAAGTACCCGCAGTGCACGTTCTCGGTGTGGGCGCGGCCCATCCCGGAGCCCTGTCCCAAGTGCGGCGCGACCTTCCTCACCGAGCGCCTCGCCCGGGGGGGCAAGACGACGCGCGCCTGCGTCCGCGAGGAGTGCGGGTACAAGCAGGAGGCGGCCCCCACGGTCGCCTGAGGGGCCGCGAGCCAGTGACGGCGACTCAGCGGATGTCCGACCCCATCGCGGCGTTCCTCGCCCATCTCGACGCCGAGCGGCGCGCCTCCCCCCACACGCTCAGGAGCTACGCCGCCGACCTGGCCGAGTTCCAGGGCTTCGTGAAAACGCAGGGCGCCTCGGGACTGGATGATGTGGACGCCCGTCTCCTGCGGGCCTACCTCGTGCGGCTCCATCAGCGGCGGCTGGCGAAGAGCAGCATCGCGCGCAAGCTGGCCGCGGTGCGCTCCTGCTTCCGCTTCCTCACGCGCCGCGGGCTCGTGGCTGGCAATCCGGCGCGGCAGGTGCGCACTCCCAGCGTCCCCCGGCGGCTCCCGTCCTTTCTGCCCCAGGACGAGTCGAAGGAGCTGCTGGACCGGCCCGTGGGCCCATCCGCCGCGGGCCGGCGGGACCACGCGATCCTCGAGCTGCTCTACGCCAGCGGGCTCCGGGTGGCCGAGTGCTGCGGGCTGGACCTGGACGACCTGGACCGCCGCCGGGCCACGGTCCGGGTCCTCGGGAAGGGGGACAAGGAGCGGGTGGTGCCGGTGGGCGAGGCCGCCCTCGCCGCGCTCGACGCCTACCTGGGCCGGCGGGGCGAGGGGAGCGGCCCCCTCTTCTGCAACCAGCGGGGCGGCCGGCTCACGCCGAGGAGCGTCCACCGGATCGTGAGGCGGCTGGCGCGCGCCGCGGGGCTCACCCGGCGCGTCTCGCCCCACACCTTGCGCCACACCTTCGCCACCCACATGCTGGCAGAGGGCGCGGATCTCCGCCTCATCCAGGAGCTCCTGGGCCACAGCCGGCTCTCCACGACCCAGCGCTACACCCACGTGAGCCCCGAGCACCTCATGAAGGTGTACGACCGGGCCCACCCGAGGGCGACATGAAGGATCTCGAGGGCCGGGCACGCGTCCGCGCCACGACCGTGCTCTGCGTCCGCCACCGGGGGCGCGTGGCGCTCGGGGGGGACGGGCAGGTGTCCATCGGGCAAACCGTCGTCAAGGCCTCGGCGCGGAAGGTCCGCAAGATCCACCACGGCCGGGTGCTGGCGGGCTTCGCCGGCGCGGCGGCGGACGCCTTCACGCTCTTCGGCAAGTTCGAGGCCAAGCTCGACGAGCATCGCGGCAATCTGCCGCGCGCGGCGGTGGAGCTGGCCAAGGACTGGCGGCTGGACCGGGTGCTGCGCCGCCTCGAGGCGTTGCTGGCGGTGGCGGACGGGGAGTCGTCCTTCATCATCTCGGGCACAGGGGATGTGATCGAACCGGACGACGGGCTGATCGGCATCGGCTCGGGCGGGCCCTACGCCCTGGCCGCCGCGCGCGCCCTCTGCGAGCACTCGACCCTGGACGCCCGGGGGATCGCCGAGCAGGCGCTCCGCATCGCGGCGGGCATCTGCGTCTACACCAACGACCACATCACGGTCGAGGTGCTGGAGTGAACGCGCTGACGCCCGCCCAGATCGTCGCCGAGCTGGACCGGTACATCGTGGGGCAGGAGCGGGCCAAGCGCGCCGTCGCCATCGCGCTCCGGAACCGCTGGCGGCGCCAGATGCTGCCGCCGGGGCTCCGCGACGAGGTGGCCCCGAAGAACATCATCATGATCGGGCCCACGGGCGTCGGGAAGACCGAGATCGCCCGCCGGCTCGCGAAGCTCTCGCAGGCCCCCTTCCTCAAGGTGGAGGCCTCCAAGTACACGGAGGTGGGCTACGTGGGCCGGGACGTGGAGTCCATGGTGCGCGACCTCACCGAGCTGTCGGTGACCATGGTCAAGGCCGAGATGGCGGCCGCGGTCCGGGAGAAGGCCGAGGCCCAGGCGGAGGAGCGGCTGCTGGACCTCCTGCTGCCGCGCCGGGCCGGCGAGGCCTTCAGCAGCAGCACGCTCGAGGAGGTCTCGCACGAGGCCTCCCGGGATGCCACGCGGGAAAAGCTCCGGGCGCAGCTGCGGGCCGGCAAGCTCGACGAGCGCGTCATCGAGATCGACGTGTCCGACCAGTCGAACCCCATGCTTCAGGTCTTCTCGGGGCAGGGCATGGAGGAGGTCGGCATCAACCTGAAGGACATGCTGTCGCAGATCCTCCCCGGGCGGACGCGCCGGCGCCGGCTCAGGATCGGGGAGGCCCGCCGCCTCCTCGAGCAGGAGGAGGCGCAGAAGCTCGTGGACGCGGAGGAGGCCGTGGCCCAGGCCATCGTGCGCGTGGAGAACGCCGGGATCATCTTCCTGGACGAGCTGGACAAGATCGCGGGGCGCGAGGGGGGGCATGGGCCCGACGTCTCCCGGGAGGGCGTGCAGCGGGACCTCCTGCCCATCGTGGAGGGCTCCACGGTCACGACCAAGTACGGGATGGTGCGCACCGACCACATCCTGTTCATCGCGGCCGGGGCCTTCCACGTGGCGAAGCCCTCCGACCTGATCCCGGAGCTGCAGGGCCGCTTCCCCATTCGCGTCGAGCTGGAGCCCTTGACGCGGGGGGACTTTGTCCGCATTCTGAGCGAGCCGGAGAACGCGCTCACCCGCCAGTACGTGGAGCTGCTGAAGACGGAGGGCGTGTCGCTCCGGTTCACCGCCGACGCGGTGGAGGCGGTGGCCGAGATCGCCTCCCTGGTGAACCAGCGGACGGAGAACATCGGGGCGCGGCGGCTCTATACGATCATGGAGAGGCTCCTGGACGAGATCTCGTTCTCCGCCCCGGACATGGCCGGCAAGGAGGTCGTGCTCGACGGGGCCCACGTCCACGCCCGCCTGGCCGAGGTTCTCGAGGACGAGGACCTCTCGCGGTACATCCTGTAGGCGAGAGCCCCGAGCGCCATGCCCGCATCCGAGATGGCCGGCATCATCCAGAAGGCCGAGATCCTCCTCGAGGCCCTGCCGTACATCCGCGCGTTCCAGGGCAAGAGCGTCGTCATCAAGTACGGCGGCGCGGCCATGGAGCAAGGGCCGCTGAAGGAGCACTTCGCCCGGGACGTGCTGCTGCTGCGGCTGGTCGGGATCCGCCCGGTCATCGTGCACGGCGGCGGGCCCCAGATCGGCGCGCTCATGAAGCGGCTGGGCAAGGAGCCCGAGTTCGTGGGGGGCATGCGCGTCACGGACGCCGAGACCGTCGAGATCGTGGAGATGGTGCTCGTGGGCAAGATCAACAAGGAGATCGTCGCGCTGATCAACCTGCACGGCGGCCGGGCGGTGGGGCTCTCGGGCAAGGACGGCAACCTGATCCGGGCGCGGAAGCGGATGCACCGGGGCCCCGACGGGACGCTCGTGGACATCGGCCTGGTGGGCGAGGTCGAGGCCATCGAACCCGAGGTGCTCGCCTTGCTCGAGGACAACGGCCTCATCCCCGTGCTGGCGCCGGTGGGCGTCGGGGCCGGGGGCGAGACCTACAACATCAACGCCGATCTCGTGGCCGGCGAGGTGGCGGCGGCCCTGCGCGCCGAGAAGCTGGTCCACCTGACGGACGTCAAGGGCATCGCGGGGGAGGACGGCGCGCTGATCTCGACGCTCACGCGGCAGGAGGCCGAGCGGCTCATCGAGGCCGGCGTGATCGAGGGCGGCATGCTCCCCAAGGTGGAGTCGGCGCTCCGGGCGCTCCGGGGCGGGGCAGCCAAGGCCCACATCATCGACGGCCGCGTCCCGCATGCGCTGCTGCTGGAGATCTTCACCCGGGAAGGGATCGGCACCGAGATCGTGCTCTGAGGCGCGCCGCGCGGCGCGGCGCGGGGAAGGGAGCCGGAGGGAGCCCCGTGGACACCAAACAGCTGCTGGAGTGGTCCGACAAGCACCTCATGACGTTCGCCAAGCGGTACCCCGTGGCGCTGGTGCGTGGCGAGGGGGTGCGCGTCTGGGACACCGACGGCAAGGAGTACCTCGACTTCACCGGCGGCATCGCGGTGACGGCGCTGGGGCATTCCCACCCGCGGGTCGTGGGGACCATGCGCGAGCAGGCCACGGCGCTGCTGCATGTCTCGAACTACTTCCACATCCCGCAGCAGATCCATCTCGCCAAGCTCCTGTGCGACCACTCCTTCGCCGACCGCGTCTTCTTCTCCAACTCGGGGGCCGAGGCCAACGAGACCGCGATCAAGCTCTGCCGCAAGTGGGCCAAGGAGCATGGCGGCAGCGACCGCGGCGACATCATCAGCATGCGGGGGGGCTTTCACGGCCGCACCCTCGCCACCGTGACGGCCACGGCGCAGGAGAAGTACCACCACGGCTACGAGCCGCTCCCGGGCGGCTTCAAGTACGTCCCGTTCAACGACCTCAAGGCCCTCGAGCGGGCCATCGACAGCCGGACGGCCGGGGTGCTGGTGGAGCCTATCCAGGGCGAGGGGGGCGTGAACATCCCCGACGACGGCTACCTGCCGGGCTTGCGGAAGCTCTGCGACGAGGCCGGCATCGCGCTGATCCTCGACGAGATCCAGACCGGCATGGGCCGCACGGGGCGGCTCTGGTGCCACGAGCATGCCGGCATCGCGCCCGACATCATGACCCTGGCCAAGGCGCTTGCCAACGGCGTGCCCATCGGCGCCACGCTGGCGACGGAGGAGGTGGCGCGGGTCTTCACCCCGGGCAGCCACGGCACCACCTTCGGCGGCAACCCGCTGGCCACGGCGGTGGGGCTGACGGTGCTCGGCACGCTGCTCGAGGAGCGCCTCCCCGAGCGGGCCGCGCGCCTGGGGCGCTTCCTGCTGGAGCGGCTCGAGGCGCTGCGCGCGGGCCAGCCCGAGATGATCAAGGCCGTGCGGGGCCGCGGGCTCCTGGTGGGCGTGGACCTGACGCCGCCCGTGGGGGATGTCGTGGCCGCCTGCCGCGAGCGGGGGCTCCTGGTCCTCACCGCCGGGGAGAACACCCTCCGCATGGCCCCGCCGCTCATCGTGACGGAGGCGGACGCGGCGCGGGCCGTGGACATCGTCGGCGAGGCGCTGGGCGCGCTCCGGCGGTGAAGCACTTCCTGTCCATCCGCGATCTCGAGCGGGACGAGGTGCAACGCCTCTTCCGCCTCACCGCCGAGCTCAAGGCCCGGCAGAAGGCCCGCGAGGGCGGGGTGCCGCTCGCCGGGCGCAGCATGGCGCTCATCTTCGAGAAGCCCTCGCTCAGGACGCGGGTCACCTTCGAGGTCGGCATGTTCCAGCTCGGCGGGTCGGCCGTGTACCTGGCCGCGCAGGAGATCGGCTTCGGGACGCGCGAGACGGTGCCGGACGTCGCCCGGAACCTCTCGCGCTGGGTGGACATCGTCACCGCGCGGGTCTTCGCTCACGGGACGGTCGAGGCGCTGGCCCGCCATGCCTCCGTGCCGGTGATCAACGGGCTGTCGGACCTCGAGCACCCCTGCCAGGCGCTGGCCGACTTCTTCACGCTGTGGGAGCGGGGGCTCGATCTCTCCCGCACGCGGCTGGCCTGGGTGGGCGACGGCAACAATGTCTGCCACTCGGTGCTCCTGCTGGCGGCGCTCACCGGCACCGCCGTCACGGTCTGCACGCCGCCGGGCTACGAGCCGCATCCGGCCGTGGTGGACGCCTGCCGGGCGCTCGGCGGGCGGGTCACCCTCACGGTGGAGGCCCGCGAGGCCGTCGAGGGGGCGGATGTGATCTACACGGATGTGTGGATCAGCATGGGGCAGGAGCAGGAGCGCGAGCGGCGGCAGGAGGCCTTCCAGCGCTACCAGGTCAACGAGACGCTGCTCCGGTTCGCGGGCGGGCAGGCCCTCGTCATGCACTGTCTGCCGGCGCATCGCGGGGAGGAGATCACGGACGCGGTCCTGGACGGGCCCCGGAGCGTCGTCCTGGACCAGGCGGAGAACCGGCTGCACGCCCAGAAGGGCATCATCCTGCGCCTCTTGGGAGACGGATAGAGGAGCCATGAACACACCCGTGAAGAGAGTCGTGCTCGCGTACTCCGGAGGGCTCGACACCTCCGTCATCCTCCGCTGGCTCATCGAGACCTACCGCTGCGAGGTCGTGGCCTACTGCGCCGACCTGGGGCAGGGGGAGGAGCTGATCCCCGTCCGCGAGAAGGCGCTCCGCACCGGCGCCTCGTCGGTCCACATCCTGGACCTGCGCGAGGAGTTCGTCCGGGACTTCATCTTCCCCATGCTGCGCGCCAACGCCATGTACGAGGGGGCCTACCTCATGGGCACCTCCGTCGCGCGCCCCCTCATCGCGAAAGCGCAGGTGGAGGTGGCGCGCGAGACGGGCGCGGACGCCGTGAGCCACGGCGCCACCGGCAAGGGCAATGACCAGGTGCGCTTCGAGCTGACCTACGCGGCGCTGGCCCCCGAGCTGACCGTGATCGCGCCGTGGCGGGAGTGGAACCTGGACTCGCGCACGGCGCTCATGGAGTTCGCCCGGCGTCACGACATCCCCGTGCCGGTGACGGCCGAGCGCCCGTACTCCACGGACCGCAACCTCTTCCACATCTCCTACGAGGGCGGGATCCTCGAGGACCCCTGGGCCGAGCCGCCGCCGAAGATGTTCCTGCTGACGAGCTCGCCGGAGTCGGCGCCCGACGTGCCGGTCTACGTGGAGCTCGAGTACGAGGGCGGCAACCCGGTGGCCGTGGACGGCGCCCGCCTGCCGCCCGTGGCGCTGCTCGAGCGGCTGAACCGGCTGGGGGGCGAGCACGGCATCGGGCGCGTGGACCTGGTGGAGAACCGCTACGTGGGGATGAAGTCCCGCGGCGTCTACGAGACCCCCGGCGGCACCATCCTCCAGGCCGCGCACCGCGCGCTGGAGTCGCTCACGCTGGACCGCGAGGCCCTGCATCTCCGCGACTCGCTCATCCCGCGCTACGCCGAGATGATCTACTACGGCTTCTGGTTCGCGCCGGAGCGGGAGGCGCTGCAGACCCTGATGGACGCCATCCAGACGGACGTGACCGGCACGGTGCGGCTCAAGCTCTACAAGGGGACCATCACGGTGGCGGGCCGCCGCTCGCCGCGCTCGCTCTACCGGACGGACTTCGTGACCTTCGAGGCCGACCGGGTCTACCGGCAGAAGGACGCCGAAGGCTTCATCAACCTCAACGCCCTGCGCCTGAAGATCCGCGCCCTCCGCGACCGTGCCCGCTGAGGCGGGGACCGGCGCCGCCATGCATCTCCATGTCGCGCTGAGCCCGGCCGAGTTCGCGGGCCTGGACCTGTCCGGACGCGCGGCCGTCGTCGTGGACGTGATGCGGGCGACGACGACGGTGGTCGCGGCCTGCGCGGCGGGCTGCCGGCGCGTGATCCCCGTCCCCGATGCGGCAGCCGCGCGGGCCGAACTGCGGGCGGGCGGCCGCGGGCCGGGGGAGATGCTGCTGGCGGGTGAGCGGGGAGGGGATCCCATCGCGGGCTTCGATCTCGGGAACTCCCCGCTGGAGTACACGCCCGAGCGCGTGCGGGGCCGCACCCTCGTGCTGACCACCACCAACGGCACCGCCGCCATGCTGGCCGCGCGCGGCGCCGCCGCTGCCGCGGTGGCCGCGCTGACCAACGTGGGCGCCGTGGCGCGCTGGGTGCTCGCGCAGGGGCGGGACGCCACCGTCCTCTGCGCCGGCGAGCAGGGGGCCTTCTCCCTGGAGGACGCGGTGTGCGCGGGCATTCTCGTGGAGCGGATCACGGCCGGGGCCGGGCGCGCCGGCCGCTCGGTGGAGGCCTCCGATGCGGCGGCGGCGGCCCGGTGTCTCGGCGCGCATTACGCGGGCCGGCTCGGCGCCCTCCTGGAGGACGCGACGTGGGCGCGGACGCTGGCGCGCGCCGGCCGCGCAGCGGACCTCGCCGCCTGCCTGGCGCTGTCCACGGTGGACGAGGTGCCCGTGTTCGACGACGGCGCCATCGTGCCGGGGCCGGTGACGAGCCGCGGGGGCGGCCGGCCATGAACATTCCCATCGCGCTCACCCTGGTCCGCATCGTCCTCGTCCCGCTGCTCATCGTCTTCCTCATCTCCTCCGAGCGGGTCAACGTGCTGATCGCCGCCGTCATCTTCGTGCTGGCCGCGCTCACCGACTGGCTGGACGGGACGATGGCCCGCCGCTGGAATCAGGTGA